>ENA-OUQH01000269-OUQH01000269.1-human-gut-metagenome-genome-assembly--contig:-NODE-269-length-40858-cov-11.234370_pt1 | contig 40858 bp, 35 predicted proteins | sample MGYA00237948_ERZ548828 | MGnify/ENA primary metagenome ERZ548828 (study PRJEB26490, sample SAMN05194711) | human gut metagenome | biome: terrestrial biome; feature: human-associated habitat; material...
TGAGGGACACCCTTCTTGGGTTTCCCTCACACTCCCTTCCTTACCGTTATCGCAAATCCTGCCACTTTATCGACAGTCTCAAAGCCGGGCCCCGGTGGCAGGCAGGGTCTTTGTATACTTTTTCATGGCCGCGACGGTGTAGATCGCCACCAGCAGCTCGGTAATAGGCATGGCCAGCCACAGGGCGTCCGCCCCCAGCACCACAGGCAGCGCCAGGATCAACACCCCGCTGACCACCAATCCCCGAGCCACCGACACGATGAACGCCGCCCCGGGCTTCATAATGGCCTGGAAATAATAGGTGGAGAAGATATTCAGCGGCAGCAGAGGGAATGACAGCGCATAGGTGCGGATGATGGCCGGTGCTATAGCCAAAATGGCAGGGGTAGGTGACATGAAAATACGGATATAGAAATTGGGGCAGGCCAAGCTCAGGGCCGTCCAGAAAATGCTGAAAAAGGCCACTGTATACAGGGCAAGTCGGAGGGTCTGCCGGATACGCCCGGCCTTGGCCGCACCGTAGTTCATGGAAATAATAGGCTGCGACGCCTGGCCCACGCTGTAGGCGCAGCACTGGGCAAAGGTGCTGATTTGTATGATAGGGCCGTAAACGGCCATAGCATCGCTGCCCAGCCAGCGCATGATCTGCCGGTTAAACAGCACCGTCAGGATGCCCATGGCCACGTCCACAAAAAAAGTAGAAAAGCCGGTAACGGAGATAGCCCGGAGCTTTTCGCCCAGCCTCTCCGGGCGCACCAGGCGCAGGGTATTTTTCCGGCTCACAAAGTGGATGAGCATCACCAGAAAGGATATGCCCGAGCCGATGGCCGTGGCCAGGCCCGCACCGTAAACGCCCATATCGCAGGGGAACACGAAGAAATAATCGCCGAATACATTAAAAATGCCCCCGGCCAGCACGCTCATGGTGGCCAGGCCCGGGCTTCCGTCATTGCGCAGGAACCCCGCCAGCAATTGGTTCAGCAGGAACAGCGGGAACACCGGCTTGATGGGCTGCATATACCGCCGGGCCAGGGCCAGCAGCGATTCATCCGCGCCGAAGAAGGTGAGAATGGGCCCCTCAAAGCACCATATCCCCGCCCAGGCCAAGGCAGCCAGTATCACCGCGCCGATGGCCGCTGCGGTAAAATACTGGTTTTCGCTGCCGTCCCCGCGGCCGCTGCCACGCCGGGCGCTGAACAGCACGCTGCCGCCAATGCCCACCAGCAGGCCCAGGCTGTAGATGATGTTCCACAGCGGTGCTACCACCGCCAGGGCCGCCGTACCCTCCGGCCCCTGATACTGCCCCACCATAGCCACATCCACGATGGAGTAAACGGAGGCGATCAGAGCGGTGCCAAAGGACGCCGACAGATATTTAAAATAAATGGGCTTGATTTTCCCGTTCAGAAGCTCCATGCTGCACTCCTCCTTTTTCAAGAAAAAACGGATAAGAAACAAGCGTCTCAGCTTGCCTCTTATCCGGCTGCTGCTTCTCCGAACAGCTCGCCCTCCGAGCTTTCCGGGCCATTATAGCGGCGGGCTTCCCATATGTCAAGGGTGTTTGCGAGAAAAAAGTAATAAAAATTAGGGTATTTAATTTTTCAGAGAAGCACTTGTAAAATAGGGAAATATTGCCACACTATACATATAGGCTTTTGCCGCCGGGCAAACATGGCAAACACCCCTGCTGCTCGCGGGCAGCCTTTCAATAATCGCCGTCTATGACAGTGTGCGCCGCACCCTGCCATAAGTTTTTGTGCTTTGGGAAAGGTGGTGGTTCTATATTCAATTGTTAAGAGGACCGGTATCAGCCAAAAGTATTGCTCCGAAATATGGCAGCCGCTGATGGCCAGGCAGACAATCCGTGCCCGAAAGAATTTGAAGAAATTGGAGGAACATTTATGAAGGTGAAAAGAAAAATCCGTTCACTGTTAGTATCCCTGCTGTGCGCTATGCTGCTGGCAGGCGTTCTGCCAACGGCCGCACTGGCCGAAGATCAGATTCCCACCGACAACCCCCGCTACACCACCGGTGTCTCCAGATCCAAAACCGCCACGCCCCTGGATACCGCAACCTGGACCTCAGACGTGACCCTTTCCCTGCCCAGCGCAGAGGAAAAGCTGGACTCCGATGTGGTATTCGTGCTGGACGGCTCTTCTTCCGCCGATTCCGGCGTGGTGGATGCCTCCCTCTCCCTCTTGAGAGATCTGAAGGATACCGCTGAGAACAGCGGCGCCGCCGTGAACGTGTGCGTTGTGAAGTTCAAGCGCCAGGCTTACAAGTCCGCCTGGTTTGATCTTTCCACGAACTATGACGCCATAAAGGCCGCTATGGGGACCAAATACTCCGGTGGCACCAACATCCACGCCGGTCTTATGGCCGGTAAGGAGGCTCTGGCGGAGCACCAGAACATCTCCCCCGGCAAAAAGTACCTGGTCTTAGTGTCGGACGGCTCCACCTACCTCTACAGTAAGGACGGCAACTGGGCCAGCGACACGCCGTTCTCCCGCTCTTACTACACTAAGGAGAACTACAACGGCTTTGCCGGCGGCTTTTGGGATAACGGCCTCTATGAGCCGAACAACTATCCCGAGGTCAACGTTTCCCGGCCCAAGACGACCTCCGATGTGGCCGCCTGGCAGGCATACCTGGCTGATGTGGAGGAAAGAAACGCCGAGAGCAACGGAGATTACTATGATTACCACATCGATTATGATCTGAACTTCAACCAGGGCCAGCCCAGCCCCGACTTCAAGTCCCAGCCCGCTGTGAAGCGGAGCGCCAACAACCGGGATATGGCCTTCTACTATGCCGACCAGGTCTGGCAAGAGATCAAGAGCGCCGGGTATAACGCATACTCCATCGCCACAGAGGACGGTATGGCCGGTGCCGGCAACGCCGATGATTCCCACTGCTTCATGAACTATCTGAACGGGGGCAGCATCCTGAACTTCAGCACCATCCGGAACGAGATCCTCTACGCCGTGGACGCCGGCTCCTATGTCACCGACTACATGGGCTATGTGGAGAACGACTACAACTTCGACTTCGTCAATGACCCCGCCAATATCTATGTCACCGTGGGCGATGAGACGCTGGAGGCCGTGCCTCTTCAGGAGAATACCTATGGCTTCGGCTGGGACAAAGAGAATAACTCTTATAACTATGTTCTGACCTATACCCCCGCAGCGGACGGTGAGGAGCACTTCCAGTGGGACATCAACGTACCCATCACCAACCTCCGCCATGTGCAGCTGCACTACACCGTGAAGCTGATGAACCCCAAGACGGAAGCCGGTACCTACGGCACCTATGACGCCAATGGCAGCCAGGGCTATGACGGCCTTTACACCAATAGCAGCGCCACCCTCTACCCCAGGGCTACCGGCACCGAGATAGTGGGCGACGGTCAGGATTTCCTGAAGCCCACCGTCTCCTATCAGATCAGCTACTACACCGTTACCGTCAACTTCGTGGACGAGGACGGCAACACCGTGGCCCCTGCCTACACCTCCGAAAGCCTGAAGGAGGGCTCCGCCTATGACGTGACCGCCCAGGCCGCCCCGGCCATCCAGGGCTACACCTATAAGGTCACTACCGGTGACCCCCTCACCGGCACCTTGGACGGTAACAAGGTCATCAACGTGGTCTACACCAAGGACAATTACTACACCGTCACCGTTAACTTCCTGGACGAAGATGGCAACACCGTGGCCCCTGCCTACACCTCCGACAGCCTGAAGGAAGGCTCCGCCTATGACGTGACCGCTCAGGCCGCACCGGCCATCCAGGGCTACACCTATAAGTTCACTACCGGTGACGCCCTCACCGGCACCTTGGACGGTAACAAGGTCATCACCGTGGTCTACACCAAGGACACCGTTGATCCCATCAAGCCTGACCCTGTCAAGCCAGAGCCCACTAAGCCCGCTGATACCCCCAATACCGGTGACAGCAGCCATATGCTCCTGTGGCTGGGCCTGGCAGTCGTCAGTGGCGGCGCAGTCATCAGTGTGGTGATTGCCAATAAAAAGAAAAACCACAACAGATAACCGCGCAGCTTAATCTATCCGACAGGCCGCCATCTGCGGTCCGAAAAAACGACCCATAAAAGCATGCCGCCCGCAGGCGGCATGCTTTTTCTGCTTTTCAAATTTTTTCAAAAAATCCATGGCGCCCAATGGTGACAGAAAAGTCATTTGGGGCGGCTTGTGCAGGAATGTCTGATGTGGTAAAATGGGACGCATCGGGAGGTGTCGGAGCATGTCTGCAAGCAACAAGAAAAAAATCCTTCGGCGCCTGTGGCCCGCTCTGTTGGTGTTTTTAGCTGCTTTGGCCGCACTTGAGCTGTTGTGGCCGGTTCTGCGCCAAAGCGGCACCGTCCCGGTCAATGACGGAGTCGGCACCATATACATCGTGCCGGATCCGGCCCTGCCCGCCAACACCCTGGACAGCGGCGACTTCACCCGTCAGGGCGATGCCGTGCTCTACACTGGCAGCCGGTACACTGCCAGCCAGGGGGTAGATGTGTCCGAATGGCAGCGGGAGATCCGCTGGCAGGAGGTGGCCGACGGCGGCATTGATTTCGCCGTGATCCGCTGCGGCTATCGCCGGTACGTCAGCGGCAGCTTGGAGCAGGACACTTTTTTTGAGGAGAACTACAGCGCCGCCGGGACAGCCGGGCTGCGCCGGGGTGTGTACTTCTTCTCCCAGGCCGTCTCCGTAGCGGAGGCTCGGGAGGAGGCCGCTTTTGTGCTGCAAATGCTGGCCGGCCGGCCTTTGGAGCTGCCGATTTTTTATGATTGGGAAACTGTCACTGCCGAGGAGGGCCGCGCCAACGGCCTGGACGGCAAGACCGTCACGGCCTGCGCCGCCGCCTTTTGCCGGGCCATAGAGCAGGCCGGCTACACCGCCGGCATATACTTTAACCTCCAAATGGGCTACCACACCTATAATCTCTCCCCTCTCAAGGACTACACGCTTTGGATAGCGGAGCCGGGTAAGTATCCCTCCTTTTACTACCATGCGGCCCTGTGGCAGTATGACCACAGCGGCACCGTGCCAGGTATCGATACGCCGGCAGACCGAAATCTGCTGTTTGAAGGGCTGTAGGTGAGGTAATCCGGTATGTGCCGAAGGCGGAACAAATTCATATCGCGGAAAAATAGCTTTCCCCAGGGACTAAACAGCACCCCATCTGTTAGACAAGCATTCTATCATACTTGTCTGACAAATGGGGTGTTTTTTTATGACAAAGGGAGTACCGAGCAAACGGTATACGCCGGAATTTAAGAAGCCGGTTGCGGAAACCATGCTGACGATTTGATGTTAACAGCAGAGACCAGATCAAATCATGGAAACGAATCTATTGAACAGACGGATAATGCAGGTTCAATCGCACCCAATCTGCTATTCCTTGCCGAAAAGCCAAACCGGAAATGGGTCACGGATGTGAGGGAGTTCAGCCCGCTCGGAGGAAAGCGCTATTTGCCCCCAATTCTCCATCCGCCGCAGAATCAAGGCGAAGCTAAAGGGCTTGCCGCCTGCAATTCACAGACAGCAAGCCCTCTCAGCTGCTCAAATAATTTCTATTAAGAATATTTGTCTACCCTTTCGGGGTCAGCGCACCAAGGACGGTCGTTTTTTCACTTGGATATTATGGAAGCGATTTAATTTAGCTCCGCTCAAATATCTTGAGGATGTCGTCAAAATGCGTCTGCTCCTCCCGCAGCTGCCGGGCCTCCTCCTCGGACTCAGCCTCCGGCTCTGCAGCGGGCTTTTCCTCGGTTGCCTTGGCAGCGGTGGAAGCGGCAGACTTGGCGGCCCCGTCCGGCTCGGCAAAGCCGGTGGCGATGACGGTGACGCGGATCTCGTCATCCAGATTCTCGTCAAAGGTGGCGCCGAAGATGGTCAGCGCATCAGGATGCACCGCCTCCTGCACCAGGGTGGCAGCCTGCTCCACCTCCTCCAGGCCGATGTCCATGGAGCCGGTGACGTTGATGAGAACGCCCTTGGCACCCTGGATGCTGGTCTCCAGCAGGGGGCTGGAAATGGCCATACGGGCAGCCTCCTCGGCCTTTCCCTTGCCGGCGGCGCGGCCCACGCCCATGTGGGCCAGGCCGGCATCCTTCATCACGGCGGTGACATCGGCAAAATCCAAATTGATAAAGCCGGTATCCCGGATCAGGTCTGAAATGCTCACCACTGCCTGGCGGAGCACATCGTCTGCGATTTCAAAGGCATTGGCAAAGGTGATCTTCTGATCGGTGGCGTATTTTAGCCGCTCGTTGGGAATGATAACCAGGGAATCCACCTTACCCCGCAGCTCCTCAATGCCCTGCTCAGCCTGCGTCATGCGCTTGCGGCCCTCAAAGGCAAAGGGCTTTGTCACCACGCCCACGGTCAAAACGCCCTGCTCCTTGGCAGCCTCCGCCACCACAGGGGCAGCGCCGGTGCCGGTGCCGCCGCCCATACCGGCGGTGACAAAGACCATGTCGGTATTCTCCAGGGCCTTGGCCAGCTGATTGCGGCTCTCCTCGGCAGCCTTGCGGCCCACCTCGGGATTGGAGCCGGCGCCCTTGCCGCCGGTGAGCTTCTCGCCGATCTGAATCTTATAGCTGGCAGCAGAAGAATTCAGTGCCTGCTTATCCGTATTCACGGCCACAAAATCGACACCCTTGATGCCGTCCGTAACCATGCGGTTGACCACATTATTTCCGCCGCCGCCAACACCGATGACCTTGATGCTGACGACATTCTCTACCCCTGTATCCATTGCAAATGCCATGTCTTTTCCTCCTGCTGCAGATTATGTGAAATGGCAGTTTTATCATCCGTTTAACCATCGGGCGGCAAGAATTTGCCCACCGTTAGCTGAATGGTTTCGCTGCTGCTATACCAAAGTTATTTTATTACAGTTTCCCCTGCGGGTCAAGTATTCCCCGGTATTTTCCCGAAAAGATTATCCGGGGATAAAGCGCACTTCCTTGCGCGTCAGGTCGATGGTCCCTTTTTCATTTTGCTCCAGCTTGGTATCCACCACGGCCAAAAGGCAGTCCAGCTTATATCCGAAATCATCATCCGGGGACAGGAGCACGTCAAACCGTCCGTCAAAGCGCAGGGTAATGATTGCAGCGTCGGCCACGCTGATCTGCTGGCAGCGGCCGAGGGCGTCTCTCTGCTCCAGCGCCCGGAGCAGCTGCAATAGGCTCTCCTTGGCGGATTCCTGCTCATCGGGCACCTGCAGGGGCATGCCCACCTGGGGGTCCACCGGCGTCAGCCCGACGATGCGCGTTACCTCCTCCCCCGCCGCGGCCTGCTCCACCAGCTTACCGCTGCCGCTCAAAATCCAATCGCCGCCGGATTGCTCAATGGCGCAAAGGGTAGCATTTTCCTCCACCTGGATGCAGAGGGTATCCGGCAGCTTGCGGCTAATGCGCACGCTGGAAATATAGGGCAGGCTGCGGGTGATGGCCTCCGCAGCGCTGAATTTATTGACAAGGAACAGGTTATCGCCCACATGGATGCCGCCGCTGTCGGCGATTTCCTGGGCGGTATAGCGGCTGTTGCCGGTGACCTCAATGGTGTCCACCTTGAAAAATACGGCCAGGGCAGCCACAATGGCGCCACAGATGACAAAAAACACCAGCAGCTTATATAAAAAGGAAAAGCTTCCCTTTCTTTTTCTGCGTCTGCGTCTGTTTCGGCCGCTCATATGACACCTCTGCTTTCGTTTAGTCTTCTCTGTATATGCAGGCCCCCAGGCCCGATAGATCACCCACTATATCGGCGTAGCCCCGCTCGATGTGATGGATCTGCTCCACCCGGGTGACGCCCCGTGCCTGCAGCCCCGCCACCACCAGGGCCGCGCCGCCCCGCAGGTCCGTGGCCTGCACAGTGGCGCCCTGCAGCCGCTGCACCCCGGTAACGATGGCCGTTTGGCCCTGAGTGCGAATCTGCGCACCCATTTTAATGAGCTGCGGCACATGGCGGAACCGGTCGGCAAACAGGTTCTCCACAAATACCGTGGAGCCGCGGCTCCTTGTAAGCGCCGCCATCAGGAGGGCCTGGCCATCGGTGGGAAAGCCCGGATAGGGCGAGGTTCGCACCGGCGGTACTCCCCGCAATCGGCCGCCGCTTTTCAGGCAGATGCCCCCGCCGTCGCTGCAGATCTCGCAGCCGCTTTTCTGCAGGATGCACAGCACCGCTGCCAGGTGGCGATAATCCGCCCGGTGCAGGTATACACAGCCGCCCGCACCGGCCGCTGCGCACAGATATGTAGCCGCCACAATGCGGTCCGGACGCACCCGATGGGTGCAGCCGTGGAGCTTTTTCCGTCCCTCCACCACCACGGTGGCGCTGCCGGCTCCCTGGACGCATGCACCCATGGCCCTTAGAAAGTCCTGCAGCTCCATGATTTCCGGCTCCCGTGCGGCGTTGGATATGACCGTTGTGCCGGAGGCGGCGCAGGCCGCCAGAATGGCATTCTCCGTAGCTCCCACACTGGGTGTACGCAGGAATATTTCTGCCCCGTGCAGGGCAGCGCCCCGGCACCGCAGGCGGCCGCTTTTTTCCTCAATTTCCGCGCCCATGGCGCGCAGCGTATACAGATGCAGGTCGATAGGCCGGGGTCCCAGGTCGCAGCCGCCGGGCTGCGAGCACACCGCCTCCCCGCAGCGGCCCAAAATCGCCCCCAAAAACATCACCGACGAGCGCATGCGGCCCATCAGCTCCTCCGGAATCTCGCAGCCGGTAATCTGGCGGGTATCCACCACCAAATCCGGCCCCTCCCGGTGAACGGTGCCGCCCAGATGCCGGATGATCTGCACGGCCGTATCCACATCGCTGAGGGCGGGACACTCCCGCAGGCAGCAGACGCCGGGGCAGAGCACCGTGGCCGCCAGCATGGGCAGCACACTGTTTTTGGCTCCCTGCACCGTCACCGCGCCGGAGAGCTTCCTGCCACCCTCCACCAAAATGACGCTCATATTCCTCCCCCGTTTTTCATAGAATGTACGCCATCCTATGCCGGGGGAAGGCTATAGGTGCTATGAGCAGAGTGCGTACTGCTCTTTTACTTCACCAGCTCCATCACAGTCTGATAGATGCGCTCTGTGGCATCCAAAATGCCCAGCTCCGCCATGCCCCGGCTCATGGAGGCGCGGCGGGTGGGGCTGGCCAAAATATCCCGGGCGGTACGATAGAGCTTATCGCCGCTGGACTCCTCCTCACGGATGAGGCAGGCGCCGCCGTGCTGAGCCAGAATCCGGGCGTTTTTCACCTGGTGGTCGTTGGCCACATACGGGGACGGCACGATGATAGTAGGCAGCGCCATGGCGGTGATCTCGCTGATGGTAGATGCGCCGGCCCGGCAGATCACCAGGTCCGCCGCCCGCATCACCACCGCCATATTATGGATATACGGACGCACATCCAGGTGGGGCTCCTCCGTTAGCCCCCGCTGCTCCAGCTCCGGCTGCATCCAGGTCCAGCTTCTGTCGCCGGCGGCGTGGATATGACGGAACGGGTAGCCGTCCGAGCGCTCTTTTTCAAAGAAATCCAGCATCTGCCGGTTCATGGTGCTGGCGCCCAGGCTGCCCCAGAAGGACACCACCAGGGGCTGCTCCGCGGGGATACCCAGCGAAGCCTTGGCCTCGTCATGAGACATGTCAAAAAAGTCGCCGCGTACCGGTGTGCCGGTGACCACGATGCGCTCGGGATGCTTATAGTGTATGCGGCACTCCTCAAACCCCACCATAATGCGGGAGGCATGCTTTTCCAGCATCCGGGTGGTAAGGCCCGGGATCATATTCGCCTCATGCACCGCCGTGGGGATGCCCTGCAGGGCGGCATACTTTACCATAGGATAGCTGGCGTAGCCGCCGGTGCCCACCACCAGGTCCGCCGGGAACTCCCGCAAAATCGCTTGGGCCCGGCGGCGCAGAGTCAGAAGCTCCACAGCGCTTTTGGCGTTATGGCGCAGGCTGTCCAGGTCCATAGACCGCTCAAAGCTGCCCACCTCGATGCCCCGGTAGTCATAGCCCGCCTCGGCCACCAGGCCGCGCTCAATGCCGTTAGGGGTCCCCACAAACAAAATCTCCACCGTGGGGTCCTGCTTGCGCATATAGCCGGCCAGAGCCAGGGCCGGATTTACATGGCCCGCCGTGCCGCCGCAGGTAAAAATCACTTTCATAGCTGTCCTCCTCTTATCCGCCCCGGGGTGCCGGAATCTGCCGGGATACACTGAGTACAATGCCCATTTCAAACAGCTGCAGGGCCAAGGCCGTGCCGCCGTAGCTGAAAAAGGGCAGGGAAATGCCCGTGGCCGGGACCAGGCCCGACACCACCGCAATATTCAAAAAGGTCTGCAGGCTGATTTGGGTCATGATGCCCACCACCAGCAGCGCGCCGAAGCGATCCCGGGCCTGGAGAGCGATCCAGAAGCCCCGCAGGATCAGCAGCGCAAAAACCAGCATCACTAGCGCGGCTCCGATGAGCCCCAGTTCCTCGCACACCACGGCAAAAATAAAGTCGTTATGCTCCTCGGGCAGGTACAAAAACTTCTGCCGTCCCTTGCCCAAGCCCACGCCCGTGAGTCCACCGGAGCCAATGGCAATGAGGCTTTGGCACATCTGATAGCCCTCGTCCAGGGCGTCGATCCACGGGTCCTCCCACATGCGGATGCGGTCCGCGCCGTAGGAGATGACCCCGGCCTCCACCAGCTTCACATAGGCAAAGCCCAGCGCAGCCACGCTGCCGATGCCGCCGATGGCCCAGCGCTTATCGATGCCGCCCACGATCATCAGCACAACGCCTGTGCCCACGATCAAAATAGTACCGGATAGGTGTGGCTCCAGCAGCATCAGACCCGAAAAAAATGCCAGTGTCAGGAGGTAAGGCCGAACGCCGTATTTGAAGCTCTCCATGAGGTTTTTCTTTTTAGAAATGCTGTCGGCAAAGTACACGATGATGGCCAGCTTCGCGATTTCCGAGGGCTGGAACGTCAGCACTCCCACCTTGCCCAGCCAGCGGGTTGCACCGTTTTCCTTGATGCCCACACCGGGCACCAGCACCAGGACCAGCAGGAAGATGGACACATACATCAATATCTTTGCCATGCCCCGCAGGCGATGATAGTCCATGCGGCTCATAACGACCATGGCGGCCATGCCCAGCAGGGCAAATATGGCCTGCCGCTTTAAGAAATAGGCCGGGTCGCCCTGCTTGTAGCTGGCGGAGGGGAAGCTGGCGGAAAACAGCATCACCAGGCCCAGCACTGTAAGCAGAATGGTCAGAAGCAGAAACGGGAGATCCATCCGGCCCGCCAGGGCCCGGGGAATACTCTCCGGGCGGGAAGCCTGACGCGGCGGACGCCGGGTACTCCTGCTCCCGAATGCCAGGTGCTTATGAATGGCCGATTGCTGCACAGATCTTCCCTCCCTTCCGTTGGTTTTTGCTGCAGGCTCAGTATGCGAAGCGGTTCATAACGCCCAGGTAGGCCAGGGCACAGAAAATCACGCTCACCGTGGTAAACACCGCCACAATCTTGGTCTCCTTCCAGCCGCACATCTCAAAGTGATGATGCAGCGGAGCCATCTTGAAAATACGCTTGCCGTGGGTGAGCTTGAAATAGCCCACCTGCAGGATATCCGACAGAGTCTCACAGATATACACGATGCCCACGGGGATCAGCACCAAGGGCATGTCATAGGCAAAGGCCAAAGCCGCCACCGCGCCGCCCAAAAACAGGGAGCCGGTATCGCCCATAAAGACCCTGGCGGGGTAGTGGTTATACAGCAGGAACGCCAGCAGGCCGCCTGCCATGGCGGCGGCGAAAATGCCCAGCTGGGGAAAGCCCTTCCACACCACGCCCAGCACCGCGAAGAACGCCGCCACCGGGATGGTAACGCTGGTGGACAGGCCATCCAATCCGTCGGTAATGTTCACGGCGTTCACCGTGCCCACGATGATAAAGGCGGCCAGGATCATGTAGACCACCCAGTTCAGCACGACATAGGTGTTAAAAAACGGAATATACAGGTTGGGGCTCAGATGGCCCTCCGCCCGCAGCAGGCACAGAAACGCCACCGCCGCCGCCAGCTGCAGCAGGAACTTTTGAATGGCGGTGAGGCCGGTGTTGCGGTGATGCTTTACCTTCTGATAGTCATCAATATAGCCGATGACGCCGAATACCAGGGCAAACAGGTATACATAGATATGGGTAAAGTCCCCCTGCACCATGCCCTTCCAGCCCACAATCACCACCGTGATGCCGATGCCGATGATGAACATCAGCCCGCCCATAGTGGGGGTGCCCTGCTTGGTCATGTGCCAGGTGGGGCCAATCTCCTTGATGCTCTGTCCGGCCTTGAGCTTCACCAGCTCAGGGATCAAAAGCTTCCCGGCCACAGCCGTGATGGCAAAGCAGATCACGCAGGCCAAAATCACTTGAAGGCTCATAGTTCTTGTTCCTCTTTCCGCCCCCATGGGGCCTCTTTTGTTGTGTATTTACAGCAGGGACCGCACAACCTCCCGCTCATCCAAGGGGAGCGTTTTGCTGCCGATCTCCTGATACGTCTCATGTCCTTTCCCGCACAGGATGACTACATCCCCGGGCGCAGCCAAATCCATAGCCAGGGCGATGGCCGCCCGGCGGTCCGGCTCCACCACATATCGCTCCTCCGCCCCGGCAAGACCCGGGAGGATATCCCGGATGATGGCCATGGGCTCCTCGGAACGGGGATTGTCGCTGGTGACGACCACCAGATCCGCCAGAGCCCCGGCAATGCGGCCCATCCGGGGCCGTTTTTCCTTTTCCCGGTCGCCGCCGCAGCCAAAGACGGCGATGACCCGACCGCCTGCAAAGCCCCGGACGGTTTTCAGCACGTTTTCCAGGGCGTCAGGAGTGTGGGCATAATCAATGAGCAGGGTATAGGGCTTTCCGGGGGTGGCCACCACCTCCATGCGGCCCTTTACGCCGGGGAAGGCGGCCAATGCGGCAGCGCTGTCCGCCAATGGGATGCCCAGCTGTCTGCAGGCAGCCATGGCCCCCAATGCATTATACACCGAAAACCGCCCCGGCACACCCAAGCGCACCGGAATACATTCCCGCGCTGTACAGGCTGCGAAGGTTACGCCCCGCTCCTGCAGGGTGACTCCCTCCGCCCACAGGTCGGCAGGGTTTTGGAGACCATAGCGCGTCACCGGGCAGGTCACGCCCCGGAGCATACGCTCTGTCCAGGGGTCGTCTGCATTGCACACCGCCCCACGGCTGGCGTGAAACAGCTTCGCCTTGGCATCGCAGTAGCGCTCCATAGTGCCGTGATAGTCCAAATGGTCCTCGGTAAGGTTGGTGAAAATGCCCTCGGCAAAGGTTATGCCCTCCACCCGGTGCTGCATTAGGGCATGGGAGGAGACCTCCATCACTGCGTGGGTGCAGCCCGCGTCCGCCATTTGGCGCAGCAGGCTTTGGATCTCCAAAGCATCCGGCGTGGTGCGCCGGGCCGGGAGCATTTGCTCCTCCACCAGGTTCTGCACCGTGCCGATGAGGCCGGTCTTTATTCCCGCACTGCGCAGGATGTGGCGCAGGAGATAGGTGGTGGTGGTTTTGCCGTTGGTGCCGGTAACGCCCAGGACCGTCAGCCGGGCGGCGGGGTTTTCATACCAGGTGCAGGCAATTTTGCCCAGGGCAGCTCGCACATCCGGCACCGCCGCGCAGGGCAGGCCCGGCATCTCCTGCCGGCATAGCACGCACGCGGCGCCGCGGTCCACCGCCTGTCGGGCGTACAGGGCGCCGTCACACAGGGTACCCGGCACCGCTGCAAACAGGCTGCCTTTTCGGGCCCGGCGGGAATCCGCACACACATGGGTGATCTCCGTATCCGGTGATATCGTCAGTGCAGTGATCTCCGTTCCCTCCAGCAGCTCCCGCAAACGCATTCAGCCCGCTCCTTTCCACCGCAAACCACATGGCTAATCCGTTACGCCGCTGTCGCTGAGCTGGACGGAGATCACTGTCCCCGCCTCCACCTGCGCGCCGGCGGCTTCCGATTGGTTGATGACCCGAACGCTGCCCGAGCCGCTATCTGTGGTTCCGGTGAAGCGCAGCAGGAGGCCCGCGCTGCTCACCGCCATATTCGCCTCGCTGGGGGACAGGCCCACCAGGGAGGGTACTGTGCAGAGTGTATCCGGCTTTTCAGAGCCGGCATAGAGGATCACCCGGGATTTACCGGGGATCACTGTGCCGCCTTCCGGAGTCTGATCGGTGACGGTGTCACCGTCGCCAACGACCTTCACTGAAAAGCCCTTGGATTTAAGCTTTTCCTCGGCGTCCGCCACGGTCATACCGATGACATAGTTCACCGTGGTGTCAGAGCCCAGCAGCTCCTCTGCCGAGTAGGAGGGCTCCACGCCCAGATAGGGCAGGATCTCACCCATGATCCGGCTGGCGTAGGGAGCTACCGTACCGCCGCCTCCCCGACCCTCCCCGGTGGGCGAATCCAGGGTCAGGAGCATGATATACTTGGGATCGTCCGCCGGTGCAAAGCACATGAATGACAGCACCACCTCGCCGGTGTTGCCCTTATCCGCCGTGCCGGTCTTGCCGCCGATGCGGTAGCCGTGGACCTGGCCATTGCGGCCCGTACCGGACGAGACTACATATTCCAGGCACCGGCGCACCAGGGCGGAGGTCTCCTCGCTGACCACCTGGCGCACGGGGGTGGAGTCATGGCTGGAGAGGACGTTTCCCTCGCTGTCCACCACCCGCTCCACCACATAGGGGGTGTGGAGATAGCCGCCGTTGATACAGGCGGCCTGGGCGGAAATCAGGGCCACAGGGGTCGTGTTGAAATTTTGGCCGAAGGCATAGCAGGCCAGATCCAGCTCCGAGGCTGTTTCCTGAGGGGCAAAAATGCCCAGGGCCTCGCCCTCCAGGTCGATGCCGCTGCCGTTTACCAGACCGAAATCCTTCATATAGCGGTAGAACTTCTCCGTACCCAGGCGCAGCCCGTAGGTGATGAAGGCCGGGTTACAGGAGTTGCCCGCCGTTTGCTCCAGGGTCTGATGTCCGTGGCCGGCGCGATTGCTGCAATGGATGGTGGCGTCCAGCACATGGATGGAGCCCGTGCAGTCAAAGGTGGTGTTCTCGTCAATGACTCCCTCCTCCAGGGCCGCCGCCAGGGTCAGCACCTTGAAGGTAGAGCCGGGCTCATAGGTGTCGTTGATGGCCCGGTTGCGCCACTGGCGCAGCTGGGCATCCGCCAGATTCAACTGACCGTCCTTCACCAGGGATGCAAGCCTGCTCTCATAGACGGCGGAGGGATCGTTCAAATCATAGGTGGGGCTGGAGGCCATGGCCAAGACCGCCCCGGTCTCCACATCCATGACGATGCCCGTAGCCCCCTGAGCCTCGGTGGAGGTCACCATCTCGCCCAGGGCCTTCTCCACATAGTACTGTACTGTTGCGTCCAGCGTCAGCACAATGTCGCTTCCGTTCTGCGCTTTATAGTATTGCTCATAGCCGTAGAGCATGTCGCTGCCCGTGGGATCCTTGGTGGACACCACCAGGCCCGTCTCGCCGTCCAATACGTCGTTATACCGGGCCTCCAGCCCATACAGGCCATAATTATCCGTGCCCACAAAGCCGATGATCTGGGAGGCCAGCGTGGCATAGGGGTAATAGCGCTTGGCATCGGTGACCATGTACACGCCCACAACGCCCTCGTCGTTGATGAAGGTGCGGATCTGATCGGCCACATCCTCCTCCACCCGAAGCTTGAGCACCTCATACTGGGAGTCCGTGCGCTCCATTTTTTTCAGGATGCCCTCCTTGTTGATCTCCAGGATCTCCGAGAGCTTCTGTGCCACGCTGTCCTTGGTCCAGGCAACGGGATTATCCTTGTCGCTGAGAGCGCGGTCCATTTCCAGCGGGGAGAGAAATACCGTTTCGGCCGTGGCGGAAATGGCCATGATATTGCCGTTGCGGTCATAGATCGTACCCCGGGTGGCGGCAACCTCCGTGCTGCGGGTCTGCTGGTCCAGGGCCTTGGCCTCCAGCTCGTCGTGGCGCAGAATCTGCAGAGAAAAGAGCTTGATGACCAGGATCAAAAATACCAGCACACCCAAAACCGCCATAAGGATCATGGTGCGATTTTGAATAATCCGATTGGCGCGGCGCACTTTTTCGCTTTTCCGATTGATCTCACCGCCGTTTTGGGCCATGGTCTCAGCTCCTTTCGCAAATTTTTTCCTATCTATTATACCAAAGGAAGGAGCAAGAAGTCACCTTCTTACTCCTTGTTGTATATCCCTACTATATGGGGCGGCTCACCGGAAATATTCCATCACGGATCCCAGAGCGCGGGAAATGCTTTCCGCGATATTCTCCAGGGCGGTGCCCGCATCGGAGCGGTACACCACCGTGCTGTCGGCGGCGGGCAGCTCCAGGTACTCCACCTGACCGGCGGTGGGCTTGGTCATGCCGGCCTCCTCGGCCACGCGCTTCACAGTGGCCAGGTCAAAGGTCTTTTCATACTGGGTCAGCAGCGCTACATGGCGCTCCTCCAGCTGGCCCATCTCCGTTTTGATCTGCGAAATATCCGCAGAAACCTCTGTCAGGCGCACATAGCCCATGAGCAGCACCACCACCAGGCCCGTCAGCACCGCCGCGCAGGCCAAAACCAGCGGGGAGAGCTTTGCCGCAGGACGGGCGACGCTCTGCCGTCTGGGGGCCGCCACCGGCTCCCGGCGCTGGGGCTCCATGCGACCGGCATCATCCAGTGCGCGCTCTCTGGCAAGGGCATCCAGATCGTATGCCAGGGAACCGTCCGTATATCCATATCTGCGCCGATCATTGCTCTGTGCCATGGTTTCCGCTTCCTTTCTTTTGTGATTTTGTCAATTTCTAAAAAGTAAATTTTTTTCGCCGGGCTTTAAAGCTTTTCCGCCACACGTAGCTTGGCGCTGCGGGCCCGGGGATTATAGACCAGCTCTGCCTCACCGGCCACGATGGGCTTGCGGCTGACAAGCTTCATTTTCGGTTTCTTGCCGCACACGCACACCGGAAAATTCGGCGGACAGGTGCAGCCGGTGGCCAGCTCCTGCAGGGTCTTTTTGATGATGCGGTCCTCCAGGGAATGAAAGCTGATGACGGCCAGGCGTCCGCCGGGATGCAAAAGCTCCGCCGCCGCTTTCAGCATGGGCGGCAGCTCCCCCAACTCATCGTTCACAGCGATGCGGATAGCCTGAAAGCTGCGCTTGGCCGGGTGCTGCTTTTCCCGCAAGGCTGCCGGGGGCATGGCGCCGCGAATGATGCTCACCAGCTGGCCGGTGGTCCCGATGGGACTCTCCTGGCGGCGGCTTACAATAGCCTTGGCAATGGCCGGGGCATAGCGCTCCTCGCCATATTCAAAGAGGATGCGGCGCAGGTCCTCATAGCTCCAATCATTCACCACGTCCCGGGCGGTGAGGGCCGCCGTGCGGTCCATGCGCATATCCAGGGGCGCGTCGTGCATATAGGAGAAGCCGCGGTCCGCTTCATCCAGCTGCGGAGAGGAGACACCCAGGTCGAAAAGCATCCCGTCCACGCCATCAATATCCATCTCCCGAAGGACATCGGCAATGCGGCTGAAGTTGCTGTGCACCAGGGTCACCCGATCCTTATAATCCGCCAGGCGAATCTTCGCCGCCTCAATGGCGGTCTCATCCCGGTCCAGGCAGATAAGCCGGCCGGTGGTGAGCCTTTTGGCAATTTCCAAGGAGTGGCCGGCACGGCCCAGGGTGCCGTCCAAGTAAATGCCCTCCGGCTTTATATCCAGCGCGTCCAGGCACTCGTCCAGCAGGACCGGCTTGTGGCCGAAGGCCTGGTCGTCGGCGGCGTTGCGGTCAAATCCCATGGCTCACAGCCCCATTTCTTCCATAGCCTGCTCCAAAGAGCCACTGTCGAAGGCCATAGCTTCCTCTCTGGCCCAGCGCTCAGCATTCCAGATCTCCGCCCGATCAAAGCTGCCGATGACCACCACTTCCTTTTGCAAACCGGCGTACTCCCGAAGCTTGGTGGGGATGAGGATGCGGCCCTGTGCATCGGGCTCACAATCCACGGCGTTGGCAAACAGGGGACGCAGGGCCTTAGCCTTGCTATAGGGCAAGGCCCGGACCTTGTCCGTAAAGGTGGCCCAGCTCTCATCGGAATAGATGGAGAGGCAGCGGTCCAGGCCCACGGTCACATGGAAGGTCTGGCCCAGCTCCTCCCGCAGGCGGGCAGGGATGAACAGCCGCCCCTTGGCGTCAATATTATGTGCATATTGTCCGGTCACGGCTGCTCCTCCTTCCATGGTTTTTATGGGAAACTGTGGGATTATACCCCACAAATATGGGCACTACCCCCACATCTCCCCACTTCATGTTTACAGTATAGTAAATCAGCCGCTAAATTGCAAGAATATTTTTCCCCATAATTGGAACATATTTCCTGCAAAAAGCGGCTGATTTTTTTAGTTTTCCCCTTAAAATAGAACACTTGTTTTTGTTTTGTGGAATATAAAAAAGCATCCGCTACTATATATAGTAGCGGATGCTTTTTTCAAATACGATATATGGGACTACAGAAAAGTCTCTCCAAAAAGCTCAGAGTCGTTTTGTGAGTTTTAACGAATTTTCAAGTCGAAGTTTGTCAGTTTTCCTCATTTTCCTCCGACTTTTCTTCGCTGGAGGGGGCATTTCCGCTGCGGATCTGCTGCATCTGCTCATTGGAGGCAGCGCGGAAGCGGGTGCGGGATTGGCGCACCTCGTCCAGGGCCATTTGAATAGCCTCCTCCGTGCGGCGCAGGGCATCCTCGGTATAGGAGTTGGCCACCCGATACAGCTCATTCGTGCGCTCCTCGGCTCGGTGGATGATCTCAGCGGATTTCATCCGGGCCCGCTGCAGCGTCTCACTCTCGGAGACAATGGTTTTCGCGTCCAGCTCGGCCTGCCGGAGCATCTTCTCTACCTCCTTTTTGGCGGAGGCGATATACTCCTCCCGGGCGCGGATCAGCTCCTGAGCCTTCTTGATCTCCAGGGGCATGCGGCTGCGGATCTCCGTGAGAATGTCCAGGGCCTCGTCACGGTTGATGGTGCATTTTTCGGCGCTGAAGGGGGCGCTCTTAGCTTCGTCGATCATGCCGTAGAGCATATCCAGCAGGCGCTGCAGATCTTTTTCTTCCATGGTATATCCTCCCCGTTTCAATTACTCCGTTTTCTGTTTGAGTTCCTCGGCTACTGCCCGGGGAACATATTTCTCCAATGGCTGTCTGTAGCGAATCATCTCCCGCACCATGGTGGAGCTGAAGTGCTGATATTCAACGCTGGCCGGCAGGAACACCGTCTCCAGCTCTGCCCAAATGCCCCGGTTGATGGCGGCCATCTGATACTCCAGATCGAAATCCGTGGCATTGCGCAGACCCTTGACAATGACGTGTCCCCCTTTCTCCCGGGCATAGTCCGCCAATAGTCCGCGGTACAGCTCCGCCTCCACATTGGGGAGCTCCTCCACGGACCGGCGCAGCATTTCCAGCCGCTTTTCCGCCGGAAACATGTGGGATTTCTTGTCGCAGTTATCCATCACGCACACAAACACCTTGTCAAAGCACAGGGCAGCGCGGCGAATGATGTCCAGATGTCCCAGCGTAATGGGGTCAAAGCTGCCGGGATAGATGGCTATTTTCATGGGGTCAATCCTCGTTTCTATGGTATACAGTGAGTTTTATTTTGCCGTAGCGATACTCTCTGTATATCGAATAGGGGCTGCTGAGCGGAGGCAGGGTCTTATCCGCCGCACTTTCCGCCACAATTATACCATGTCTGCGGCAAATGTCAAACCTTGCGATATCCTCCAGCGCCTGCTCTAAGAGGCCGGAGGCATAGGGGGGATCCAGGAAAATCAGGTCGAACTTCTCACCGGACTTCAGGTAGCTCATGGCATCGCCGTTTACCACCCGGGCCCGGTCCGAAAAGCCGCAGGCCTCCAGGTTTTCCCGGACAGCCTGGAGGGCGTCCTTGCGCCGCTCCACGAACACGGCGCTTTCAGCGCCCCGGCTCAGGGCCTCGATGCCCAGCTGACCGGTACCTGCAAATAGATCCAGCACCCGGCGGCCCTCAATATCAAACTGAATAACGGAGAACAGGGCCTCCTTGACCTTCCCCGTGGTAGGGCGGGTCTCCAGGCCCTCCAGCTCCCTTAGCCGTCTGCCCCGGGCAGATCCTGTGATAACTCTCATAGCTTTACAGGCGAGGATCGAAGTCCTGGAAAATCACCAGATTTCCGGCAGACTCCGCCGCGCGCATCTCCTCTTTTGTGATAATTGTCCAGTTGATCTCCTGGACATGATAGAACCACCGGCACCAGCGCAGGCAGAAATTATCCCGATCAGAAAACCGATAGGCGATGAAGTCAGGCTTGGCCAGGCAATTGGTCAGCAGGTTTCCCAGGGCCCACAGCAGTGCCTTGGGCATATCGCCGCCGTCACCGTGGCGGAGAAAGTTTTCGCTGAGCTGGCCCCGGACGATCTCCGGGCGATTCTTTTTCAGCCACCGGATGCACCGGGGGTCGAAGGACTCGATGCAGTACAGCACCTTATACTTATCCAGCATGGTGCAGGTGGCGGCGGCCAGGGCATCGTGGTTCCCCCGCTCCGCCTTCAGCTCCACCACCAGGGGAAGGCCGCTCTGCTCAAACAGGGGCAGCACCTCCTCCAAAAGGGGAATTTCCTCGTCGGTGCCCTCCAGGCGGTAGGCTTTCAGCTCCCGGGCCGTCAGGTCCTCCACCAGCACATCGGCCCCGGCGGTACGCAAAAGGCTTGCATCGTGGATAACGGCCAGATTTCCGTCCTGCATCAGATGCACATCCAGCTCCACGCCGAAGCCCCGGCGGATGGCCTCCTTGTAGGCAAGGATCGAGTTTTCCGGGGCCAAATCCTTTCCGTGGTAGCCCCGGTGGGCATAGCGATACTTCCGCAGCAGCTTCCAGTAGGAATGGCCCCGGCGGCACATAGTCAGCAGGGCGAATATCTCTGCCAAGAGCAGCAGAATAATAACAATTAAAATAGCGATCCACATATCAGTTATCCATATCCTCCAGTGCATCCAGGCCCTTCTTAGCCTCGGGGCGGCTGTCGCCGTGGTGGACAAAGTGCAGGGACACCAAGGCCAGCGCGGAGAACACCGCCGCATAGGGGAACAGCACCGTCATGCCCAGCTTATCCATCAGCAGGCCCGAGAGCATGGGCGTTGCCACCTGGGCTGCCATGGAGGCGGTGTAGTAAAGCCCCGTGTAACGGCCCACATCCTGCTCCGAGCACATCTCCACCACCATAGGGAAGGAGTTGACGTTGATGGTGGCCCAGGCGATGCCCGCCAGGGCGAACATAGCGTTCATAAGCACGGAGGGGCTGTTATCCCGCAGGAAGGCCGCCACGCCAAAGGCCGCGGCCAGCATGATGACGCCGGCACGGATGGTCTTTTTTCGGCCCACCTTAGAGGCGATCATTCCCACGGGCAGGTAGGAGATAATGGCCGCCGCCTGGGCGATGATCAGGGTGAGATTATAGTCCTTATGGAGAATATTGCTGGCGTAAACAGAGTATTTACTGGTGACGGCGTTATAGCCGAAAAACCACAGAACGATGGACAGAAGAATGAAGATCATAGACTTCTTCTCCTCCGGAGACAGGCCCTGCTTCTGCGGCTGTGCAGGCTCTGCCGCTGCGGCAGGCTCTGCAACGTCCGCGTTCTCCGCCAGCTGCTCCGCTTCGGCGGGCTTGTCCTCCAAGCCATAGCGAACGGAATCCTCCACCATCTGGGCGGCCCACTCCGGCTCCCGAACGGTGAGCAGGAAGATCACCAGAGCCGTGAGCATAATGGCGGCGATAACGGCAAAATAGGCAGTGTAGCTCATAAGAGCGTTGCGCACGGAGGCCGTGGCGAACACCATGCCCAGCACCAGGATCAATATGCCGCCGGCAGAGCCCATAAGGTTGATGATGGCGTTGGCTTTACTTCGCAGGGGCTTTACGGTGACATCCGGCATCAGCGCCACCGCCGGGGAGCGGAAGGTGGCCATACTCACCAGAACCACCAGCAGCAGAACGATGAAGAACACCAGCGTGGCAGGGCTCTCCGCCGTTACCTGCCAGGCGTAGGCCTGCCGGGCGGGAACAACATAATCGGTATAGTCGGGGTTGGTGTGGGTCTTGTCGCCGTCCTGGATCTGGCTGCGGATGGCGGCGAACTCCTCCTGGGAGAACTTATCCGCCAAGGTAAACCTCACGCCGTCGGGGGTCAGGAGAGTCTCGTCCTTCTCCTTTTCATAGATGGTCACCAGGGCAGCGGGGTCGTCGATGGCAGATACACCTTTAATATTATTGAGCTGGGCCATATCCACAAAGCTCAATGCCACCAGGGCCACGGCGGCAATGAGGGTGCCCACTACAATGAAGGGAGTGCGGCGCCCTTTTTTGCTGTGGCTGCGGTCGGAAATGGCGCCAAACAGAGGCAGCAGAAACAGAGCTAAGATATTATCCAGCGCCATGATAACCCCCGACCAGGTCTGGGACATGCCGAACTTATTGGTCAGGATCAAGGGGATGGTGTTGTCATAGGCCTGCCAAAAGGCGCAGATCAGGAAAAAGGCAAAGCCCACCAAAATCGTCCGCTTATAGTTTAGTTTCATATTTTATGACCATTCCTTTCCGCTATGTTGCAAGGCACAAATGACCAACAGAAGGAATGGTCAAAAAGCGCCATGTTTTTCGGTTGCCGCGAAAGCGGCGAGAAAAACAGCTCAAATAAAATGATAATTGAATTATTTCAATTATCCTCCAATTCCTGCAGCAAAGCCGCAATATCCCGGCGCACCCAGGTGGGCTGTACGCCGAATTTTTTTATATCCGCCTCCGTCCCCTCTCCGGAAAGGACGAACACCGTGTCGATGCCGGCGGCTGCGCCGCAGGCTATGTCCGTGTAGAGCCGGTCCCCCAAAAGCACCGTCTGCTCCGGTGCAAAGCCCGTGCGGGCCATGGCGAGAACCGCCATATCCGGCTGGGGCTTTCCCAAAAAGCGGGGGGTGCGGCCCGTGGCGGTGGTGAGCATCCGGCAGACGCTGCCGCAATCAGGCACAGAGCCGTACCAGGTGGGACAGACCCAATCCGGGTTGGTGGCCCAAAACTCCGCCCCGCGATTTAGGAGGATGCAGGCATCCTCCAGCTTTTGAAACGTCAGCTCCCGGTCAAAGCCGCACAGGAGAATGTCTACATCCGGGTCGGGCCGAGCTGTGACGGGGATGCCCGCGTCCCGGAGCTGGGAATAAAAGGAGCGAGTGCCGAAAACATAGCACTTTTTCTCAGGGCGTTCCCTCTGCAGGGCGGCGATGGTGACATCCACGGAGGTGAGGTAATCGCTTCTTTCCGTCTCGATGCCCAGGCGGCGCATTTTTTCGATGTATCCCTCCACGCCCCGGGAGGAGTTGTTGGTGAGGAAGAGGTAGCGGCCACCCACCCGGCGGATATACTGCAAAAAGGGGATCACCCCGTCAAAGAGCCGGTCATCCAGATAAATGGTGCCGTCCATATCCAGCAGAAACAGGCGTTTTTCCCGCAGAGCAGCCATAGCGTCTCCCCTTCCCACACAAATTCAATGGTATCATAGCACAAAGCCGTCCTGCAGGCAAGCAAAACGGCTTTGGGGAGAGAAAAATTGTGGGGAGGCAGAGAGGAGAGGAAAGTGGAAAGTGAAAAGATGGGGCAGGACGATGGGGGCATCGTCCCCTACGGACGGGGTTGACGGGAGCTGGTGCGGTGGGTGGGGCAGATTGTCTTATGTGTTGTCCTTATGGGCCGGGCGGCGCAGAAGCAGGGAGCGCAGGGCCTTTCCGTTCCAGGGGATAAGAGGATAGAGGTAGCCCCGGCCTGCAATGGGCTTGGTGGTAGCCATAAGCGCTAGAACACCCAAAAGGCCGATGCCAAAGCCCCACCAGCGCAGGGCAAAGGCAAGCAGCACCAGTGCCATACGGCAGAGTTTGCAGGCGTAGCCCATCTCAAAGCTGTGCTGGGCAAAGTTGCTCACCGCCACAAAGGCCATATATACCAGCACCTCCGGCACCAGCCATCGGGACTGCACCGCGAAATCGCCCAGGATCAGCGCGCCCAGCATGCTGAAGGAGTTGCCCAGCACATCGGGCGTATTCAGGGATGCCAGCTTCAGCACGTCGATAATCAGCTCCACCAGCAGCAGCTGTAAAACCAGCGGCACGGCGTACTCCCCCTCCACCAGCAGGAAGTCCCAGGGCTCCCGCAGGCCGCCGGGCTCCGTGGCCAGCAGATACCACAGGGGCGTAATGACCACGTTCAGCAGCATGACGAAAAAGCGGATGATGCGCAGATAGGTGCCCACCAGAGGCGGGAAATAGTAGTCGTTGATCTCCTCATTAAACCGCAGCAGTGACACCGGCAGCAGCATCACCACGGGGGTGTTGTCGATGAGCACCAGGATGTCCCCCTCCATGACGGAGGCGGTGGCCACATCCGGCCGCTCGGTATAGCGGACCTTGGGAAAGGGATTGTACCACTGCTTAGGCGCAATGGCCTCGGCAATGGTCTCCTGGCTCATGGACACCGACCGGAGATCGATCCGGCGCAGCTTTTCCCGGAGCTGGGAGAGGGTCTTTGCATCCGCCCGCCCCTCCATATAGCATAGAGCCACGTCACATTGGGAGCGGCCGCCCAGGCGGATCCGCTCCAATGTCAGGGCCGGATCCCGGATGCGCCGGCGCAGAAGGGCGGCGTTTTCCATAATGCTCTCCACAAAGCCGTCGTGGCTGCCCCGGAGGACCTTGCCTGCATCCGGCTCCTGCACCGACCGGGTGGGAAAGGTCTTGGCGTCCAGGAGAATGCCGCCGGAAAAGCCGTCTATTATCAGCAGAGTCTTGCCCGCAAATACGTCCGTCACCGCCTGCATCCGATCCCGGCTGGTCCCGGCATCGCACACGGTGATATACCGGCGCAGCAGCTCATCTACGCCGGAGATACCATCCAGTGTCTCTACCTCCTGCAGCTTTTCCACGGCCCGCTCCAGGAGCATATCCTTGGCGTAGCCGTTCACCACCCACATTTTGGCCCGGCGGCCGCCCACATACAGCTCCCGGCTCACCATGTCGAAGCTGCGGCCCACACCCAAAAGATCATCCAGCTGGGCGCATTTTGTGTCAAAGGGTTGGTTCATATTGCCCCTCCGCTTATTCATACTTTAACGGAAGTATGTGTAAAAAAAGAACCGGGCATACGCCCGGCGCACGAAAATACGCAGCGGGCGGGGTTTTCCCCGCCCGGCTTTTAAAAATTTTCCTCAGATGGTTTTTTCAAAATAGAAATAGGTCTCATCCTGGCCGGTCTCCCGCATACAGGAGGAGAGCATTTTATAGGAGGGCCCATTTTCCTTGAAGCACTTGGCAACCACCCGGGCGAGACCCAGGCCGTACAGGGCCCAATCCGCCGCTGCGGCAAAGGCCTCGGTGCCGTAGCCGCGGCCGGCATAGGCCGGGGCAATGCGGCAGCCCAGCTCCATGCCGCCCTGCCAATCTGGGTTGTACAGCACCGCCTCGCCGATGAAGTCCTCCCCCAGGCGCACGGCAAAATTCACGCAGCGGCGCAGGCGGAAATCCTCCCGGGCCACCGAGAGAAAATATTCCTCCATGGGGCTGCCGTCGTAGTCCTTGTGCCAATCATAGCCCCACAGGCGGTTACGCTCCTCGTCCAGGCACAGGGCATTATAGGGCAGCTTGTCCTTTTCCGTCAGGGCATCCAGGGTCAGGCGATCGGAATGCAGGGTGGGCATTTCATGAAGGCGGTCCAGCTCGCTGCCCACCTCAAAGCATAGCTTGCCCCCCAGGGCCGCCGGGAGGTACTGCATCTTGGACATACGCAGCCCCTTATCCCGGGCGTCATCCTCCCGGTTCATCCACCGGACGGAATCATCACAGTGCCGGGCAAATTCCTGCACCATGGTGGGATACGCCCCGGGGTAGGAGTACAGCGCCTTTTCAATATGCACCTGCATGGTACTGCCGCACTGCTCACCCATGCTGATGGCCACCAGCCGCCCCTCATGGAGCAGGCCCCCTGCCATAAACCAATCTCCCGCCAGGTGCCGCAGCATCTCCTTGGCCAGGCGCAGCTCATTTTTGGCAATGGCACTCTCCTTGGAAAACTCCGCCCCATAGTCCTGCCAAAACCGCTCCAGCAGGGGCTCGTCTGCCGCCGTCAGGGGCACATATTCCGCATCGGGATAGAGCTTGCGGAACTTATGGATGTGGTTGCGCTGGCCGCTGTAATGCCTTCCGGCAAACTCCGCCAGATCCTCCCGGCGGTAGATATAGTCCTTCCAGGGCCGCTCATTAATGAGCCGCACTACCGGGTAGCGCAGAAACAGCCGTCCGGCCTCCCCCTCCGGCACCACGGAGACCACCGGGCGTACCCCCTGCTCCGTGCAGTATTTCTCGATGAGGGTCAGAGCCGCGTCCACATCCCCCTCCGGCCCGGGCACAGGGAAATCAAACTGATAGCGGCCGTCAATCTGATTGCGGACGATGAGGCAATTTGCCGCCTCGCAGAAGGCCGGGTGCAGCACACTCCCCCACATGAGCTTCACGCCCACAGAGTACTCGCACAGGCGATAGTCACAATTTATATAATAGGGTCTCAGTTTTTCCGCGTTCTGCGGCGTGACAGGTTCAAAAATCATATCAAATGCTCTCCAGAATTTCTTTTGTCTCCGATATAAACCGCCGGGCCATGGGCCGCAGCTCCTTCTTGGACCGCACCGCGATGCCCAGCTCCCGCGCTGCCGGCGGATCCATCGGCACCGCCACCACGTTGTCCCGGCGGCCCTTGAGCACCAGCTCGGACAGGATGCTGGCGCCCAGGCCATGCTCCACCATAGAAATGATGACGCTGTCGCTGACATGGGTCTCGCGGATATTGGGCTTTACATCCCCCAGGGCGTGCATGATGTCCAGATAAAAGCCCGGGGACGGCATGAGAAAATCCATCCCCTGCAGGGATTGTACCTTCAGGCTCTCCCGGCCCTGCATATCGTAATCCGGCGGCAGGATTACCAGCAGCGGGTCATTGCGCAGATGGGTCCAATCCAGGGTAAACCACTCCTGCCAGGAGGCAAAGCACATATCCGCCTTATCCTCCTGCACCCAGTGATACACCTCCTCCACGCTGCCCATCTGCACATCCACCGCCACATCCGGGTGGTTATCCCGGAAGCGCTGAATGATCTCCGGTAACCAGTGCATGGCGATGCTGGCATAGGAGGCCACCCGAATGGTCTCCTCCCGGCGGGTATTGATGAGGCGGATCTCCCGCTCCAAGGTTTCGTCCGCCTGGAGCAGATCCTGTATCATGGGGAAAACTCGCTGTCCGGCGGCACTGAGCCGAATTCCCGTGCGGCTGCGCACCAGCAGTGGAAAGCCAATGTCCTTTTCCAGGCTGTTCATCATGTGTGTCAGGCCCGATTGCGTGTAGCCCAGCACCTCCGCCGCCCGGGTAAAGCTGCCGGTCTGCACCGCCGTGGCCAACGCCTCCAGCTTTTTGGTGTCCATACGCCGCCCTCCTAATCATGAAACTATGTCATAGTCTATGTTATACCGCATTTTTACAGAATTCGCAATGACTTTTGCAACATTTTCCATTTAATCATGACATAATATAATATAAAAATGCATACTTGTCGCTTTACAATTGATTCCCGCCGGGGTATAGTATGGCCATAGTGATTCTCAAACATGAATTGCTTTTCCTTTCTATCCTCAAACCTATAAAGGCCGCCTTGAAAAAGGCGGCCTTTATAGGTTTGAGACTGTCGAAAAAACCTCCGGGTTTTTCCGACAAAAGGATTGCAGTCTGCTGCGCGCATAATTTGTCCGTCGCAGACGGACAAATTCCACACTGGCAGCCTGAGCTGTATTTTCTCTCACGCACATGTCGCGAGAGAAAATGATTTTATTTCTTTGCCGCCTGCGGGCGGCAAACTCTGCGAGGCTTTTTTGATACGCTGAAACCTATAAAGGCCGCCTTGAAAAAGGCGGCCTTTATAGGTTGTTTTATAGATTTGGAGCTATCAAAAAGCTTTTGGATTTTTCGGCAAAGGGCCCACGCCTGCTGTGTGTGCCGGCTTCGCAATGCCATGACTCTTGCGGAGTTTTTTCATGCTGCGGGGTAACTCCTTTGCGCGGTTTGGGCTGTCCCTCTTTTTTTACTCTTTTCCAGCCGACAGGGCCCGGGTGGCGTTGAGCACCGCCAGCACCATCACGCCCACATCCGCGCCGATGGCCAGCCACATATTGGCAATACCGATGGCGCCCAGCACCAGGCACACCGCCTTCACCGCCAGGGCAAACACGATATTCTCGTACACGATGCGCAGCGTCCGCCGGGAGATGCGCATAGCCAGGGCGATCTTGGCCGGGTCGTCATCCATGAGGACCACATCCGCCGCCTCGATGGCTGCGTCGCTGCCCAAAGCGCCCATGGCAATGCCGATGTCGGCTCGGGCCAGCACCGGGGCGTCGTTGATGCCGTCGCCCACGAAGGCCAGGAGCCGGCCCTCCCTGCGCTCTTTCAGCAGCCGCTCCACCTGCCGGACCTTATCCGCCGGCAGCAGCTGGCTGTGGACCTCGTCCACCCCCAGCTGGGATGCCACCTGCCGGGCTGCCGCGTCCGCATCGCCGGTGAGCATAACGGTCTTTTCGATGCCCTCTGCCTTCAGGCCCCGGATGGCCTGGGACGCGTGCTCCTTGACTACATCGCCCAGGAGGATCCACCCGGCATACACGCCGTCCACAGCCACATACACCACGGTGCCGGCCCTTTGGGGCTCTATAGGCTGAATACCCAACTTCTCCATGAGCCGCCGATTCCCCACGGCTACGGCATGGCCGTCTACCCGGCCTGTTAGACCGAAGCCGCCCAGCTCCTCCACGTCCGTCACCCGGTCGGTATCCACCTGGCCGCCCCAGGCGGTCTTCAGGCTCTGGCTGATGGGGTGCTTGGAGTAGCACTCCGCCTGGGCCGCCCAGCCCAGCAGGGTCTGCTCGTCCATGCCCTCCGGGGCCGTCTCCAGCACTTGGAAAACGCCCTTGGTGAGGGTGCCGGTCTTATCGAACACCACGCAGCTTGTCTTGGCCAGGGCCTCCAGATAGTTGCTGCCCTTGACCAAAATACCCTTGGCAGACGCGCCGCCAATGCCGCCGAAGAAGCTCAAGGGAATACTGATGACCAACGCACAGGGGCAGCTAATGACCAGGAAGGTCAGGGCTCTTGTGATCCAGTCGCCCCACATGGGCGCGCTGCCCATGATAAGCCGCACCACCGGCGGCAGCACCGCCAGGGCCAGGGCGCTGTAGCACACCGCTGGGGTATAGACCCGGGCAAACTTGGTGATGAAGTTCTCCGCCTTGGCCTTTTTCATGCTGGAGTTTTCCACCAGGTCCAGGATCTTCGCCACGGTGGAGTCGCCGAATTCCTTGGTGGTCTCGATACGCAACAGACCGCTGAGGTTCACGCAGCCGGAGAGCACCTCGTCCCCGGCCTTCACCTGCCGGGGCAGGCTCTCGCCGGTAAGGGCGCTGGTATTCACGGTAGACTCGCCCTCCGTCACCACGCCGTCGATGGGGATGCGCTCGCCAGGCTGCACCACGATGACGGTGCCCACGGCTACATCCTCCGGATCCACCTTCTCCAGGGCGCCGCCGGACTCAATGTTGGCATAGTCCGGGCGGATGTCCATCAGGTCGGAGATGCTACGGCGGCTCTTACCCACGGCGTAGCTTTGGAACAGCTCGCCGATCTGATAGAACACCATAACGGCGCAGCCCTCCCGCCAATCACCCAGGGCCATAGCGCCCACAGTGGCCACAGCCATAAGGAAATTCTCATCGAACATCTGGCCCCGGAAGATACCCTTCACAGCCTTGAGCAGGATATCGTAGCCCACGATGAAATACGGGATGAGATACAGCACGCCCTCCAGCCATCCCGTGAGGGGGGATACCCATACTCCGATCACCAGCACCGCCGATACGATGATCCGGATGAGATTGGTTTTCTGTTTCTTCGTCACGGCCTTTACGCCTCCTTCAGTGTCAGCGTGTCGAAAAAGTCTTTTCGCCCCGCTGCCTAAGTTTTTGAAGCTTTGAAAAAGCTTCAAAAACTATTGATTTCAACGGTGAGGGACACCCTTCTTGGGTTTCCCTCACACACCCTTCCTTACCGTTATCGCAAAACTTGCCACTATATTGACATTCTCGCAGAAACCGGGCAGGCACTATAGTGCCTGCCCGGTTTCTGTATGAGAAAGGTAAATCAAAAAAGCATATTAAGAGAGGAGCAGCTTATCGTCATTGGCCTCGGTGCCGCTGGCCTTGCTAAACAGGGTCAGCAGGTCGGAAACGGTGAGCTTTTTCTTTTCTTCGCCGGAGATATCCAGCACCACATGGCCCGCATCCATCATGATGAGGCGGTTGCCATGGGCAATGGCATCCTTCATGTTGTGAGTGATCATCATAGTGGTCAGGTGGTTTTCCTCTACGATCTTGTCGCTGAGCTCTAAAACTTTGGCGGCGGTGCGGGGATCAAGGGCGGCGGTATGCTCGTCCAAAAGGAGCAGCTTGGGCTTTTGCAGAGCTGCCATCAGCAGCGTCAGCGCCTGACGCTGGCCGCCGGACAGCAAGCCCACCTTAGCCTTCATGCGGTCCTCCAGACCCAGATCCAGGTCCTTGAGCTTCTGATAGTATTCCTGCTCCTCCTGGGGGGTGATACCCCACTTCAGACCCCGGTGCTTGCCGCGTCGGGCGGCCAGAGCCAGGTTTTCCTGAATTTGCATGGTGGGGGCAGTGCCCATCATGGGGTCCTGGAACACACGGCCCAGGAGCGCGGCCCGTTTGAATTCGGGCAGACGGGTAACATCCTTGCCGTCAATAAGAATGGAGCCGCTGTCCACGGAGAAGGTGCCGGCAATGGCATTGAGCATAGTGGATTTTCCCGCACCGTTGCCGCCGATTACGGTGACAAAATCCCCCTCGTGCAGGGTCAGGCTCAGATTATCCAGCGCTGTTTTTTCGTGGACGGTGCCGGGGAAGAAGGTTTTAGAGATGTTTTTCAGCTCAAGCATGGCGAGGGCCTCCTTTCTTATGGGCCACTTTGCCCTTCCAGTAAGGGACGGACAGGAATACAGCCACGATCAGGGCGGAAACCAGCTTCAGATCGTTGGTGTTCAGACCCAGCTGCAGGACTACCTGCAGCACAAAGTAGTAGATCACGGCACCCAGGGATACGGCAAACATCTTCAGACCGAAGTTTTGGAAGATCTTGCCGAAGGTCACTTCACTGATGATAACGGCAGCCAGGCCGATAACAATGGCGCCGCGCCCCATGCCCACATCGGCAGAGCCCTGGAACTGGGCCAGCAGACCACCGGACAGGGCCACCAAACCGTTGGAAAGCATCAGACCCAGGACGATATTGGCGTTGGTATTGATGCCCTGGGCCCGGGCCATGTTGGCATTGGCGCCGGTAGCGCGGACAGAGCAGCCCCGCTCTGTGCCGAAGAACCAGTACAGGGCGACGACCGTCACGATGGTGATGACCAGCAGCAGCGGCAGGGGATTGCTGATAGACAGATCCCGCACATACCGCTGGGAAACAGCCAAATCGTACTTATCCACACCTACGGGCTGGTTGGCCTTGCCGCTCATGATCCGCAGGTTCACGGAGTACAGGGCGAGCTGCGTGAGAATACCGGCCAGGATGGCGGGAATACCGCACTTGGTGTGAAACAGGCCCGTAACCAGGCCCGCCAGCAGGCCGGAAACAAAGGCGCACAGCAGAGCCAGCCAACAGTTCATGCCGCCTCGAATCAGCATCACGGCTACGGCGCCGCCGGTGGCAATGGAGCCGTCCACGGTCAGGTCGGCCACATCCAGCACACGGAAGGTGATGTATACACCGATGGCCATGATGCCCCATACAAGGCCCTGTGCCGCCGCGCCGGGCAGCGAATTCAAAAGTGAAGTTAGGAATGCCATTTTCTTTTCTCCTCAATCTGCCGCCATAGGACGGTCTCGTGTAACGGGGGAGGGGACAAACGCCCCCTCCCGGCGGTTTATGTTATGGGGAATTACTCGGTAGCCAGTGCGGTGTAATCAGCGGGAACGGTGATGCCCAGCTTCTCACAGTTGGCCATGTTGGCCTGCTTGGTTGCAGTGGGAGCGAATTCCACAGGCATGGTGGAGATGTCGGCCTCACCGGTGAGGATCTTAGCAGCCATCTGACCGGTGATCTTGCCCAGCTCGTAGTAGTCGATGGAGAGCGTCGCCACGCCGCAGCCCCTGCAGATGCCGGCCTCGCCTGCGATGACGGGGGTGCCGGCGGCCAGGACTACATTGGCAATGGCCTCGGTGTTGGAGGCGGCGGTGTTATCGGTGGGGATGTAGAGCACATCGGAATCGTCACAGGCCTTCTGGGTGACGGAGGAAACATCGTTGCTGTCGGTGAAGGTGTACTCGGTGCAGGTGATGCCGGCGGCGGAGAGCAGCTTGGTCACCTCATCGACCTGGTATTTGCTGTTGGGCTCGCTGGAGCAGAAGAGCATACCCACCTTCTTGGCGTTGGGGAACAGCTCCTGGAGCATGGCGGCCTGCTTGTCCAGAGGAGCCAGGTCGGAGGTGCCGGAGATGTTGCCGCCCACAGTGCCGGTCCAATCGGCGATCTCCAGAGCGGTGGCGTAGTCGGTAACGGAGGTGCCCAGGATGGGAATGGTGCTGGTGGCGGAGGCGGCAGCCTGGAGGGCCGGCGTGGCGTTGGCCATGATCAGGTCAACCTTGTCGGAAATGAATCCGTTGACGATGGTGCTGCAGTTGTTGGAATCGCCGGAGGCGTTCTTTTCAACTACCTCTACCTTGTCGCCCAGGGCTTCCTTCAGGGCATCGGTGAAGCCCTTGGTGGCGGCGTCCAGAGCCTCGTGCTGTATCAGCTGCACAACGCCTACCTTGTAGGTCTTGTCGCTGGTGTCTTTGTCTTTGCTGCCGGAGCCGCAGGCCACCAGGGAAAGGGCCATTACCGCGGCAAGGACGAGAGAGATGAGCTTTTTCATGATTTTTCTCCTTTGCGTTTAATATGTTTGGTTGTTTCTTTTATAAAAAGAGGCCGCTCTGTCCGAGAACAGAGCGGCCTTTTCTTAACAAATCGGGAAAGGTACGAAACTCTATTGGTAAACGGACGGCTTTATGCATTTTTCGCAGCAAAAATAACCCGCATAAAAGCGAGCCATAAAGCCGTAATAGAAGCCCCGACGGGAGGCAATGGAATTGGAACGAATGACGGTACGCATTGTGGGGCTCCTTTCTGCCGCTGAGCGGCGATTTCTTTTGATGCACATACTATAGAACTTTAAATCTCTAAAGTCAACAGTGAAAATGCACAAAAACAGCGGTAATTTTTAGATATTTTTATACTTGTGAGGATTTTTTCTCAAATCAAAAGGGCAAAATACGAAAATGAATGGGCTTATTCCCAAAGAAAAAGCCTATTCATTTTTATTCCGCGGATTCGGACCCACTGCCGAAGAGGTCAGCATACTGCTGCGCGCCGTATGCCTGCATCCGGCGGCACAGCTCGTCATACCGCTCCAGCAGCAATTCACCCTCCGGAGAGAGCACCGCACCGCCGCCGCCCTTTCCGCCGGTGGAGGAATGAAGGAGCTTGAAGCCCAGCTGCTCCTCAGCGGTTCGCAGCACTGTCCAGGCCTTGGAGTAGGCCATGTCCATGGAGAGCGCTGCCGCCCGCAGGGAATGATACTCCTGGACCCGGTGCAGAAGCTGCGCAATCCCCGGTCCGAATACCTTGTGATCTGCCGCATAGAAGCGGACAGACATTTTGAAAAGCATGTTATTGTTCATGTTTTTATTGTACCAGTATTCTCGGAAATGTCAATGGCGTTAGACATAAAACCGCGCTGAGATTGAAAGAAGGGAGAACTCATGTTATTCTGCAGACATACTTTTTGTTAGGATAGCTAAAAATATATGAAAAAATAGTGGAGATAAACAGTAGCATCTTTTGCTTATCTGTGCTATAATGCGGATAATGGAATAATGGGAGGATGTTTATCTTGAACGACTTCCATATTAATTTACACGAAAAGGAGTAATCACTATGGCCATTGATCTGAGTAAGTACGGTATTACCGGCACCACCGAGATCGTCCACAACCCTTCCTATGAGACTCTGTTCGCAGAGGAGACCAAGGCGGAGCTGACAGGCTACGAGGTCGGGCAGGTCACCGAGCTGGGCGCCGTGAACGTGATGACCGGCATCTACACCGGCCGCTCTCCCAAGGACAAGTATATTGTCATGGACGATAATTCCAAGGACACCGTTTGGTGGACCAGCGAGGGATATAAAAACGATAACCATCCTATGAGCGAGGATGTGTGGGCCCAGGTGAAGAAGCTGGCCGTCAGCGAGCTGTGCAACAAGCGCCTGTTCGTGGTGGACGCCTTCTGCGGCGCCAACAAGGACACTCGTATGGCCGTGCGCTTCATCGTGGAGGTGGCCTGGCAGGCACACTTTATTAAGAATATGTTCATCCAGCCCTCCCAGGAGGAGCTGGAGAGCTTTGAGCCGGACTTTGTGGTGTACAACGCCTCCAAGGCCAAGGTAGAAAACTATAAGGAGCTGGGCCTCAATTCTGAGACCTGTGTGGCCTTCAACATTACCTCCCGGGAGCAGGTTATCATCAATACCTGGTACGGCGGCGAGATGAAGAAGGGTATGTTCTCCATGATGAACTACTACCTGCCCCTCAAGGGCATTGCCGCCATGCACTGCTCTGCTAACACCGACATGAACGGCGAGAATACCGCCATCTTCTTCGGCCTGTCCGGCACCGGCAAGACCACCCTGTCCACCGACCCCAAGCGCCTGCTTATCGGCGATGATGAGCACGGCTGGGACGATAACGGTGTCTTTAACTTTGAGGGCGGCTGCTATGCCAAGGTCATCAACCTGGACAAGGAATCCGAGCCTGACATCTACAACGCCATCCGCCGGGATGCTCTGCTGGAGAACGTTACCGTGGACGCCAACGGCAAGATCGACTTCAGCGACAAGTCCGTCACCGAGAATACCCGCGTCAGCTATCCCATTGATCATATTGACAACATTGTCCGTCCCGTTTCTGCGGCGCCTGCTGCCAAGAATGTGATCTTCCTGTCCGCTGATGCCTTCGGTGTGCTGCCTCCTGTGTCCATCCTGACTCCGGAGCAGACCCAGTATTACTTCCTCTCCGGCTTCACCGCCAAGCTGGCCGGCACCGAGCGGGGCATCACCGAGCCCACCCCCACCTTCTCCGCATGCTTCGGCCAGGCCTTCCTGGAGCTGCACCCCACCAAGTACGCCGAGGAGCTGGTCAAGCGTATGCAGATGAGCGGTGCTAAGGCCTACCTGGTGAATACCGGCTGGAACGGTACCGGCAAGCGCATTTCCATCAAGGATACTCGCGGCATTATTGACGCCATCCTCAGCGGCGCCATCAACGATGCTCCCACCAAGACCATTCCCCACTTCAATTTCCAGGTGCCTACGGCTCTGCCCGGTGTAGATCCCGCCATTCTGGACCCCCGGGATACCTATGCCGATGCCTCCCAGTGGGAGGAGAAGGCCAAGGATTTGGCCAGCCGCTTCGTAAAGAACTTTGTCAAGTATGAGTCCAACGAGCATGGAAAGGCCCTGGTGGCCGCCGGCCCCAAGGTGTAAATCAACCGAACTGAAAAGCGCCGGAATGTTTATATTCCGGCGCTTTTTATAGTATTAAGGAGAAAACCATGATTGAACTGAAGATTCTTATTGATGAGCTGGACTACGACTCCATCGCAGACTATCTGATTCCGGCCTTGGCCGAGAGCATGGCAAAAGAACGAAGGGGAGGCGTGCTGGGCGGCGTCCTCGCCGGGAACCCGGAGGTGTTTACCTCCATGGCACGCACACTGCTGCACACCATGAGCCAGGAAAAACGGGATGAGCTGCTGGTGCAGCAGCTGAACAAAAATCGGGACAAGCTGCTGCAAAAGGGGAGAAAGGTCGCTGCCGACAAGGGTATCCGCGTACAGCTGTGCGACCTGACTGCCAGAAGGTTCTGATGGTGGGGGGAAATTACAACTACAAATAAGGGCGGGGGTTATCCCCGCCCTTATTTGTGGAATGCTGGTGCGGCGCAGGGGGATACGGATTGCCGCACCGGTGACATCGGTCACTGGTGCGCCATGACAGAGCTTTGCAGGCAGTTTAGAGCAGAATCGGCGGCGGGGTGAGGGCACCCCGCCCTATCATATAGGGATTCTTGCCCCTTTAACCAAAAGATCCGGCCCGTGTGGGCCGGATCTTTAATCAAACGAAAAAATCACTTTTTCAGCGCTTCTACAGCCTGACGCAGGGCGGATATGTTATCTTCTGTGGTGGCCCAGCTGGAGGCAAAACGAATGGCGGAATGAGTCTCATCGATACGCTCCCAATATTCATAGCCGAAGCTTTGTCCCAAAATGGCCAGCTCCGCATCGCTCATAATAGGGTACTGCTGGTTGGTGGGGGAGTCAAAGAGGAACTTATAGCCGCAATCCTCAAAAATAGAGTGAATCTTCTTGGCCATGACATTGGCGTGGCGGGAGATTTTGAAGTACAGGTCATCGGTAAACAGGGTATCAAACTGCAGGCCCAAAAGCCGGCCCTTGGCCAGCATACCGCCTCGCTGCTTCATCATGAAGCGGAAGTCCCGCTTCAGGGCCGGGTTCATAATCACCACAGCCTCACCGAACAGGGCGCCCACCTTATTGCCGCCGATATAGAAGACGTCACACAGCTGGGCCAGCTCCGGAAGGGTCAGGTCACAATCGTCGCAGGTGAGGCCGTAGCCCATCCGAGCCCCGTCGATAAAGAGGGGCAGACCGCACTTCTGGCACACCTGATACAGCGCCGTCAGCTCCGCCTTAGAGTACAGGGTGCCCCCCTCGGTGGGAAAGGAGATATACACCATACCGGGCATGACCATATGCTCATAGTCGGGGTTGAAGTGGTGCCAGTTATAGTAATCCTCCACCTGCTGGGCGGTAATCTTGCCGTTGTTCGTGGGCAGAGCCAGCACCTTGTGGCCGGAGGACTCGATGGCGCCGGTTTCGTGACAGTTGATATGGCCGCTGGCAGCGGTGAGAACGCCCTGGTAGGGCCGGAGAACGGAGGCGATCACCGTGGTATTGGTCAGTGTGCCGCCTACCAGGAAATGCACATCGGCCTCCGGGGCCCGGCAGGCCGCCTTGATCTTTTCCCGGGCGGCGGCGCAGTATTCATCCTCGCCATAGCCCACGGTCTGCTCCATATTGGTCTGCAGCAGGCGCTCCATAATGGCGGGATGTGCGCCCTCCAGATAGTCGCTGTTGAAATAGATCATCTGAGATTGCTCCTTTCTATACCTTAGTTGTATTTTATCGCAAAAGATTGGCCCTGTAAAGCCTGTATGGAAGAATTCTTTTGCCTTGCCAAATAATGCGAAATCCGGTATAATAAATCAAAAGGGGGCGGCAGCATGAAGAATAAAACCGGGAAAAAGGTCCTCTATTATGCCATCCTGGCCATCCTATTGGGGGTATTTTGCTTCTCAGGCTACCAAATCTACAGCTATTACTCGGAGCAGAATGCCAGCACAAGTCTTAACCAGGAGATCGTCCGGGAGTACACCATCCGCAAAACGGGCGAGGCCAAGGAGTACTTTGAGGTGGATTTTGACCAGCTGCGCCAGCAGAACGAGGATGTGACGGCGTGGCTCTATCTGCCGGATTCGGTGATAAACTATCCCGTGCTGCAGCATGGGGACAACGACTACTATCTGACCCGGCAGATTGATGGCTCTTATAATAAAAACGGCAGCATTTTTATGGATTATCGCAACGCACCGGACTTTTCCGACCGCAACACCATCATCTATGGCCACCATATGCGCACGGGAAATATGTTCGGCAAGCTGGTGAACTTTAAAAGCGACAGCTACTATCAGCAGCACGATCACATGTTCATCATGACGCCCCAGGTCACCTACCGGCTGGAGCTGCTGTGCGGCGCGGTGGTGGAGCCCGATGACCCCATCTACTCCATTGACCCCACGGAGGAGGCCCTGGCCGCCTGTATGCGGCGCTCCACCTTCCAGACCAAGCTGGATCTGCCCGGGGAGGAGGCAAGGCTTGTGACCCTGTCCACCTGCAGCTATGAGTTTGAGGACGCCCGGTACATCGTCATCGGTGTGCTGACACCGCTGGAGGAAACTGTGAAAAACTGAATCATGCTTTTCCATCGGGGGCCGGCGCTATGCGCCGGCCCCCGATTTTATGTCGGGAATTGCCATATTTTACCTGGGCGAATAGCGCCGCGTCCGGCGGGCCATACTGTTTTCAACGACAGTTGGAGGCGGTTTGGATGCGGGGAAGAGTCGAGATCTGCGGGATCAACACGGCAAAGCTGCCGGTCTTGAAGCACGAGGAAAACATGGCCCTGCTGCGCCGCGTGAAGCAGGGAGATGAGCAGGCCCGGCAGGAGCTGATTTGCGGCAATCTGCGCCTGGTGCTGGCGGCGGTGAAGCGCTTTGCGGGCCGCAGCGAGAACGTGGATGACCTGTTCCAGGTGGGATGCATCGGCCTGATGAAATCCATTGACGCCTTCGACCTGTCCTACGACGTGCGGCTGAGCAGCTACTCGCTGCCCATGATCATCGGGGAGATCCGCCGCTATCTCCGGGACAACAGCCCCATCCGGGTCAGCCGCAGCGTCCGGGATACGGCCTATCGGGTGCTGCAGGCCCGGGAAAGGCTGCTGGTGCAGCAGCAGCGGGAGCCCACGGTGGAGCAAATCGCCCGGGAGCTGGGCATCCGCCGGGAGGAAGTGGTCTTTGCCATGGATGCCATGGCCGATCCTGTATCCTTGTATGAGCCGCTGTATGATTCCGGCGGCGACGCCCTGCGGGTCATGGACCAGATCGGGGATGAAAACAGCTCAGACAGCTGCTGGCTGCAGCAGCTGGCCCTGAAGGATGCCATCTCCCGGCTGACGCCTCGCCAGCGGGAAATATTGGCTCTGCGTTACAGCGAGGGCAAGACGCAGATGGAGGTCTCCCGGGAAATCGGCATCTCCCAGGCCCAGGTGAGCCGATTGGAAAAGGGCGCCATCGGGGAGATCAAGAAAAATATGTGAGTGCTAAGGCGGGCTGCTTTGCCCGCCTGTTTTGGCCTATAAATCATGGATGAACGGAATAATTCTGCCTGGTCAGAGAAAAAAGCGCCTTTACTTGCAGCGGGGGGTTTGCTATACTTTTTTAAAAAGGATCAGGGGGAATGGGGACCATGATTTATTTGGATAACGCTGCCACAACCATCCATAAGCCGCCCCAGGTGCCGGAGGCGGTGCTTCACGCCATGACGACCATGGGTAACGCCGCCCGGGGCGCCCATAGCGGCGCGCTGGAGGCATCCCGGACGGTATTTGACGCCCGGGAGAAGCTGGCCAGGCTTTTTGCTTGTCCGCGGGCAGATCATGTGGCCTTTGCGGCCAATTCCACCGAGGCGCTGAATATTGCCATCAATGGGCTCCTCCGCAAGGGCGACCACGCCATCTCCACGGATTGCGAGCACAACTCCGTCCTGCGGCCACTGTACCGGTTGGAGGAGGAGCGGGATGTGCGTCTGGATTTTGTGCCGGCGGACAGGCGCGGCTTGGTGGATTATGAGGATTTTGAGCGGCTCATGCGGCCCAATACACGGGCGGTGATTTGCACCCATGGCTCCAACCTGACAGGCAACCTTTTGGATATTGCCCGCATTGCAGACATCGCCCACCGCCACGGGGCGCTGCTGATCGTGGACGCATCGCAGACGGCGGGCACTGTGCCTATCCATATGCAGGAGATGGGAGTGGATGTGCTGTGCTTTACCGGCCACAAGGGGCTTATGGGCCCCCAGGGGACCGGCGGCCTGTGCGTCCGGCCCGGGGTGGAGATCGATCCGTGGAAGGTGGGCGGCTCCGGCGTGCACTCCTATGATCGACACCAGCCCCGGGAATATCCTACCCGCTTAGAGGCCGGCACCCTGAACAGCCACGGCATCGCGGGGCTTTCCGCGGCGCTGGATGTGATCCTGGAGCGGGGGGTGGACGACATTTACCGGGTGGAGCACACCCTGATGCGGCGGTTTTATGAGGGTGTATCCAACATTCCCGGCGTCACGGTGTACGGCGATTTCTCCGCCGACCGGCGCTGCGCTATCGTGGCCCTGAACATCCGGGACTATGACTCCTCCGCTGTGTCCGACGAACTGGCCGAGACCTACGGCATTGCAACCCGGCCCGGCGCCCACTGTGCGCCCCGGATGCATCGGGCCCTGGGCACAACGGAGCAGGGAGCCGTGCGCTTCAGCTTTTCCTGCTACAACACGGAGCGGGAGGTGGACGCCGCCATAGAGGCCGTTTGCACCATTGCGGAGTAATTTCATGGGGAAATAAAAACGACAGGTTTCTATGGAAACCTGTCGTTTTTTCAAAGAGCTGCTGCGGGAGGAAGCAACTGAATAAAATAAAAAGCGGTAAGTTTCTGTGGAAACTTACCGCTTTTTGTGGGAAGACTATAAAAAAGATTTTTTCGCCGGTTTTGCATAGGTACTTGAACTCTTACGAAAAATCTTGAGCTTTCAAGGTTAGGGGCAGCGGTGAGCCGCTGTCATTCGGTCAGCGGCTGC
>ENA-OUQH01000272-OUQH01000272.1-human-gut-metagenome-genome-assembly--contig:-NODE-272-length-40556-cov-7.324535_pt1 | contig 40556 bp, 66 predicted proteins | sample MGYA00237948_ERZ548828 | MGnify/ENA primary metagenome ERZ548828 (study PRJEB26490, sample SAMN05194711) | human gut metagenome | biome: terrestrial biome; feature: human-associated habitat; material...
ATCCTCCTGGAAAATGTTCTGCGCGGTCATCCGCGCTGTCTTTACAGACGCAGCGCCGCCGTTGCGGTTGCAGCCAATTTGTAAACAGTCTGTAAACGAGCGGCGCACACGCGTTTTGACAGCATAGCACAGTTTCCCCCGTTTGGCAAGCTCTCTTTTTCTTGACACGCGGCCGCCGCCCGGGTATGATGGGTGCATCAAAGTACAAGGAGGCTTTCCATGCGTGACGTACGGCAGGGACGGGTCTACCGCCATTTCAAGGGGGATTATTATCTGGTGGAGGCGCTTGCCCGTGATTCCGAGACGAACGAGCCCTGCGTGATCTACCGCAAGCTTTACGGCGACGGCGGCCTCTGGGTCCGGCCGCTGGATATGTTCCTGAGCCCGGTCGACCGCGAAAAATACCCGGACGCCGGGCAGACCTACCGCTTCGAGCTTCAGACGATCCCCAGCCGGGCCGGGCATTGAGGAAAACCCCCATCAATACATGCAAAAAAGACGCAGGAATTTGATTCCTGCGTTTTGTTGATCGTGCCATATAGCCGCGAAGGTGCAGCTGCCAATAAAAAAGCCGTCGTGAACCTGTGCAGTTCACGACGACAATGGTGGACCTGAAGAGACTCGAACTCTGAAAAAACACTGTATTTTCAATGTTAATTTGCAAACTGTGTTTATTCTGTGTCCAGTCCCTTTTCTGTGCTCTCAGCTCCTTGCGATATGCTCATAATACGCCATGAGCTTCTGTTCCGGCCCCGGGCCGTCTTTATCGAGCAGGAACGCCTTTGCCAGCGCAGCGTAGAACTCCGGGCGGTTGAGGCCGAACTCTACGGCGACGGGGTAGTAGTCCGAGTACATCATGTTCATGGTCACGCCCCACGCCCAGCGCGGGATCTCGTACCCCTGAATGCCCATACTCTCGGCCACAGCCGTTGTCTGCTCCATCGTCCAGTGCGGGCCGGTCGTGCCGTCGGCGTTGCGCATGGCTGCCGCCCACTGCATGGCGGTCGCGCGGTCAAACTCGACCGTCTCCGGCTCGTCGTGGTCCTCGAGCTTATCCAGCCGGCACAGCAGATCTGTGACTGCTGCGGCCTGCTCGACCGTACGCATGGACACCGGGCACTCCGCGATCTCCCGCAGCGCGGCGTGGAGTTTGTCTTTATACGCCTGCATGATAGCACCTCATGCGAGCTTGAGCAGCCCCGTGCAAAGCTCGATCACGGAGCCTGCGGCCGTGCTGTCGGTCGTCGCCACGAGCGTGAATGTATGATTGACGCAGCAGCAGCACCCGGACAGCTCCAGATCCGTCTCCGTGTGGATCTCCGCATTGCCGGATGCCGGCAGCGTGACGCGCTTGAGCGTGCAGGGCAGCGCGACGCCGTCCATGTACCACTGCAAGGTGATTTCCCCCGCCGCAGACGACGCAATGACCGCGTCCGCTGCCAGGTGGTACAGACCGATCTTTACGGTGTCGTAGCTCTGCGGCTCCACCTGAATGGATTCCCCGGAATTTACGACCTTCGCGCCCGCAAGCGTCAGCACTGTCGCGGCGTTTGCCGCAAGCGTCTGCGGGCTGTTATTAAAATATCGGACGCAAGATTTCAGATACGCCCGATTTCCATTGCCGTTATTACAAGCCATTTAAATTACTCCTTTCAAAATTATGAAAAACGGGGCAATCGCCCCGGATAGTTATATCAGGATGTTTCCGGCTGTTAGCCGCCGCAGCCGCACGGATTGCAGGGCGGGTTCTGATAATACCTGCCCAGCTGGCCGAGGATGTACTGCGACTGCATATAGTCGTTGTTCGCGGCGCGGCTCTGTGCGAGTTCGTCGCGCAGGCGCTGGTTCTCCTGCTGCTGCAAGAGCGTCCGCGTTGCCTCGCCCTCGGCGTGGATGGCGGTCTTGATCTCGCATGCATTGATGCTGGCGTTGTAGTTCACGCCGTCAATCGCGCGGAGAATTTCGCAGCAGCACTTCTGCTGCGCGGAGAAGCCGCCCTCTGTGACAGACTGCAAATCCCGCAGTTCGCCGAGAATGTTGTAGGCGTTGTCCTTGACGGCGCTTGTGACGTCATACGCACTCTGGCGCGTCGCTGCGACGCCCTCGTTGTTCTGGCGTTCCAGTGCGGCAAAGTCAGTGGCGCGCTGCACGTCTGCCTGCGTAGCGGGCGAGCTTTCGCCGCTGCCGCCGAAGCCTCGTCCGGCGAAGAGCAGGAAAAACAGTGCAATGAGAATCACAATGCCCCAGCCGCCGAAGCCATAGTCCTTGTTGTCCATAGATGTCCCTCCTTTCCGTCAGATTTGATAAACGCTTTCGCGTGGTATCACTTAATCTGCCCTATGAGGTCTCCCACGGTTTTGTTTTTGTTCGCCTCGAACCAGTCATTAAACCCCGGCTGCGAGGCAAGGAAACTCAGGACCATCTGCGGACTCTGTCCTTTAAGCGTCGTCATTGCCGTCTGCATCAGCCCGCTCAACACTTTGTTTCCGCTGTTTCCGCCCATCAGCGCCATGATCGGATTTTGCATTTACTTTTCCCTCCAAATTCTCAAGTCTTTCCGCCATACTCTGCATACCTTCTGCGATCTGCTTCAACTGCTCCTGTAACTGGTTTGCTGCCTTTTCTTCTTCGGTCGGCTCCGGAAAAATGCGGAACCTTGCGACGGTTTTTGCCGCCATGCTGTCTGTCCGGATGTAATAGAGCAGATTCTCCGTTTCATGCAGCGCGAGCGCGTTATCGTTCGGCTGCATCTGCAAATTGTTGATGCTTGCCTCGCTGGCGACCGTCAGCACGCCGAGCTTTGGCGGCTGCACTTGCATTTGTGCCGGCTGCGGTCGCGGCAAAGGTTGCATCTGCACCTGCTGCGCGCCGTCCATTTCCCAGCGCCCAGTGTATGGGTTATACGCCATCGTGCGTCCCTCCTTATGCTCCCATTGTACCGGAGCGCAGATTTTTAAGGGTGGCGCGAACGTGCGGGAATGTGAAGTTGCGTGAAATACGAAAATCCCCGGTGCCGTAGTCTGGCACCGGGGATTTCATATCATATGCAGTTTTCGTGCTGTCTGCCGCGCTCTGGTATAGATTCCTGGCAGGCGTCTTGACAGTGTGCTGCGCTCCATGCACAGCTCGACGGCAACGTCGATCTGCGGGAGTTTCCCCACGATGTAGCGGCGCACGATCTCGGCGTCCTGCCTGCTGTATCCGGTCTCCTCTATGACGCGCTCCCACTCGCTGTGCAGCAAACCGGACAGATCTTCGGGTATATTGACTCTCGCGCTCGCCAAAGGCGTCCCTCCTTCCGGCAGAGCGCGGCGGGCAGCTTACTTATCAAACACGCCGGTCCGGTCGAGAATCACAAGCATGCGCACGTTGTCTTCCGACAGGTCCAGCGTCAGGTCCTCTCCCTCTCCGCCTTTTCCTTTGAGCAAGCCCTTTGCAATGAGCTTGTCCAGCGTCGCGCGGTAGAGCGTGTTGTTGACGTCTCTCAGTTTTTCGTAGCGCACTTCCGTCGCCTCCTCGAGTAGATTTTTAAATTTTGCCCATGCCGCCTCGTCGACCATCGGCGCGGGGCATTTTTTTAAACTCACGTCGTAGTGGCGCACGACGTATCTGACGTTCGGCAGATGCCTTTTGAGCTGCGCGTACAGCTCAGCTGCATGCCGCTGCGTTTCCTCCGGAATGTAATACGCGCCCCGCTCGTCGGTGTGGCTGACCATCTCGATGGACACGGAGTTGTAGTTGTTCACCAGCTGCCCATACGGACCCTTGCTCCCGTCTCCGACGGACCACGCGACGGTATCGAGCGGTACGCACTCATACGCCGTCGACCCTTCGTCTACGACGTAGTGCGCCGAGGCTTTGCGCCCCTCGCTGCCGCCCTCAAAATAGCGGGCGTTTCCCTTTGCCGTCGCCATTGAGCCGACGTTTGCGGTGTAGTGCATCACAATCGCGGTGATGGCGGAGAGCTTTCGCTTTCCGCCGTGCCACTTTGCGCGGATGGAGCTGTCAATCTCCATCTTCCTTGACCTCCGGTAGACCGGCGACCGAGGTCAGCAGGCTCAAAACGCCCGCCAGCGCGGACGCCGAAGCGACGGCAATCCAGTTGACCTCGTTCAGCAGTGCCGACGTGCCAATCGTTGCGACTGCTGTCTGTGCTACGGTTTTGATTGCGCGGATGCCCGCGGCTTTCCACCATTTTGCGTTCATATGTAGTTCTCCTTTCAAATTTCGCGCCTTGCGGCGTGGTTTTTTCTCAGTGAATCCCGATCTGTGCGATTGCCCAGCCGACTAAGCCTGCGACAATTGCTGTGACTGCGGCTTTGATTAAGCCCTCCCAGCGGCTGCTGGGGAGCGCCTTGAGGGCTTTCACGTCGGTCTTGATCTCGTTCACGTTCGACTCGATCGTCTCCTGCTTCGTCGCCAGCACCTCCACGGAGGTAGCCAGCTGGTGAAGCGCCTTGTTGTCCGTCTCCAGATCGTTAATCCTGTGCGTGTTGGATTTGCACCGCGCGTCCAGCGAAGCGATCTGCGCCTGAATTCCGTCGTCCATGTGTTCTCCTTTCTCGCCCTCGGGCGGCTGTTATTCTTCCACATCCCACGCCTGCGGGTATTCTGCTAGACTATATGCTGTATCCTGGTTCGCTTTGGTAAACTTACCGTCTTGCACGGCCCATTCCCCTGCCTTGTACACGTCGTGCGCGCCCGTTGGGTGTACGAAATTCCGCGCCGTCTCACGTGACGTGCCGTGGAACGGCCTGTTAAACGTATACCATGCAGAATTTCCGGGCTTGATATCCGGATATACCGCATTATCGTAGTTCTGGAAACATTCCCATGGTTCACCGCCCACGCAGAATACGTCCCCGGCAACATGTTTTCCCTCCTGCCACTCGTCGTAGAGCGCCGAGCACATGATGATCTCGTCTGCCGTTGTGGGCTGCTTGCCCTCCATGAGAAGTCTTACCGCATTTGCCGTGGAAACGGTCAAGTCGTATTCAGCCGGTGTCACCACGACCGGCTGCGGCTCCGGCAGCGGGATATTCGTCAGAAGCCAGCTGCCGTCGGAAAGCTCCTGCCTGAGATAGTCGCCGGGGTTGATGTCACACAAAAAGAAATCGTTGTCGGAAAACAGGTGAATTACGTCCGTGATGTCAGAACGCAGCGGAACGCTTCCCGTGATGCGCACAGAGTTTGCCGTGCTGTAGATGCGCACGCCGCTGTAGCGGCTGTTTTCAGTTGTGATGTACATAAATAGCCCCCTAGCTTGTTGTGATGTCGCAGTGATAGTTTCTTTGATTGCCAACTGCCTTCTTGATGAAATCAATCGAAGTTTTCCCGGAAAGTGGAAAGGTAAATTGAATTGTTTCTCCATTTTGTTCCGCTTTTTTTACAATTGTTCCATTCATCGTAATTTTTGAAGCACTATCAGCAAAGAAGATATACGCGCAATAGCAAAATACGGTGATGCTGGTTCCTTCCGGAAACACATGCGTACCGGCTTGCGTGTACTGTACACCATCAATTTCTGCATAGGCTTTGCCAGAACGCATGTCGCCGGATAAATCAACTGTAAAGTCTCGCGCTGGCATTTTGCCGCGCCGCAAAAAAAATCCCATGATGTCACCCCCTAGAAGCAGAAGCCGAAGGCCACACCACGCGCATTGCTCGCGGTGCTGTAGGCGGCGTTGCCGCTGCTGGCAACATTGCAGAAACGCGTGGAGTCGCTGCCAGACGGAGATCGCTCCCACCAGGTGCTCGCTCTGCCGTTGTAGTTCTTCACGCGGCTGTTGCCCACATTGTAGTAGTCGTACTGCGTGCCCTCGCCGGTCACCGACTGCGTAACAGCGCCGAATATCTCGATCTCGCTCAGCAGAAACAGCTTGTCCGCCGTGGTGTTGATGGTCGCGCTCTGGTTGCCAGCAGAGGTCAGCTTATTCACCTCGCGGATTCCATTCTGCACCTCCGTCGGCATCTGGCTCAGGATGGCGGGCAGATGCGTCTGCCGCATGGCGCAGCTCGTCCAGCCGCCGTTGTTTGTGTCGGAGCTGTTCATGTTCTTGGTCTCGCCGTAGCAGTCATGCATCTGGAAGGTAAACGGGGCTTTGCCGGAGCCGTCGGCGTAGTCATCGTGGTTGATGCCGATAATGTCAATCAGATAGTCCGTGCCGCCGATCGTCATCGCCTTCTGGTCTCCAACCTTCCACGATGGTGGGACAACCTTTTTCTGGCAGACATCAATAATCTGCTCCCATGTGTTGTCCGCGAAGGCATCTTCAAATGGATACCGAATACCGGTGAACCATCTGGGACTGCGTCCACTCATCCGAACACCACCACCTTCACTGGGATGTTCACGGTCGGCGCTTTGCCGATGCACTGCGCGGTCAGGCTATTCGTACCAGTCACGTAGTTGTGAATTAGCGCAAAGCCCTCCAAAAGCGCCGCGTCTGCGTCCGGGTCCGTGCCCGAAAGCGCAACGTCCCACTGCGGGTCAACGTCATAGGCAGCTTTCAGCCCCGTGATCGTGATCGTCTGCGCCTGGTAACCGTGTGAATCCGCAGCCCAGCCCGAGGCAAGCAGTGTGCCGGTGTACTGTTTTATGTTCATAGGCTCATACACTCCTGTAATCAGCTCGCCCGCCGCGTTGTGCGCCGTCATCCCCTTGAGAAGCGTCTCCGGCGTTACGGTGTCGGCGGTCAGGTCAAGCTTGGTTTCGCCGTTAAGGGCGACTTTGTTGACTGCCATCTCAGCCTCCGATCTGGAGCGTCTGCCCTCCTGCGGCGTTGTCGGTGTAGGTTACGGGAATCGCCGCGACAGTCACCTGCGACAGATAGTCATACGTCTCATCCGGCGTCACGACCTGCTCGGCAAAGCTCGGCGTGACGTTCTTGTTCGCCTGAGCCTTGACCGCCTCGCCGCCGTAGCTGCCCACCACGCCGAGAATGGTAATGCCGGACTTGATATTGCCGGGAATGATTTTTGCTTTTTCTGTCGCCTTGATGCGCGCTTTGCCGGAGCCGTCGTGGAAGCCCATTGCAATTGTCGGCTCGTCTTCCGCATCGGCAATCTCTAGCGTCTTTGCGCCGTTGTCCGGCATGGTGCCGGTCAGCTTCGAGCCGCGCGCGTAGAATGTCTTGCCCTTCAGAACCTCCGCAACCGCAGCGTCCGCGTCCTGCGAGTTGACGTCAAACTCGTTCGTGCCGGTGATCGGCGCGCCGGACTTGTCGTGCGCGGTGACCCCCTTTTTGAGATCACTCGCGACAATGGTGTCGCCCGACAGATCGAGCTTGACCTCCGTGCCGACGATCAGTTTGTTTACATACTTGTTTGCCATATGCTCACTCCTAACTGTTCATATACTCGTCGCCCATGATGAGCGTCAGCCCACCGGCGGCGTTGGATACTTCGTACTGTGGAATCTTTGCGACGTTCACGTCGCGGGACAAAAGCCGGTTTCTGGTCGGCAGGATAACCGGCTCGTAAGTCTTCGGCGTTACGTCGTATACGCCCTCATAGGGCTTGCTGCCTCCGGTGCCGACCTCAATGACGCGCACCCCCGCTACGTTAAACTCGACTGCCGGCTTTTGCTTGACCTCAAACGTGATTGCCATCAAAGCACCTCCCGGCTCATAGAATCCAGCACACGGATAAAGCCCGTCGGTAAGCCGATGACTTCCGGCTTTGTCGCGCCCGTAAACTTCACGCGCACCTGCCCGGAGAGCATGGACGTTTTGAATGCAAAGGTCTCCTCCTGTGTCAGAGGAAACAGGAAGGTCCCGTCCTCGTCCGTCGTGACCTCGCCTGGGTAGACCTTGCGCAGCGGACCCACGACAAACTCGATCTGCTCGATTTTGGACAGGTCCAGCGGCTCTCCGTTGAGCTTGCCCACAAACGGAATCGCGTACTGGTCGCCTTGCATAATGGTAAGGCTCATATTTTCAGCTCCTTTCGCGAAATTCCCCTTGACATATGATACTATATGTAGTATCATATAAGCGCAGGAGGGAAGAAACGCATGGAAATCAAATTAAAAAAGCAGCCGCAAAAATATCTGGCAAGCGTCGATGAAAAGACGCGAAAGAAACTCTATAAGGCGCTCGACCAGATTTCCCGGCTTGAGGGAAACATCGTCCGTCTCGGCGGATACAAAGCAAGATACCGGTACAAAATAGACCATTACCGCATCGTCTTTGACTGGGTGCAAGGCGAGATCGTGATTGTCGTCGTCGAGATCAACACCCGCACCAATATCAAATATTGAGGAGGAACAGCCATGAAAAAGAATCTTACCGCGTCCGAGCTGGACGCGCGCCTTGCCGCCATCAATGCCAGAGAGCCGGAAACGCTGAGCGAGGAAGAAGCCGCGTCTCTCGCCGAAGCAGAGGCGATGGACGACGGTACAACCGTCAGCCTCGAAGCGCTCAAGCGCGAGCTGGACGGGTTCAGCGGTCGCCTTGTCCTTCGCATCCCGAAAAGCCTGCACAAGCTCCTGAAGGAAGAAGCGGACGTCGAGGGCGTCAGCCTCAACCAATACATGCTCTATAAGCTCTCCCGATAATTCCCTCCGAGCCGCCCCATCTGGGGCGGCTTTTTTATGAGATTTTGCCGAGTACCAGCATCGCCCCGCCGATGCGCTGGAAAAACACCCGGTCGCCCGCCTCCGGCGTGTAGCTCGCCAGATACCGGCAAAGCATCTGGCTCGGCTCGGATTCTCCATCAATCAGCAGCCGCACGCCGTCGTCTGATACCTCGGAGACGGTAGCCAGCTGCACAGTTTGCTTTTCCTGCTTCTGCTTCAAAAAAAGATCATCCTGAATCAAAGCGTGTCCTCCTTCTGCGCCTCGTGCGTCATGCCGCTGCCCGGTTCCAGCGGCAGCGTCCACTTTGTTTCCAGATACTTCCCGCGCACCTCTCCCGCTTCGAGCCACAGCACATCCTCCGCGCCGTGGTGCGGCATGGCGGCAGTCTCAAACGTCAACTGCGATAAATACGCCGTAGCGCGCCCTGCGCGCCGCCTCACTGCCGCCTCCAGCGCGATTGCCGACGCGGTGTCGTCGTAAATCTTGGTGTCCGCGATTCTCCGCCCGCCCCGGTTGACCGCCGCCAGCGGGCTTGTCGCATCCGTGATTTCATACGAAAAGCTCATCGGCGTGCGATCTGGGCGGGAGACGATGCCAATAAATACGTTTGGCAGCCCGTAAACGTCCTCTACCAGCGTCTGCGCCGGAAGAAGCACGCTCATTTCATCCGCCTTGTAGCTGTACTCCGCGAAGCGCGAGCGCGGATCGCGGTATTTCCGGCACACCCAGCGCCCCCACGCATCCGCGCTCAAGGGCGCGTAGTTGTCCGCCTCCATGAGCTGCCTTACAATCTCTCCCTTCGTCGTGCCTGCCTCCCACTCCAGCGTCGTCTCGGTGACGGAGTCGGACGGCTCGATAATCGCATCGTGAACGCCGACGCTCGAAAAAATGCCGCTCAGCGCGCTTGTGTACTTCGTGCCGCGCGCGATGCTGTAGCGCTCCGGTACCTGATCGTCCCACAAAAGCATCGTGGTGTCGTACGCCTCAATCTCGCGGTAGATGTGCTTGTACCCGCTTTTTGTGATCGTCGGCATGTAAAACACGCCGAGCGGATACTCTGCCGTTCCGCCGTCCGGCATTTCGAGGCAGAAAAGCGGGCGCAGGAGTTCCGCGTGCCAGTTGACGCCCGCCTCGTCGCGGACGGTAAATCGCCCCGTGCGCATGATGCTCGCGTTTGCGTCCTGCTCAATGCTGCCCGTCTCCATCCGCAGCTCCCCGAGCTTGATTTTGTATGCGTTCAGCCGCTCCAACCTATACCACACCCGCCGGGAGCCGCCCGCCGCGTGAAGCGCCTTTTGCACCTCCGCCGCCGTGTACCTTCCGGTCGCAAGATCAATCACTCGATCGCCTCCTTGTAGTCCACCTCGTCAAGCTCCAGCGTAAAGCTTTGCGAAAACTTGTCGTAGCTCACCGGCAGCGTGCTGCATGTGCAGAAATACCGCTTGCCGTATTGATCGCGGTACAAAAGCGTTTTCTGCTCTAAGATGGCGGAAATAAGCTCCTTCATATCGCTCTGCGAGAGCATGGCGAAGGTGTGCCGGTGCGTGTGCGTCCGCCGCCCGGAAAATTCCGTGACGGGGAGTGAGCGCCCCTGAAACGTCTGCTGCGTCGCCTCCAGTGCCAAATCGTCCGTATGCCCCGGCGGCGCGTCTCGGTTCACGCGCAGCTCGATCATGGTGTTCGCGCCGTATTTCGTTATAGCCTCCTCCGCGAAGACGAGCAGCCCGCTTTGAATTTCCTGCGTGGTGCGAACCAGATCACTATCCGAGTAGCCGTTTTCGTTCAGGCTGCGGATTCTGTAGTTGTGCCTGCCAATTCCCGCGCCGAAATCATAACACTGGTTCGCGCCCTTAACCATTTCGCCAACCGCCACGCCGTCGCGCAGCAGCAGGAACCGCGACGCTTCCGGGAGATAGGTTGCCTTAATGCACACATACCCGTTTCCTTCCTCCGCTATTTCAATTTCCGCCTTTCCCGGCGCGACGGCGGAAGCGTCGACGGTGAACGCCCGCGTGCCTTCCGCGCTCTCGATGGCGTATTCATTCCACACCGTCACCGCCGCAATGTAGTTGTTGTTCGAAAGATATTTTGGGATTTTATAGCTCTGCTCCGCGCCGGGGAGTACCCCGGAATCGTAGAAAACCGGACCATATACCGACCGGATAATCACCCGGTAGCCCGTCTGGTTGCTGCTCTGCCAGCTTACCGTCGGGCGCGCCGTCCCGGTTGTAACGCTCGTTACCGACGGAGCCGTCGCCGCAGCGACAATGTAAACATACAGAGGCTCCGACCACGCCGACCACGCGCCGAGATCGTCCTGCGTCCGCACACGCCACTGCGCCTGCCCGGATTGCGGATTTGTTCCCGCCAGCGAGATCGCCGCCCGCCGAAGCGTCGTCTGCCCGTTGTAGATCGTGATGTAGTCGCTTGCGCCCGCGTACTTGATTTGAATCTGCGCACCCGCCTGCGGTCTGCCGGAAACGGAGCTGTGTTCCCACAAAAACGAAACAATTTCGTTCGGCGTGATATTTGCCCCGTCCGGGCTTAAAGCCGTCGCTTTGCCGGTCTGGTTGACGCACGTGCAGGTGCGCCAATCCGACCAATTGCCCACAATGCCGTCATTCGACGTTAACCGGATGCGCCAGCTCAGGCTCTCCGCCCCCGTCATGTGCGCGGCGGGGATTGTCGCGCTGGTAGCCGTCGTGCCGGTAAGCGTCCGTGTCGCAGAAGTCGTCCCTGCACTCTTGGTGTAATACTGGATTTCAAACGACGCCTGCGCGGGGGCTTCGTTAAAGTACATGTCCGGCGAGTCTGGAATGTCTACCGCCCATGTGATGGTTGCCGCCGCGTCCGGCTGAACATACGCCCCCGCGTCCGGTGCAAGGCTCGTAAATCCCAGCTGGAAGTCTGCGACCTCTACCGTCAACTTGATCGAGCTGAGACTGAGCCATATTTTCGTTTCCCATGATGTGGCTGCGCTGTTCTTTGGGCTTGGGTCGCTCGCGCCGATGGCAAAGCAGATGCCGTTGTTCAGCGCGTTGCGCAGGCTCGCAGTCGAGCCGACATCGTACCAGATACCCGGTGCCAGCGTGATTTCCTGCCCAACAATGAGCGACGAAACGAACGTCTGCCGGATGGTTGCGCGGTTTGGCGCGGTGTTGTAGTTTACGTTATACGGGTCATACGCCGTTTGCACGGTTTGCAGCTCGATCAGCGAGTTCTGCCCCGTGTTGTCAATCTGCGTCGGGCTGAACGTGATCTTGCAGCCGTTGTCCGCATCGAATTGCACGAACTTTTTATCGAAGGGTAACTTTCCGCCGGTATCACTGTAAAATTTGCACAGAAGCGCTTTTTCCGGACCCTCCCGAAGGGTTCCCTGCAGCAGCGCCCATGTTCTTGTGATGGCGTAAGGGCTGCCGGTCGGTCCGGACGGCGTGTGCGACAACGTGGGGTTCATTTCGTCGATCTGGTTAAACAGTGCGCTTGTTAGCGTTACCTTTCTGTGCGCGCTTGTGCGCGTACCCTCAAAAACACCTACGCCCATATCATCCTCCGTACTTCCGGTTATGCTGCCGGGAATTCTCCGCAGCGTCCGCCACCTGGTTTACCGTCTTCACGTTTACGCCGCTCACCGTGTAATAGTTATTCGTCACGCTCGTTCCGCCGCCGAAGCCTCCGCTGAAGCTGCCGCCGCCGCGAGAGGGAGATGGATTAGAGCCGCTGGAATCCCAGATGTCAAGCACGGCGTTCGTTGCCTTAAAGCTGAAAGCGTCCTTCCACGTCTGCGTGCTTCCGGTGTCGATCCAGTCCGCCAGACCATCCAGCAAGCCTGTGATGGCACGAAGGCTGTCCACAACGGTTGCCAGCACCAGCGCCACGCCCTCAAGCGAGCCCTCCAGAATCGGAAGCGTCGTCTGCCCGAGTACGCTTGTCGGGTCGATCAGCTCGCCCACAAACTCCAGCAGCGACCCAAACGCCGACACAATGCCGCTGTCCTCCAGCGTCTGCCCGAACGTGCGCGTCGCCTCCGACATGTCACTGTAGAACGAGGTAAGATACGGCGCGAACTCCGCCGCCAGCTGGTTTTTGGTCGCCTTCTGCTGCTGCTCGAGATCGTAGAACGCGCTCTGCACCTCGGTCAGTGCCTTCAGCTCGTCCTCCTCCAGCACAAGACCCATGTCGCTTGCCGCCTGCGCGTACTGCTGAATCGTTTCGCGCCCGGCTTCGATCATCGGGTTCAGCTCCTGCGCGCTCTCGGACATGAGGTCCATAGCAAGCGCGTCGCGCTCTGACTGGTTTTCGACGTTCCCGAGCGCGTCGATGACGTCAAGAAAAACGTCCTGCGCGTCTCGAAGCTCGCCGTTTTGCCCGCGTAGGCTGACTTTCAACTTATCAAATGCCGCAGCCGTGTCCGCCGAGCCGTTCTCGGCTTCCTGCATTTTGTTCGTGATTTCCTTGAGCGAGTCCCGCACGCGATCATACGATACGCCGAGCTTCTCGGATGCGTACTGCATCTGCTGCACCTGCTGCTCGCTCTGCCCTGTGATGGAGGCAAAAGTCTCGATCTCCTTCGCGCCCTCCGCCGCCTCCTTCGTCATGTCAATGAGCGCCTTCTCCGTTTTGACGATGGCAGCCGCGACCGCCGCAAAGCCGCCGGCCACCGCAGCCGTTCCGGCGCTGATGCCGTTGAGGGAGTTCAGCGCCTTGCTGGCGCCCTCGGGAAGCTGAATGCCGAGTTTAGCCGCCGCGCCGCCGAGCGCGTCGCCCAGACCGACTGCTTCGCCCTTGCTGTCTGCAAAGGATTCCTTGAGGTTGGCAAAGATGCCCTTAAGCCCTGTGCCCTTCCGCTGCGCTTTTTCGATTGCCTCGTTGTTCTCGTCCAGCGCGTCCTTCATGCCATAAAGCGCCGCCTCGGCGTTATTCAGCTTTGTCTGCCAGACGGCGGTCTGGTCCGCCGCCTTCTGCACCTGTGATGCGAGCGTCTTATATTCGTCGCTTCCCGCGTCGAGCGCGGCGGCGGCGCCCTCAAAGGCTTTGTTTGCCTGCTCCTGAATCTGCTTCGCTTCCTCAACCGCTTTTTTGAGCGTGTCGACGCGCTGCTGCTGCGTTTCGACCTTCCTGTTCAGAACGTCGTTCTTCGCGCTCAGTGCCTCCACGCTGTCTCCGTTTTCCGCGAATTTCGCCGAAAGCAGGTTCATTTCAGAGCCGAGCTCCTTGAACGATTTGTCAATGCTGCTGAGCGCTGCGCGGTACTCCGCTTCTCCATCCAGCTTGAGTTTCAGGTTTGCAACCGGAACAGACATTTACCCACCTCCCATCAGATACTGTGATAACGACAAGCGAGCAGTCTGTTCAACCGGCGCTTGACGCGCACACCGGCTCGGTGCGGCCATGGAGAAATACTCTCTGTAGATAGCCATGCACCGCGCCGGTGTCATCCTGCTCCAAAAAACGGCCTCGTCGTTTTTGAGGACATTCATCCAGATATTTAAATACCAGGCGAAGTTGATGCCGTTAGTCACACTTCGCTGGTCTGTGCGTTTTTTTCGTCTGCCGGAGCGTCTCCGGCTGCATCGTCCGCCTTCACAGCGGCAACGACAAGCTCCATGACCTGCCCGGAGATCCGTTTGTATTCCGGGAAGGTGAGCTTGCTTCCAGTGTCAAACGCCGTGTAGCGTGTCGGGATGCTGCGCTTCTTGGCGTCAAAATTGAGCATAGCCGCGAGGAACTGCAAAACAGACTTCATCTCATGCTTCCCGGAGATCATAGCGGAGAAGTCTCCGCCGTTTTCCTCCTGGACATCTGCAAGAATCCACATGTTGCAGCGAAGCGTCCAGTCCTGGCCGTCAAAGTGGAAGGGAACTTCCTTGAATCTTACGTCCATTTGCTCACCCCGCTACGTCCGTCGCGGGTGTGGTGAACACCGCGTCGCACCATGCTTTTGCGTCCGCCTCCGAGTCGAGCGTCGCGACCTCCAGAAGATCTTCCAGATCGTCAATCAGGAACTCTCCGGATGTCGTCGGCGTCTGGAATGTGATGTTGTCGCCGAGCGTCTGGAAGTTCGTCGCGGGCGGGCCAAAGAGCACCTTCCGGACGAAGACCGCCGTGAACTTCTCGACGCCGTCGATCATGTCCGGCGCGTAGAAGCTCCATCCGACATACTGACCTGTGGACTTCTTGCCGAAGGTCAGGCTCTTGACGGGCGAACCCGAGATGCCGGACACGGTGCGCTGCTTTTCGTAAGCGCGGAACATGAGCTTCTGCGCCGCCGTCGGGATGTACTTGACGCCGGCCGTCGCCGTGCCGCCGGTTGCCTTCTTCATGTACTCGGCGAGCGTGGACTCGGCAAAGAGCCGCCCCTCGGCAAAGCGCAGGTCGAGCACGACCGTCATCGCGTCGCCCATCGACGTGGCGGTGCCGTATTCCGTGCCGCCGTCTTTTTTCTTGTATTCTGCGACTTGCAGGTATCTGAGATCAAATGCAGGCATGTTCTGCCTCCTTTCATCGCGTCAGTTCCGGTGTCAGACTTGGGCACCGGCTTATTTTTTAAGAATTTCCTCGATTTTTTGAACCATCAGCCGGTTCGCCTGCGGACGCGTCGCCTTGACCGCGTTGGAAAGATAATAATCCGCCGGGATTTTGCCGCCGGTCCTGCGCCCGTAGTTCAGGATAAACGCCTTCGCGCCGTAGCGCTGCCCGCGCCGGTCCTTGCCTTCGAGCGAGACAAACATATACGGTGCGCCGTTTTTGTCCTTGAACACCTTCTGTGCGCGGTAAAAGGCTTTGAAGGTGTCGCCCGTCCGGCGCGGCTTTGTGTTGTTGTGCCCGCTCTGAAGAAATGCCGATTTCGCGTTCGCGAGCATCAGCTCCGCGCCAGGCGCGAGGATTGCCGCGGCGTTCTCGTCTGAAAACAGGTTCTTTTCTTTGAGCTGCCGGATTGCCTCGGAAAGCGCCGACTGCGCCTGCAAAACCTCAAGCTGTGCCATCAGATCACCTCGCAGGGAATGTCCGAGTAGTAGGTCATCGTCTCCTGGTCAAAAGACTGCTCGCTCTGGCCGATGGCGATGTGCGCGCTAGCCAAGGCTTGCAGCACTTCTGCGGTCAGCGTGTCGCCCTCCGTCTGCGTGGCAACGGTCACGACGCACAGGCCGACCGTTGCAAATGGTACCCCGTCTGCGTTCACGCTGCGCACGCCGGTCGGCGTCCAGACAAGAAAACGGGTCAGGGGCGAACCGTCCGGCGCGTGCTCCGGCGCTTGCACCTTGTACACAGCGCCGGGGAGTACCGTTTCGAGAGCCTGTTCAATTTTGGAGTATCTCATATTTGCCCTCCGGCTCTGCGAGCGAAAGCGTTGTGATCGGCAGGCCGTCGGAGTCATAGCCGCGCTGCGCCTGGTCGATGCGGTAAATGTGGTCGTCTTCCAGCACCACGAACTGCTCCGCCTTGATGTCCTCGCCGCCGAAGACGCGGGGGATGCTGACCATCCGGGTAAGCTGCACACCGGCTTGCTTCCCGGCATAAAATCTGGCCGCGTAGACCTCGCGTTCGCAATAAAAGTGGCTCGACGCAATGCGCAGGCGGCGCTGGAGGGGAGACGAGGCCGGGAGCAGGTCGCAGACCGTGCACACCTTGTCGTAGATCATCCCGTTCCGCCTCCCATCTTCTGCTGCGCAAGCTTATTGTTGAGCATCCGTCGCAGGTAGGTCGGCAGCTGCTTTTCTTCCGCGTTTGCCCGCGCTTTGTACATCCAGCCTGCCACCATCGCCGCGAGCATATCGTCGGCGTCACAGTCCGGCTGGAGCACAATGCCGCGTGTCGCGATAAAATCCGCCGCCTGTGTGAGAAGCCCCCGCAGGTAGGTCTCCTGTGCCTCGATGCAGCGCAGGATTCCGAGGTCAACCGTTAAGTAAGAGAGCTGCGCGTCCAGCGACATACACCGAGCCTCCCTTCTTAGCCAGCCTTCGCGGTCACGCTGCCGGAGCCGGCCGCAACCGCGCGGCCGTTGCCGTCGACCTCGACGACAGTCACAGTCTGGCCGGTCGTGCCGTCAATGGTCTTGTTCGCGGGCAGCTCCGTCCAGCCCTTGCCGAGCGTCTCGCCGTTGGAAACCGCGATAGCCTGACCGCCGACCTGATACTTGAGCGCACCCGAGCCGTTGCCCGCGACAGTCACAACGCTCTTGCCGTTTGCAGAGCCCGCGGCAGTCGTGACGATCAGGGTGCCGATGGCGGTGTTCGCGAGGTCCTTGCCGAAGGTCGTGGTCGTGGTGGGCGCGGTGTTGTTGTAGTTGATGAGGACAAACGCCTCGCCGATGGCGGGCTTGCCGTCGCGGCGCTGCATACCCTTGAAGCAGGTCTGGTTTTCCAGCCAGCGCACGTTGGTGTTGGACTCAATCGACGTGCCTTCGCGCTCAACCGAACGGTACAGGCTCATAAAGCCGCCCGCGATCTCGTTGTCCGGCATGACCTCCCACTCGACAATCTCGCCGCCGACGACCGGCATGGTGTTGTTGACGCCCGCAACCATTGCGGCAGCCGAGTTATAGGCCAGCGCACGGGACATGAGGTCCATGTGGGTCTTGCGGTTCATCGTCCAGATGACGGTGCCGTTGGAGTAGTCGGGCTTTGCCACGGCCAGTGCCGCGACCAGCGGCTGGAAGAATTCGACGCCGGTCTTGGACGCGATGTCGAGCTTCAGAATGTGGCTCGTATGAAGATCAGTGAACGCGGCCTGCTGAGAGCCCCACCAGGTGGGCTTTGCCGTCGCGGCAAGGCGCGTGATAATGCCGACCGGCATATTTTCGCCCGTGCCGAACCAGATGGACTTGTCGATCGCCTTGGCGAGCGACGCGGCAAGCGCCTGAAGGATGGTCGTTGCGAGCTGAAGGTCGCTGTCGTCCATCAGGATGGAGTTCGGGACGGCCATGTAGCCGCCAACCATAAAGCCGTCCATGGTGAGCTGCCAGAAGTTGATATCGAGCTCGTTGAGCTTGTCGGTCATCTCGGTCCAGATGGCTTCCGGCGCGATACCGGCGACGTTCTGGCGGGTCGTGCCGCGGAACGTGGTGGTGAAGACGAAGCGCAGGAACTTCGACTCCTGATACGTGAGGTCCCGCAGGATCGGCAGGAAGCCGTCCGGGATACCCAGCTCGCCGCCGGTGACGCTGCGCTGCTGGGCGCGAGCCTCGCGGACATTGCGGATAAAGGTGCGGACCTGCTCGGTCTGCATGAGCGTGTCGCGCTCGGCGTAGGTGAGGCCGAACCAACGGCGCTCGGTGGTGTTGTTCATGGGTACAAAGCTCCTTTCGTGGTGATCGTTGTTTCTGGTGTCAGAGTTGGACACCGCGGGATTGCTTGCCGGGGGCGGGGTCTGTTCGGCCTCCAGCCGGGCAATTTCCGCGCTGCGGGTGTCAATCTCGCCCTGGATGCGGGCAATCTCGGCGGCGTTCGCGCTGCGATCGTTTTCAAAAGCGTCCACAGCCACGGACACGGCGCTGCGCTCTGCGTCGGTGCTCGTCTCGGTGATCTCGCTGAGCGCCTGGCGAAGCTGCTCTTCTCTCGCGGCAAAGCCGTCTCTCGTCTGTTCCAGCGGCGTCAGCTGCGCGCGAAGCGCGGTGATCTCGCTGTTCAGGACTAAAACTCTAAGTGCTGCCATTTACGGGTTTCCTCCTAACTTCTTGTTCATTTCTGCGCGCCACGTTTCCAGGCGGCGCTTTTCGATTTCCTCAAAATCCCGCTTTCGGGCGCTGACCGAGGTTTGCTCATATGCCGGGAAGGTGCAGACGCTGACCTCATATAAGGGGTCAATTTCTTCGATTTCCCAGCGGTACTTTCCGTTTCCGAGGTCGCGGAAGGTCTCACTCTTGATGGCAAAGCCAAACGAGCACTGGTCGACGTCTCCGCGCTGGACTCTTGCATACAAGTTCATCGCGTCCACGTCGTCGCGGTTGATACGGACGCTGCCCCAGAGGCCGCGCTCATCCTGCTTGAGCGTCAGCGTGCCGGACTTTGTCCGGCCGAGGACTAAGCTTGTGTCGTGGTTGATGAGGGCTCGAATGTCGCCCGAGATCGAATTTGTGAAAGCGCCGGGCTTGATGATCTCGCTCACATCGTCCCACAGGGGATACTCCGAGTTGAATACTGCGAAGTAGCCTTCGATGTAGAGATCGCTCTCGGCTTCGCGCGTCTGAAACGCCTGCGGGATGCAGCGCACCTGACGCTGCTGTCTATTCGGTTCCACTGTCTCCACCTCCTCCTTGTGTAAGCTTTTTCTGGTCTGCGATCATGTCGCGCGGGATGTAGTTTTCCAAAATGACGAGCTCGTTCAGCCCCTCGCGCGGACTGAGGCCGACCCAGTCGCGCACCTCGTTGCCGGTCATAAGCCCGCGCACGTAGAGGTTGGACGAGACGTCCGCCAGCTCCTTCGTGCTGTAGCTGTAGAGCCTGCGCGTCGACATCGTAAAATAGAGGTCTGTCGCGTAAAGAAGCTTTCGCGTCAGCTCCTGACAGATGATGTTCGCGATCGTCGTGGCGGTCGTTTTAATCATGTGGTTGTGCTCGCTGTCCGAGTATGTGCCCACGCCCAGCATGAAGGGCGTCACGCCGACGAGCGCGGCCACGGCCTTTTTGTCGAGCTCCACACCGTCTTTGATGGCTAAATCGGAAAGGCTCAGCGGCTTGACCTGCTGCACGTCCATGAGGTCAGCCGGGACGATCCACGGCTCTCCGGCGCTAGATCCCGTGATGTAGTCGTCGATCAGACGGCGGCGGCCTGCCGGGTCGGAAAATTCGTCGGCCAGCGCGTCCACCTTCACAATGACGCTCGGCTTCCACTTATCGGACATAAAGCCCTTCTTCGTTGCCTGCTCCTGACGGAGCGAGTTCACCACGTCAAGAAGGCTCATCCGGAGCCCTAGCCCCTGCCACGGGTGGTCGGGGTCGACCCAGCGCCGGAACTGGAGCACGGTCTCGGGGTCATACTGCTTGCCGCGCCAGTCGATGTAGACTGTCTGGCCTTCGTCCGGGCTCATCGCCTGCGCGCCCGGCATTGGGATAAGGTCGCGAAGCAGCCCGTCCCGCGTGACCGGCAGGAAGAAGGCTGTGCCGCTGGAGCTCGTGAGCATCGCCCAGACGATGGCGCTTACAAAATCCTTGCGCGTGCCGAAACTCCATGGCGAAATATCCATAAACCGGGAAAGCGCGTTCCGCACGCGCACATCGCCGTCCGGCGTGTTCTGCATGAGCTGGATGGTCGCGTTCGACACGATGTCGGCCAGCCCGCCGATCGCGGCCAACACGTCCGGGCTGTCCGCAAGCCTGCAATAGCCCGGCACGCCCAGCGTGTCCTGATCGACCGCGCCGATCACGAATTTTCGCAGCGCGTCGTCCTGCGCGGATCTGCGCTGCACTTTAACTTTCAAGTGGCATCACCGCCTTTCTCTCTTGCTTCATACCAGCCTGCGCCCTTGGCGCTGGCGGTCAGGTCCTCCAGATATGCGCAGGCGGCAAAGACCGAGCAGTCAAAGACGTCAATGCGCAGGTTTGGAGCGATTTTTTCATACATCACCATATCGTCGGCCTTTTCAATGCCGGCAACGTTCTGCACGCAGTACTCATAGGGCTCGGCGTGCAGGTAATAGAGCGTGCCCTGCTTCGCGCTCTTTTCCAGGTACCGGAAGCCCTCGGACTTGAGCGTAAAGCGCTGGATCTGTGCCTTGATCGGGAAGCGCTCCTTCTGCATCTCCACAAAGTACTCGCGGCAGAACTTCGGGTCGTGCCCGACGCGGCGGATTTTGAAGCCCTCGGCGCGCCGCTTTTTGAACCAGCGGACAACGTCCGAGTGGTTCGTCACCTTGTCGTTCGTCATGTCCAGCCAGCCGTCTTCCATCCAGCCGAAAAGCGGAATCTGATCCTGCGTCGCCTTGACGATTGCCGCTGGGCGCGGGAACCAGCAATGCGGGATGATGATGTCCACGCCCTTGTAGTGCCCGAAGAGGCAGCAGGCCGTCAGGTCGTGCATTTTAGACAGGTCAGCGCCGCCGTACCAGCGGATTGGGAGCTTTGCGAGCTCTTCGATTGTCCAGTTATACTTTTCGTCAGACTTTCGGAACTCCTGAATATCGAACCACGCCTTGACGGCGTTCGTCGTGACGTTGAGCGACTTGTTGAGAAATTCCGGCCGGAGCATCGGGTTTTCGGCGGCGATGGCTGCGTCGTTGATCATGTCCTGTGGGCGGATGGAGTAGCCCCAGCCGGGGCTTGCCGCCTTCAATACAGCCGGGTCGAGAAGATCGACGTCGCCGTTTTCCTTCGTCGGCGCGGAGCAAAGAAAGCAGAAGATCGTGTCTGCGTAGTCGCCGGTCACGGTGCCGCGAAGGATCTTCCGGCAGAGCTCCAGATGGCCGAGCAGGAAGCCGCGCGCGTTGGGGCCGTTGGACGAGATGATGATTACGAGCTTGTTCGTGTAAGCCTTCGTCGCGTCTTTCAAAATCTGATACTGCTGCGGGCTTTTGTAGGTGTGCGCTTCGTCGGCAATAACGATGTTGCAGTTGAAGGAGTCCTGCTTGTCGGGGTTGGCTGCCAGGGCGTTGATGGAGATCATACCGTCGCCGACGTCTCCGGAGATCGATCGTTCCATGTTGTTGTCGATGATCCGAAGACCCGTTTCCGGCTCGTCCTTCACGGTCACGCCGAGGCGCGCGCAGTTGTATTTCAGGAAATCGAAGCCTTCGAGCGCCTGCTTGAGCGCGCCGCCGACCTCGTACACCTTTGAGCCGGACGCCCTCTCGTAGAGTGCCAGGGCAAAGGCCAGGGCGGCCGCAAACGTCGTTTTGACATTCTTTCGGGGGATAAAGTCCACAGCTTCTTTAAAGCGGCGGATCTTCGTGCCTGGGAGGTAGAACCCCATGATGTTGTAGACAATGAACTTGTGGTACGGCAGGAGCAGGAACGGTGTGCCGCGAAGCGGCGTCGCGTCCAGAAACTCGCCCTGCTGGTGGCAGATCAGCGTCTCGATGATGGCGATAATCTCGTTGGCAGGCTCTGCCCGGAACTCCCACTTGCCGGTGTCCAAGTCTGACACGTACCGGCGGCACGCGAGCACTGCGTCCTCGCAGAGCCCTGCTTCTCCGGAGAGGACCGACTCGACAAAGCGGTCGACCTCGCGGGCATACTGCGCGCCGTGTTGTTCGGCGTGGCTTTTCGCCTCAGAGAGCAGCTGCTCGAGTTTGCTCGTGCCGCCCATCGGGACGCTCTTGGCTCTTGCCTTGTTGAGACCCGTAGGTGTGAGACCGAGCTGGTTGCGAAGTCCCTGCACCGTCGCGCGCAGGTCCTCGACCGCCGTCCAGTACGGGCTCTTGGCCGTGTACTCCGCGCCGGTCTTGTTGACCATCGTGCAGATCCGCTGTCCGCCTTGCTTCTTCCACTCCTTCTCGGCGCGGGAGAGCTCACGCTCGGTCTTCGCCAGTTGCTTGATCGTCGGCTCAAATATAGCGTTGTACGTGCCGACAAGCTGCATGTCCTGCCGGATCATGTCTTCCCGCGCCATGTGGGTAACTTCCTTTCTCTGAGACTCTGCCAGACGCAGCGCATAAACGCTGCGCCCAGTCAAAAAAGGAGGATGAATGACTCCGGGCACCGGCGGTGGTTCCCAATGCCGCCGAGCTGAACTGCGCCCGGCAGAGCCTCAGATGGTTTGAGTCTTTGCGCGCCCGCGTCGTTTGCGCCCGCGCCGCGCGATTCGAGATTTTCGCGCGTGTGCGCGCCTGGCGGTCTCGTCTGAACCCCCTCCCGCGGTTTTCCCGCCGTCGGAACGGCGGCGGCGCGTTTCGAGGGGGGGATACCCGCCGCTGCCAAGCGAGACCGCGCTCGGTCAGCTTTCCGGTCGCGCGGTCGTGAAAGCTGTTGTGCGCGTCAGCGCTCACCGCGATGAGATTCCAGCGGCAGAAGCGCCAGCCCGGGAAATCATCGACTGGGTAGACGTGATGGGCAACGGTTGCAGGCTCGCGCCTGCCGTAACGCAGCGCTTCTTGGCACAGCGGCTGCTCGCGAAGGACGCGAGCGCGTAAGTGTTTCCAACGTTTGCTTGTGTAATCCATGGGCAATAAAAAAATGCCGAGCCTCCCAGTATGGGAGACTCGGCATCTTGCCGTCCGGCTATCACCTCGGATGTAAAACAAAAACGCCGATCGACTCCCACACTGTGAGATATCAATCGGCGCTGACTCTGGCTCTGACCTGACGGCACTGGCTCTGGTTCTGGCTCATATTCACGATCGTTTCGCGTCTGCAATGCTTGCAGTACAGAGGGAAATCAACAAGCGCGGTCGTCGGTAAAATCTTGACCTGCGTCGCGTGCCCGCATTTCGGACAAACAATCTTGTTTCCCTGTAAATCAAGTTTAGCACAAGGCTGTCCGGTATGCAACTGTTTTTGCAAAAAAAGTTCGCTCCTCTCGTAAGATATAGTAAAGACCCAAGTTATTAAAGGCTTACGCCTTTCGCTTTTCCCTGTTTCGCCAGGGAAGTTTGTAATCCACATAATAATAGCTGCCGAACTTGTTTTCCTTCGCCTCGGGCTCTACGTCAAAGGCCTCTTTCGGTGGCACAGGCCGGTAGTTGTCCGGGACTTTTTCGACAGTGATGCGTGGTTTTTCAAGGTTCCGTGATGGCGTCCACAATCGGTCGCCCACATGCTCCCGTCCGTGCTGCATCGGCTCCTTAGTCAGATACTTCGCCAAGCCAACAAAGCCGAGCTTGCCGACGGGTTCCCAGTTGATATCTCCATCCGGCCAGAGCTTGCGGAGCACTTCCGTCTCGCCGGGATAATGATTGAGGATGATGTGGTGGTGCAGACGCTTGTCTCCGTGCCGGCCTTCGGTGGTATACAGATATTTGTAAGGCCGGCCGAAGGCTTTGCGGCTCTCGCGCAGCTGGCGGTTAAAAAGTTTCACCCGCTTCTGTGCGGCGAAGGTGTTTGGCGGCTTGTGTTCCTCGTCGTAGGTGAGCGTCAGCAGCCAATCTGAATACGTGAAGTTCGCGGCGATCAGAAACGCAAGCCGCTCGTAGGCGTGGCGAATGTTGAGCTTTTCGCGGATCGTCGTCTGCGGCAGGCTCTTCGGCGCTCTGCCTCGCCGCTTGGCCAGCGGCTCTGTGAACACGCATTCGCGGCAAAGGACAGACGTTTTCATTGAGACAAGGTAGCTCATGCTTCACCGCCTTCCTGCATATGTTTGAGTTCCAGCTCCATAACAATACGTTGCCCGTTCTCGGATTCTGCCAGCGCGGCGGACAGAATCTCAGCAACCGTCAGTCGCCCGGTTTGGTTCCGGCCCCGGTCTACCTCCTGGAACACAATGAGATCACCGTGCCTGATTTGCTCGAGACTCGGCAGCGGCAAGCATACATACCGCAAATAATTCGTCTGCTGCATCTTGCGGAACAGTTCTTCTTTTGCAAATTTTTGATAAACCATATGGCCTCCTTATTCTGTTATCGTCGGGGGCTCGGAGCCCGAGACCCCTATATCCTCCCGGCGTTCCCCGCGCAGCCCGTCATGGCAGCAGGCCGCGCCACAAGTCCAGATCATTTTTTCTTGCGCCGGGGTGATACCTTCTTGTAATTGAATTCTCTGATATGCGGGTTGCGCTCGCGGAACGGGACAAAATGCGCGCCGCAGGCCTTGCGCAAGATCGCGTCCAGCCGTTCTTGCAGCCAGTCTGCCTCCGGACCGCAGCCGTATGCGCCGTCAAATTCCGTGTCCAACTCGGACACGCGGCACGCCAGGCGGTAAAGCCGCTCTTCGCCGAAGCCCTCCTGCGCGAGCGCTGCGAGGAACATGTCAGAGATCTTCTGCATGCCCGCTTCCACGCCGATCTCCATCGCCGCCCGCCCCACGGCGTCCAGCTGATCAATGTATTTCATCTAACGCCCTCGCAAGGTCGGCCATTGCAACACTCATCGCATTAAAGGCCGATTCTGCCGTATTGATAGCCAACGAGGTTCGCGCGAGTGTATACACAAAATCGCGATTTCTGGCAATGCAGTTTGCTCCATTACGCGACATGCCGAGCCTGCCCATGCAGAGTTTTACAAATCGTTTTCGTGTCATCCTGCGCCTCCTGTTTCCATCGGGAAAATGAACTGCTTTTTGAGATAGGACTCCGCGGGCGGGTAGTACGGCTTGCACGTGTCTATTGGAATCCAATGCCATCCATCGCGCCGAAAAATCAGGAAATTGTCTGTGTCCGGGTCGACGGCGTATACCCAGAAAACGCCGCCCGTCAAAAGCTCAATCTGGAACATTGTCGTTGCCTCCTTCCCCCCGTTCTCCGTAGCTGCAAAAATCATTCTCGGTTGGGCAATACATACCGTGCTCCTCAGAGCAGATGACAATACCGTTTGCGTCGGTTCGCACCTTGTGTTTGCAGTCCTTGCAGTACACGATTTCTACTGTGTTAATGGTGGGCGCACCGTCCAGATAGTTAATAATCGAGTCAAACTCCCAGTCTTCGATTTCGCCTTTTTGGTGGTGTTCCAGCGCCTCGTTATAGATTGCATCCGCGTCAACTGGTCGCATCGTCAAATCCTCCATCCATCTTCGCCCCGCAGTTGGGGCAGTGCTTGTAATTCAGAAGGCTCACGTCATCATCCGTCTCGAAACACCATTCTTCACCGCAACTGGAGCACTGGATTGTTGTGAGACTGTTCCAATCATCGTCAGATCGCAGCCATTCCCCATGCACCACCTCCGCAACGTCGGCGGCGGGCTGACGCAGCAGGAGCGTTTTCACCCGCTGAGGTGTCCAGTTCGGATTTTCCGCGTTGCAGGATTCAAAGTCTTTCAGCGCCGTCTCGCGGCTGATGTATTCGTCAGGCATCGCTTACCATCCTTTCCAGCATCGACCTTGTTTCACACATCGCCGTGATATACCCTTTGCAAAAGCTCATCAGCATTAGGTTGTTGGTGCTTTCGTGCCGCCTGTATCTTCTTTCTGCATCTTCTATATGGTCTTTTACCATCTTTAGATGCACTTCCAGCGCGATGTTTTTTGCTGCAAGAAGCTTGTTTCCCAGCTTGCGCGGTCCGATACTCGGTGCGCCTTTTACTTTGTTTTCCACGACCTCCAGCACACGCGTGATCGTTTCTGCATCCAAGACATCGGTATTCCAGCATCTGATGTTCTTGTAATCTTCTATCGTTTCAAGCAGCCACGCGCTGCTGATATACTTTTCAGTCATCCTTCTTGCCCTCCTCTACACGCGACTTAAGCCATTCTTTGATTTGCATCGCGCACGAACAGCAAAGCTCAATATCAGGTGATTCTTCATGGAACGCGCTTCGCACGTTTACATACGTCGCAGAACTCACGGGGTTTATCTCCGCCCCGCAGCGGTCACATACTCGTTTCGTTGCCATCCTTCTTGTCCTCCTCATCCTTGAGAATCACCATCGCGGAGTAATAATGTTCGTGGGATCTGCCATCAATCGCGGAGCTGTACTTAATGTCCACCACGCGTTCCGGCGTAAATTTCTCGATAGCACCGTTGACTAACGTCTCAAGTCTGCCGATGAGGTCGCTCTCGACAAGAATTACCTTCATGCCTTGTCCTCCATTTCCTGCAAAGCCTTCTCGGCTTCTTCGCGAGTGAAGAAAACGGTTCTGCCGATATCCTCACGATATTCCGGCGTAAACCATGTGGTTGTAATTTCCGGCTCCGGTTTGCCCGGGTAATCAACAATTTTGTAGCGGATTCGATAGACTTTTGTACCCAGCTTGCACGGCAGAATCAGGACGCGCCCGTCCTTGTCGGCTTTCATCAGCTCCACCATTCGTGAGATGGAGCAACCACAGCCGGAAAGTGTTTCCTCAATTTCCCGAGCCTCTGCGCACGCCTGCGGGGATAATCTAGAATCTTCATATGCTTTGAGCCTTTCCCATACCTCCTTCTGCGTGCAGCTTCCATCATACTTACACGGCAGTTCGCGGCACTGCGCGATGTCGCAGAAATTGCCCTCAAACGTTAATCGCTCCAAAATTTCATCTCCTTCCCGATGTATTCACAATATGCTTTCTCAAGGCGCGCGCCTGCGCTTTCTTTTGCGTTCGGCAGGAAAACAACCGCGTCCGCCACGTCGATCATCGCCATACAAATGCGCATATAGTCCGCAGCCTCCATCCCCTCCGGCAGATCCGCCGGATTCAGCACGATGTTCCCACACATCCGCAACCCCGTTGCCGCTCTTTGAAATTTCGCCTGATACCCCTGATCGCCCGTGATTTTACCGGCTATGTAGACTTTCATGCCTTTTCTCCTTCCTCCCGCTCAAAGCGGATTTTCATTTGCGCGGGGCAAAGGTCTACCTCTGGGCGGCGCTTGCCTGTCCAACGAAGCCCGCCAGCCTGTCCGACGCACTTCCATCCAGCCGCCTTTAAGCTTGTCCCCGGCTCCGTATCCAGAATGTAAGTAATCAGTTTGTGGTAGCCCATCGCCCGGGCGGCGCGCCATGCAGCGGCATACAGAATAGAGCAGGCATTTCGAGTTCCGTCTGTACAACAGCGGTTTACCTCAAGCGTCCATCCATCATCCAGATACCGTGCAACGGGTCTTCCGACGATCGCCACGCCTACGATTTTCTCTCCGTCTGTGCAGCCGATGGAAAATTTATGCCCAATGACCGGCTTATGATGGCGGTGATGCTCTGCCACAAACGCATTTGCCTCCGCGAGCGAGATTGGGCAAATATCAAGCATCTTCCTTTTCTCCTTCCCCCGGCGCTTCCGGCAGCGGCATCCAGTGGGTGACTACGCTGCCGATGCAGTCCCGCATTGCAATGCCATCATATCTGCGCCACGTATCAGCGCTTGTTCGGTATGCTTCTCCAACAAATACGCCGTCCGTAGCAAGGACGCGCGTTCCAGGCTTTGGGCGCCTGTCATCCACGCTGATCCACTGCGGCACCTTCTCCCACAGCGCCGCATTCTCGGCGGTCAGGCGCTCAATGATGTCGGCTGCGTCCATTCCAACCTTGTTAACATCGCAGCTTGGCCATGTGTCCACTCCCAGTTTTTCTTTCAGTTCCGCGTCCAGTTGTTCTTTCCGGTAGTACGTGCAGCCCGTGCAGTCTTCTTGCGGGCCGCCCGGTGTAGACGTGCACCGCAGCGCCTGTATAATTTCCTTGTCTGTCATAGCGTGTCCTCCTCCGATATCAGACCGTATTTTTTGAGCAGGGCGGGAACTTCGTTCTCGCCTATGATCTCGTCACGGAATGTTTTTATGTGCGTCCAGTTGCGCGGCGCCCCGCCGACCCACTGGAACGTCCAAAGAGACGATTCGTTTTTGCTGTGGTAAATATCGACGCTGAACGCTTCGTCGGCTTCGTGGCCAAAGCGTTGCGCAGCGCCCGGTTCTCGGCGGTAAAATGCTCAAGCTGAGTCGCAGCCTCGCGCAGGATCTGACAACCGCGGACGCTGCAATTGTGCTCGTACCCGCAGCCGAAGCAGGCAAGGGAGCCGGTCTCAACGCGAAGGCGCGCCAGCGCTTCCAGAAGATCATTTGTCGTCATCGCCGAACACCTCCACGATTGTTTTCCCGCAGAACTTCCACTCCGGGCAGGGGCAGCATAGGTCGCCTTTTTTGCACGATGCGCCCCAGGCGCACGTCCGGCAGATTTCCGGGACGTAGGTAAGCGCTGCGTCGCGCTCTTTTTCAAGTTTCTCGGCCTTGCGAATGCTAAACAGCGTCAGCGTCACGCGCAAAATGGCGTACACGCACACCGCGCGGAGGGCAAACTCGACGGCGATGACGATGGCGGAAACGGTATTGCTATTCATCCGCGCCGCCTCCTTTCCGGAGCTCAAAAAGGTTCGAGAAGCCGCAGCCGATTGCCCGGCAGAGCTTCTTCGCGGTCTTGATCTGGCACGGCTCGCCGCGGAAGACGCGCACAACGGTCGGCTGGCTCAGACGGGCGGCAGCTGCGATCTGCGCCGCACTGGTGGCCCGCAGCACGTCATACGCCGCGCCGGGCTTTGCGATGATTTTACTCATGGTCTACCTCCTCACATTCTTCCTGCCGGACGATCGTCCGGTGCTTTTCGTCGAGCGTCACAATGTAAGTCGCGCGAATGCCGTCGCAGCACTGGCGCTTTTGTGCTTTGTAGACCTTCCCGGGTTTGAGCTGGAATTCCGGGAAGACCGGAAGCGGCTGCGGAAGGCGGATGTGGACAGGCTCCGGCGGCCGCCGAATCGCAGACGGCACATACCCGTTGCGCTTTGCGGTAAGATAACAAGGCTTTGAACAGAAGCGCTGCCGGTCGTTGATGGCGTCAAAGCGCTTGTGACACGTCATACAGACACGTTGCTCCCGGCTCATGCTTCGCCGCCTTCCTCTGGCAGCGGCAGCCAGCGCAGGATATTCGGGCCGTTGTCCGTCAAAAGTTCCGCGCTATATAGCTCCAGCTCCCCGCAGTGCGCGGTATCAACGTCATAGATACGCATGCCCTCGGTTTCAAGCAGCAACAGGACCGGCCCGTCCGGGAAATCGCGGTCTGTGCGCCAGGCCATCCGAAAAGCGCCTTCCGGCAGCGCCGCCGTGTCAGACTTGGGCACCGGCGAAAGTTCGTCCGTCAGCCCCAGCAGATAGTCCGCCGAGCACTTGAGCTTTTCGCAGAGCTCGGGCACGTGCTTCGCGTCCGGGTCGAGGCTGTCTGTGCCGTAAAAATAATCGTCGCCGAAGTCCCCGTTTGCGTAAGCGCGGATTTTCACGACGGTCTTGTCCGCAGCATAATTCGTAAAGTTGAGCTTCGTGTCGTCCGGCAGGCCGGCCGCGTCGATGGCCTTCACGAGCCGCGCTGCCTTGCGCTGGACACCTGCCCGGTAGACGCGCCGCGTTTTCTCCTTCGCGTCTTCTTCTTTCTGCTTTTCGGCGGCGTTTTTGTCCGTGCGGTACTGCTTGGCCTTGGAGCACATCTGGTCGCAGACGTCATAGCAGCCACGCGCTTTCGCGCCATACTCGCAGTCCATGCAGCACAACTCACCTTTGCACTGCGGCGTCCAAGAGCCGCACGTGGCGTCATGCCGAAGCGTCGCGTCGTCTCTGGAACTCGGGCAAAGCTTCCTGTCGGGGCAGTGCAGGAGCATGCTCGGGCGCCACTTTGCGCCGCTCTTTGCGAGACCCCGCACCTGCTCGATTCCGGCAGATGTGGGAAATTCTTTCGTCCGGGCAAACGCGTCGAGCAGGCGCATTTGCAAATCGGGTTCGCACCGAGCCAGCTCCAGCGCCGTCACATCGGGGAGCTTGCCCAACGCCCATTGCTGCTTAAAACCGCTGATGAGGTTTTCTTCGATCATGTGGAGGTTCGCGAGCTTTGTCTTGCTGACGTTGCAGGCTTCCGCGACATGATCGCGCATCCTGCCGGGGAACTCCACGCCCTGCTCCTTGAGGTCGTAGAGAAGCCGCTCGACGCGCTGCGCCGCCTGGCTGATCTCCGCGCTTGTCAGCACGCGTGCGGTGGAGTTTGCCATGATGAGTTCCAGCTCCTCCATGGCTGCGCTCTTCGGGCTCCGGACGAAAACCGGCACTTTGCGAAGATCCGCGCGTCCTTCCGCAACCAGCGCCCGGACGGCTGCCGTGCGCCGGTGGCCGGAAATAAGGCGGTACTTGCCGTCCTCCGCCGGTGTGACCGTCGGCGGGTCCATAATGCCGGACAGCGCAATGGAGTTTTTAAGGTCTTCGAGTTTATCTTCGTCGACCGCGTAAAAGTTCGCGTCGTTGCCAACAAGATCGTCAATGTCGACCTGCATGAGCTCCCGACCGGTGTCAGATTTGGACACCGCCTGCACCTGCTGGGCAAAAATGCTTGAAACGTCAAATGCCATCACCAAAGCCCCCCCTCAGAATCTCGTCCATGGTCACGGGCGGCTGGATGTACTCCTGCACGAATGCCCGGTAATCATATCCGGCTGCCGAGTACGGCGAGTAGACCGTGATCGGCTTGCGCTCGAAGGTCATCTCGTCGATCTTGTCGGTGCGGCGGATGTGCTGCTCAAAGACCGGCAGGATGCCGCACTCCCGGAGACTTCCCTCCGCTTCCAGCACGACCGGCGTGTTGCGCCACATGGTGATCAGCGCGCCCGCGATCTTGAGTGCGGGGTTAATCTTGTGCATGTTGTCAATCTGGCGCGAGACGTTCGCAAGACCGCGCAGGCTGAACGCGTCGAGCTTGATGGGGATAATGACCTCGTCGGAGGCTAGAAGCGCCGCAGCGCTTGCCGCGTTGAAAGCGGGCGGGCAGTCAAAGACCACGTAGTCATACGCATCGTCCTCGCGAAGCACATCGCACAGGTCTTTCAAGCAGCTGCCGTTGACGCGGCTTCCGATGGCCGAGAGGTCTAAGTCCATCAGCGCATCGGATGCGGGGAGCACGTCGACCTTGTAATCGGTTGCCCAGATGTTTTCCGGATAGTATGGCTCGGCGTCTCCAAGCATCACCTCAGCAACGCCGCAGAGGTTCTGCCCGGCAAGACCGTAAAACTCGGTGGCGTTGCACTGGCTGTCGCAGTCGGCGAGCAGCACCCGCTTTTTGTGGTCGGCGGCAAGAATGTATGCCATGTTGACGCTCGTGACGGTCTTGCCGACGCCGCCCTTGAGGTTCAGAATGGAAATTGCCTTCATGATTTTGTCCTTTCTTCATCCGGGCAGTTTGAACTGCTCGGGGATATCGTCGTTGCACGGCTGCCAGCGCTTGTCCTGCGGAGGAAGCGGCGCTTGCGCGGCAGATTTGCGGAAGGTCTGCGTCTGACCGTCGAAGGTCAGCATCAGCGCGATGTTCGCCTCACCCTCCTTGTTTTTCGCGATGTTCAGGATTCGGCGGCTGCGGCTGTTGTCCGGCTCTTCACGGTAGAGAAGCATAACGACGTCCGCGTCCTGCTCGATCTGACCGGACGAGCGCAGCGCCGAGAGCGTCGGGGGCGGGATTTTGCCCGCCTTTGTTTTCTCCGGGCGAGAGAGCTGGGAGAGCGCGATAACCGGCGTGCCGGTCTGCCGCCCGAACTGCTGAAGATCGCTCGAAATTTTCGAGACGACCTGAAACTGGTCGGCGCTCGCGCGGCCTGTAATGTCCGACTTGATCTTTTGCAGGTAGTCAATGAAGATCACGTCGTAGCGCTTGGACAGGCTGTGCGCCCGGATGTCCTGGACGGTCATGCCCGACGCCTCCACCAGCTCCAGCTTCACCGCGCCGAGCCTTGCGGAGACTGCCGCGACCGCGTCCCAGTCGTTTCCGTTCATCGCGTTCAGTTTGAGCTTCGGAAGCCCTACCTGCGCGGTCATCGCGACAATGCGGTCAAAGAGTTTGTCTGCGTCCGTCTCGTAGCTGTAAAACCCGACGCGCTGCGTCTTTGCCATCCGGACGGCAAGCGTCAGTGCCAGGCTCGTCTTGCCGTCTGACGGATAGCCGCCGATGACGATCATGTCCCCGCGGCCGGCGTAGACGTTGTCGTTGATGTCGTCCATGCCGAAGTCCAGGTACACCGGCTTCGCGTCTGGGTCGTGCCGAACGTAGAACTTACTGAGCGCGGCCTCCATGCCGACCACTCGAAGACCGGGGCGCTCGACCGACAGGGCGTTCGCTTCGCTCATGAGCGCTCGCAGCGCATCCTCGTCCTCTGCCTCCAGCATCCGCTGCGCGACGTCCTGCAAGCGGTGGATTCTCGCCTCCTGTTTGAGAATGGCGACGTAGCTTTTGACGTTCGCGCTCGTCGGCGTGATCTCGATCAGCTCCATGAGGAGCCTGTCATACTTTCCGCCGAGCCTTGCGTTGACGGTCACGGGGTCGCACGCCGCGCCGCTTGCGAACTGTGCCCGGAAGGCGAGGAAGACTTGCCGGTAAGCGCCGGTCGTGAAGTCATCCGGGACGATCTCCTGAAGCACAAGGCCGACGGTTTTCTCGTCAATGAGCATCGCGCCCAAAACGGCCTGCTGAGCTTCCAGCAGTTTCTTTTCGTCCGTCACAGGAACCTCACCCCTCCCGTGTCAACCTCGCGCTTCGGCGGCTGCGGGTACTCGTCGTCCTTGAGCCGGTACACGCTCAGCCACTGCCGCTCCGTTGCGAGGTCAAGCAGCGCGGTCATGTTTGCCGAGTCACCATCAGAAAGGCTCATGAGCTTGTTCCAAAGCAGCGTGGCAGCCTGCTTGGACTTGACCGGCTTTTTGACCTCGATTCGCATTTTCAGGAAGCGCCCCATCGCCTCGGTGACGGACGGACCGTACAGCGCACACTTGGCAAGGAGGGAGGCGGCGACGTCGCCAGACGGCGCACTTTCTTTTTCCTTTTTCTTTTTATTATCTTTTTTATATCCATCCTTATATAACGACCGGGAAGTTTGTCCCTGTACCCCGGGATTTTTGTCCCGGTACGTACCGGGCTGTTCGTCCCGGTACCCCTCTTCCTCGTCGAGGATGACCGGCGCAGCGACCACGGGGGAAATGTAGCGGATGGAACCGCCCGTCTTGCGGTTCGGCACGACCCGGACTTGGATGTGCCCGTCATGCTGCAAGGCCGCGAGCCAGCGCCGGATCACGTCCTCGGAGCAGTGCATGGCGGCGGCCAGCTGGGCGTTACTCGGCCAGCAATAGCCCTCGCGCCGCATGAGAGACGAGAGCACGCCGTATAAAATCTTTGCATTGGCTTGCAGCTGCATATCGTCTAAGACGGTTGCGGGGATGACAGACCAGAAAGCCCGGAATTCTTGTGGATTCTCCAAAATTTCACCTCCCCACTTGCAATTGGCAGCAAACCGTGATAAACTAAAGATGCCTTCATGATGTCCTTTGACATCGGTCCCGTGCAGTCGTTCGCAGCGGCTGTGCGGGATTTTTTTACGCTCTTTTTCATCGCCCGCACCTCAGATCATGCTGTAATTCGCGGCCAAAAGCGGGAAGGCCACGAAGGCGATCACGACCGAGCTCCACATGAGCTTCTCGGCCATTTTGTAAAATTTGTGCATACCTATCCTCCTTTGTTGTAAGCGACGGCCAGCGCGCTTTGAATGATCTCGTCGAGCTTGGAGACGATCCGGTCAAACTCCGGGCGCTCGTTCTCGTCAATGGTGCCGTCCTTCGCAATCGCGATCAGGCGGCGGTCCTCCCGCGCGTCGGCAAAGTCATAAATTTGATCAATGAGCCGCAAGACTGCCTCGGGCAGATCGCACTCCCGCACATCGGGAATGAGCCGCTGGGCGATCTCGCTCGTCTGGCGCAGGTGTTGATAGCACAGATACTGCGCGTCGTAAATTTCCGCCATCCGCACGACCGTCTCCGACGGCGGGATTCTCACGCCGCTCTCATAGTCCGCCAAGCTCCGCACGGAACAAGGGATGGCGTCTGCGGCGCGTTCCTGGGTGATGCCCTTCTGCAATCTCGCGGCCTGGTAAATATTCGACATGTTGTCCTCCATTCCGGCAGCAAGTCTGCAAGCCGCCTTTTGATTTCGGCAGGTATTTCTCATGGTGTGCCTGGGCATACTCTGCTATGATCTTCGTGTCAGCCAACGGGCGAGTTCTGTCAGCGGAATGGCGTACTTATTGCCGATCTTACGCGCGGGGAACTCCCGGTCGGCCAAAAGCGTCCGCCGGTCAAGTCCGAGCACTGCTTGGCACTCCGTGACCGTGATCGCCGCCCGTGCCGGAAACATGTCCGTCAAAAGCTCCAGCTGCGGCCGGTATCCTTCCGTCTCACGCATGTTGCTTCCTCCTCTCTAAGTCGATTCTTCTGGCGGCTGATAGAGCTCGTCGATCGTGCAGTGCAGCGCCGCCGCCAGCTCCGGCAGCTGCGCCGCCCGCGGGAAGGCCGCGCCGGACTCCCACTTTGCAATCGTGCTGCGCTCGACCTTGAGCAGATCGGCAAGCTCAAACTGCTTGAGATTTGCGCGTTTGCGCATGTAAGCTAAACCTTTCGTAGATATCCCTCCTTTTGACTTCCCTTCGCCCGTGTGGTAAGATGCAGGCGGAAGGAGGTGAATGTAGTGAACAAAATCAAAGAATTGCGGACGGCGCAGAACCAGACGCAGGAAGACCTTGCTCAAGCGCTCAAAATCGATGTGAGGTTGATTGAGCAATACGAAAACGGGGCTTCCGAACCGTCCGCCGAAACGCTCGAAAAAATCGCGAAGTATTTCCATGTCCCGACCAGTCGCGTTTCAGGGCTCCCCGAGGTCAGCACGACACTCCAGCGTATGCGCCCGTCCACGCTTGCCGATGCAACGAAGATACGGCAAGAGGATGATGTGGCTGCCGTGAACGTGCTTCTTGGAGAGGGCTGGAAACTGCTGCATATCGGCGAGGATATGAAGCGTGAGCCGTCTGGGAGCGGTCGATGCTATGTGGTGTATACGCTCGGTTGGTTTGGAGCGCCGCAGGCCGCAAGAGACGAGCTGAGCACGGAAGAATCTCTGATCTTCCTCTAAGCGTCAGTCGCTTTCATACCCGTGTTTGAACAGTTCTCTCTTATTCACGCCAGAGAGCAGGATCGCGAGGTTCCGAATTTCGCGGGTAATCATGAGGATTTCCCCGATGTCCGTGAGCTCCGCCGAACGCTCGGAAAGCTGCTGGATTTGCTTTTCGAGCGTCTCGCGGACGCTGAAGCTTTCAGCCTCGTTAGGTTTCATTTCTATCACCTCCGTTCGCGTGGAGTTACTTCTCGTAGATATCCCTCCTTTTGACTTCCCTTCGCCCGTGTGGTAAACTCTGGGTAGAAGGGGGTGTGATTTTTGGATAGTGCTTTGACAAAAGACGCTGAGAAGATGCTTGCACAAATTTACAAGACATATCTCGAGCGCCGCAAGAGCGGCGTACAGAAGCGCGAAGCTAAGAACTTCACAGTGCTTGAAAACTGGCCTCCAGAGTACGAAGGAGAATGGCTTTCCACGGATGCCAACGAGACAATGAACGAGCTGCAGCGCATCGGGTTCATCAAGAAGGGGTTCGACCGCAAGTTCGTGCTTTGTGATGAGGCCATCATCTACATGGAAGGCCGCTTCAAACGTGGGCTCAGCGATGTGGCTGACTTCCTGTCCAAGCTCTTATCTGCGCTTCCGTTCCTATGACCAGCTGTCTTCGTATCCGTCTATCGTGATCTTTCTGGTACAGACCCGGATTGAGACCTCCGGGTCGGTCAGAGGATCTGCGATGACGTTGACGCTTTTCGCGCCCGGGATCTCAATGCCGTTGATGAGCGCGCGCCCGTCTTCCGTTACGAGAAGCTCTTCGATTCCTGCCGATCCGTCCGGCTGAAAATCCTCATAAGCGGTATAGCCCTGAATCGCGATCCTGCCGGCATAAACATAAATCGTAACCGATGTTTCTAAGTCAGGGTTCATGCTGGCTTCACAGCGCAGGACGGAAGGAATGTTAATGCCGTCGACCAGAACTTGCTGGTCTCGCGTGATGCGAACCTCGTTCGCAGGTTTCATTTCTATCACCTCCGTTCATGTGTATATCAGGTACCATATGTGTTTAAAATTCACATTCTTTATATACCACACTAAGGGCACATTTGTCAAGCGCTTTGTGCAAAAAATTCACTATTGAAACGTTCGCAATTTTCACATATACTTTAACCAGGTGATTCCAATGAATAATTTCAAAAAGTTTCGCGAGGCGGCAGGAGAATCGCAGCAGGCGGTCGCGGATTTTCTTGGCATAGAACGCTCATCTTACACAAGGTACGAAACTGAGCGAAAAGCGCCCCCTTACGCTAAAATTGAAAAGCTTGCCCAGCATTGGAACACGACGGTTGCAATTCTGATGGGTACGGAAGAAACAGAAAACCCCACCGGAGTTCCCGATGAGGTTTTGAGCGCCATGGAGGCGTTTATGCACCTTCCTCCTGAGGCGCAGAAGGAAGCGCGGGCGTATCTTGATTTTCTAAAGCAGCGATATATGCGCAAAAAAGACTGAGCCCCTCTGGGGACAGAGAAAGCAGATCGCGAAGCAGTTCATCCATTATGTAGGCACGCCCTTTCTTTTTCGTTGTCCTCGTATCTTACACCGTTTTTCTATCGCGTTCAATGCAACACTTTCCGTGTGGAGGTATGTTATGGAGCAGAGCGGCGAGGTGTCCTTGCGTCCCTGGGAACCAAAGGTTATTTTCGGGCTTCTTTTTGCAGGCGGCGGTTTTGTGGCTCTGTTCTCGCTTTTTGATGAGTTTTTGTGGCGTATGCTGGCGATGGGGCTCTATTTTGCAGCGCTGGGCATATGGCTGTTTTTTGGCGGAATTGCGACCAAGCTTAATAACGACGAGGCGCTGAAAGCGCCCGATCCAGCCGCTGTTCTGGCAGAGCAGCGCCGCAAGCCAAAGAAACTGATCGATCGCTGGTGGGTGTGGGTCGCAGCCATGATGATTGCGGGGCTCGCCGGGACAATGCTCGACCGGCAAGCCGGTCTGGGGCAGCCTGCCGCTCAGACGCAGGCAGAGCCGAAGGCTGCGGCTGAGGAGCTGACAATCCCAGACCCGATTACTTATTCCGGATACGGCGATGATTATTTCGAGATTACACCGTTTGACGGGCTGTATTATTTTGAAATTGGCGGCAATTCCGGCGCACATCATTTCGCGGTCAGAGGATACGACGCAAACGGAGCGTCGACTGAGCTGTTCGTCAACACCACGGAGCACTACGAGGGCTACGTCCTCGACCCGGAGCAGAACACACGCTATCTGGAAGTCAAGTGCGAGGATAACTGGACGGTTCGTATCATGTCGATTTACACCTGCCCAGTGCTGGAAGCCGGTGTGACTTACAACGGAACGGGCGATGACGTTTTGATTTTGCCGGGTAACTGTAAAAAAGCGGACATTCGCGGCAATTCCAGCGAGGCGCATTTTGCCGTGAAAGCCTACGGTCGCGGGTACGATTTGCTTGTGAATACCACTAATGCTTACGAAGGCACAGTGCGCGTTGACCCAGAGGCGACAATTATGACGATTGACGCGGAAGGAAGATGGGCAGTTAAAGTTTATAACTGACAATTTCAACGCAACGGGAAGAAACCTCCGGTGGTCTGGTTTGTTCGCCCCACCGTCGGGCACAACCCGAAGGAGCCGGGAAGCGTCGAGCTCGTCAAGGCGCTTGACGCAAACGTGATGGTCTGCGTGAAGCTGGACGCGAAAAACGGATATCACTATGTCGCCAGCGTCTACGAGATCAGCTCCGGCAAGCTGACGAACCGGCTCAACAGCGGCCGACTGAAAAAATTCAAAGAAAAGTAACAAAGCAGAATATTGACATCAGGAAATATTTGTGGTTTAATTTAGGCATCAGAACATATACTGTTCTAGGACGTTGAGGTCGGAAATGGCTCCCGACACTCCCGAAAGGGAACCTGAGATGCAGGATACGCCGCCCTGCCGATGTCCAACAAAGTGGAGATGCCTTGTGCGTCTCCGCTTTTTTTGTGTCCGATTTGGACACCGCGTCACGGATGGGGGCATCTTCGTTCCGTTTGTTCGCCCCGCCGTCGTGCCACTGACGGCGGGGCTTTTGGTTTGCTGCAAGCAGTGTGGGAGCTGCTTATGAGACTATGCTATCAGCTTTTGGATGGGCTTACCAGCCGTTGAGATGGGCTTTGCGGCCTATTTCAGATGGTTTTTTGCACAGGAGGAAGGGTTTTGGACAAGCAGTTGTGGGAAATATGCCGTGAACAGTGGCAAAACCTGCATCCACGCAAAACATACCAGGATGTAGCCGATGAGTCAGGCATATCGGTCAACGCCGTCGCGCAGTTTCTGCGCGGCGAGACAAAAAATACGTACATCCAGACAGCGGCTCCAATCTGTAAGGCACTGCATGTGTCCATTGACGCCGTATACGGAATCAAATGCCAGGAGCAGCCGGAACAGCCGGACGAAATCCAGCAGGAACTAGCGCACGCGAATCAGATGCTGCGGGTCTATGCGCGTGGGCTTCGCGTTCGAACCGGTATTATTTTTGTTTTGTGTGCCGTTTTGACGCTGGCGTTGGCTGCGCTGATTATCGACCTGCGCAACCCGAACCTCGGCTGGATTCGCACCGCCTTGCGCGTCTGTGTCCAAGTCTGACACGGGAGGTTTGTATGGCGATCCCCAAGTACTACGTGCGCCCGGATGGGCTGCATGAGACGATCATCAAAATAAACGGCAAGCGCAAAGCCTTCCGCGGACGAACCGACCGCGAGGTCTGGGAGAAGGTCAAAAGCTACCGCGCCGACGTGGCCGCTGGGAAGACCGAGACCTTTGAGAACGTAGCGCACGCCTGGTGGAACGAGATCGAGCCGACGCTAGCCGACAACAGCTACAAAAACTACAAGCCCGCCTACAATCGGGCAATCGCTGAGTTTGGCAAAGCGGACGTCTCGTCGATCACAGCGAAGGACGTGGAGAAATACATCAACTGCTTTGCCAAAACCTACGCCAAAAAGACCGTTACCACGCAGCGCCAGATCATCCGTCAAATTCTCAACAAGGCCCAGCGCGAAGGGTACATCGCCTACAATCCGGCTGACGCCGTTCTGCTGCCGAAGAACCTGCCGCAGGCAAAGCGCCGCGCACCCAAAGCAGAACAGATCCAGTTGATCAAAAACAGCCTTGATAAGCCGTTCGGGCTTTTTGCGTATCTGATCTATTACACCGGCTGCCGGCGCGGCGAAGCGCTTGCACTGCGCTATGAGGATATCGACCGCAAAGCAAAGAAGGTTCGAATCAATAAGTCCGCCTATTACATCGGCGCACGACCGTATATCAAAAGTCCGAAAACAGAGGCAGGCAACCGCGTCATACCGCTTTTATCGGCTCTGGCTGCTGTCCTGCCCGACAAAAAGCATGGGTATATTTTTTCTGACGATGGCGGCGAAACCCCACTGATGAACCATCGCGTCACAAGATTGTACGCCGCCTACCAGACCGAGAGCGGCGTCACGGTCACACCGCATGAGATCCGACATGGTTACGCGACCGCGCTGCACGACGCGGGCGTGGATTATAAAACCGCCCAGACGCTCCTCGGTCACGCGCAGCTATCGACCACAATGGACATTTACACCGATGTACTAGACAACACGATCGATGAGGCAGCAGCAAAGATGGACCGTAATTTTTGACTGTGTTTTTTCTGTGTTCACAGGCGCGTATTTTGGCGCTAGGATATGCTAAGTCTTGCTAGACTATTTTAGTCAAAAATTAAAAACATTTTTCGCATAAAGTTCGGCGTTCGGTTGTTGAAATTCCTAAATATGCAAACAAAAGCACCTGAGAATCATTTTCTCAGGTGCTTTCATTTTGGCGCGGAAGGAGAGATTCGAAGCATATAAATCCAAAGTAATACCAATGTAAAATCAGATTACTGTGTTTTTACTGTGTTCAATCTCTTTCGAGCCTCGGCTCTACGATACCGTGATAATACCCGGCGATTTTCGCCTCGGGGCCGCCGCCGTCCTTGTCAAATAGGAACGCCTTCGCGAGGTCTGCGTAGTATTCCGGCCGGTCGAGGCCGTATTTCTGCGCGACGTCGAAGTTGTCCGAGTACTCCATATTGAGTGCCGCGAACCAAATCCACGGGTCGACGTGCACGCCGATGCTGTTGGCCACAGCCGTGGTCTGCTCGAGCGTCCAGTGCGCGCCCATCGAGCCGTCGTCATTTTCCATGTGCTCTGTCCAGCGCCGCGCGTCGTCCTCGGTAAACGTGGAGGCTTCGGACTCCATCGTGATCTTATCCGCCTTGCACAGCGCGTCCATGAGCATGGTGCAGCTGCCCACGCTTCGGGAGCTCACGGGCTCCGCCATACACGCCTCAAGCGCCTCGCAGAGCTTTGCCTTATAGGCTTTGATCTTGTCCGTCATAGGCTAAGCAAGCTTGAGCAGGCCGGTGCAGAGCTCGACCACATTGCCCGCTGCCGTCGAGTCGGTCGTCGCAATGAGGGTAAAGGTGTGGTTCACGCAGCAGCAGCAC
>ENA-OUQH01000273-OUQH01000273.1-human-gut-metagenome-genome-assembly--contig:-NODE-273-length-40526-cov-9.987127_pt1 | contig 40526 bp, 35 predicted proteins | sample MGYA00237948_ERZ548828 | MGnify/ENA primary metagenome ERZ548828 (study PRJEB26490, sample SAMN05194711) | human gut metagenome | biome: terrestrial biome; feature: human-associated habitat; material...
TTCCGTATCTGGACAAGCCGTATCCGGCTCGTCCTCACACGGTTGGCCCGTGTCCGGGGGATGAGGTGTCTCGTAGATGACATACTCCACATCCACGATCTTGCCTTTGCTGTCCCGGATCCGATTGCGGACTATGTACCCGGCCCGTTCCAGCTCTTTCAGGGCGGAGCCGATGCTGTCCGTGCCCTCCTTGCAGATTTTGGCTAGGCCCCTGGTGGTGTAGTTCCAGTCCTCCGGCAAGGACAGCATCATGGAGAGCAGCCCTTTGGATTTGAGGGACAACCCCGCGTTGCGCAGGTGGTGGTTGGACATCACCGTATAGTCGCGGGTTTTCTCAATGCGAAATACCGCCATGGTATCACCTCCTTTCGGCGGTCAGGAAAAGTGTTGATTTTCGGGAAAAAGTCGGCCTCTATGCCGCCTGGATACCCCGGAGGGGAAAACCTATGGGCGGGGGACTTCCGGCTGACTGTGGAAGAAAAAACAGAGCATCTTCGACTCCTTTCGGGACAGTTACAGTTTTGGAGTAGTAGTTGAAACTATCCGTATAGATTGTCAAAATAGGAAACCGCAAGGAAGATGCGTCTGGGCATGAAAAAACGCCATAGGATTAACCTATGGCGTCGCACACTTGATAATTAATACAAAATCTATTCGCCTATATATTGTATAATAAGGGATTATATGCTACAATAATTAGGATGCTATGCGCAAAAGCATTAAATATAAAATGTGTATTTTCAATTTGGCATTTTGCTGCTTGTGAAAGCAATATCGACTCGTTCGTCTAATGAGAGGAAATGCATGATTTATGATTAATATATACTGTGATGAAAGTTGTCATCTTGAACATGATAAAGCAAAAGCCATGTTGCTAGGTGCAATTAGCTGTTCAGAAAGTGAAAAATCTCGAATTTATTCAGAGATTAGAGCAATTAAAGAAAGACATAGCCTATCTACATGGAATGAAATAAAATGGACGAGCGTATCTCCATCAAAGCTATCTTTCTATATTGAGATTATTGATTATTTTATTAATGAACCCGCTCTATCTTTTAGAGCAGTTGTTGCAAAAGATAAGTCTAATTTAAACCACGAAAAATATAACCAAGGCAGCCATGATCTATGGTATTATAAAGCCTATTTTTATCTTTTGGATGCAATGATTGGGTATTCTGAAGAGTATAGAATCTTTATTGACATTAAGGATACCTGCGGGGGTACCAAAGTAAAAAAATTGCAAGAAGTCCTATGCAATAACAAATATGATTTTAAACACGAAGTAATTAGGGATATTCAGCAAATCAAATCTAACGAATCAGAAATTCTTCAACTTACAGACCTGATCATGGGAGCAATTGGATTTTATCATAACGATCATTATAGCAATCCACATTCTAGCCAGGCGAAAAAAGCCATTGTAAATAAACTCTTTGAGAAATATAAAACCTCAATTATTCGAGGGACATATCGTGGTACCAGTAAGATGGATATTTTTCTGTGGAAGTTGGTGAAATAATACTAATGTATGGAGTATTGTCATCACCTCTTGAACTTACTGGTGATTTTGAAAAAGATATTGATATTGCTTATGAATATTTTAGTACGGCAATAAATGACCGGAAAAAGCGCCCCACTTTATTTGATAAAGAAGTTTTTATCGAGGCACATGAAATAATAGAGGGACGACCTGAGGGCTTTTGGCATGTCATTAGTCTAGAAGAAAACCATCATTTTAAAGTTTTACCCTGCGTTAATGATGGAAATATAGAATTATGTAATCAAAATTGCAACGCATCTCACCATGCTATAGTTGTCAAATATGGGGCAGAAACACGGAATGTTTGCTTGTTACGGGCCAGCAGATTACCTTGGATTATTGATATTATTAAGTTGGCTGGCAAAAATGATTCGTCAGTTAATGTTTGGCTTAAGCCAGGAACAGGAAGACAGAACGGAAAATTGTATTTAAGGTACAATCATCATGGAGCCGATTTTGTCCTTATATTTTCGGTTGAAAAGCGTTTTTATCGTTTGATCTCTGCTTTCCCGGTATTCTACACAAACGAAAAAGAAAATTTTGATAAAGATTACCGAAAATATGCTTGGTCATATTTTGATACATAACGAAAAAAGGTTGCCGCAATGCGACAACCTTGGTCTCCTTCTACAACATGGTAGATGAGATGTGCGACAGCATAACACAAACCGTGTTATTTGTCAAGACTATTGTATCACTTTTCTGCAGAAAGTCAATACACTTTAGGGCCCCTCATATATTATGCGCCCCATCAAGAAAAGTTGCATGGTTTTGTGCAACTATAAGGGAACTTTATCTGCAAAATTTTTGTGGGATAGGACTATAAGTATAAGGCGTTTCGTATCAACTCTATTACCTACTTCTTTTTTCCTCTATGTCTCCAAAGCCCTCCATCTTCAACCAATCCTCAAAGGACTTTCTGGAGATGCGGATCATGTTGCCGATGCGGATCGTCTTGAACAATCCGGAGTTTGCGAGTTTATAGGCCGAAGCGCGGCCGATACCGAGAATGGTTGCGATGTCATTCACGGTGTATGTTCTGCTTTGGGGCGTGCCTTTTTCGTTGGTGCTCATAAGATTATCCTCCATCTGTGCTAACAGCATTTTGAAATGGTCCCTGAAAGCCCTCTGTCACAAGGGGTTCCTGCTAATACCTTGCTAATACGACATTTGAAAAGCCGTTGTAAGGCAGCATATTTCAGGGGAATTTGTGCAAATTGACCTGCCTCCAGGCAGCACAATTTGCGAAGAAACAACACGGGAAGATATGATATGAACAATTTACGAAATGGTACGCTATACTCCTAACGGCTTCGAACAATTTATGACCTGGCTGCATAAGGCTTTTTTGCTCTTTTGTACACTTACAGTATTGTATCGTGTCATTTCATATCAAAATGTTTTTGGAATTGTTATAAAATCTATGCAGGAAATTTTAGATAGTTCCAAGCCTCATGCGTATTTTTAAGATAAATCGTTTGAATCCATTATTTGATTTCTTGCCTATAGGGATGGCAGAAATATAACAGAAACTTATGAAGCAAACAGGAGAGCGTGGTGCTCATGCACCACGCTCTCCATCTTATACTCTGTCATTATTCCATTCCACGGTAGCCGTGCTTTTCTGCATGACCAAGCAGATAGAGGAAGGCAAAGGCCGGGATACGGATCAAATCTTTTCCGTTCTTCGTATTGTGGACGCCAAAGTCATCGGCGGTTTTGGTCACCACGATGGATGCCGCCGCCTCTCCGCTCAACTCTACGATGGCGGAATCATCCGGGATGGGGGCGCCCTCCCGATACTTCACCTCAATAAGAATGTTCTTGGAATTGGAGTATTCCACCACAACATCAATTTCTTTTCCACGCTTGCCGCCGCGATAGTATCCCACTGATGCGGCCTGCTGATAATAAAATGCAGCTACATGCTTGTAAACGGCGGTCTCCACGACTTTTCCCATCTCCACCGGGTCACTCAGCATGGAATCATCCATCAGAACCGCATTGCGGATGGCTGCGTCGGCAATATAGATCTTGGGGCTGGCTTTCAGGACTTTTTTCCCCGCCATATTGACGGGCCAGCTCTGATAAATCAGGTTGGCGCTTTCCAGATATTCGATATAGTTTTCGACGGTAGGCCTGGAAACGCCATTCAGCTCCTTCGCAATCGCCTCGATGGAAACGATCTCGGAAGAAACATTGCAGAGATACAGGAAGATTCGCTCCAACTCTGTGGCGTTGCGGATCTTGTAAAGGGAGGGCAGGTCCCGCTTGAGCACTTTGTCCACTACATCCTCCCGCATGACCTGCTGGGCCAGGATGTCGTTGTCGGCCAGGGCCAGTTCGGGGAAGCCGCCCACTTGCAGATAGCGGTTAAAGTGATTCTGTACCTTAGAGAGCTGCAGCATGATCTGGGTGCGTTCCTGCTGGGTCTTATATACCAGCGGGGTGATTTTCAAATCATCCGGCAGGTCGGGGCGATCCACATTCAGCAGCTCACAATACTCATAGAAAGACAGTGTCGGAACCTGGATGGCCGACCATCGCCCGGCGCCGCTCTCCTGGCTCCCCTTGACTAAAACCGGACTGGCCGAGCCGGTGGCTACCATCTTGGTGTCCGGCTGCATATCATAAATCGTCTTCAGCCATTTGTCCCAATCCTGCGCGTACTGGATCTCGTCAAAGAAGTAGTAGACATCCTGATCCGGATAGATGTTTTCGTGATAGCAATCCAGAATCTCGTTCATAGCGCTCAACTTCAGCATGGGATGATCCATGGAGATGAAGACGATCTTCTGGGGCGGAACACCGCTCTGGAGAAGGGCCTCGATCATCTGGTACTGTATGGTGGTCTTTCCCACCCGTCTTGTGCCGGTTAAAACCACTGTGCGCCGGATGTCCGTCTGATTCAGGCGTTTCATGGCCTCGTAAAAAGCGAACCGCTTATAGGTTTTGGACAGTTTTGGGTTCACGACTCCTGTTTTCCACCAGGGGTTGTAGGAGACCAGCACTTTCAGCAGCCCTTCCTTGCTGATGATAGCCATGCAACCACCTCCTTTAATCATATAGTAGTGCTAATCTTCATCTTTGTCAACTATTATTAAAATTATACTTATAATAATTTAAATCAAGTATTGATAATTACACCACTATTCTATCCAAATCAGGAGGTGAGCATACCTTTGCTTTACCACCGGTATCCCTTGTGCTGAGGACCTTTGCTCTCTTGACTCTTTTCGTGTTCCCGCCTGCCAAGAAGTTCGTCTTCTTTTGCGACTGTGGGGTCATACCAATCCGCTTTTGACCGCGCCCAAGACGCCCATTCAGAAAGATCCTGATCCGAATGCGCTTTTTCCATAGCAGAAACATAGGCACGGATCCTGCACGCGATCTCATAATCTGCCGCACAATTGACAAGTGCAAGGGTGCGATCCACCTCGGCATTATATTGTTGACGTTGCTCCTCTCGCTTTCGCTCCTGCTCCTGGCGCTGCCGCTCGGCCTCTTCACGGGCCAAGCGTGCTTGTTTCACTTGCTCCGCCTCACCATAGATAGAGAGCATCATATCTTCCAAACGGTCTTTCAAGACATAGGAGCGGCAATCCCGAAATGTTTTTGCACCATTGATACATAGGCTCAAGCGGCCATTGTAAACGGAATCATATTTACGAATCTGCGGCTTCCTTGCCCAATCGTACTTTTTGTGCTCTTCTTCATATTCCAGCAACTTGAGATTTTCTTCTCTGGTTGGGGTATGTAGAATCTGATCGGTCGCCTCAGAAAATGTGAGTGTAACCATATCCTGGTCCATTGCAAAGCGAAGATCCTCCGTCAAACGCCACCCCAACGGTATCATCGCTTTGGCCAGCGCATCGATCAACCGGAAGATCCGTGGCTGCTGCTCTTCTGAAACACCTTGGGCAAATGCAGGCGGAGTTTCCCGCCTCCCGCGGTTCCAGTTTGGGCCCAATTCCCGTTCCAGCTGGCGCTTCCTCTTGTTCCATTCCGCAATTCGTTTTCGGTGTGCCACAATCTCCGGCCGCATACGGGCGTGCTCCTGGGGCAACAGGATCTGTGCTGCCACATTCAGCACTACTTGTCGCTCTTCTTCAGGTAAAAACGCCAGAGGTGCTGCATTCTCACTTGGAGAATCCACATGGCTGACCCCAGTCTGTATTCCCAGTTTCGTCTGTTCTTTTCCGGGCGGGAGGGGGAGTTTCTTGACAGGTTTTCCGGCCCGCAATTTTGCCCAATACCCCTGCGGCGGCATGGGAATGTCCAGCGACTTACAGACCTTATGGATGGCAACATCGGAAACTTTATACCGTTTTGCCACCTCTGTTACCGGCATGGACCAGACTTCCTGATACAGGGTCTCCCGGTGATACACATTATAGGCTCGTCCAAACTTTTCAATCGTTTCCAGTGGATTGACAGTCATCTGAGCGGTCTCTGTCTCAGGCGGCTTTTGCGGAGTTGTCTCTACCGAAGAAGGTGCACGGGACGACCCGGAAGCAGTTTTCTCCTGAAGCTTATGTTTCTCTGTATCTGTGGTACCGGGCAAAGTTTCTTGTATCAGCTCAATGACTGCATCCCCGTCGCCGGAAAGGGGCGTCTGCTCCACGGATTTTCCGTAGTTGAGTTTGGTCCAGTATCCAGAGGGCGGAACAGGGACCTGGGCCGCCTTGATCGTTGCCAGACATTTCGCGTATGGGATGCCATATTTTTTGGATACACCTGCCACGGATATGTTCCAGATCTCTTCGTAGAGTTGCTTTCGTGTCAAACGAATCTTCGTGGGCGGCATCGCTGTTCTTACCTCCTTGTCGGGAACTACTGCCTTTTCCTCTTCAACTTGAAGGGGATGTGCTTTTGATGATTCCGTATCTGCAAGGATCGCTAAAAACTGTTTTATCCCTCCAATTCCTCGTTTTCTTTTAATAGAAAAACCAGGTCGCGTTTCATCTCTTCAAATTGACTGATGATGGTATTCAGGTTCTTCTCAATATTCTGGACCTGTACCTCGTTGATTTTGCCGTGGTTATAGGCAATCAACCGTTCCGGAATAATGTTGTAGCTCCAGCTTTCGCTGTATCGGTCCTCTTTTTTGATGGCGAATCCAATTGGAAGCACGTTGTTTCTCATGCCCAGGGTCACCATCATGGGAGAGATGCCCAGGTAGTCAGCGGCAATTTTGGCCGTGATTTTCGGCATTGCCCGGATCTCGTCATCTGTATACTTTCCCATACACTTCACCTCCTCTCTCCTGGGAAAATACCAGTTTGATTAATATTCATTATATCATCGAGAGAGGCAAAATGCTGAAAGAATTCTTAAGTAAAAAGTTCGCCTGTAATACAGAGGAGCGTACCATGAGTTGGCCATAGTACGCTCCTCTGTATTACAACTCCAATTGATCCAGCCACTCGTCAAAGGATTTTCTGGAGATCCGGATGGCTGTGCCAATGCGTACGCTTTTGAAGTACCCTTTCTTGACCAGGGTATAGGCGGATGACCGTCCGATATGAAGGATGGCCGCGATCTCTTCCACCGTATAGGCACGGGTCTGGGGCTGCAATTCTTTTTCTTTTTGTTCCATGATTTTTCCTCCTAAAATATGTCGCCAGATTGGCCATTTCCATGCTGCCTTGCCGGGCGGCAAATTATCCTTCCTGCTAATTTCTTGCTAATACGACTTTTGAAAAGGGGTTAAAAGCAGGGTATTATAGAGACAATTTGCGATTAGGTGTATCCGCCGTACAGCATGATATGAAACGAGAAGAAACTGTAGAGGAAGTAGAGAAGAACACAGAATGGCAACGCCGTACTCCTAAGCGTGGGGTCGGAGGTTCAAATCCTCTCTGGGACGCCAGAAAGCACCGCTGCAAGCCTTTTTTCGGGGCTTGCAGCGTTTTTTTGTTCCTCCTTCTCGCGGTAATTTCACTTCCGTTACCGGGAGATTTTAATACGCCGCATGATGTATATTTGCTAAAACAAAGAGGATCGTGTTCAAGGCGCGCAGGTGGACGATAGCGCAGCGTAGTCACTTCACAGGAGCCAGCGGTTAATGAGCTTTGCCGGATAAAAAGCTTTTATGTTCATTTGGGAGGAATCAAAATAATCTGCAAATGCGCGGATAAGGGTATGACTCAATTAAATCGGGCCTATACCTTTTCCATAAACACAAATAAGTGACAGGCACCCATTTTTTATCATCTTTTACATTTTTTTTTAGAATTCTTCTGTGAATATTAACAAATTTTCCACTTGCAAATCAACGCATACAACATTATAATTTTTACATTATTTTATAGAAAGGTGATAACCAACATGAGCAAAATCGTTATTCCTGAAGGGTACAAAACGCCGCTGTCCGTGTATGAAATGCAGCGTGCCATCGAGTTTATCAAGAGCAATTTCCAGGTCAACCTTGGTCAGGCGCTAAATCTGCGTCGGGTTTCCGCCCCCCTGTTCGTTGATGAGAATTCGGGTCTGAACGATAACCTCAACGGTGTCGAGCGCCCCGTCTCCTTCGACATCCCCGATGTTGGTTCTAACGCCCAGGTAGTCCACTCCCTGGCTAAGTGGAAGCGCCTGGCGCTGAAGAAATACGAGTTCAATGTGGGCAAGGGCCTGTTCACCGACATGAACGCCATCCGCCGTGATGAGGAAGTGGATAACACCCACTCCATCTATGTGGATCAATGGGACTGGGAGAAGGTCATCTCCCGGGAGGACCGCAACGAGGACTACCTGCGCCAGACCGTTCGCGCTATCGTGGGTGCCGTATGCGAGACCAATGACGCCCTGCAGATCGCTTTCCCCAGCCTGCACACCAAGCTGGACCGGGAGGTCTATTTCGTCACCACCCAGGAGCTGGAGGACCGCTGGCCCGATAAGACCCCCAGAGAGCGGGAGGACGCCATTTGTAAGGAGCACCATACCGTGTTCCTCATGCAGATCGGCGACGACCTCAAGGGCTCCGGCAAGCCCCATGACGGCCGCGCCCCGGACTATGACGATTGGGCCCTCAACGGCGATATCCTTATGTGGAACGACGTGCTGCAGCGTGGCTTTGAGATCTCCTCCATGGGCATCCGTGTGGACGAGATCTCCATGCGCTACCAGCTGAAAAAGCGCGGCTGCGAGGAGCGCAGCAAGCTGCCCTTCCACAAAATGCTGCTGGAGGGCCAGCTGCCTCTGACCATCGGCGGCGGTATCGGCCAAAGCCGCCTGTGCATGCTGATGATCGGCACCTGCCATATCGGCGAGGTTCAAGCCAGCCAGTGGGACAAGGGCACCGTGGATGCCTGCGAAAAGGCCGGCGTACTGCTGCTGTAATAGTTTTTTACGCTGAAAAAGAGCAACATGGGTATGTACCCATGTTGCTCTTTTTTAATTATAATAAAACGGGCACCGGACGATCCATGGTCACCTCCTCCGGCGTGACATGGCAGCTGTAAGCCAGCACCTGCACCCCGGCCGATGCTGCTTGCCGCAAGGCTTCGCCAAAGGCCGGGTGCGTCTCATCGTTGGGGGCAAAGTCCAGCACATCGTCCATCTGCACTACGAAAAACACCGTGGCTCGATGCCCCTGTTCCACAGCGCGCATCAGCGTATGTAAATGCCGCACGCCCCGCTCCGTGGGCGCATCGGGGAAGCGCGCATGGCCACCACTCTCCAGGGTGACGCCCTTGACCTCCACGTAGTGGCGCCCCGTCTCCGTTTCCAGCAGGAAATCCAACCGGCTGTCCTCAAAAAACACCTCAGGCTTCACGGACAGGATCCCCGGCTCCAGGCACATAGCCCATTCGCCAAAAATCTTATTGGGCGCCTGGGCGTCCATATTCACCAACCGCTCCCCCTTCCGCACAGCAATAAGGTCATAGGCCGTTTTTCGCCGGGGGTTTGTCCCTCTCTCCAGCCAGACCTGCACGCCGCTCTGCAGCAGTTCTCGGCAGCGGCCGGTATTCTTCACATGGCAGACCACCTCCTCCCCCCGCAAACGCACATGGGCTATGAACCGATTGGGCCGCGCTATGAACTCCGCCGGCAGAACTTCTCCGTATCGCATCAGGAAATTTTCCTCCGTAATAAATACTTCTAATAAGGAAATTATACTATAGGATTCGTTAAAAGAAAAGTCATTGTTACAATTTCATCAATATTCAAAAATAATTTATCTATTCTATCGAATTTTTTGTTTTTTCCGTAAATCTATTGAATGTGCGTAAAAATTCTGTTACAATGGGTCCAAATTTCGATTTAGGAGGAACTGCCCATGGATTACTCCAACCTTTTTGTGTGCTTGATGGGATTAGGAACCGTTTTTGTAGGTTTGGTCTGCATCATCCTACTGGTCACACTGATGAGCTATGTGTGCCGCAAATCTGAGGGAAAATCCGCACCCGCACCCGCCGCCACGGTCGATGCCCCCAAGGCCGGTGTTGGGCCTGAGCTGATTGCCGCCGTCTCCGCCGCTATCGCCGAGGAGATGGGCACTGATATTTCTGCCATCCGTATTATTTCCATGAAACAAATCTGAGGAGGATATTATCAATGAAAAAGTACAGAGTAAATGTAAACGGCACCGTTTATGAAGTGGAGCTGGAGGAAATCACCGGTGGTGCTGCTGCCGCCCCCGCTGCCGCTGCTGCACCTGTCGCTACGCCTGCCGCTCCTGCTTCTGCCCCTGCCGGCGGTGAGCAGATCACCTCCCCCATGCCCGGCAATATCCTTAGTGTCAATGTCTCCGCCGGCGATACCGTGAAAAAGGGTCAGGTGCTGATGATTCTGGAGGCCATGAAGATGGAAAATGAGATCATGAGCCCCTGCGACGGTAAGGTCGTTTCCGTGAGCGTTGCCAAGGGCGCCGCCGTGGAGTCCGGTACGCTGCTGTGCGTCATCGGTTAAGCGGAGGTCCGCTGTATGGAAGCTATTAATAATTTCCTCACCAGTACCGGTTTTTTCCAGTTCACCCAGGGGGATAACTGGAAATGCCTTATTATGATCCTCATCTCCTGCGTGCTCCTATTTTTGGGCATTAAGAAGAAGTTTGAGCCGCTGCTGCTGGTGCCCATCGCCATCGGCATGCTGGTGACCAATCTGCCGGGCTCCGGCATGTTCCACGAGATCCTCTTTGCCGGCGGTCATGTCCACTGGGATATTTTCCAAGGTGAACCCATCACGGCAAGCTTCTTGTCCGAGATGTTTAGCGCCGGTGTTTCCGCCGATGTGCTGCAGCCGTATGTGGATTCCCTGTGGACCACCGCCCAGAGCCTGTTTGATGCAGACGCTCTGAACCAGGCCGCCGCCCAGATCGCTGCCGCCAGCGGCGATGTGGCAAACTCCATCGCCGTACAGATTCAAACCCTGGCCAGTGCAGAGCAGTTTGCTGCCGCCAGCGGTGTGACCCTGAGCAACGTTACCGTTTCCGTGGGTCTCATTGATGTGCTGTATCTGGGCATCAAGCTGGGCATCTATCCCTGTCTCATCTTCATGGGCGTGGGTGCTATGACCGACTTCGGCCCCCTGATCGCCAACCCCAAGAGTCTGCTGCTGGGTGCTGCCGCGCAGCTGGGCATCTTCATGACTTTCGTTGGCTGCCGTCTCATGGGCTTCAGCGGAGCTGAGGCATCCTCCGTTGGTATTATCGGCGGCGCCGACGGCCCCACGGCCATCTTCGTCACCGCCCTGCTGGCCCCGGCCCTGCTGGGCCCCATCGCCGTGTCGGCTTACTCCTATATGGCTCTGGTCCCGGTGATCCAGCCGCCTATCATGAAGGCCCTGACCACCGAAAAGGAGCGGCAAATCGTCATGAAGCCCCTGCGCCAGGTAAGCAAAAAGGAAAAGATCTTCTTCCCGGTGGTGGTCACCGTATTTGTTGCGCTGCTGGTTCCCTCTGCGGCGCCCCTGATTGCCTGTCTGATGCTGGGCAACCTGGCTAAGGAGTGCGGTGTGCTGGATCGTCTGAGCAAGACCATGCAGAACGAGCTGATGAACATCGTCACTATCTTCCTGGGCATCTCCGTAGGTGCCACCGCCACTGCCGCCACCTTCCTCAGCCCCAAGACCCTGGCTATCATGGGTATGGGCGTAGTGGCCTTTGGCTTCGGTACCGCAGGCGGCGTGCTGCTGGCCAAGTTCATGAATCTGTTCCTGAAGGAGAAGATCAATCCTCTCATCGGCTCCGCCGGTGTTTCCGCCGTTCCCATGGCCGCCCGGGTCTCCCAAAAGGTAGGCCAGCAGTATAACCCCGGCAACTTCCTCTTGATGCACGCCATGGGTCCCAATGTGGCCGGTGTCATCGGCTCGGCCATCGCCGCCGGCGTGCTGATCTCCCTGTACGGTTAATGGAGGTAATTGACTATGGAATTTTTGTCCAATAAACCCCTGCTGATCACCGATACCATCCTCCGGGATGCCCATCAGTCCCAGGCGGCCACCCGCATGACCATTGAGGATATGCTCCCCGCCCTGGAGATGTTGGATTCCATCGGTTATTATTCCCTGGAGTGCTGGGGCGGTGCCACCTTTGATGCGTGTATGCGCTTTCTCAATGAGGACCCCTGGCAGCGCCTGCGCACCATCCGCAAGCATGTGAAAAACACCAAGCTGCAAATGCTGTTCCGGGGGCAGAATATCCTTGGCTACAAGCACTATGCCGACGACGTGGTGGATGCCTTCTGCCGCAAGTCTATTGAAAACGGCATCGACATCATCCGCATTTTTGATGCGCTGAACGATGTGCGTAACCTGGAGCAGGCCATCAAATCCACCAAAAAATACGGTGGCCAGGTGGAAGCTACCCTCAGCTACACCATGTCTCCCATCCACAGTGAAGCCTACTTCGTAAAGCTGGCGAAGGAGCTGGAGCAGATGGGTGCTGACGCCATCTGCATCAAGGATATGGCAAACCTTCTGTTGCCCATGGACGCCTACTCCCTGGTGAAGGCCCTGAAGGAAACCGTTTCCGTCCCCATCCACCTGCACACTCACAACACCTCCGGCACCGGCGATATGACGCTGCTCATGGCCGCCTATGCAGGCGTGGACATCGTGGATACCGCCCTTTCCCCCATGGCCAACGGCACCAGCCAGCCCGCCACCGAATCTCTGGTGGCCACGCTGAAGGGTACCGTCCGCGACACGGGCCTGGACCTGGGCAAGATGTCCGAGGCTGCCGTTCACTTCCGCAAGGTGGCCCAGCGGCTGCAGGATGCGGGCATTCTGGATCCCAAGGTTCTGCGGGTGGACACCAACACTCTGCTCTACCAAGTGCCTGGCGGTATGCTCTCCAACCTGATCTCCCAGCTGAAGCAGGCGGGCAAGGAGGATAAGTATTACGATGTGTTGGCGGAAATTCCCCGAGTCCGTAAGGACTTTGGCTATCCGCCCCTGGTGACCCCCTCTTCCCAGATCGTGGGCACCCAGGCTGTTATGAATATCATCATGGGCGAGCGCTACAAGGTATTCCCCAAGGAGTCCAAGGCTATGCTTCGCGGTGAATACGGCAGGCTGCCCGGCGAGGTCAATGAGGAGGTCCGGGCCAAGGCAGGCATTGCCCCCGAGGACGTCATCACCTGCCGCCCGGCAGATCTGTTGGAGCCGGAGCTGGAAAAGTATAAGGAGGAGTTCAAGGACATCGCCAAGAGCGAGGAGGATGTGCTGTCTCTGGCCCTGTTCCCCCAGGTGGCGCCCAAGTTCATCGCCAACCGCGATAAGCCTGCCGCCCCGGCTGCTCCCGCCGCAACCCCCACGGACCCCAACGCCGTCCGGGAGCTGTACGTGGAGTATAAGTTTTAAATCTCACTTCCTTTCGATTTCTCATCTTTCACCCCCCAAAAGCTCAGAGCCGACTTGATTTTTCAAGTCGGCTCTGAGCTTTTATAAATGAATGAATGAAAACCTCCGGCTTAGCCGGAGGTTTTCATTCTCATCCGCATTCACGGAGCAATTCTTTAGCCCGGAGGCCAGGTCATATCCCGGCCGGACAGCACATGGAAGTGCAGGTGATGCACACTCTGACCGGCCTGTTCGCCGATGTTGGACACCACCCGGTAGCTCTCCAATCCCAGCTCTCGGCTCACCTTAGCGATGACCTCAAAGATGTGGGCCACCACGGCGCTGTTTTCGCCGCTGATCTCCGCCACGGAGGCGATGTGGCTCTTGGGGATCACCAGGAAATGGGTGGGTGCCTGGGGGGCGATGTCGTAAAAGGCATAGCACAGGTCATCCTCATACACCTTGTTGGAGGGAATCTCCCCTGCCGCAATGGCGCAGAACAGGCAATCATTCTTCATGGGATCTGCTCCTTTCATTTAAATTGATTCATTGTTGCATTATATAGGTAGCCGATGGCCGCCAGCCGCTCCTCTAGGTCCGGACGGCTCACATCCAGGGCGCCGCACAGCTCCTCCAGGCTATCGTATTCATCCCGCAGCCGGGCATTTACGAAGCTCAGCAGGATCGCAGGGTCATTAGGAATCATCTCAGCCCAGCTTTTCCGACACGAAGTCATCCACCGCCGCTAGAGCATCGTCCACCTTCAGCAGGTCGCTGCCGCCGCCCATGGCGCTGTCGGGCTTGCCGCCGCCCTTGCCGCCGCAGATGCCGGACACCAGCTTCACCAGGTCGCCGGCCTTCACGCCCTTGGCCACGGCCTCCTTGCCGCACACAGCCAGGAAGGTGACCTTCTCCTCGGAAATGCTGGCCAGGACGCCCACCACAGTGGGATCCTTATCCCGCAGGAAGTCGCCCATCTTGCGCAGAGCATTGGCATCCAGCCCCTCTCGGGTGGCGGTGAGCACATGCAGGCCCTTTACGGTCTTAGCGGCCGCCAGGAACTGCTTGGCCTCGCCCAGGGATGCCTCTGCCTTGAACTTATCCAGGGCCTGGCGCAGTTGCTTCATCTCGCTGGCCTGCTGCTCCATCCGCTCCAGCAGTCCGGAGGGCGCCGTTTTGAAGAACTGCGCAGCTCTGACCAGTACGCCGCTGGTCTTTTCCATGCTTTCCAGGCTCATACGGCCGCAGGTAGCCTCTATACGGCGCACACCGGAGGCAACGCTGCTCTCGGACTTGATGCGGAAGGGCCCGGCCTTAGCGGTATTATCCAGGTGGGTACCGCCGCAGAACTCCATGGAGAAGTCGCCCATCTCCACCACGCGGACGGTCTCGCCGTACTTCTCACCGAACATAGCCACTGCGCCCTTTTTCTTAGCCTCCTCAATGGGCAGCACCTCCGTTACCACGGGGCAGCCCTCCAGAATGGCATCATTGACCATCCACTCCACCTGGCTCAGCTGCTCGGGAGTTATGGCCTCGAAATGAGTGAAGTCGAAGCGCAGGCGATCCGGCTCTACCAGGGAGCCCGCCTGATGCACATGGTCGCCCAGGACCTTCTTCAGAGCCGCATCCAGCAGATGTGTGGTGGTATGGGCGCGGCAGACGGCCTTGCGCCGCTGGGCGTCGATGGCCGGGCGCACGGTATCCCCTACCGTAACGCTGCCCCGGGCCACATGGCCGTAATGCATGAACTTGCCGCCCTTGTTCTTCTGCACGTCCGTCACCGTGAAGGTAAAGCCCTGCCCGGTTATTACGCCGTGGTCTGCCACCTGGCCGCCCATTTCCGCATAGAATGGCGTCTTGTCCAATACCACAATGCCGTCACGGCCTTCCTCTAACTGTCCGCACAGCTCATCATCGCACACCAGGGCCACAACGCTTGCCTCGCAGCTGTCCTGATTATAGCCCACGAACTCTGTGGACGGCACCTCTTTGCCGAACTCCACGCCGGCCCAGCCCAGATCGCCCAGGGCCTTCCGGGCCTCCCGGGCCCGCTCCTTCTGCTCCTGCATCAGCTGGCGGAAGGCGTCCTCGTCCACCTTCAGGCCCTCGTCGGCGGCCATTTCGGCGGTCAAATCAATGGGGAAGCCGAAGGTATCATACAGCTTGAAAGCGTCCGCACCGGAAAACACCGTCTCGCCCTTTTGCTGGTGCTCCGCCAGCATCTCCCCAAAGATGCGCATACCCCCGTCGATGGTCCGGGCGAAGCTCTCCTCCTCGGTGCGGATGACCTTGGTGATGTAGGTCTGCTTCTCCCGCAGGTCGCCATACTGGCACTCATTTTCGTGGATCACGGTGTCCACGATCTTATACAGGAACGGCTCGTTCACGCCCAGGAGCTTGCCGTGGCGAGCGGCCCGGCGCAGCAGGCGGCGCAGCACATAGCCCCGGCCCTCGTTGGAGGGGAGGATACCGTCGCAAATCATGAACGTGGCCGCCCGGATATGGTCCGTGATGACCCGCAGGGACACATCCCGTTTCTGGCTCTGGCCATAGAACGCCCCGGTGAGCTCCGAAACCTTGTCGGTAATGTTCATCACCGTGTCCACATCAAACAGCGAGTCCACATTCTGGCACACCACCGCCAGGCGCTCCAGGCCCATGCCGGTGTCGATATTCTTCTGCTTCAGCTCCGTATAATTGTCGTGGCCGTCGTTATCAAACTGGGAAAACACATTGTTCCAGATCTCGATATACCGGTCACAATCGCAGCCCACGGTGCATCCGGGCTTACCGCAGCCGTATTTCTCACCCCGGTCGTAGTAAATCTCCGAGCAGGGGCCGCAGGGGCCGGAGCCGTGCTCCCAGAAGTTATCCTCCTTGCCGAAGCGGAATATCCTCTCCTTGGGGATGCCGATCTCCTGATTCCAGATGTCAAAGGCCTCGTCATCGCTCTCATATACGGAGGGATACAGCCGCTCCTCCTCCAGCCCTACCACCTTGGTCAGAAACTCCCAGCTCCAGGCAATGGCCTCGTGCTTGAAGTAGTCGCCAAAGGAGAAGTTGCCCAGCATCTCGAAATAGGTGCCGTGGCGGGCGGTATGGCCCACGTTGTCAATGTCGCCGGTGCGGATGCACTTCTGGCAGGTACAGACCCGGCGCCGCGGGGGCTCCTCCTCCCCCTTGAACCAGGGCTTCATGGGGGTCATGCCGGCGTTGATAAGCAGGATAGACTTGTCGTTTTGGGGAACCAGCGAAAAGCTGGGCAGGCGCAGATGGCCCTTACTCTCAAAGTAGCTCAGGAACATTTCCCGCAGCTCGTTGAGGCCGCGATAGGGATGGCTCATGGTCAATTACTCCTTTTATCTTGAATTTTTGATTATCTTCACAATGTCTGATAGCTCCCGGTCCAGATTCTCGTAAAACCGGGCGATGTGCAGCCCATCCGCCAGGGCGTGGTTCACAAAAACCGTCACCGGTAGGGTAATGCGGCCGTTCTGCTCCGTAAATTTACCCCAGGAAAAGCGGGGGTTTGAATCGTCCGGCCCGGTGGTGGGATGCTTGAGCTGAGTGTAGGCCAGCCAGGGCACACAGGAGACAAAGAAGTTGCTCAGCGGGTCGCCGCTTTCCACCAATTCATCGCCCTGTAGGGCCTCCGCCTGCCGCCGTTTGCCGTCGGTCAAAAATGTCTCATAGGGCAAAAGCCCGCTGTCCACCAGGCAGTAGACATACACGCCGCTGTCCTTCATGGCCGTATAGGAGGGGCAGCACCGGTCAAACTCTACCACCTGCCCGTTCAGCAGCCGACGCCGCAGCTCCGGGACAGCGTTGGCCGCCCGGGTCAGGGCATAGAGAAAGCTGAGGAAAAAGGGTCTGCCGTCCAGGGCGTTGTAAAACGCTGTAATGTCCACCGGCACGGTGATCCCCGCCCAGGGATCCGCCATGGCCCGAAAGTAGGCAAACTGCCCGCTGCGGGGGTCCTCCGCCATATTCACGATCCGATATGCCACCTGACCACCTCACAAAAAACAAAAACTCCGCCCCACACATAGGGGCGAAGTTAAACTCCACGGTACCACCCTAATTCGGCAGAAAGCTCTGCCCTCTTAGCCATTCTGTAACGGGAATGCACCGTCCGGCTCCTCACCGGCCGCTCCGAAGCGGCATGCAGACGCCGGCATCCAACGGGCTCTCACCTATCCCCGTTTCGCTTGGGATCGGCTGTCTGCTTGACTTCCTCTCAGCATTTTTCATTATTCTACCACAAATCTGTCTGTTGTCAATAGATTCTCCCCGGGATCTGCTTATTTTTGTCCATCTTTTCTCTTGTCCATCGACATTTTTCTGCTATACTGGTACCATCGGTTAACAAGGGCAGGCGCGGTTTTGCCTTTGTCAACCGATGATACAGGCAACATCATTTAAAAACGGAGGATAGAATCTCCATGAGCCGAATTTCCAATATAGATTGGTACCGTCATCTGTCCTTTGCCGCCGTGGGCGGCTTTTTCGCGGCATACGCAATCCTGCTGCGCATGGGCATCATGGCCAATGCGCAGACTCTGAATTTGCTGGATATACTGCTCAACTCCTTTGAGGGCGATTGGCTGGGAGTGCTGATGCATATAGGCGCTTTAGTCATATATATTGTGGGCACCATGTCCACGGTGTTCCTGCCTCGTCTATTCGGCTGGGATATGCGGCGGATCAGCCCGGCAGTGGATGCGCTCTGCGCCGTTGTGTTGGCGTTTCTCCCGGCGGAAACACCTACCGTCCCCGCTCTTTACCCCATTTTCTTTGCCATGAGCGTCCAATGGAGCTCCTTCTCCGGAGCGCAGGGAAACGTCAGCTCCACCATCTTTTCCACCAACAACACCAAGCAGGCTGCCCTCTCCCTGGCCCGTCATCTGTGCGCCCGGGAAAAGGGACAGCTGCGGCGGATGTGGTTCTATGTTTCCACCATTCTCAGCTTCCATGTAGGCGCTGCGGCAGCTTACTTCGCTGTGGAGCTTTGGGAGATCAAGGCTTCTCTGTGCGCGCTCCCTTTCATCCTCTGGGCCTACTTCATGGTGGTCTGTGAGGACCGCTATCGCCGGGAGAATGAGTCCGCTCCGGTCTGAAGCCCACGGATTTTGCTGTGCTGCCGCAGAACCGGCGGCATAGTTTTTTATTATACAACATTTTGTGTATCCCATGTAATTATTTGCTATATTTTGTGGTCTTTGTCTGTTCCTCCAAATTTCAACGCCTAAATTTGGTACAGTTTCTCTCTATATTTTGTGTGTTAACCCCTTGTAATGGCACAATATATAGTGTAACATAGGTGTATACACACATGTGATAAATATCACTTGCCCTCGTTGGGGCGGAGGAGGACAAATAAAATGAAGATCATCAAGCGCAACGGCTCCGAGGTAGCCTTCGACATCACGAAGATCATCGTTGCCATCACCAAGGCCAACGACTCCGTGGAGGAAGTGGATCGCATGACCCCCGTGCAGATCCAGCGCATCGCCGAGTCTGTAGAGCTCCAGTGCCAAAAGATCGGCCGCGCTCCCACTGTGGAGGAAATTCAGGACATGGTGGAGCATTACATCATGGCCCACGGCGCCTTTGAAGTGGCCAAGCATTACATCACCTACCGCTATACCCGTTCCCTGGTCCGCAAATCCAACACAACCGACGATAAGATTCTCTCCCTCATCGAGTGCAATAACGAGGAGGCCAAGCAGGAGAATTCCAATAAAAACCCAGTGGTCAACTCCACCCAGCGGGACTACATGGCCGGTGAGGTCAGCCGCGACCTCAGCGAACGTATTCTGCTGCCTCAAGAGATTGTTGAGGCCCATCGGGAGGGCATCATCCACTTCCACGACAGCGATTATTACGCCCAGCATATGCACAACTGTGACCTGGTGAACCTGGAGGATATGCTGCAAAACGGCACCGTCATCACCGGCACCCTCATTGAGCGTCCCCATAGCTTTGCCACTGCCTGCAATATTGCCACCCAGATCGTAGCCCAGGTGGCCAGCAACCAGTACGGCGGCCAGTCCATCAGCCTCACACATTTGGCCCCCTTTGTAGAGGTCAGCCGTCAAAAAATCCGCAAGATTGTCCAAGGTGAAATGGCCTCCATCGGCGTGGACCCCGGTGAGGAGAAGATCAGCGAGCTGGTAGAGACCCGCCTGCGGGAGGAAATTCGCCGGGGTGTGCAGACCATCCAGTACCAGGTGGTGACTCTCCTGACCACCAATGGCCAGGCCCCCTTCATCACTGTTTTCATGTATCTGAACGAGGCCCGGAACGAACGGGAGAAGAAAGACCTGGCCATGATTATCGAGGAGATGCTCCTCCAGCGCTACCAGGGCGTGAAAAACGAAAAAGGCATTTGGGTCACGCCTGCTTTCCCCAAGCTCATCTACACCCTGGAGGAGGATAACATCCACGAGGACTCCCCCTACTGGTATCTCACGGAGCTGGCCGCCAAGTGTACCGCCCGTCGTATGGTGCCTGACTATATTTCCGAGAAGAAGATGAAGGAGCTCAAGGGCGATGTATACACCTGTATGGGCTGCCGTTCCTTCCTGACCCCTGACCGCTTCACCGATGCAGGGGTGGGCAATATCGCCAATGCCGGCAACTACGAGCCCGGCAAGCACAAGTATTATGGCCGCTTTAACCAGGGCGTTGTCACCATTAACCTGCCGGATGTGGCCCTGTCCTCCGGCGGCAATATTGAGAAGTTCTGGAAAATTTTTGACGAGCGCCTGGAGCTGTGCCACCGCGCCCTCCGCTGCCGCCACGACCGGCTGAAGGGCACCACCTCCGACGCCGCCCCCATCCTTTGGCAGTACGGCGCTCTGGCCCGGCTGAAAAAAGGCGAGGTCATCGACAAGCTCCTTTATGGCGGCTACTCCACGATCTCCCTGGGTTACGCGGGTCTGTATGAATGTGTGAAATACATGACCGGCAAAAGCCACACAGACCCCGCTGCCACTCCCTTTGCTCTGTCCATTATGAAAAAAATGAACAAAAAGTGCCAGGAGTGGAAGACCGCCGAAAATATTGACTACTCCCTCTACGGTACACCCTTGGAGTCCACTACCTATAAATTTGCCAAGTGCCTGCAAAAGCGCTTCGGCGTCATTGAGGGCATCACCGACAAGGGCTATATCACCAATAGCTACCATGTCCATGTCACCGAGCCTATCGACGCCTTTACGAAGCTGGAATTTGAGGCCCAGTTCCAGCACCTGTCCCCCGGCGGCGCCATCAGCTATGTAGAGGTCCCGGATATGCAGAACAATCTCCCCGCCGTGCTGGAGGTAATGAAGTTCATCTATGACCACATCATCTACGCCGAGCTGAACACCAAGAGCGACTACTGCCAGGTCTGCGGCTGGGACGGCGAGATCGAAGTGGTGGAGGAGGACGGCAAGCTCATCTGGAAGTGTCCCCAGTGCGGCAATACCGACCAGGATAAGATGAATGTGGCCCGCCGCACCTGCGGCTATATCGGTACCCAGTTCTGGAACCAGGGCCGCACTCAGGAGATCAAGGACCGGGTTCTGCACCTGTAATTCTCCTCTGCAAAAAATAGGCGGGGTAGGCAGGGCCTGCCTCGCCTTTATAGAAATGAGGTCGAGCAACCATGCACTATGGCGAGCTGAAAAAATGTGATATTGCTAATGGTGAGGGGGTACGGGTATCCCTGTTCGTCTCCGGCTGCCGCAACCACTGTAAGGATTGCTTCCAGCCGGAAACCTGGGACTTCTGCTACGGCCGGCCCTTTACGGAGGAAACGGAGCAGGAGATCCATGCCGAGCTGGATAAGCCCTATGTGGGCGGTCTGTCTCTCCTGGGCGGAGACCCCTTTGAACCGGAAAACCAGCGGGCACTGCTGCCCATGCTGCGCCGCATCCGGGAAAAATATCCGAAAAAAAACATCTGGTGCTACACTGGCTATCAGCTGGAGGAGCTGCTGACTCCCGGCGCGCACCCCCACTGCGAGGCTACGGAGGAAATGCTCTCCTGTATCGACATTCTCATCGACGGGCGGTTTATGCCGGAGGAAAAGGATATTTCCCTGCAGTTCCGCGGCAGCCGCAACCAGCGGGTCATTGATATGAACCGGACACGCCAATCCGGGAAAATCACCCCTTGGGATAAGCTTCGCAAGTAAAAACAGTTCTATATAAGGCAAGGCTCTCAAAGCGCCCAAGGCGCTTTGAGAGCCTTTTTTTACCAGCTCTGGAAGGCATCCCGGCGGCGGTAGCTGGCGCAGGCAGATTGACCCTCGTGGAACTCCACAAACTTCAGTGCGTAAATATCTCCGCTGACAAAGCGGTTCTGATCCGGCTGATAGATCACTAAGTAGTCGTTGCCGACGCTGGCCAGGATCCCTTCGCATTGTATGGCCTGCTGAGTACCCATAAGGAAGCTGGCCACGATATAGTATCCTAAATTCCGGGCCAGCAATCCCCGGATAGAGCTATTGGTCACATCCCGGGTGCCGGTGGGATTCTCCACGGTCTCAATCTCCTTCTGCTGAAGCATCATGTGCTCCGGCCGCTGCGGGATCAGGGCCATATTGCTCTGATCCGCCTGCATTGGAGTTACGCCGCTCTGCATGGCTGTGTCGCCACTCTGGATGGTGTTCATATTCCCCTGCATGGCGCTCATGCCGGGAGAAGCTCCGTCCTGTATATCTGTATGTAATTGCAGCATACATCACACCTCACTCAAGTTTCATAATACGCATCTGTCGGAGCATAGAAGCAATGCTGTCCAATTTTCTCCACGAACTGCCCCACCCGGGAGGGAAAATAGCTTCGGCAGGGCTTATCATAGGGGTTATAAAACCACAGGGCGTCCCCCACAATGGGCAAGCGGTTGCCCGCTATGGCCCAATCCGCAATGTCGTAGTTTTCCTTTGTGGGTCGCATATTGTAGATGTTCTGGGGATTATACGCACCGGCAATGTATTCCGCCAGGCAGGTGAACTGCCCTGGCTGAAAAATGATGTTATACAAATCCCCCTGGCCCAATCTATCGTACTCCCCACCGATAACATTCACCCGGTTCATCACTACGCCGGCCACCGCCTTCATTCCGTTTTCTCCTTCGCCTCCCGCCTCACACTGAATGAGCCGGGCCAGCAGCTCTCGCTCATTATAGGCCATCGCTCTCACGCTCCCATTGCTCTCCATACTATGCGTCTGCGACGACAGGGGTGAATAAAGCCGCAGAGATAAATCTCCGCGGCTTCGCATTTTGTTCCTTTATTCGCCCTTCGCCAAGGCCTGCTCCAGGGCAATGGATAACTGATCCGGACAGGAGCTGGGCTTGCCTCCGCAGCGGATGCCCTTCATCCGCTCAATGGCGTCCCGGGCGGACATCCCAATAACCAGGCGGGAAATGCCCTGTAGATTCCCATTACAGCCGCCCTCCACCCGCACATCGCGGATGATGCCGTCCTGCAGCTGCACGGTCATCTTTCGGGAGCAAACGCCCCGAGGCTGATAAGTGTATGTCATATGCAATCCTCCTCTTGTTCAGGTCATACCGCAGCCGTTGTGAAGATACCCACGCCCAAAAGGGACAGGCCGCCCATGATAATCCCCGCCAGCAGCACACCACCCATGCAGGCCAGCACGCTCTTCTTAAAGCCCATGTCTAAAATGCTGGCCGCCAGCGTCCCGGTCCAGGCGCCGGTGCCGGGCAGTGGGATGCCCACAAACAGCAGCAGTGCCCAAAACAGGCCCCGGCCCGCCTTTTCCTGGAGCTTTTGGCCGCCCCTTTCGCCCTTTTGCAGGCACCAGGTAAAAAACTTGCCGATATACCTCTTGTCGCAGCCCCAGGCCAGGACTTTGCGGGCGAAGAAATAGATAATGGGAACCGGCAGCATGTTGCCCACGATGGCGATGCAGTAGGTCTGCCACAGCGGCAAGCCAAAGGCGATGCCATAGGGGATCGCACCGCGCAGCTCTATCAGCGGTACCATGGACACTCCGAACACGATCAAGCAATGCTTCAGCATGGGATATTGGCTCCTAACTTTAGTATACACTTATTATACACACTTTTGCAGATATTTACAAGACTCAGACCAAGGCATATTTCCGGGCGTAAAAGTCATAGCGCTGGCGGTACTCATCGCTGCCGCTGCGGATGCCGTCCAAATAGCCATGGATATCCAGCCGGCTCTTTTGCATCTGCACCACACAGCCGGCAATATTGGAGCAGTGGTCAGCGATACGCTCCAGGTCCGTCAGCATATCTGCCCAGACAAAGCCGGCCTCCATACTGCACTTGCCCTCCTGCAGGCGCAGGATATGCCGGGAGCGAAGCTGCTCCTTCAGCGTATCCACCACCTGCTCCAGGGGCTCCACCTCCCGGGCCGCAGAGAGATCTCTGTGGATAAAGGCCGTGAGAGCCAGGTCCATGATCTCATCCACCGCGCCGAACATCTTGCTCATTTCTTCTATTGCCGGCTGTGTAAAGGCGATACCCTTTCCGCGCAGCTCCTCTGTAGACTCCAGGATATTCACCGCATGGTCACTGATGCGCTCAAAATCGCCGATCATGTGCAGCAGCTCCGCCGCCTCCACCCGATCCTGGTCGCTCAAATGACAGCCGGATAGCTTCACCAAATAAGTTCCCAGCTCGTCCTCATAGCGGTCAGCGGTCCGCTCATCCTCCCGGATGCTCTCGGCGCGCTTTACATCATGGTTTTTCAGCTCATGCATAGCGTTCCGAGTGGCCCGAACCGAGGTGAAGCCCATGTTCATGGTGACCTCATGGCACCGCTCCATAGCCACCGCCGGAGTAGCCATGAGACGCTCGTCCAGCTCGGGGATGCTGTCGCTGCCGGCATGATCGGGGATAATGCGGCAGGCCAGCTTCTCCAGCAGGCCCGTCATGGGCAGCAGAAGCGCCGTGCAGAGTATATTAAATATCGAGTGGACAATGGCTATGCCCAGCTGATCAATGCTGCCGTCCAGCAGGGGGATATTTACCAAGGCCCGTACCGCCTCAAACACCGTCAGCCATACCACCGTGCCGATGATGTTGAAGGATAAATGCACCACCGCCGCCCGGCGGGCGTTGCGATTGGTACCGATGGAGGAAAGCAGTGCCGTAACGCAGGTGCCTATATTTTGACCCATGATAATGGGGATAGCCGCGCCAAAGGTGATCTGGCCTGTAGAAGACACGGCCTGCAGGATGCCCACGGAGGCCGAGGAGGACTGGATGATGGCCGTGAGCACCGCGCCTGCCAGTACGCCCAAAATGGGATTGGTGAACACCAGCAGCAGCTCCCGGAAGCTCTCCATATCCTTCAGCCCCGCCACGGCGGTACTCATGGTATCCATGCCGAACATCAATGTGGCAAAGCCCAGAAGGATCATACCTGTATCCTTCTTCTTGCCGCTCTTGCCCATCATATACAGCGCTACACCGATCAGGGCCAAAACAGGCGTGAAGGATGTAGGCTTGAGGAGCTGCATGAAAAAGCTGTCGCTCTGGATGCCCGAAAGGCTCAGGATCCATGCCGTTACAGTGGTACCTACGTTGGCACCCATAATAACATAAATAGCCTGACGCAGTGCCATAAGGCCGGAGTTTACAAAGCCCACCACCATCACCGTTGTGGCAGATGACGACTGGATCACCGCCGTGATGCCCACGCCGGTGAGAAAGCCCGCCGCCTTGCTGCTGGTAAGCTTGCCCAACAGGTTTTTCAGCCCATTGCCCGCACGCTTTTCCAGGGCATCGCCCATGAGGTTCATGCCGAACAGAAACAGGCTTAACCCGCCGATCAATGTTAAGAAATCGAAAAATGTCATGAATCTCTCTCCTCTTCCGTTTTTACCTATTATTAGCATATCTGTTCCATCTTAAATCCGAAACCGGAGAAAAGTTAAATCCATATTAAATTATGAAAAAAGAGGGCTTCCGCAAGGGAAGCCCTCTTAAGGCCCTGTAAATTTTCTGTCATTCCCCGGGAAAGAGCACCGTGATAACCGTTCCATCCTCGGGCTGGCTTTGCAGCTTTATCTCCGCGCCGTGCAGGGCCGCCGCATGCTTCACAATAGATAGGCCCAGCCCTGTGCCGCCGATGGCCCGGCTATGACTCTTGTCCACCCGGTAAAACCGTTCAAAAACCCGGCTCTGGTCCTCGTAGGGGATGCCGATGCCGGTATCAGCCACCGCTACGGACGCTCTCCCCGCACTCCGCGCCACCGTAACGGTGACACTGCCGCCGGAACGATTATACTTGATGGCATTGTCGCAGAGGTTATAGATCATCTCGCGGAGCACCTGATACACACCGCGGACCTGCAGGCTCTCGCCCGCCAAGCGCAGCGTGACGGCCTGCCTTTTTGCCACCGGCTCCAAGCTCTGCAGCACATCGTCACAAAGCGTATAAAGGTCAATATCTTCCCAGGTCATATCGCCGCCGCCCTCCTCCAGGCGGGACAGGTCGATGATGTCCTCCACCAAATTTGTCAGCCGTGTACACTCCTTTTGGATGTCCAAGCTGAATTCCCGTACCTTATCCGGCGGCACAAGGCCCTGGCTCATAAGCTCGGCAAAGCCGGAGATGGAGGTCAAGGGTGTTTTCAGCTCGTGGGACACGTTGGCTGAAAATTCCCGGCGGAGCTTTTCCCGTTGCTCCCGCTCTGTCACATCCAGAGTCAGCACCACGGCGCCGGTGACCTGGCCGGACTCCAGCACGGGGCTTGCAATGACGGAGAGTGTCCTCTCCCCCTGCTGCAGCAGCCGTTCACACCGCTGGCCGGTCAGGGCCTGCTGTGCCGCCTGGCAGAGCTCCCTTTGGCTGCACTTGGCAATATTATCCGCATCCGTGGGCAGCAGCATGGATGCGCTGTGGTTCTCCGTCAGCACATGGCCCCGGAGGTCGATGAGCAGGAATCCCTCGCTCATATTCTCCGTCATGGCCGAGAATTCCCGCATACGGCGGCTCAATTCGTCCATCTGATTGCGAATCGTCTCCCGCTGCTGGCGCAGGCGCTGGGTCAAGGGCTGCAGCTCCGGATACACATCCTGAGGATCATCCGGGGAAATGGCATTGATAGGCTGGGTGATTTGCCGGGCCAGGCGAACGGATAGGCCCGCCGCCAGCAGCAAAAGCCCGGCTACCGTAGCAGCAATGGGCCATGCCATATTCAGCAGCATAGCCCCCAGGCTGCTTTGCTCCCGGCTCAGGCGCAAAATGTTGCCGTCCTCCAGACGGAGGGCATAATACAGATTCTTTTTCAGCACAGTGCTGGAGTAGTGGCTGCTCTTGCCCGTCCCCTCCCGCAGGGCCTGGGCAACCTCCTCCCGGCTCAGATGATTCTCCATGGCGTCAGCCCTAGCCACACTGTCATAGAGCACAGTCCCGTCGGGGGAAATGAGGGTAATGCGGTCTGCAGAGCGCATCTGTTCAGGGGAAACATATTCCATTGTCTGCTGCAGCTGCTCTGCCTCCTGAGCAAGGGAGGCAAAGGATTGCTTTTCATAATAGCCATAGAGAATCCCGGAAAACAGCGCCGCGCCTATGACCAGCACCAGCATTGCCAGAGAAAATAAGCTGCGGATGATCTTACCGGTCATACCTGGCCTCCCAGCTTATAGCCGACGCCCCGGACGGTTTCAATGAGCCCGCCGGCTTCCCCCAGCTTCTGCCGCAGGGTACGGATGTGCACATCCAAGGTGCGGTTCTCCCGCTCAGCCTCCAGGCCCCAGACACGATCCATGAGTGTATCCCGGGTCAGGACACGGCCCTGCTCCTGCAAAAGCAGAGAGAGTATCTCAAACTCCTTATAGGTCAGCATGACCTCCCGGCCATTCACCTGCACCTGCCGGCGCAGCGGATACACCTGCAGTGGGCCCACCTGCCACTGCTGCTCCTGCGGCTTCTTCTCGGTGCGGCGCAGCACCGCGCGTACCCGGGCCAGCAGCTCCATCATGCCGAAGGGCTTGGAGACAAAGTCGTCCGCCCCGCAATCCAGCCCCGTCACCCGGTCAAACTCCGTATTCTTGGCCGTAAGCATAATCACCGGGATGGCCGCAGTGGCCGTGGCGGAACGCAGCTTCTTCAGCACGGATAATCCATCCTCCTCCGGCAGCATTACATCCAGCAGCACCAGCTCCGGCAGCCGCCGGCCCATGGCATGCCAAAACTCCGACGGTCTTTCAAAGCCCGCCGCCTCATACCCCTGGCTCTGCAGGGCATAAATCACCAATTTACGGATGCTGTCATCATCCTCCAGCAGATAGATCATCCATTTCACCTTCTTTCAAATTGATTATACCGCATCCTTATTAAAAAGAAAATCCGCTTTCTGTAAAATCTATCTTAAATAACGCGTTTTTTCTCTGAAATTTTTGTCCAATTCTTTTTGCGATTTTTACCGGTTTTCTTAAATTGCTATCGACAATGTTCCGTAAATTTTGTATACTATTAAATTAGGAATAATAATGGGAGGGATAAGCGGATGGGTGTATCCGACGTCATAACCCTGCTGGGCGGTGTGGCACTGTTCCTGTACGGCATGAGCCTTATGGGTGACGGCCTGAAAAAAGTTGCCGGCAACAAGCTGGAGCTGGTGCTTTACCGGCTCAGCAGTACACCGCTCAAGGGCGTTTTGCTGGGCACCGGCGTCACCGCCGTAATTCAATCGTCCTCCGCCACATCGGTGATGGTGGTGGGCTTCGTCAACTCCGGCATGATGCAGGTCAAGCAGGCCATTGGTGTGGTCATGGGCGCCATTCTGGGCACCAGCATCACCGGGTGGATTCTGTGTCTGTCCGACCTTTCCGGCGGCAGCGGCTGGGTGGAGCTTTTAAGCACCGCCACCCTTACGGGCGTTGTTGCCATTGTCGGCATCATCCTGCGCATGGCCGGAAAAAAGCAATCCACGCTGGCTATCGGCAACATTCTCATGGGCTTTGCCGTATTGATGTTCGGCATGTCCGCCATGAGCGACGCTGTGGCCCCGCTGAAGGAGAGTGAGGCTTTTACCGGCATTCTTACCAGCTTTTCCAATCCCTTTTTGGGTATCCTGGTGGGCATCGCCTTTACAAGTATCCTGCAGAGCGCTTCCGCCGCTGTAGGTATCCTGCAGGCACTGGCCATTACCGGCGCCGTCACCTTTGAGGTGGCGTTTCCCATCATCATGGGCATCGCCATCGGTGCAGCCGTCCCGGTGCTGCTCAGCGCCCTGGGCGCCAACATTCACGGCCGGCGCACCGCCTTTGTCTATCTGCTCATTGATGTGCTGGGTGTTATAATTTGGGCCACCGTATTCTATGTGGTGAACGCCTTTGTCCATTTCTCCTTTATGCCCATGACCATGACCACCGTGTCCATCGCCCTGCTCAACACTCTGTTCCGCCTGGCCACGGTCATCGTTCTGACCCCGTGCATTGGGCTTTTGGAGCGATTTGTATGCTTCCTGATCCCGGATAAGCGCGGCGCCGACCCCGCACAGCTGGAGATGGACCGGCTGGAGGAGCGCTTTCTGCAGCACCCCGCCCTGGCTATTGAGCAGAGCCGGGAGGTCACCGCCGCCATGGCTAACACCGCCTGCAGCAATCTGACAGCATCATTGGACTTGATCTCCAATTATAGCGACAAGGGCTTCCAATCTATTGAGGATAAGGAAAATACCATTGATCGTTTTGAGGACAAGCTGGGCACTTACCTTATGAAAATCACTGTCAAGTCCTTGAATACCCGGCAGAGTGAGGAGGTGTCCAAGTATCTGCACACCATCTCCGACTTTGAACGCATCGGCGACCATGCGCTGAACATCGCCGAGTGTGCCAAGGAAATCCACGAAAAAAACATCATTTTCTCCGAGCAGGCGCAAAGGGAGCTCTCCGTGCTGCAGCAGGCCATCCGGGATATTCTGCACCTATCTGTGGATACCTTTATTGAAAGCAATGTATCAGGCGCACGCCGGGTAGAGCCCTTGGAGGAGATCGTGGACACCCTGTGCGATGAGATGAAGAGTCATCACATCGAGCGGCTGCAGCGGGGCGTGTGCACGCTGAATCAGGGCTTTGTCTTCAATGATCTGCTGACAAATTTTGAGCGTGTGGCCGACCACTGCTCCAACATTGCCCTGGCAGTCATTGAGCTGCAATCGGACTCCTTTGATACTCACGAGTATGTCCGCAGCCTAAAGCAGATGAAGGACGAGTCCTTCGCAGAATACTACGACGAGTACAAGCGGAAATACAGCATATAACCTGATCTATATAGATAAAATGCGGAGGCTATTGGAAAAACAAACCTCCGCATTTTTATTCTCTCTCACAGATTGCCAGCACATAGCCCATAGGTGCAGGCAAAAAACGGAAGATAAAGCCTGGCGGTGCAGAAACGATCTCCTGTCCTTGCAGCAAAAACTCCGTCCGGCGAAACTCCATTAACCGGCCGCCCCGGCACTTAATCCAGCTCTCCTTCAGCGTCCACAGCCGGAAAAAGCCCTCATCCCGCTCCGCCTGCGGGAGCGAGGTCAGCCACTGCCGCTCTGCCGCCGTGAGGGCCCGCTCCAACCGGGGGTGCACCGGACGGATCTGCTCCAGATCCACGCCGACCTCCCTTTCGCCCACAGCGCAGACCACAAAGCCCCCACTGTGGCTGCAATTAAAGTGCAGGGACAGGTTTGTCAAGGGCTTGCCGTTTTCTCCCCGATAGAAGAAAATATCCTCCGGAGCGGAGCCGACAGCATCTGCCAGCATTTCCGCCGCAAGTTGCCGGGCCGAGTATTCCTCCGCTCGTTTGATCCTTATTTCCAGCGCCATCACCTTCCTTTCCAGCTTATGGTATCACATTGCACCGCGGTTTTCAATCCGTTCCGGCGGCTGAAGCCGGGTTATTTTCACCAGGAGAGCTTGGCCTTTTCTGCCTGTTTTTGTCAGTTAAGCTCATGGACAATCCATGCCCCACCATGCTATATTGATGCAGGATTTTGTTAAAAAGGATGGGCTTTTTTATGGCTGGGAATAATCGTTCTCTTATGGTCAAGGGCTACATCATGACTCTTTTGGGCGGCTTACTCTGGTCTGTTGGCGGCGCATGCGGGCAGGTTATGTTCCGGGATTGCGGCGTCATCTCCGATTGGTTAGTGCCTATTCGTCTTTTCATCGGCGGTCTTATCACCCTTTCCGCAGCCGCCATTGCCGGAAATAAGCCTATGGCGATCCTGCGGCATAAGGAAGCCTGGCCCTCTCTGCTGGTGTTCTCCCTGCTGGGCTCCGCCCTTTGCCAGTACAGCTATTATACATCTGTTCAGTACGCTAATGTGGCCTTCGCTACGGTGCTGTCCTATTGCAGCCCCATCGTCATTCTGCTGTGGAGCATTGCCTCCACCCGGAAAAAGCCGCATCCCTATGAGCTGATTAGCGTGGTGTTAGTGGTGCTGGGCGCTTTTACCTGCGTGACCCACTTCGACCTCAACACGCTGGCGGTGCCTGCCAAGGGTGCCATATGGGGCCTTATCAGTGCCGTGTGCTTCGCTTTTTATACCGTATCTCCCCGGAAGCTCATGCAGAAGTACCATGTTCTCACCATCACCGGCTGGGGCATGACCATTGGCGGCGCAGTGATGCTGCTGATCTTCCGCCCGTGGCACATCCAGGGTGTGCAGTTCAGCGGCAAGCTCTGGTTGCTGCTGGCCTGCGTTATTGTCCTGGGCACGGTGCTCTCCTTTAGCCTCTTTCAGAGCGGGTGCAGCATTGTGGGCAGCCTGGTGGGCAGCGTCCTGTCCTCCATTGAGCCGGTGGGCTCTGTGGTGATTTCTGTGCTGTTCCTGCACACCGCCTTCACTTGGCTGGATCTGCTGGGCTTCTCTCTGATCCTGGTCACCATTCCCCTAATGGCCATTGGCAAGGCCCGGGAATCATAAATACAAGCTAAAAGCGCGCAGGCATCACCTGCGCGCTTTTTTGTTATGCCGCTTCAGTGCAATGAGTCGCAATGCCGGTAGGGCACGTTCTGCCATTTGCCGCCGCAGACGCGGTGCATCTCCTCGGTCAGATGGTCCCAGCGGAGCACATCCTGCCGGTCTGGATAGAACTCCATAAACTCGCCCTCCACGAACGTATAGAATCGGGAAATATCCGTACACATACCGAAGGTGGGCACCTGCTCCGTGGTCAGATGGAAGCTGCAGGGCTTCCCCTCCACCGTGCCGGCAAAGGACAGGCCACTGTGATCCAATCGAAGCTCGCCCTCACCGCAGATCACGGAGGTGTTGTCTCCTTTGAGAGTCTTGTGTTCAGGCAGCTTGCCCACCCGAACATGGCCGCAGTATGTAAAATTCGGATCCTTTACATCTTCCTCCGCCTTTTTTCTCTCCAGCAGCACCCAGTCGCTGACGAGCCCCGGACAGACGCTTCCCTCACCCACCGGGCGCAGGTTATACCTTTCATCCAGGGATACCGTGTTGCCGCAGGCGGTGCAGCGCATTTCATTGCCGCTGCACTTCATTTGGTACATGGCGCCGCACTTGGGGCACATATAAAGCAGCGTATCCAGTTTTTTGGCCATCTGTCCCTTGCCCCGGAAGGTCACCTGGGCCTCCCGGTTCCAGATATAGTCATCGTGGGCCAACAGACGGTTCATGGTGTCCTCGATCTCCTGGGGAGGCAGGCGCTTCAGCTCCTGAGGGGTGAACATCCGGTCTACCGTTACCTCCACCCGGCCCACACGCTCATCCAGGCAGTGCTTGGTATAGGTCAGGTAGCCGCCGGATATCTTGGTGTAGTACACCGTGACGCCCATCATCTTCAAAAACTTGCCCGTGCCGGCCATCACCGGCTGGGCCATGCCCGTGATGGAGCTCATTCCCTCGGGCATAATGCACAGGTGGCCGCCCTGGTGGATGATGCTTCGCATCTGACGCATGCAGTACAGATCCGGGGTGAAATTCTTCTTGGGAATGACCTGGGCCAGCTTCAGCAGCAGGCAGGCCGGAAATCGAAAAAACTCGTTATATCCCACCACATAGTTGAGCCTATTGGGATAGCACACCGGGCCGGTGAACTGGTAGTCCACCCGAGAGGCGTGGTTGCTGATGATGATGAACGGCTCTCTGTCCTTACGGGGGTCTGCCTTATAGCGGAAGGTGGTATGTGTCTTCCCATTGAGAACCTTCACCACCAGCATGAGGATCCAATAGAGAAGGCCGTTGGGCGTTTTCACCTGTCGGGCCAAGAGCTTTTCCTGCAGCGTTTTTTTCATGGGGGTTTTCCTCGGCTTTCATATTCTATATTGGTATTGTAAGGCATTTTTCGGAAAAAAGCCACCTTTTTTTACAGGGGAATCCAGTTGCCTCCCGGCGGCAGGTCAAAAACCGGTCTTGGTTTTTTTCGGTATACATGCTATAATGATATTAGCTATAGAAAGGAGCCCTGCGCCATGGCAAATTTCACACGGCGGGCAATCAAGGAAGCCTTCACCTCCCTGTTGGAGGAGCGCCCCCTGAACGACATCACCGTTAAAGATATTGTGGAGCGATGCGGCATCAACCGCAATTCGTTCTACTACCACTACCAGGACCTCCCTGCCCTCATTGAGGAGATCATCAAGGAGGATGCCGAGTCTATCATCCAGGCCTACCCCTCCGTATCCTCCATTGTGGAGGGCTTTGATGCGGTCATCGAATTTGCCTCACGCCGCCGCCGGGCCATTCTGCACATCTATCGCTCCGTGAGCTGGGATGTGTTTGAACGCAAGCTGATGCAGGTGTGCGAGTACTTCGTTCGCAGCTATGTAGACACCGCCTTGGCTCAGGAGGCCATCTCGCCCGAGGACCGGAAAACCATTATCGACTACTACAAATGTGTCTGCTTCGGCCTGACCGTTGATTGGCTGGACAGTGGTATGTCCGAGCAGTACATGAAATCCATCCGCCGCATTTTCCTCCTGAAGCGGGACATGGCCACGGAGGCCGCCGTTCTTCTGCGGGATCAGGTTTAATACGAGAAAAATTAGGCACGGGACACCCCCGTGCCTAACTGCTTTTGTCGAAAAACTTTGTTTTTCCGACAAGGAGTTTTCAGTCTGCTGCGCGCATAATTTTGAGCTGCAGGCTCAAAATTATGCACTGGCAGCCTGAGAGGTATTTTCTCTCACGCACAGGTCGCAATAGAAAATGGTTTTATTTTTTTGCCGCCTGCGGGCGGCAAACTCTGCGAGGCTTTCATGAGATAAAAATTAGGCACGGGACGCCCCCGTGCCTAATTTTTGGCCAATTTTACCGTCCGTGTCTGATTTTCAGGCACGGACGGTTTATTTGTCCGTAGTCAAATGCCGCCGCAAGGTGTATTCTCTGCTCTGCAATCAAAAAAAGCAAAGAGGAGGTGCATCACATGAAGCTGCGTTCCGTAACCCCCATGAAAATCGCCAAATACGGTTACATTGCCATTTCCGCCATTTTCACCTTGGCAGGGCTGGCCATGATCTTCTATCCCACGCCGTCCCAATCCTTTATTGGTATCTTCTTCGGCATCGCCATTCTGGTCTTCGGCATCATCAAGCTGGTGGGCTATTGGTCTCGGGACCTGTTTCGCCTGGCCTTTCAGTATGATCTGCAGTTTGGCGTGCTGCTGTGCGTGCTGGGCATCATCACCCTCATCCGACACAAGGACGCTGTGGCGTTCCTCTGTGTGGCCTACGGCATCTGCATTATGGCCGACAGCCTGTTCAAGATCCGAACGGCGCTGGACGCCAAGGCCTTCGGCATCCGCCAATGGTGGGTGACATTGGTGCTGGCCGGGCTCACGGCCCTCATCGGTCTGCTCATCACTCTATGTCCCGTGGCGGCCGCTCGGGCCGTTACGGTGCTGCTGGGTATCTCATTCGTGTCTGAGGGGCTTTTGAGCCTGGGCGTTGTCATCAGCATGGTGAAGATCGTGGACAACCAGCAGCCGGATGTGATCGTTTCGGATGACTATGAAGAATGGGAGGAATCGTAAATGCGTTTTGCAAAAGCGGTGGTCAAACACCGCATTCTGATCTTGATTTTGACCGTAGCCCTGCTGGTGCCCTCGGCCTTTGGCATGGCGGCCACCCGTGTCAACTACGACATGCTGACCTACCTGCCGGAGGATATGGACACGGTCGTCGGGCAAAATGAATTGCTGGAGGACTTCAACAAGGGTGCCTTCACGTTCTTGATCTTTGAGGATATGCCCAACAAGGATGTGGCAGCCCTAAAGCAGCAGGTGGAGCAGGTGGACCATGTGGACACCGTCCTTTGGTACGACTCTATGGCTGATCTCTCCATCCCCATGGAGATGCTGCCGGACAAGGTCTACCAGGCCTTTAACTCCGACCACTCCACCATGATGGCCGTGTTCTTTGACTCCGGCACCTCTGAAGACGTCACCATGGAGGCTGTGAAGCAGATCCGCACCATCTGCGGCAAGCAGTGCTTCGTGTCCGGCATGACAGCTCTGGTGGTGGATCTGAAGGATCTGTGCGAGCAGGAGGAGCCCATTTATGTGGCGCTGGCCGTGACCCTGGCGTGCGTGGCCATGCTGCTGTTTTTGGATGGCTGGCTGATCCCCTTTGTATTCTTGGCCTCCATCGGCGCTATGATCCTGCTGAATATGGGCACCAACTTCTTCCTGGGTGAGATCTCCTACATCACCAAGGCCCTGTCCGCTGTGCTGCAGCTGGCCGTGACCATGGATTACTCCATTTTCCTTTGGCACAGCTACAACGAGCAGCTGCCCCTGTGTGAGAATAAAGAGGCCGCCATGGCCAGCGCCATCCACAATACCCTTACCAGCGTCATCGGCAGCTCCGTCACCACTATCTCCGGCTTCATTGCTCTGTGCTTTATGAGCTTTACCTTGGGCCGGGATCTGGGCATCGTCATGGCCAAGGGCGTGCTGCTGGGCGTGCTGGGCTGCGTCACCGTGCTGCCGTCTATGATCCTGGTGCTGGATAAACCCCTGCAGAAGACCAAGCACCGCTCCATCATCCCCGATATGCGGGGCTTTTCCAAGAAGCTGGTGAAGATCTTCCCCGTGTTTTTGGTTGTCTTTGCCCTGCTTATTGCGCCGGCTTACTACGGCTATGAAAAGGCCAACGACGAGGTCTATTACAACATGGGCCAGTGCCTGCCTGAGGATATGAATTATGTCATCTCTAACTCCAAGCTGCAGGAGGACTTCGACATCGCCTCCACCCATATGGTGCTGGTAGACGCAGGCCTCTCCCCCAAAGCCGTCAAGAGTATGATAAGTGAGATGGACCAGGTGGACGGCGTAAAATATGTCCTGGGCCTGGAATCGGTCATCGGTTCCCGGGTGCCTCAGGAGGTGCTGCCGGACAGCATTAAGGATATTCTGGAGAGCGACCGCTGGGAGCTGCTGCTCATCAACTCTGAGTATGCCCCCGCCAGTGATGAGGTCAATGACCAAATTACAAGCCTTAACACCATTCTGAAAAGCTATGACAAAGGCGGCATGATCATCGGCGAGGCTCCCTGCATGAAGGATATGATCGAGACAACGGACCACGATTTCGCCGTTGTTACGGCGGTTTCCATTCTGGCCATCTTCATCATCATCCTGCTGGTGGAAAAGAGCCTGACCCTGCCGGTGGTCCTCATTGCCGTCATTGAGCTGGGCATCTTCATCAACCTGGGCCTGCCCCACTATCTGGGCCAGAGCATGGCCTTCATCACGCCCATCTGCATCAGCACCATTCAGCTGGGCGCCACCGTGGACTACGCCATCCTCATGACCACCCGTTACAAGGCCGAGCGCATCGCCGGTCAATCTAAGAAGGACGCTGTTTGGACGGCACTGTACACCTCCATTCCCTCCATCTTTGTCTCCGGTATGGGCATGTTCGCCGCTACCTTCGGCGTGGCCTTGTATTCCGATATTGAAATTGTCAGCTCCATGTGCATGCTCATTGCCCGGGGCGCCGTCATCAGTATGCTGCTGGTGACCTTCGTGCTGCCGGCCATGTTCATGCTGCTGGACACTGTGATTTGCAAAACAACTTTGGATATGCGTCATATCCCGTGCGGCAAAAAAGCCAAGGAGGTAATCGAGCATGAGTAAAACCACTAAAAAAATACTTGCCATCTGCCTGTGCGCTGCCCTATGTCTGGGCGGTGCAGGCATGGCCTTCGCCCAGGCGAGCTCCAAGAAGGCGGACGATCAGCCCGTCTCCGCTGCCCAGCAGGCAGCCGAGCTGCAGCAGAAAATCTCCAAGGATGAGACCGTTTACGTCCTGACCGGCGCCGACGGCTCCGTAAAGAAGATCATCGTCAGCGATTGGCTAAAAAATGAACTGGGCAGTGCATCTGTTGCGGACAAGTCCGATCTGAGTGACATTGAAAATGTCAAGGGCGATGAGTCCTACACCATAAACGGCGACAACATGACCGTATGGGATGCCCAGGGCAATGACATCTACTACCAGGGCAATATCCAAAAAGAGCTGCCTGTGGGCCTGTCCGTGCGCTACTATCTAGATGGGAAGTCCGTATCCCCCGAGGAGCTCAAGGGTAAGAGCGGCAAAGTGACCATCCGCTTTGACTACGAGAATCGTCAGTACGAGACCGTTCAGATCAACGGTGTGAATCAGCGGATCTATGTCCCCTTCGCCATGCTCACGGGTATGATCCTGGACAACGATACCTTCCAAAATGTGCAGATCACCAACGGCAAGCTGGTTAATGACGGTGACCGCACCGTGGTGGTGGGCCTGGCCTTCCCGGGGCTGCAGGAGAACCTAAACCTCAGCCGGGATGATCTTTCTATCCCCGACAGCGTGGAGATCACCGCCGATGTAACCAACTTCTCCCTGGGCATGACCGTAACCCTGGCCTGCAACGATCTGTTCAGCCAGCTGGGCGACGTGGATCTCACCTCCCTGGACAGCACCTCTGCCCTGGATCAGCTGACCGGCGCTATGGATCAGCTGCTGAGCGGCTCCTCCTCCCTATATGAGGGCCTGTCCACCCTGCTGGATAAATCCGGTGAGCTGGTGTCTGGCGTAGAAGAGCTGGCCCAAGGCGCAGCAGCTATCAAGAGTGGCGCCGATTCCGTGGACGACGGGGCAGCGCAGCTGAAGGCAGGCCTTGCAGACCTGTCCAGCGGGCTGAACACCCTTTCCGCCAACAGTGAGGCCCTGAACAGCGGTGCAAAGCAGGTATTCAATTCCCTCCTGGAGACCGCCGCTACGCAGATTCGGGCTAAGGGCCTTAACGTGCCGGATCTGACCATTGAAAACTATGCCGAGGAGCTGAACACCCTGATCAAATCCCTGGATGAAACCACCGTGTACGAGACGGCTCTGAAGCAAGTCACAGACGCTGTGGAGGCCCAGCGGCCGGTCATCACCCAAAAGGTCACCGAGGCCGTGCGCCAGCAGGTCGAGACGAAAGTGGCCGCCGCCGTCCGCCAGCAGGTGACGGAAAAGGTAACAGCAGCCGTGCAGCAGCAGGTCACCGCCACAGTGACCGATACCGTGCAGCAGCAGGTGGCCGAGCAGGTAATCCAGGCTGCCGCTAACATGAGCAAGGCAGACTATGACGCCGCCGTGGCCGCCGGGATAATTCCCCAGCAGACCCAGGATGCCGTAAATGCCGCCATCCAGGCGCAGATGGGCAGCGAGGCCGTGCAATCCAAGATTGCCGAAAACGTCTCTGCACAGATGGCCAGCGAGGCTGTGCAATCTAAAATTACTGAGAACATCGACACGCAGATAAGCAGCGAGGCCGTGCAGGCCACCATCACCGAAAACACCGATGCGCAGCTGCAGACGGAAGCCATCCAGGCCACCATTCAGCAGCAGACGGAGCTGCAGGTGCAGAAGGCCATCTCCGAAAACATGGCCTCTGACGCTGTGCAGAGCCAACTGAAGAAGGCGTCCGAAGGCGCCCAAACCCTCATCGCTCTGAAGGCCTCCCTGGATGATTACAACACCTTCTACCTGGGTCTGCTGACCTACACCGGCGGTGTAGATGACGCCGCCGCAGGCGCCAACGCCCTCTATGCCGGGGCCGATCAACTGAAGGACGGCACTGCCCAGCTGCGTGCCGGCGCGGCCCAGCTCTATAACGGCGTGCTGCAGCTGCAGGACGGCACCCCCGCCCTGGTCAGCGGCGTGACGCAGCTGAAGGACGGCGCCATGCAGCTGTCCGAGGGCCTGCAGCAATTCAACCGTGACGGAATTCAGAAGCTTGTAAATCTGCTCCAAAATGATGTGGGCGACCTATCCGCCCGGGTGCAAGCCACCATCGATGTTTCCAAGGACTACCGCAGCTTTGCCGGTATCAGCGATGACGCCGAAGGTCAGGTGAAATTCATCTACCGCACCGACGAAATCGCCTGATTTCGAAGGAGGAGTAGCCCCACAACAAAGTGGGGTGCGTCCGGCAAGGGAAAACAGACGCAAAAAAAGAGTATACCCAACAAAAGCCCAGTTCGGTCTTGAACCGAACTGGGCTTTTGCTGTCCAAAGGGCAGCCGGATGGCGGTTGTTGAAGAAATCGAGGTATGTATTGAATGAAATCGCCCATACCCTCCCCCTCATTTCCTAACACAAGCGTTTTATCATATTTGTCTAACAAATGGGGCGCAGTTTATTTTGAGTGTCTTCTTTCGCCTTACCGGATGCATCGCCTATATGGCGAATGTCTTTTTTTACCTGGCTCTGATGCTCACCACAGTGCTGAAAGCAGAGTTGGCTGTGCTCTTAACCTTGCTGACCGCCTTCACCTTGTAGTAATAGGTGGTACCGGCCACAGCGGATTTATTGGTATAGAACAGATTTTTTGTAGAGTACAGATACTCAAATGTTCCGTTCGCCTCTGTGCTGCGGTAAATGTAATACTTGTTGGCGCCCGCCACAGCGTTCCAGGTCAGCCTGGGGCTGCCGTTGGAGGTAGTGATCTTCACGCTGGGTCTTGCACAGCGGCAGGTAGCCCCAATGACCACGCTGTAATAGGAATTGGCGCCGCTGCTCACCTTGCTAACAGCCTTGACCTTGTAGTAATAGGTATAGCCAGCGTTGGCCTTGTTATCAGTATAATTAGTGGCCGTGGTGGTGCCCAGGAGGGTATAGGTGCCGTTCTTGCTGCCGCTGCGATACACCTCATACTGGCTGGCTCCGGCCACTGCCGTCCACTTGATGTAGGGCTTGCCGGTGGAGATCAGATAATCCGGTTTCACCACAGGTCTTGCGCAATGGCAAGTAGCAGCGACGGTGGCGCTGAGGGAGGAGTTGGCAGTATTCTTTTCCTCCGCAATGGGGCGGTTGGCGAACGCACCCTCCTGTACCCGGTAGAGCTTGTCGGTGGAGGCTGCGGACTCGGGCTGCTCCTTCTCCTTGTAGGTCACGCCAAAATAGTCACAGATGCCCCGGGCGATGGCCTCGCCGATGTCAACCGTGTGCTCCACGATCCACTTGGCCGTGGTGGCGTTGTCGTGGAACTCGCACTCCACATAGGCCGTGGGAGCGCTGGGCACCCGCACCTCGTACAGGGAGGCATCCACCTGAATATTCTCGCTGGTGCCGGGGGTGATGGGGGCCAGCCAGGCGAAAATGGCCTCGCAAGCCTTCATACCCTCACCGCTGCTGTTAAGGCAGAACATGCGAGTGCCGGTGACCGTGCCGTTAAAGGCGTTGGTGTGAATGGGCACATGGAGATCCGCACCGAAGGCATTGGATTCCTTGCACTTGTCCTGCATGGAGGGCATGTGCCCCACCTGCACGGTCACGCCGCTGCGCTCCAGGGCGATGCGGCAGCTATCCGCGATCTTGCCGCACTGGACGGCCTCGTTGGTATTGCCGTAGGCATAGCAGTTGTCGGTCTGATTGCTGGGAGACAGATATACTTTAGCCATTGTCAATGCCGAACTGATGGCCTGTACCTTGTAGTAATAGGTGTAACCCGCGTTGGCCTTGCTGTCGGTGTAATTTGTGGCTGTGGTGGTGCCAAGGAGTGTATAGGTGCCGTTCTTGGTCCCGCTGCGGTATATATAGTACTTGCCGGCTCCATCCACAGCATCCCAATAGATATAGGGTTTGCCGCTGGCGCCCACATAGCTGGGCTTCACCATTGGTCTTGCACAGCGGCAGGTCACCGCCACCGCGGCGCTGGAATTGCTCTTTACGCCATTGACGATCCCCGCCTTGACCTTG
>ENA-OUQH01000278-OUQH01000278.1-human-gut-metagenome-genome-assembly--contig:-NODE-278-length-40298-cov-5.581542_pt1 | contig 40298 bp, 19 predicted proteins | sample MGYA00237948_ERZ548828 | MGnify/ENA primary metagenome ERZ548828 (study PRJEB26490, sample SAMN05194711) | human gut metagenome | biome: terrestrial biome; feature: human-associated habitat; material...
CAGCGCCGTTATCAGTTTGAACACATTCAACACGAAATTTAAAAGCCTTTAATACATGTTCAAGAAATACAGCGGAAGAATATGTGCTGTGTTCCTCAAAAGCCTCTAAATACCTGAAACGGCTGTATTCATCAATAGCAGTATATTGATAGAATTTCTTTCCTTTTTCATTGCCGACAATACAAGCAGAAGGGACAAATTTAACATCAATTTGAATGCGTTGCCCGGGATAAGACATTTGTTCATAGGGTTTTGGTATATATTTTGGGTTAGGCGGCTTAACAGGCATTTGACCGTGTTTCTGTAAAATACGGTAGAGTCCGGTTATGGAGCGAGTATATCCACGCTGCATAAGTTTAACCCAAAAGACAACCAGACCGGCATTAGGATTACGTTTTCACACTCTCTTCGTGTTTTTCTTATGTGTTAGTGTTTTCTTGTTCACAAGAACAGTATGAATAACAGTTTATTGTTTTATCGTCTGTTTAAACTCATTTCTGTACATTGTAGGCGTTACCCTGCAATGCTTTTTAAACATTCGTGTAAAATATGAGGGGTCTGCAAAGCCCACCTTCACGGAGATTTCGTCAATCGGGAGCTCGGTGCCGACGAGAAGGCTCATTGCCTGATATATTTTCATACGGTTAAAATACGACAGAGGAGAAATTCCAAACGCTTCGCTGAATTTTTTAATAAAATATGTAGGCTGCATGAACATAATTGCGGCAAGCTCGTCAATTTTAATATACCGCCCCAAATTCAGAGTCATATATTCAAGCACCGGACGGAAAACCTTGCTTTTGCCGGAGCTTTGCCTTGAATGCTCATGCGCATATATTTTTATAACATTTGTAATATTGGCGCACCATGTTAAATCATATATGGAATTTCTGACAAGCTCCTTTCTGTACGAGCCCTCAAAAAGGGCGCTCATTTCTTTTTTGTCGGGAATATTTACCACAAAATCATTCTCCGTAAGGCCTAAAAGCTCCATAAGCGACGTTCCGTCTGCCTCTGCGGAAAAACTCATTTCGTACATTGTAAATCTTTCAGAGACATGTGTGTATGTTCGCATCTTTCCTTTGGGAAGATACGCAAGCTGCCCGGGATGAACAATATAATTCTGATTGTCAATTTTTAAAAAGCATTCGCCTTCGATTACCCAAAAAAACAAATCCTTTTCGCCTATATGACCCAAAGGATCGCCTTTCCACACTATGGGCGGCACATAAAGATAAATTGCCTCCGGCCGTATTGTAATTTCTTTCAGTTTAATTTTGCAGCTATCCATATAAAACACTCTAACTTTATCTTAAAAATTATAAAAAAGTCCTGTTTTTGACAACAAGCCCTTTAAAATCAAATGTAAGGTCTGGACGGAAAGTATAATTTTATACTAAAAAACACAATATTGTTGCTTTACAAATTGATAATAACACAATATAATTATTATGTCAAGAGAAAAAGATTCCGCGCCGAATCGGTCGGAATAACGGCATATAAAAAAGAATTAAGGGAAAGAAAGGTTGGAGAAAAATGGAGATCAGAATTTGCAAAAACAGCGAGCAGCTCGGAAAAAGTGCGGCCGGGTATGTGGCGGAGGCACTTAAGGCTTGCATAAACGAAAAAGGAAGCGCAAGGATTGTTCTTTCAACAGGGGCATCTCAGTTTGACACAATAAAGGCGCTTGTAAATGAAAAGGGAATCAGATGGGAATGTGTTGAAATGTTCCATCTTGATGAATATGCGGATCTCCCCGTGACTCACGGCGCAAGCTTCAGAAAATATCTTCGGGAGCGTTTTGTTGATAAGGTGGGAACGCTTAAGGCAGTACACTTTGTAGACGGCACAAAGGAAAGCATCTCAAAGCTTACGGAGGAAATAAGAAAAGAACCTGTCGATATAGGCCTTATAGGCATCGGCGAAAACGGTCATATTGCGTTTAACGATCCGCCGGCCGACTTTGACACAAAGGAAGCGTACATTATTGTTAATCTTGATGAGCGCTGCAAAAAGCAGCAAATGGGCGAGGGGTGGTTCAATACGACAGACGATGTTCCGAAGCAGGCGGTATCCATGACGCCGTATCAGATTATGCAGTGCAGAAAAATTGTCTCCTGTGTGCCTTATGCGGTTAAGGCCGAAGCGGTTGAGAATACCGTTAAAGCCAAGAAAACAACAAATCTTATTCCGGCAACGCTTCTTAAAGAGCACAGCGATTTTATTCTTTATCTTGATGAAGAAAGCGCCGGAGGAATTCTGAATATGGAGTAAGCGGTTTTTGCCGATTAAGAAGCCGATATTACAGTCCTTTTTATATTATGCGGATAATTCCCGGAGCAGAGACGGAAAATATTCTTTTGAAAATCAAAAAATATTTATTGAAATAATTGTTTTTGATAGGATATTATTTATGTGAGGAGGGAAAATGATGAAAGAAAAAATTAATATTGCGGTAATAGGCGGAGCCGGAACTTTCGGAAGGCAGCACGTTATTGCCGTTAAAAAACTTGATTGTGTAAATCTTGTTGCCGTATGCGACGATATTGAAAAAATAAAAAAGGATGAATTGCTTGACGGCACAGACGCGTATTCCGATTACAGGGAGCTGTTAAAAAGAGACGATATAGACGCCGTGACCGTTGCGGTTCCCGATCAGATTCACGGGGAAATAGTTATCGACTGTCTTAAGGCGGGGCTTAACGTGCTTTGCGAAAAGCCCATGGCGCTTAAATCGGAGCATTGCGCCAAGATGATTGATGCATGGAGAAAAAGCGGAAAAAAGCTGATGATAGGTCAAACCTGCCGTTATGCGCCTGCATTTGCGGAAGCAAAAAAGATTGTTGAAAACGGCGCAATCGGCGAGATTTTCTTTGTGGAATCCGAATATGCGCACGATTACTCCAAGCTTACGCACGCGCCTTGGCGCTTTGACAAAGAAAATCCGAGACATACCGTGATAGGCGGCGGCTGCCATGCGGTTGATCTTCTCAGATGGATTGCGGGAAATCCCACGCAGGTTTTTGCATATTCAAATAAAAAAGTGCTTAAGGATTGGCCTACCGATGACTGCACGATAGCGGTTTTGAAATTTCCGAACGATGTGTGCGGCAAGGTATTTGTTTCATCGGGATGCAAGAGAAGATATACCATGCGCACCTTGATTTACGGCGATAAGGGCACTGTAATCGTGGACAATAAATCAGACACCTTCTCGCTTTTTAAATCCGTAAAAGAAGGGAAAGAGGAATATCACGGCGTTGAAAGCATGGTAGTTGAGGAAAAAATCCCCGTGCAGATAAATGACCACAATGTCATTGCCGAAATCAGGGATTTTTGCGAGGCTATCATAAATGATACGGAAATTGCCACAGACGGGTATGAAGGCGCCGCAACGGTTGCCGTTTGTGAAGCAATAGTCAGGTCGGCGGAAACGGGAATGCCCGAGAAAGTGGAATATATCAAACAGCCGATTTAAGCATCATTTAAAACATTGACAGGTAAACTTGACTTTTTGTACCGGTTAGTATATACTTTCAATAAATGAGTTATGAAAGCTGGTGTGAACAATGATGGAAATAAAAGAAATAAAATCGTCTGTCAACGGTGAGGTGGTTCTTCGTCTTCAGAATTGTCACACCCGGAGATTAAAAACGGCGTATATCGAGGACAGGCACCCCGAGCTTGAAATAACGCTTTTTAAAAACGGGAGCGGTATATACGCTACGGAAAACGGTGTGTATGATTTTAAAGACGGCGATATTTTTGTTTTTACGGGGAACGAGTCTCACATGATAATTGAAACAAACGGCTGGATAGACGTTATGAACATTCAGTTTGAACCGAGATTTATTTGGGACAACGGCAGTGAGCTTTTCGATACAAAGTTTCTTAAAATATTTTTTGACAGAAACAAAAACTTTTGCAACAGACTTGACAGAGATAATAAAGCCATTGAAAAAATCAGAGAGCTGATGTACGAAACGGAAAATGAATTCAGAGAGGAAAATGTCGGGTGGGAGCATATGGTAAAGGTCCTGCTTCTCACGATACTGGTGACAATAATCAGACATTACGATTATGTAAACCTCAATGATGACAGGTCGCTGTCGGCTTCAAATTATTCGGTAATAGCGGCGTCAATAGATTTTATAAATAAAAATCTTACGGAGAAGATAACCCTTTCGCAGATTGCCGGTGTTGCCAATATGAGCTCCACGCATTATTGCGTTGTATTCAAAAAGTTAAACGGAATCTCTCCGTGGGATTATATATCCGCAAAAAGGGTGGATATGGCAACGCGGCTGCTCAGGGAGACAAATTTTACGATTCTCGAAATAGCCCTTGAGTGCGGTTTTAACAATACGGTTAATTTTAACCGTGCATTTAAAAAATATATCGGGTGCACACCAAGTCAATTCAGACAAAACCTCATGACAAGATTATGCGGGTTTGAATGATTTTTCGGGCGGGCATTTTAAATAAAAATGGAATAAGGTTCAATAACAAACACAAAATATTTTCTAAATCAAGAAATATATTTTGTGTTTGTTTTATTAATTAATGCTAAAATTAAAACAGTACCGGAATTAAAATCAGAAAGGTTGGTCTTTATGAATAACAAATTTAAAATTTTAGCCATGGTTTCGGCAGTTTGTATGCTGTTATCGGTAATACCGGCAGCGGCACAAAGCAGCATATCCGTAGCTGACGCAAGACTGATTAAGTATGACGGAAATGAGACGCAAAGCCTTAAAGCCGGCGATATGTATCCGGAATACGATTTGGAAAATCAGGGCAGTAAACAGCCGCTTATGCTTATAACAGCCCTTTTCAACAACAACAAAATGATTGATGTAAGCTATAAAGAGGTTGTGGCAGAGCAGGGCGGAAGCACTGTTGCCGGCGGAAAGGTTTATGTTCCCGAAGCGAGCAATGACTATGCGCTTAAAGCGTTTTTGTGGGCAAGGAATGCAGAACCCATACCCGGAGGCCTTATAAATGCAGTTTATAACGCAAGCCTCCCGACTGATATTGACGGAGCAAAAATCACAATAGCAAATCAGGAATTCAGCGGTATCGTAGATAATGAAAACAGGAAAATTGCTTTTTATGTTCCCATTTATCAGTCCATGGGCTCCACAAAGCACATGGCATACGGCGTCGGCGCGGAGGCGTTCGACTCTGCCGTAAAATCACTGACTCCCGTGTTTGAAACGGATGCGGAGGTGGCAGGTGCGGGCAATGCAAACGATTTCAGAAAGCCTGTTGCATATACAGTTTCCGCCGAAGGCAAAACCGCGGAATATACGGTTGAAGTATTTGACACGGTTCTTCAGCACAGCTACGGCTTTGACGGAGGGGCATACAGCGGAGCGGCGGCAAGAAACAATCTTCCCGCATGGCATAATTCCATGGGCGGCAACTCTATGTGGACATGGAGCACAAGCTATGACTCAAGGGTGCGCACATCCTTTGATACGGATGCGGATAACGGAGAAAACAAGGTGTTTACGGTTGAAAAAACAGCTGCAGATGCTTCGGCTGATTTCAGAAGCTATTCGGGCGCTCCGCTTTTCGGCGTGGCGCAGTCTGTCACAAGCTATAAAGTAAAATTTGACTCTTTAAGCCCGGGCGGCGGAGTATATATCGGCGGAAGCAATGCGGAAGGCAATTACAGCGGAAGAGGCGCCATTGTATTTACAAGAGAGGGAAAAGAGGACGGAGACAGAAGCGTTGACATAAGGTTTATGAAGTCAACCTCAAACCCCGGCGAAGCGGTCGCGGTTCCGGGTGAAAGCATTGAGCTCGGCAGCTGGGTAAACGTTACTGCGATTGAGAAAAATGGAAACAGTGAAAACGGCAAATACTATGATATCTTTGAAATTTACATAAACGGAAAATATATCTGTACCTTCGGCGGAGAATATGAAAGCGATTTGGGGCTTGACGCGGTTCATACGGCTTTTTACAGCTTCGGCGATACGACGTTTAAAATGCAGCTGGATGATTATAACATTCAGTACACACTCGGCACGCTTGTAACGGAAAGCACAAAAACGGGCGGCGGCTCCGTATACACGGGAGCGCGTTATCCCAAAGCGGATAAACCCGATTTATTTATAATGGGCGATTCCATTGCTGCGGAATATAATCCTTCATATGCCCCTCTTGCGGGTTGGAGCGCTCCGCTTCGCGGAATGTTCGGGGATGATATAAACTATGTCAACACCGCGCTTTCGGGTCACAGAACCTCATATTATTTCGAAGGCAGCGAAAGCAGAAACTGGCCGGTCACATATCGTTTTATGAGACGGTGCTTCGGCGAAGGAGATTATATTCTTCTTATGCTCGGGCCCAACGAAAGCGATATGGAATTGTTTGCGGAAAATCTCAGGCTTATAGCAAATGACGCTCTTTACTGCGGCGCGACGCTTGTGCTTGTTACGCCTACCGTTTATGCAACATATAACCCGATCACAAATACGGGTTACACATATGCAAGATTAATGAAATCCGTTGCGGAAGAGGTGCCGGGGACAAAGCTTATAGACCTTAACGCAAAGCTTTTTGAGATATATTCAAATATGGATATAGATGAAGTACGTGAAAGATACTTTGTCGGAACAAAAAGAGGCGCTCCGGCAGAAAATCCGGATTACGGCCATAACGTAGAAGAAGGGGCAGAGCTTATAGCGTCGCTTATACGCGGTCTTATTTCGGAAAGCGATTTGGGTCTTAAGAATTATCTGAATGCTCAGGATGAAAAGGAAATTACCTCATTCGGCGTTGAAGCGGACGGAAAAATCTTCTTCGGGAATATGGCAGGCAGCAATATTTTTGTTGACGTACCCGTAAAACAGGCGATAACCGCCGACACATATAAAGATTACGGCGTAAGCGAAAGCAAATACGACGAAGCAATTTCCTCCGCGGCCGTGCATATAACAGCGAAAGGAACAGTCGCGGGCGCCGGCAATAAATACGATTTTACAACGCCGCAGACATTTACCGTAACGGCTGCGGACGGGTCGCAAAAAACATATAATGTATATGTAAACAAGGTTACGCTTCAGCATGCATACGGATTTGAGGGCGCGCTTTACAGCGGCGCCTCCTCGAGAAATTATACGCCGGCATGGCATAACACCATGATAGGCTCGTCAATGTGGGGCTGGAACGATTACTCGTACGACAGCACGAATATAGGCAGAATGGAAAATGACCCGGAGGACAATTCAAACCAAGTATACAGCGTTGAAAAAACCGATGCCGGAACAGACGCTTCCTTCAGAAGCTACTCATCAGCTCCCGAATATGCCGTGAAAGGTCTCACAACATCTTACCGCGTAAGATTCGCTTACTTAAACGGAGATATGTATATCGGCGGCGCGGGCGCCAAAGAGTTCCCCGACGGGAAGGCGGAGCTTTCAACGGGCAGACATGCGCTTGTCTTTACGAGAGAAGGAAAAGCGGCAGACGACGATTCCATTGACGTTAAATACGTAAAAACACCCGACAGCGCCGAAAAGCTTTCGCTTGCGGGAGCGCCGGCTCTCAGGACGGGCGAATGGATAAATGTTACAACCGTTCAGGAGAATAAAGAAAACGGCGTCGGCGGATATGAAGGCAAAATGCACATAATCATAAACGGTGTATACGCCGGCACGGTGACGGATACGTATTACAGAGATTTTGCCCTTAAAGCATTGCACACGGGCTTTATAAGCGGTGAAGGCTCAACCTATAAGGTGTTCCTTGATGACTACAGCGTAAGCTATGTTGACGGAAGGCGCGCCGCACAGGGCACACAGCTTTACATACTCGGCGACAAGGACGGCAAGGTGTGGGGAGACGGCATTTCCAAAAACTTCTCGTCGGCAATCGGCATAGTAAATGAGGCGTTGCCGGGATATACGCTTGACTATTATGTAAACGGGAGCAAGGAAGCGGGATTTTCGCCGAAATTTGAATACATTTCAAAATATCTTCTCGGCACAGGCGATTATGTAATGATAGCGCTCGGCAAATACGAAAGCGATGCAGAAGCCTTCGGAGCACAGCTTCCCGGGGTGATTGACGCTGTAAAAGCAAAAGGCGCAACGCCCGTGCTCGTAACGCCGGCGGTTTCATATGCACAGCCGCCCGTAAATGACACGGCTTCCGTAAGCGCGGTGATAAAAGCGGCTGCGGAAGAAAAATATGTTGTATGTCTTGACTTAAACGGTAAAATGTTTGCGGACGTTTTAAATATGACATCGGCAGATTACGGCTCGCTTTACTCCGGAGGAGCTCTTTCCGACAGCGGCGCACAATATGTTGTTGATGCTCTTTATGAGCTTATCGCGGAAAGCGGCCTTCCGCTTAAGGCAAATCTTGTTGCGGGCTCGGAAAAGAAAATTGAAAGCGTATCCGTGAAGCTCGGCGCGTACACATACGAGGCTTATGTGGATGAAGAACATAAAACGATTTCGGTATATGTACCCACACAGTATTATCATACAAGCGGCCTGAGGACTTACGGTATAGGCGATGATGGCTATAACGCGGCGGTTAAATCCGTTGTACCCGTATTCAGGGGCAAGGGCGAGGTCCTCAATGCGGATGCTGCGCAGGACTTTTCAACAGGCGCGAAAACCTATACCGTCAGAGCGCTTGACGGAACAACGGTTGACTATACAATGACTTTGGAGAAAACCGTTATAAACTATGCTTACGATTTCAGAACAGATAAAGAACGTACCGATAACTGGGGCAAAAACCTGCCGGCATGGGGAGCGGGTGTAACGGGTGTTAACACATGGTACTGGTGCGAGCTTGCAAATACCCCGAGCGTCACATCGCTCGCCGGTATTACGGCAGACCCCAAAAACGGCTCAAACCTTGCCTTGAAGGTTTCAAAAGCAAACGGAACCGACAATGCAAACTTCTTCTCGACAGACGGCGGTATAACCTCCGGAATCAAAAAGGTTATATCGGAATACAAGGTTTTATTTACTTCTCTCAGCGCAGTATGCGGCGAAGAAGCGTCAAAAGGCGTGTTTATAGGCGCTGCGGGCGGTAAATTCTATGAAGACACTGATTATAAGGTCAATCTTTCGACAGGCAGACACGCGCTTGTGTTTACAAGAGAGGGCAGGGAAGACGGCGATGCCTCGATAGATGTCAGGTACATTTCAAACGGCAGCGAAACGGCGCAGCAGAAAAGCCTTGTAAATGCTCCGGTATTATCGCTCAACGTATGGCACGATGTAAAATACGTACATATCAACACTGCTCTCGGCGACGGCAGTTTTAAAGGTGTGACACAGGTTTTCATCAACGGCGTATATGCGGGAGAGGCAGAGGATACATATGCAAATGACTACAATCTGAATGTTGCCCAGATGGTTTTCGGAAGCTATAACACCGCGGGCAGCGGTCTGACAACATTTGATATGTATATAGATGATTTTGCGGTTTCTTACATAAAATAAGAATTTGCTTTACTGTGCATCAAAACGGTTTTGCTGTTTTGATGCACAGTTATATAACCTTGCCGCCGTGTATCTCTTTGCTGTGGCAGGCAGCAAAAAACAAAAATAAGAAAGGATGGTTATATGAACAATAAATTCAAATTTTTTGCTGTTTTTACGGCAGTTCATATGTTGATTTCATTCATGCCTGCAAAAACAGCAGCTGCCGATATTAAGCAAGTGCAGGTTTTGATAGACGGACGGGAGCTCGATACGGGCGACGGTGAGGCTGTCATAAAAGAGTCGCGGACGATGGTGCCTGTGAGAAGTATTTTTGAAGCGCTCGGCGCCGAGGTTTTCTGGAGCGAAACGGAAAGAAAAATCACGGCTCGGAAAGATGAAACGGAAATTGAACTTGTAATAGGCAAAAACACCGCGAAAATCGACGGCAAAACCGCAGGTCTTGACGCCGCCCCCGTTATTGCGGACGGCAGAACGCTGGTGCCCGCAAGATTTGTAAGCGAGGCATTCGGGTATAAAGTCGAGTGGAAGGAGGCAAGGCAAAGCGTGTATATCTGGACGATAAATGAAGGGCTTCTCGCGTCTCTGCGTAATTTTGAATCGCTTGCCGATGAAGAGCTGATAAAATGGCTTGCTTCTTTGTATGATGTTAAAAGCGGCGGGTTTTACTTTGCGGCAAGCGCAAGAGATACGGCAGGCTTCGGCCCTACGATAGAGGGTACGAACTGGGTTCTCGATATACTTAAAACCATAGGGATTATTCCGAGAAAGACCGTATGCCCGGACGATGTATATATACCGGACAAATTCAGACGCGGGATACTCGATTTTCTCATTCCGCTGCAAGAGGAGGAGGACGGGTATTTTTACGAACCACAGTTCGGGAAAAGTGTAAGCGAAACAAAACGAACAAGGGATACGGTCGCGGCGGATATGATTGAGTACTTCGGCGGCAAATGCAAATATCTTACGCCCTCGCAGAGAGTTTCCGCCCAAGGAACGCCAAAGAGCAATGAAAAGGTTGATTTGAGCACCCTGGCGGAGCACTTTCATTCCGAAGAGAATTTCAGAAAATGGGTCTATGCTCTTGATATGGAAAATTCACCTTATGAATCGGGAAGTCAGCTGAGCACAGCCTACAATATGGCGGTAAGACTCGGTTATGACGACATTGTCCGTGATTATCTTATCGAAACACAAAACAAAAACACCGGTCTTTGGGGCAAGGATGCGGATACTACCGGAATAGACGGCGCGCTTAAGGTTTCGTACTATTTCAGCCGTGACACGGAGCCTTACCCGAATATCGATAAAATGCTCGGCAGTGTTCTTTCCGTTATCGACAGTGAAGATATTTCGGCAAATATAGGTATGGCGAGAAACTGGAATCGTCTTGCGGTAATCGATAAGGCGATGAATAGCTATGCCGAGATTCCGCCGGAGGTAAAGACAAAGGTCGAGGAAAGCCTTGTTAATATACTCAATCGGACGGCAGAGAAGCTGAAAAAATATCGTCAGCCTGATTTCGGGTATTCCAACTATATGGACGGTTCAACCGTAACCGCATCCGACGCGACAGTGTCGCTGGGACTCAAGGAGGGCGACACAAACGGTACAACGCTTGCATTTGACTGCTTCAGAACCGCTTTGTCTCTTGCGGGAGCAGGCGATATCCCGTTTGAAAAAACGGAGGAGTACAGAGAGCTTTTCTGGGAGCTTATCGAAAATGCGGCGCCGAACCAAAAACCGGAGCCCGATATGGATTTTCATTTCAATTTTGACAGCGGCACGCCGACAGTTTCCGTACGCGGAAAAGAATTCGGCGGATACGTTATAGGCGACAAAATCTATTTTTACGTAAAAGCGGAGGAAGCAAGAAGCGCCGACACAACAAGAAATACGGGTGTGGGAAAAGAGAATTTCGACGATGAAACAGTAAAAATGCCCGTTTTGAAGAAAAACGGCGAAATTGCCGATACTCCCATAGAAAAAATTAAAGACGGAGTATATAAAATAAATATTGACGGAAAGGAAAAGGAGCTTTATGTGATGAGAACCGTATTGCAGCTTTATCATCCGTTTGAAGGCGAGCTGAGAAATGACGCTCCTTCCGTTACGGGGCTGCCGAAATGGCACACGGGCGTTTTGGGGCCGGGCACATGGAACTGGATGAGCCAAAGATATGACGGCAATACCGTTACCGAGATAGTGTATGACAGCGATGCCGGCAGCCGCGTTTTTAAGCTTCGGAAGGTTCTGGGGACAAATGACGCTTCCTTCCGCAGCTCATACGGAGCGCCTCAAAGCGGGATCAAAACGGTCATTTCAAAATTCAAAATTAAGGTTGACCATCTCAGCGCCTTCTTTGAAGAGGATCCGAGCCGCGGTATTTATTTCGGAGGAATAGGCGGAGACGGCGCGTATACGGGAAGACATGCACTGGGTTTTTCAAGAGAGGGAAAACCTCCGTATGATAAAACGATGGATGTTTGGTATATGAAAACTCCTTCGCAAAGCGAAAAAAGAATTTTACTTCCGAATAAGCTGTCGTTAAATCAGTGGTACGATATTACTATGATATATGAAAACGAAAAAAATGACGACGGCACATTTACGGGCGTTTTCAAAGTGTTTATAGACGGAAAGTTTATTTTTGAAACAAGCTGCATATATGAAAACGACTTGAATTTAAACACCTCTCACACCGGTATTTACGGATTTTTCGATAAAAACCACGGACCTGCCGAATATACAATAAGCATTGACGATTACGATATAGAATTTATAAAAGAGGAGGATAATGCATAATGAAAAAAATAATTTCTGTTATCATCGCAATGCTGTTAGCTGTAATGCCTGCGGCGGCGCAGGAAGAATCAAAAAAGGAAAACAGCGGCGAAGCAAAGCTTTTATTTACCCTCGGAATTGTAAAAGAGGCCGGATATAACGGGCGGCAGCCTGTAAAAAGAGGAGATTTCGCAAGCTCTGTTGCAAGCCTTATCGGTCTTTCCGCGATAACGCACAGCTGCAATACGGTTTTCCCCGACGTTACGGGAAAAAGCAAAAATTCGGGCGCTGTAAAGGTTCTTTCCGATATGGGGATTGTAAGCGGATATGACAGCGGTCTATTCGGCGAAAACGATACCCTTAAAACCGAGCAGGCGGTGAAAATTGTTATGCGCGCTTTGGGTTACGGAGCGATAAGCGAAGCTTACGGAGGTTATCCCGCAAGCTATCTTATATATGCACAGACTTCGGGACTTTTGAAAAAAGTAAAAGCAGGCAGTTATGAAGAATGTACATGGAATGATGCGGCACAGCTTCTTTACAACGCTTTGTTTATTGATATTGCGGAGGATGAAAACGGCGATCTGAAAACCCTTAAGGGCAGGAACGCTCTGACAGCTTACCACGATGTGCAAATATATAAAGGAGTTGTCAGCGGGAATGATATAACATCGTTTTCGGGTACGGCGGAAAGCGAAGGGTATGTAAGGATAGACGGCGAGAGATTTCTCGACAGAGGCAATCTCTGCGAAAACCTTCTCGGAATGAAGGCCGAGTGTTATTTTAAAAATTCATATAATGAAAAAGAGCTCCTGCTTGTAAGAACAGAAGGCTTTAATAAAGAAATAAAGGTTTCGGCAACCGATATTGCGGCCGATAAGAGCAGCTCGGAAAGACTGTCTTATTACGACGAAAAAGGCGTAATTAAAAATATGGGGATAGAACAGGGAGCCGTCGTGATATTTAACGGAAAATATCAGGGAAGAGGCATTAATAATTCAGACCTTGAAGCAGATAACGGAAGCATAAGACTTGTTGATAATGACAAAAACGGAAAAGCCGATGTCGTATTTATAGAAAAAGCCGAAATATATGTTGTCGAAAGTATAAATACGGTAAGGCTTACAATAGAAGATATGTATAATATGCCTGCCGTTTCGCTTGACAGAGAGGATGCAGGTTTTAAGTACAAGATTTTATGGTCGGGAACAGAGGTGCCGTTTTCCGAAATAGTAAAAGGCAGTGTTTTGTCGGTGCTTAAAAGCATTGACGGCAATTATACGGAAATTCATATTTGCGCGGACAGGGTGCGCGGTACGGTGACGGAAAGAAACGATGTATCCGTTACCGTTGACGGTACGGCTTACGAAATTTTAAAAGGCTTCGAAAACAGAGTTTCCGATATTACAATCGGCAGCAGCGCAATGTTTTATCTCGATGAATACGGCAGGATTGCAGGCTGCAGCAAGCCGGAGCTTTCCGGCCTGTACGGGTATCTGATTGAAACCGGACCTGCCGGAGACGGCTTAAACGAAAAGGATAAAGGGCTCTTTCGCATATTCTCGCTTTCCGAGGCAAAAATTCAAAATTACGAAAGCGCCTCCAATATAAAACTGTATAAAGGTTCCGGGGAGGAAGGCAAGCTTACGGGAAGAGAAATTGCAGAAAAATTCCGGGAAGGCGGAAGCGTCAAAAGGCAGCTGATAAAGTACGGACTTAATTCAAAAGGCGATATCACGGAAATTTATACCGCCAAGAAAAATACAAGCAATCCCAAAGGATATGACGATGCGAATTTTTCTCTTGATTTTGACTATCCGGATACAAACAATCCTATGCCCGGCTGGAATTATCTCGTTTATTCGGACAGCGGTGTAATATCAAACAGATATCTTACGTCGGGAGCGGTATGTTTAAGCGTGCCCTCCGAGAATTCAGACGGGAGCATAAACGAGAAAAACATACATATGTTCAATATAAATGAATATCCGGACAGCGAACAGCTTGCAAAATTCAAGATTTACGATTCAAACGAATCGAGACATATCGGCGTGCTGGTGCTTGAGGGAGGAAAAAGCGGATTAATGCCCGAGGATGAGCTTTTTATATTTGACGAGTACGGAATGGCTTTGAGCGATGAAGGAGATACGGTCGAAAGAATTTACGGTTATGAAAAAGGCGAATATAAGGGCTATAACGTAAGTCCCTCATTACAGATGACAAATACCGAAAAAAAACTCGGCAAGGGAGATGCCGTGAAGCTTGTAAAGGATGACACGGGCGTTTTATCCCTCGTAAAGCTTTTTGCCGCAGATCCGTCAACCTCCGACAGCTCATATAAAATGACGGGTAAATATTATGATGACTGGGTAAAATATCTTGCCAATGCGGAATATATCAAAAATCCAAGCTCATACTGGCATCAAAAGAGCGTAGTAATTCATGCAAGACCTACCTTCGCAACAAAATCAACACTGCTTGTCAGCTTTGAAAACGGAGCCCCCGATAAGGTGCTGCCGATTACCTCCCAAACGAAAATGATAAAGTACGATATGGCAAAAAAGGAGCTTCAAACGGCAACGTGGGAGGATATTGAGCCGAATAACAAGAGACAGACGATTGTGGTTCAGATAAGCTATCAGGAAACATACGATGTTCTTATTATAAACCGGGATAAAAACGTTGAGCCTGTTTGGAAGGGCTCGTATAACAACTGAAATTAAATATTAACGTACTATATACGCCTTTGGGCGCTAAAAGAGGGTGCAGCAAAAACAATTTTTTTGCTGCACCCTCTTTTAATCCGGCAGTCCGTATGCGGATTTTTAAGAAAAAAATAAACATGCATTGGTCAAAAATAAACATTATTTAATATACGTATTGTTTTTTAAGCGATTTATTGTATAATTTAAGATAAAAGAGGGTAAAAGTGAGTTGTATTATGGGTTTTTTGTTGAAAATCAAAGAAAAAACAGACTGCCGTCTTTGAGGAAAAACGAGCCTTGCCGGCGGCGGAAAACAAAAAAAGGAGTTGTTTATTGTGAAAAAGAACGCAAAAATTGTTTCACTGCTGATTGCGGCGCTGATGCTCATGCCGGCAGCATTTTCCGGGTCTGTCTGCGCCGAGGGAGAGGTTCACAGGTATTATGTAGCTCAGGACACGGATACGCGCGGCACAAACGACAAGCTTGTGGTTATGGCGTGCTATCCGGGAAAGAACACCTCGGGAAACAGCCGCTTTGCTTACTGGAGCTTTGATGTTTCCGATTTGCCGGCAAAGCTTGCAGACGGTAAATCGGTAGCCTCGGTTGTGCTTCATACATATTCGAGGAACGTTTATGACAGCTCGCTCAATATTGATTTTTGGAATGTTGCCGATACATGGAGCGAAGCCACGCTGAACTGGACAAATCAGCCGCTTTATCCGTTTCTTGACGGCGAGCCGACCTCGCCTGCTTTCAATTTCCCGACCGTGAAAGCCGATATGACGGCGACTATGACGGGCAAGCTTAACGATTATCAGTGGTATGACTTTGATATAACAAAGCTTTTCCGCAAGGCGTTCGGCACGGAGGGCGTGCCGGAGAACGCGGTATTCTCCTTTGCGGCACAGCCTGCCTATGAAGGGGCGACGGTAAATCCGACGGTTCACAGCGTTTCAAAGGAGGACCCCTCAAGCGGAGAAACGCATAAGGCATATATTGATATAACGCTTGGAGAAAGCGGACAGCTTTCCGTCGTTTCAACAACGCCCGAGGACGACACAACCCCGACAGAGCCTTCAAAGGGTGTTAAGGTTTCGTTTTCAAACGTTTTGAGCGGTGCTGCCGCAAGCGATATTTCGATAACGGATTCAAAGGGCAGAAATATCGAGGTGACCGACGCCGATATTGAAGTGTCGGGCAAGGATCTCATTATTTCGAATGTGTTCGGCACATATGAAAGATACAGCATAACAATTTCAAAGAATATAAGCGGCGGCATGGAAAGCGACTACACCTTTGCGGTCACAACCGGCTGTAACACGAGTGTTCTCACCGCTGATATACTTGCGGACACGAGCATAAGACCGCAGCCTACGGTTGTCGATACGGTTTACGGCGCAAGCACCGAAATTTTCACAAACGGCGGAGCGTACGGGCTTTTCAGGCTTGACCTGAGTCTGCTTGACGCACTTTCCGTCGAAAAGGCTGAATTTGCCTTTAAGGTGCAAAGCTCGGGCTCGCCCAAATACACAATAAACAGAATAACCGACGAGTGGGACGAGGCGACGACAAACTGGACAAATTTCACCGCGGCGCACGGAGACAGCTTTATCGGAGCAAAAATAGGAGATTATTCCTTCTATTGCAGCGAGCCGGGGCAATATGCCTCCGCAAGCACGGCTGCCGATATTACCGAATACATAAAAGAGTGCGCGGCGGCAGGTCTTGCGCAGACAACGATTGCCGTGTCCTACGGCTCGGTGTTTACGATATCGTCAAAAGAATCGGCGGACAAGCCTCAGCTTCGCATAACATATAATCCGAATCCGGAGCTTAAGGCGATAAGCACGGCGCCGGCAGACGGCGAAAAGGGCGTTGCCGCGGACAGCGTCTGCACGATTAACATTTCATCGGACATAGAGCCTGCGGCGCTTGCCTTTGTAAAGCTTGCGGAAAGAGGCGGCGGCGAGATTGCGGCGACGGCTTCGCTTTCGGGAAGAACGATAACCATAGAGCCTGCGGCAGAGCTTTTGAAAAATAAAACTTACGACATTGTGTTCAAGGCCGGTTTTTCCGACAAATACGGAAATGTGTTTGAAAATGACGAGACAATAGCTTCGTTTACCACTGTAAATGACACGCTTTGCGGCGCTTTAAAGCTCACGCTCGATTCCGGAAGCGCCTTCGATGACAGCGCGGCGGTTTCGGTCTTTGCAAATGGCAGCAAGGTATTTGCGCGTGCGAAAATCGAAAACGGCACGGCTTTTGACGCTTCGCCCGTGCTTATTATATGCCTGTATGACGGAAACAGAATAACCTCCGTGGCGACAGCCGGAAGAGACTCTGTTGTTGCGGGCGGAGCTTTCGGAGAGCTTGAAGCGTCTATTGATACGGAAGAAAAGGGCGGCTCCGCAATAAAAGCGTTTTTGTGGAACGGAGCGGACGGGCTTGTGCCTCTTTGCAAATCGGAAACGGCGCACAAATCTGAATAATTTTAAAAAGCTGCGGCGAAGGCATGAACAGACGTTTTATGCCTTTGTCCGCAAAAAGTTCACGGATTGGGAGATGATGAAGCTATGAAGCTTTTAAGCAAAACAGCGGCGGCGGCGCTCATATGCGCGATGATTTTTTCGTCGGCTGTGACGGGGGCTGCCGCAGCGGAGAGCTTAAGCGGCTGCTGTGCCGAAGGCGAAGAAGGCTTATTGTATTCGGGCCGCGGCAGCGTTTTGTCTTTGCGCAGCGACGTTTTGGCGGATACGTCAATAAGGCCGCAGGAGTCGGTTCAAAACACAAATTACGGTTCCGCGCAGAAGATATTGACAAATGCCGGAGCGGTAGGTCTTTTCAGGCTCGATTTAAGCGCAGTGCCCGAAGGCTATTCTGTTTTAAAGGCGGAATTTTCATTTACGGTGCAGACCTCGGGAAAGCCCGTTTATACAGTTGCCGAGATGCCTGACGACTGGGACGAGAAAAGCGAAACATATGTAACCTATACAAAAAAGCACGGCGCGGATTTTATCAGAAACGAAATCGGAAGGTATTCGGTTTACGCTTCGGAAAACAGCGGCACGTACAATGATGTTGCCGCCGCTGCGGATATTACGTCATACATAGAGGGCTGCGTCAAAAAAGGGCTTAAAGAGGTCACGATAGGCATATATTACAGCTCGGTTTTTTCTGTTTATTCGCGTGAGTATTCCGCGGCAAAGCCGGCGCTTTTAATAGAGTGCGCAAAGCCGTCTGTAAGCGTTGTTTCCTCGACGCCCGAAAACGGCGCGGTTACAGAGCTTGACGAGTGCGATATTACCATGAAGCTTGCCACGGAATTGGACGGGGCGGCGCTGCCTTTCATATCGCTTGTAAAGCATGGGGACGGAGGCGAGGTCGAGGCGGATATTGCCGTAAACGGCAGCCTTGTGACGATTTCGCCGAAAAGTACGCCCGAGGTATCGACGCGCTACGACGTTATTTTCAAAACGGGGCTTTCGGATATTTACGGAAACAAAACGCAGGAGGACCTCTGTATGCTGACCTTTACGACATGGGCATGCGCGCTTAAAGGGGAGATTAAGCTGACAACGGATATCAGCCCCTCCTTTGACTCTTGCAAAGTAGCGGCCTCGGTTTCCGCAGGGAGCACGGTAAGCGCGGTGGCAAAGCTTAAAAACCTGTCGGACAGGGAAGCCTCCGCAACGGTTTTCATTTGCGTTTACAAGGGGAAAAGGCTTCTTTCGATGAAAGCCGTTTCGGAAAGTGTTCTGCCCCTTGCGGAAGGCAGGGAGATTACGGTTTGCGCAAAGCTTTCGGAATACCCCGAGGCTGACCGCGTATCGGCCTTTATATGGGATGACGCATTTTACATGCGCCTGCTCGCAGAGGCGGCAAACGCCGATGTTATATGAATAAAGAGGATAAGTTTATGAAGCTTAAAAAGATAATAATTTCACTTATAACAGCAGCCCTTATGATGACGGGCGCAGCCTTGCCCGCGTATGCCGGCGGCGGACTTTCGGTAAGGCATCGCAGCTGGTCGGATTATTTATCCGCGGACGGCGATTTCCCGACGCTTAAGGAGAGGGCCTTCGCTTTTGAGATAGTAAAGTGCTCGGATAACCCGAAGGGGCTTAAAGACCCCGCGGAGGCGGAAAAAAGCGTTGTTTTCATGGCGCAGGTAAAAAGCGATGAAAACGGAAAATTTGTCATAGAAGATATTGAATTGAGAGAAAGCGGAAAATACATTGCAAGGGCAATGCCGTATCTTTACGCCGGCGATGTGTTCGAGGCCGTTTTCGAAATCGATTCACGCGTGGACGCGCTCGTATACTGGGATATATTAAATGGCGGAGACGAGGCAACAATTGCAGAAAACTTTTCTGCAATTGTTGCAGCACTGAAAATGGATATAAAAGCCGCTGATATGTTTGCGGACAATTCGCTTTTTTACAAAAGACTTTCGGAGCATGAGGGCTTCGGAGAGCTCAGCGCGGAAAATGCGGAAGCTGCGCAGAGCTTTATAAACGACAATATTGTTTATTGCGGCATGGCGGGCACAAAAAGCTTTTCGGAGTTTGACGGCGGCCTTCGCTTTTTTGAAAAATATATTTCAGAAAACGCTCCGCAGGAGTACGCCGTGTACGAAAAGATACGCAAAAGCGGCAGAAGGCAGGAGGCTTTTATCAATATACTGTCTCTTTTAAAGCCCGAGATTTCAGGCAGGGAGGATGTGCTCAAGTATTTTTCCGAGGCTGCAAAGAGGGAAAGAGCCGCCAACGTTTTATACGATATTGCCGAAATCGTCAACTATTCGCAGCTTTCCGAGTATGTAAACGACGGGTTTTATGCGGAGCAGCTGGGCATAACCGCATACGTTGAAAGATACAATGCGTTAAAAAACAAATCGTCTGTTGACAGGGCGGTGGGAGGAATCCTCTTTAAAACGGCGGAAGATTTTAAAAACGCCTTTGAAGCAGCCCTTAAAGCCGCCGAAAAAAGAGAAAGCGGCTCCACGGCGGGAGGCGGCAAAAGCACGGGCTCGGGCGGCGGAGGCGGCACGGGAGGCGGCGGAATAAACCTCGGCGGCGCTCCGAAGGGCGGCGTTACCGCTCACGAGTCTTATAAATTCCTCGATATGGATTCCGTGCCGTGGGCAAAAGAGGCGGTTTCCTTTCTTTACGAAAAGGGCATAATATCGGGCAGAAGCGACACGGAGTTTGACCCCGGCGCCGATATTTCAAGAGAGGAATTTGTAAAACTTACGGTGTGCGCCTTTTCGCTTTCGGGCGAGGGCAAGGCGTTTGACGATGTCGGCGCGGACGCGTGGTACGCTCCGTTTATAAGCGCCGCTTCGGCAAATTCGGTGATAAACGGGATAAGCGAAAGCGTTTTCGGCATAGGGCTGCCCGTCACGAGACAGGATATGGCGGTTATCATATATAACGCCTTAAAGGACAAGCCCGTCTGCGATGATGAGGCTAAGGCATTTGTCGATTACGATGAAATTGAAGCTTATGCAATAAAGGCGGTTTCGGCGCTTAAATCGGTCTCGGTTGTTTCGGGAACGGACGAGGGAAGGTTTAATCCGCGCTCGCACGCGACAAGAGCCGAAGCGGCACGTATAATATATAATGCCATGAATCGAAAATAAGATTTTGCGGCGGAAACGGAGAAAACAATGAAAAAAATTTCACTGATATTGGCTTTTGCGTTAATATTGGGGCTTTCAGTGTCCCCTGCCGCAGCAAAGGAGAGCTCGGGGGACAAGAGCTTTGACAAGGCGCTGACGCTTCTTGAAGATATCGGAGCCGCAGGCGGCGAAAGCCTTGAGGCGGATTCGGAAATAAGCCGCATTGAATTTATAAAGCTGCTTATTTCAAGTCTCGGAACAGAATACAGCGTTTCTTATACCACCGGCGCTTTCAGAGACGTAAGCGCCAAAGACAGCGGCTATAATGAGCTTCATTTTGCCGCGAATATGGGGCTTGTGGCGCCGGCGGACAATTTCTTTCCTCAAAGAACCGTAACGCTTGCCGAGGCGGCGAAGATTACGGCGGTTTTGCTCGGATACGATGTCAAGGCAGGCTATATGGGCGGTTATCCGTCGGGATATCTGGCGGTTGCCGGAGAGCTCGGCATATTAAAGGGTATAGCCGCGCAGAAGGAGGAGCTGACGCAAAGGCAGGCTTACAAGCTTATTTACAATACTTTAAACGCAAAGCTTGTAAGAACCTCTTTCGGAAGCAATAATTATTCGAGGATTGCCGATTCAAACGAAACGATTATGTCGTTTTTTCACAAGGCGCGCCTTGTAAAGGGCAGAATCGACGGAAATGAATTTTATTCCGAAGGCATGAGCGGCGGACTCGGCAAAAACAGAATTTCCGTTGACGGAGAGGTGTTTGAAAACGGAAAATTTTCCCTGAACGGCTGTATCGGCATGAAGGCGGAGGCGTATGTCCGCGACAGCGGAAACAAATACGAAACGCTGCTTTCGGTTTATACCGACAGCGAAGGCGCCGTAACGGTTGACGCCGAAAAAGCCGTTTCCTTCAGCAGCGGAATATTCACGTATTCGGACGCAGACGGAGAAAAAAAGGTGAGGCTCCCCCTTGACGCGACAATTCTTTTAAACGGCAAGGAGTTCAGCTTTGCAAAGGATAAATTTATTCCCGACAGCGGAAGCATTACACTTCTCGGGGAGGGCGGAAGGTATGACACGGTTATAATAAAATCTTATGTTGACTATGTGGTAAACGGAAAAATAGCCGACAAATATACGGTGACGGATAAATACGATTCGTCAAAAAGGCTTGTAATCGACCCCGACGACGACAGCACAACGCTTATCGATCAAAACAGAAGGACGATAGAATTCGGCGATATAAAAACGGGAAGCGTTTTGTCCGTTGCGGCGTCGGGAGACGGAAAGGTTAAAGAGGTTATCCTGGTTGAGGACAGCATATACGGAAGCCTTACGGGAACGGGAAAAAACAGTATTCTTGTTGACGACAGGGAGTACAGGCTCACCCCTGCCATGAAAAACGAGTACGAAAAAATTATCGGCTTGGGCGGCGAAGGAATATTCCATTTTAACATAAACGGACAGATAGCAAGCATTGAAGCGATGCCCGTTTCAAACAGCCGCATAGGCTATGTGGCACGCGGCGGCTTAAAGGGAAAGGGCATCAAAAAAACGCTTGCCGCGGTGATTCTCTCGCAGGACGGCTCTTTGGACGAGCATGAGTTCGCGCCCGTCTTTACCGTAAACAAAATTGTGTTTACAGACCATGAAAAGGCGTTTTCGGCGCTTAAGACCGGCGGCGCGGGAGGAATAAAATGCGATGTTGTTTTGTATGAGCTTAATTCGAAAAAGCAGATTGCCGGAATAGAATACGCCGACACGGGCATAACGGGCGAGATGAGCGAAAAAACAAGTCTTTACGTAACCGATAAGATAGCCGAAACGGACAGATATACGTATTATCAGTCCTCATGGCGCTGTATCCGCAAGAACTTTTTCGTAAATCCCGCGGCGCCGATTTTCAAGGTATTGAATCCTGCGTCAACAGAGCCGCTGACCGCCGCAAATTACAAAATCATAAAGCCGATAAATCTGGAAAATGCGGTTTACGGATATAAGCTTGTGGGATACACCACCGCGGAAAACAGCGGAATTGCGGAGTATATCCTCATGCAGCGCAACTCTGCAGAAACGGCGTCCGAAAATGTCAGCGAGGACGCGTGGGTTGTTATGGTTGACAAAATAAAGACGGTTATGAGCAGCGACGGCGAGGTCATGGAGGCCGCCGACATATTCAGCCGAAACGAAATCGTATTCAACGGCGCAAAGCTGAGAACCGTAACGGCGGAAAAAGGATTTTTCGGAAAGCTTAACATAAAGCCCGGCGATCTGATAAAAATTGACTTTACCGACGACAACAAGGCGACGGCGGCGGAGGTTGTTTACAGGCAGGGGAGCGACACTCTCGAATACACAAATTCCGCCGGCGAAAAGGTTGTGACATACGGCGCGGGGGATTTTCCGCAGTGCTATATAGGGCTTAGGAAGGTTTACAAAAGACGCGGAAGCGTTATCGACACCATAGCGTACAACGCAGACCCCGAGAGCGCGTCGCCTTCTCTTTATTCGGTGTACCCCGACGTATGGACGGTAATAAGATACAACAAGGATAAAAATTGCGTTGAAACCGCAAATATCGAAAGCTTTTACGATTATTACAGATACGGCGCGGAGTGCACGAAGATGATTATCAACGCAAGAAGCGGTGACCCGAGAACGCTTTACATCGTAGACTGAGAGGTTTTATCTTGTGAAAAGGAAAGTTAAAACAGCTGCGGCATTGCTCGCCGTCATGACGCTTGCCGCGGCAATTCCCGCGGCGTCATATGCAAATGACGGCACAATAAAAATATACGCCGCCAAGGACGCGGACACGCGCGGCACAAACGACAATCTTGTCGTGATGGCTTATAACCCGCTGTCAAACACCACGGGAAACTGCCGTTACGCCTACTGGGACTTTGACCTGGCGGAGCTTTTTGAAAAAATGCCGCAGGACTCTTTTGTGCAGTCTGTTACCTTTCATACCCGGTCAAAAAACTTTTATCACACGGAAACGGGGATAAATTTCTGGAATATTACGGAAAACTGGGACGAAAACACACTGAATTTTGAAAACCAGCCGCTTTGGGGCGTTCTTGACGGGAACCCGAAAAGCGACACCTACAATCTGCCCGAGAGAGCCCCGGATTATTCATGCGTCATAAGCGGTAAAAAGGGCGTATTTGAGTGGTACGAAACGGATATAACGCCGCTTTTTAACAAGGCCGCGGAAGACGGCGGCGCGCGTTTTTCGTTTGCCGCGCAGCTTTTTCTTGAAAATGCGGATACGACGCTCACGGTGCACACCGTTTCAAAGGAGAGCCCGGAGCAAAACGGAGCCTATATCCAAATAACGCTTGCGAAGAAAACGGGTTTTTTCGTTACGGAAACATCGCCCGAAAACGGGAGCGTCAAGGCAGACCCCAAGGGCGGAATATCGGTGACGTTTTCTTCGGAAATAAAGGATATAAGCCCCTCTGATATAATTATAAAGGACAAAAGCGGAAATACCGTGCCTCTGTCAAGCGGCGATATTACAAGGGACGGGAACAGGCTTTTTATTTCAAAGAGACTGAAGCCTTACGAAGGCTACGGCGTGACGCTTTCGGAAAGCATTACGGATGTCGGCGGAAACGCTCTTTGCGGCATGTCTTTTTCCTTTGCGACAAGGTGCGACGCGCTTTCTTTAAGCATTCCCGTTAAAGCTGACGCGTCGGTAAGGCCGCAGGAGCAGGTGAAAAACGTAAATTACGGCTTTGCCGAAAAGCTTTTTGCAAACAAGGGCGCTTTTGCGCTGCTGAGGCTTGATTTAAGAGATATTCCGAAGGGGAAGCCCGTTTACGCCGCAGAGCTCTCCTTTGCCGCGGAAACCTCGGGGAAGCCCTATGTGAAGCTTTACGCCATGCCCGACGGCTGGGACGAGAGCACGGTGACATACGAGAGCTTGGAAAGCGAATACGGAGCGGATTTTTGCGGAGAGCAAATAGGGTCATACCGCTTTGACGCGTCGGAAAACAGCGGTATCTACACCGATATAACCGCCGCGGCCGATATAACTGATTTTGTAAGAGACTGCATTGAAAAAAATCTTTCGCAGGCCGTAATAGGCATAGCGTGCGAATATGTTTTCAGCGTTTATTCGAGAGAAAGCGCGCTCCCGCCCGAATTATCGGTGACCTGTGATGAGAGGGGCGATATAAAGGCGGTGTCGTCCGAGCCGGAAAACGGCGGTGTATGCAGGGACACGGAGAGACCGGTTGTTCTTACGCTGTCTACGGATATATCGGAGAGCGCGCAAAAATACATAAAGCTTTTGAAGCAGGACGGCAGCGAGGTTATATCCGACTTTAAAAAAGAGGGAAGAAAAATAACAATAACGCCTCAAAAAGCCCTGGATGTAAAGGGAAGCTACAAAATAGTTTTAAAGAAGGGCTTTGCCGATATTTACGGCAGCACAATCGAAAGCGACAAGACGATAATCGCTTTTTTATCAGACGGAGAGGTGTCGGCCGCGGACGATGTACAGGTGATTGAAGCCGGGCTTCTGAGACAGTTTAAGGATATTGCCGGGCACCCGTATATATTCGGCAAAACTGAGGATTTTAAAAGAATCAGGGAGGAGGGCTTCGGGAAAAACGATAAAATCACAGCTTGGTATCGTGACACGAAAAACTACGCAAAAGACCTTTTAAACAAAGACACGGTATATGTAAGCGACCCTTCGGCAAGGATTCTGGGAACGGGCGTCGAGGCGGAAAAAAGAATTATAAGCCTTGCTATGGTATATCTTGTTGAGGGAGACGAGGCTTATGCGGAAAGGGCGTGGCGCGAGCTTTGCTGTATAACGGAGCTTTCCGAGTGGTGCAGGAGCGTTTTGCTTGACAACAGCGCGTTTACAAGGGCGGCTGCCATGGGCTACGACTGGCTTTACAATTATCTTTCCGAGGAGCGCAGGGCGGCTGTTTTGGATGCTGTTTGCACAAAGGGGCTCGATATTATAACGGATATTTACGACAATCCCGAAAAATACAAAACCTCGGCAAACCCCACGGGAGCTTCGCAGTACGGGGCGATATTCGGCGAGACAAACCACAGCACGCACAACAATTCTCACTATGCCGCAGCCGCGCTGGCAATTGCAAGGGAGAGACCCCGATACGCGGCGAAAATCACGGCGCACGCCATGAAGGCTCTCGAGCCCGGCTTTGAAAAGATGAAGCCTGACGGCGGCTATATAGAAGGCACGGGCTACTGGTCATTTGCCGTGCCGCCCGTTGCGAGAATGATGTCGGCGATGAAAACAAGCATCGGAAATATGTGCGGCTACGACAAAAGAGATGAGATTTTAAAGAGCGCGTATTATCCGATATATTGCCAAAGCTCTGTCGGAAACATGGTTTTCAACGATATGTACCCATACATAAAAACAGAGGAGCAGGAAATATATTTTCTTGCCGCAGCGGCAGGCGACAGAAGTCTTGCGGATCTTTGCGTAAGCAGAGGCTTTAAGGGCGCGCTTTTGCCGCTGTGGTATGACTTTAGGGAGGCGGGCGATGAAATAACGCTCCCAAAGGACAGAAGATTTGAGGGCGTTGACGTTGTAACCATGAGAAGTACGTGGGAAAACGGGTATGAGCTCTTTGCGGGTTTCCGCGTCGGAAGGGTAAAATGCACGCACGGCGATGTCAACAGCGGCTATTTTGCCTTTGATGCTCTCGGCGAGCGCTGGGTGAGCGCTCACGGGCTTGAGGATTACGCAGTTGAGGGTTATTGGGACGCGTCGCCAAACGGAAAAAGGTGGGAATATTACTGCAAAAGAGCTGAGGCGAACAACTGCATCGTTATAAATCCGTCGCTTGGGCCGGGACAGAATATTTTGGGCGAGGCGCGCACGGAGAAATTCGAAAGCTGCGATGAAAACGCTTTTGCAATAGCGGATCTGACGGAAAGCTACAGCGATTACGCAATAAAATACAAGCGCGGCGTTTCGCTTTTTGACGGCAGACAAAAATTTAAGGTTCAGGACGAAATTGAGCTTAAAAGCGAATCCGAGCTTTACTGGTTTATGAACACCGCGGCGGATATTAAAATATCGGATGACAAGCGTTCTGCCGTGCTCACCATAGGTGACAAGAGAGTATGGGTCGGCGGCACCTGCAGCGCGGATTTTGAATTTTCGCAGATGAAGGCGGAGCCGCTTCCGACCTCTCCGAACCCTGCGGGGCAAACCGATTGGAGCGATAAAAATAAGCTTGTCGTTCATTTCGGCGCGATAAAAAACGTAACGCTCTGCGTTGAGCTTGTGCCGCTTTACGCGGGCAGTCCGCAGCCCGAAATGCCGGCTGAGGTTATACCCCTTGACCTTTGGCATACGGAGGACGAAAAAACGGTCTTTGCGGACGCTGTCGCGGACACTGTCGCAGCCGATTGCAGCAAAGCGATGATTTACTGTATCCGACCGCTTGACAAAAGCGCCGTAAACGGCGGCAGCGTGAAGGTTTTTGACAACAGGCAAAAAAAATACGCCGCCTTTGCCGCAAGAGCCGAAAGCAATCTTCTTGAGGTTTCGCTTTCAGAGCCCTCGGACAGCTATATTATTGAAATAAACGGAGTCCGAGACGTCTCGGGGAGGGAATTGTCATATATTTACACCTATGACGGCAACGGTATTTCATCGGGAGCGGAAGTTTGGCAAAAAGAAGGGAAAACATATTTTAACGCGGTTATTCAAAACGGCTCCGGGGAGCGGGCTGATATTGCTGCCCCGTGTGCGGTTTTTGACAAAGACGGGAGGCTTAAAAGGCTTGATGTGCAAAGCTGCACGGCCGAAGCCCGAAAGGAGAGCAGGCTTAAATATATGCTTGATTTTTCCGACGCCTCCGATAAAGACAGTACCATAAAAATTTTTTTACTGAACGGTTTGAACCCCGTAAGCAAACCGATTATAAGGAGATGCGCATATGATTCATAAGAAAATATCTGCTTTGTTTCTCACATTCTGCATGATTTTTACGGCTTTCCCCGTATCGGCAGAGGAAAATACCGACATTTTGCTGTATTGCTCCGACGACGCCTATGTGGAAAACAGCGAAAGCAAAAAAACGCAGGCTTTTTACAGCGAACAGGTTATGTTTTTCGGAGAGGTTTACGACAGACTTGCTTTTTTAAAGTTTGATATAGGCACGCTTTCGGGCAGGGAATTTGAGGGCGCGCTTTTAAACGTCACCGTAAGCAGTAAAACAACGGACAAAAATCTCAAGGTTTACGAGGCTGAGGGAGAGTGGAGCGGAAAAAGCCTGACATATGCTTCAAAGCCGCGGAAATATAAGTTTCTGACGCAGCGTCCCATAGACAAATTCGGCATAGCGTCATACGATATCGATGTTTCCGAGGCGGTTATAAACGCCGCGCGCGAAGGAAAAAAGCACATTACGTTTGTGTTTTCCTCCGAGGCGGCGACATCGGGCGTGTATTCGTCCGAAAACGCAAGAGAGTCGTCAAGACCGAGGCTTACGGTTTCAAAAGACAGCGTTTATGTGCCGGGGCAGGTAAACACCGATTATGAGAGACCCTCGCAAAAGCAAATCGCCGAAGATATAAGAGCGCGGGTTTCGTCTGCCTCGCATCCTTACGTTTTCGGAAGAAAAGAGGATTTTGAAAAAATCAGGGAATACGGCTTCGGAAAAGACGAGGTCATGACAGAGCTTTACGGCTATGTCAAAAAGACGGCGACAAGCTATCTCGATCTTGACGTGCAGAGGTTTGACCTTTCTTCGAGAACGCTCAGCAACGCCTACGAGGCGTGGGACAGAATTTCCGAGCTTGCCATGGTATATCTTGTCGAGGGCGATACAAAATACGCCGAAAGAGCATGGAAGGAAATGGAGAACATAATAAAGCTTGATAACTGGATTTACGTTCTGCTTGACAACAGCACGACTGCCATGGCGGTGGCTGTGGGCTACGACTGGCTTTATGATTATCTGACGCCCGAGAGAAGGAAGGCGGCGCTTGACGCCATAAAGCAAAAGGGCCTCGATATCGTGACCGACATATACAGAAATCCGTCGATATATGCCTCGTCCGGCAACCCCACGGGAACAACGCAGACGGGCGCGATATTCAATCCCATGAACCACAACTCGCACAACAATATGCACTACCTCGTTTCCGCCGTTGCGATAGCCGATGACAACCCCGAATATTCGGCATATATTATATCAAATGCGCTGCGCGCATCGGAAAACGTGATGGATCTGCTTTTCCCCGACGGCGGATATTACGAGGGCACGGGCTACTGGTCTTATATAGGCCCGAAATTTGCTCTGGCGCTGTCTGCCATGAACAGCGCTTTGGGCACGATGTACGGCTACGATAAAACGGCGGGCATTCAAAAAACGGGATATTTTCCGCTGTATGCGCAAAGCAGCGTCGGAAACATAGTTTATAACGATATGTATAACTATGTCAAGACCGATGACGAGGAAATATATTTCCTCGCAAAAATTGCAAATGACGACAACCTCAAAAGGCTCTGTATAGAAAGAGGCTTTAAAGGAAAATATCTTCCTCTCTGGTATAAGCCGGGAGAATTGCCGAAGGAAGGCAATTCTGAGCTTACCCTCGACAGACAGTTCAGAAACGTTGACCTTGTCACAATGAGAGACACATGGGAGGGCGAGCAGGAAATTTTTGCCGGCATGAGAACGCAGGAGGCGCAGCGCTCCCACCAGGACGCAGGCTCGGGCGGCTTTGCCCTTGACGCCCTGGGCGTAAGATGGGTGACGGGTCTCGGCAAGGAGGATTACGGCCTTTACGACTACTGGAACTACACGCAAAGGGGAACAAGATACACATACTTTGCGCGCAGAGCGGAGGCGAACAACTGCGTTGTAATAAACCCCTCGGCAGACCCGGGACAGGATATCACAAAGAGGGGAACGATAGACAAATTCGTTTCAAAGAATAAGGGCTGCTTTGCAACGGCCGAGCTTGGCGAAGTATATCACGAGTACGTTAAGAGCTATAAGCGCGGCATAAAGCTTTTTGACAACAGAAGAAGGCTTATGGTTCAGGACGAAATGACGCTTTTGCTGCCGTCGGAGGTATATTGGTTCATGACGGTTAAGGCAAAGGATATTGAAATATTGGGGGACGGAAAATCCGCAATCTTAAAGTATAACGGCAGAAAGCTTCATTTTACCGTAGAGGCAAATTCGGATTTTACAATTGAAGCCGCAAATGCGGTACCCCTCGCGTCGTCTCCGAATCCCGGCGGACAGACCGTATGGAGAGAATACAGAAGAATCGGCGTTCACTTCCCGAAGGCGGCGGAAGAGCTTAATATTACGGCTGTTTTGACCCCCTTCCTGTCCGAAAAGGAAATCGGTGAAAAAGAGAACGGCTTCCTGCCCATGGACGAGTGGAAGGTTGAGGACGGAGAATGCGCGAGAATGATGCTCGATTCCATAGAGGTAAACGGTGAGCGGCTTGAAAATTTCAATCCCTATAACAGATATTACGAAATCAAGGGTACGGGCGATTTGTCGCAGTACAATATAACCGCCGTTTCGGATAAATATGACACCGAGGTTATCAAAAACGAAGACGAAAAGGTGTTTGAGATTATTGTAAAGGACAAAAACGGCAGCGGCGATTTAACGTCATATGCCGTAAGAATAAAGGATATCAGCGAAACCTCGGTGGATCTGACAAAATACAGAGAGCTTAAAGCGGCGAGGGTTTTCGCAACATCGGACGACGGCAACGTTGCCGAAAATGTGCTTGACGGCAGATACGATACAAGGTGGTCCGCCGAAGGTGAGCAGTCGCTCACGGTTGATCTCGGCTCCTCCGCAAATGTGGCGTACATCGGCTTTGCTACATATCAGGGCAATCTGAGAAAGGGCTACTACGATATTTACGTATCGGAAAACGACTCCGACTGGAAATTTATAACGAGCGGAGAAACCTCGGGCACAACGCTTGACATTGAATACACCAAGATAGGGCATAAATGCAGATATATAAAATACACGGGCTACGGAAACAGCACGGGAACATGGAACAGCTTAACGGAGGTTAAGGTATTCGGATAAAATGACGGGCGCTTCAGGGCGGAGATGCCCCGGGCTTACAGCTTGAAATCGCCGGGGCATCTGCCTGTCTTGCTTTTAAAGCATTTTGAAAAATGAGAAAAATCCTTAAAGCCCACCGCTTCGGAAATTTCCGATATAGTCATTTCGGTTGTTTTCAAAAGAAGAATGGCTTTTGAAATGCGGCTGTTTAAAACGTATTTGTGGAGAGTGGTGCCGGTGTAGGTTTTGATTATCCTGTTCAAATGGTTGGGATGATATGAAAAAATCCTTCCCAGAGTTATGTTTGAAACATCGCCCGACAGGTTGTCGTTTATGTATTCGATAAGGGCGCTCATTTTCTCGTTGAGCAGCCTGTTGTCGCTGCCGGTTTCGTCAAGGCGCGACAATGCCGCAAGAATTTCAAGCAGAATTCCGTTGCATTTTTCGCGGTAAAACAGCATTTTGCTGTTATATTCGGAAAACAATTCGAGAACCTTGCTTCGTATTTCAGGGAGATTTTCAAAATAAGTATACGACGAGGTCCAGCCGACGTCGGAAACGGAAAGCTTTTCCAGAATATCCGAGGGGTTGTATTCGCTTATCAGATCGGGCGGCACGGGCATTTCGATATCCTGCGCGAGATGCGTGATGTCAAAATTCATGCTTATCATCTGCGTGTGGGTGTCGGGCGGGATTTTATAGCCGTATCTTATGCCGGGCGACCAGACGGCAACGGAATTTGCCGTAAGCTCAAGCTCCCTGTTTTCGATAAAAAGAATCATTTTGCCCTCGAGACAGTAATATAGCCTGTAATCGTAGGCGCTGTAGGTCTGAGACGCTTTTACGTCCGTGGTTTCGGCGGAGAAGTTTTGCGCATACCGCAGAAACGGGGATATTGATTTAAATTGAATATTTTCCATTCGGCACCTCCTGCTGAATATTATTATATAGCAATATTTATATATTGTCAACATTTTTTTACATTGCAAAGGGGCAAAATTTATGAAATTTAAAGAAAAATTAAAAGGACGGGCAGTGAAAATTGTCTGTTTCGGCGACAGCGTCACGGGAGGCTATTTTGAATCCGACGCTGATATGCACGCCGTAAGGGATACGGAGGCGGTTTATCACAGCAGGCTTAAAAAAAAGCTCAATATGCTGTTCCCGGCGCTTGACGTCGAGGTGATAAATTCGGGCGTCGGCGGAGATACGGCGGCTCATGCGCTTCGGAGAATCGGGGACGATGTTCTCGCGCATGAACCGGATCTTGTTACGGTTTCCTTCGGGCTGAACGACGTAAACGGGGAAATCGGCGAATTTACAAATGCCCTTGATGAGATTTTCGGGGTTTTAAACGGGAAAGGCACCGAATGTATTTATATGTCGCCCAATATGCTCAACACGCGCATAAGCGAAAAGCTCCGAAGGGGCGCTTTGTACGATTACGCCTTGAAAACCATGGATTATCAGCAAAGCGGAAGAATGGACGGCTTTATGAAAGCCGCCGCCGGGTCTGCCCGAAAAAACGGCGTCGCTGTCTGCGACTGCTACGGAAGATGGAAGCGGCTTTACGGGCTCGGCGCCGACATAACGGGCCTTTTGGCAAATAACATAAATCACCCGATAAGGGAAATGCACGAGCTTTTTTGCAATTTACTGCTTGAAACTGTTTTATTTGAATGACGGAGGTTAAAAATGTTTAAAAGTATTACTCTCGAAATGAGCTTAAAGCCGTTTAAGAAAACCGACGGCGGCTACATAGAAAATGTTTGCAGGGAGATTTTCTCCGACTGGCGGCCGCTTTGCGAGGACGCCGAAGAGATATCGCTTTTGCTTTGGGTGGGAGACGGCTCAGAGCTTATAGAGTATAAGGGCGATCTTTCCGAAAAAACAGAATGGGGAAGATATATAGGAAACGCCAATCCGCGCAACAAGTTCAGCGACACGGCTCGCACAAGCCTCTTTGCAACAAGCTATTATTATACCGATAATCCGCCCGTAATCACATACGGCGTTTTAAAGCTTATAATAGATACCGTAAAGAGAATCGGGAAAGAGATGTTCCCCGACAAGAAAATCCGCGTCGGCGAGACCTTTGATCCCGGCCCGGAATTTGCAAAATCGGAGTTTAAATATTCGCTTCACAGCGAGGTATGCGTCGGAGGGTCGCTCGGCGCGTCGGGGCTGGTGTGCTGCTACAAAACCTTAAAGGCTGACAATTGCAGATATGCCGCATATCCCGACGGAATACCCGACAACACCTCGTTTGCAACGTTTTTCGGCAAGCAGGCGCAAATATTTTTGAGCGATATGGGCTTTGATTACATCTGGTTTTCAAACGGCTTCGGCTTCGGAAGCGAGCCGTGGGGGACCATGGGCGCCATCTTTGACGGAAAGGATTTCAAATACGAAAGACTTCCGAAAATAAAAGAGGACATATTGTCGTTCTGGAGACTTTTCAGAAAGGAATGCCCCGATTTCCCCGTTGAAACAAGAGGAACAAATCTCACAATGGGCATAGATCTGGCGCGCGACGGAGTTCCGCTCAAGGAAATATACGACGGCAATTTCGGCATGCTGCCGCCGCCAAATTCGCCGTGGGCGGCGCTCAACGGCGATTTCGGACTGGAGCTTGCCGGGCATATGTCAAGAATCGGAAAAATTCCGGGGGACAAATATATGTTCCGTTATTATCTGCATGACCCGTGGTGGGCAAACAGCCCGTGGTACGACAGATACGAAAGCATGCCGCACGATATTTATATGCCCATGGCGATTACGAGAATAGATGAAAACGGCGAGGTAAAGGGAGCGGAGGCATTCAGCATCCTTTCCATAGACAATTCGTTCGGTGATATGCCGAAAAGCTGCTTTACAGAGTCACTGCCTCATATGCTGAAGGCTGAAAAGGAAACTCCCGACAAACCGCCCGTGCTTGTTTGGGTATATCCCTTTGACGAGTATTCCGCGGCGGCGACGCGTGAGGAGGTCACGGATATGTTCTCCTGTGACTGGCTTGTGCGCGGCGCGATAAATAACGGCCTGCCGCTGTCGGGAGTTGTCACAACGGACAATTTTACGAAATTTGACGGCAACAACGCCCTTTACGCTCAAAGTATATTGCTTTCGCCCGTGCCCGAGAAGGATTCGCCTTACGAGTCCGCAATTTTGGATTTTATCGAAAACGGCGGAAAGGTTATATTCTACGGCAGCGTAAGCCGTGCGGGAGAAAGATTTCTGAATTTGGCGGGAATTGAAATCACAGACGGAATAAGCGGCACGCTTCCTCTTGAGGTTTTTGAGATTGACGAGGGGGAGCAGCCCGCCGAAATAAATCACAGACCGCTTTTTTCGGGCGGAGATTTAAATACGCGCATGAGAGAAAACGCGGAAACAAAGCCGTTTGCAAAAATCGGCGACAGGGTTTGCGGCGTTTACGGCAAGGGCTTTGCATGGGTGAGAGGAACGGTGTCGTGCCGCTTTGTTGAGGATAAGCACCTGCTCGAGGCCGACGACCCCTCAAAGCTTTACAGGGGAGAAAAGCTTTTGAGAACGGCGCTTTATTTGCTCGGCGTGAAAATAAGCTTCAGCCTTCCTGCACCGAAGGCAAAGCCGCCCGTCATTATGATTTCGAGAAAGAACAACGCATATTTGTTTTCGTCATACACTCCTTCGAGCAGCGTTAAAATATCGCTTGAATTGCCGCAGGGAGCGCCGATTTTGTCGGGATATGAAGCGGTTGTTAAAAACAAAACCGCGTCTTATCATTTTCCGCTTGCCGAGCATCGTGAATGCCGCGTTTTCGCAGAGCAGGAGGAGGGGCTTATAACGTGCAGGGAAGCGCCGCCCACAAGCAATTTTTACAGACGCAGAATAAGAGTCGAGGGGCTTAAAAACGCCACGGTGCGCTTTTTCCCCGAGGAATACTGCGCGGACGATGTGGGCGTTTTGCTCAATCCCACGGACGAAACAAACGCAGAGGGAAGAGATTGCGTCTGCGGAGAATACAAAAATGATGAAAAAGGCAGGTATTTCGAAGCCAAAAACGTTACGGGAACGCTTCTTTTTTCAATGCCTGTGAAAAAAAACGGAAACGGAAGGAAAGAACAGCAATGATATTTCCAAAGCCGAAGGAAGAAGCATATTTTGAAGGCTCATATAAATTAAAAGAAAAAATCACGGATTTTGACGTGTTTTCCCTGTATGAAAAATACAAAGACGGTTCCGCTGACGTAACCGCAAAGAAGGACGCGTCAATCGCGGGGGACGGCTACAGGCTGAGCGCGGACAGCGGCGGAATTAAAATTTCGGCAGGCAGCGACGCGGGAGTTTTTTATGCGGCTGCGTCGCTTAAGGAGCTGCTTTTTGCAAGCGGCGGAGAAAGTGTGCCGCACTGCAAAATATCCGACAGCCCCGACTTTGAAAGGCGGAGCTATATGCTTGACATAAGCCGCTGCCGTATGCCGAAGCTTAAAATTCTGAAAAGATACGCCGATATCCTTTCGGCGCTCAAATATAACGAGTTTTTAATGTACATGGAAAACACCGACTGCATGAAATACCCGGCCTTCCCCGAATTAAACCGTGACATTGACTGTCTTACGCCCGATGATATAAAGGAGCTTGACAGATACTGCGCCGAGAGGTTTATAGACCTTGTTCCGAAAATAAATTGCTTCGGCCACATGAAGGCGTGGCTTGCTTTGCCGGAGTACAGGCATCTTGAGGTGGGATATCCCGGGGCGCACACCGCGACAATAAACATTCTTGAGGAAGAAAGCTTTGAGCTCCTGGACAGGATATTCTCGTCGGTTATACCGTGCTTTTCGTCCGAATACGTCGATATAGGCATGGACGAAGCGTTCGGGCTGGGAAAATATCAGCTTGAGCAGATATGCAGAGAAAAGGGAAAGGACAGGGTATTTGCCGATTATCTTGAAAAGATATGCGATTACGTGCGGAAAAAGTTCGGCAAAACCGTTATTTTCGATTCCATGTCCGTGCAGGATTCGCCGCATACGTATGATGACCTGCCCGAAAACATCGTTGCTTTAAACTGGAGCTATGACCTTATCGGCAATTCGCGCGCGGAAAGAAGATGCATAGAGCTTAAAAAGCGCGGTATTCCCATATGCATGAGCTGCGGAACCGCAAACTGGCTCAGCTTTACGGGCAGATTCGACGTAATGAGCTTTAATCTGCGCACCTTCGGAGAGCTTGGCAGAAGATACGGCGCAAGAACCTATAATCTCACCGACTGGGGCTGCGGCGAGGGGCATATGCATCACCCCGTGTGGAGCATGGTGCCTGCCGCACTGGGGGCGCAATACGCCTGGAACGTCGGAGAAGAACAGTTCGGCGAAGGCGAAAGCTTCAAGCAGGATTACATATATGCGGCGCAGGCTTATGCCGACAAATATATTTTCGGGGCGCAAATATCAAAATATCTTTATAAGCTTCAGCAGTATTACTTGCTTGAGCCCGAAAGGATACATTCCTCGACAATGTGCTGCCTGATGTTCAGAAAAAAGCTTACGGAAACGGAATATCCCGGGTTTTTTGACTTGAAGAAATGCGGAGAGGATTTTTATTTTGACAACGTAATAAGCTATGTCAAAAAGATTTTAAAGGATTTTGAAAACGTTCCCTGCGGCGAATTTCTGAAAAGAGAGGTTATAAACAACGCTGACATGGTCATTCTTGCCGAGGAGCTTATGAAAATAAGGCTGCACCAAAGCGTGTCGGCCGAAAAGGCGGCTTATCTGACGGCGCTTATCGATAAAATCGCCGATGAATACAAGCTTTTGTGGCAGAGACTGAATTTTGACAAGGGTATGGAGGATTTTCTTTCGCAGCTTGAGGACAAAAAGAAAGAGCTTGCCAAAATGCTTTTAAGGGGAGATAACAATGATTGAAAGAAAAAAAAGAAGAACGGGTAAAATAGGAATTTTCGCGGTTGCTCACGCCGCATACGGCAGACAGTTTGAGGGCTTTGAGGAAAAAATTCTCGGCTACCATGCGGATTTGTGCGCGAAGATTAGAAAAAACGATATTGATTTGACAGACTTCGGAATGATTGACTCTTCCGAAAAGGCATACGCCGCAATACCGAAAATTCTGGGAGCCGACGTTGACGTTTTGTTTTGCAACATGACAACATATGCGACGTCGTCGGTATTTGCGCCGATAATAAAAGCCGTAAACAAGCCTGTGGTTTTGGCTGCGCTCCAGCCGGCAAAATGCCTCGATTACAAAAACGCCTGCACCCTTATGCAGCTTGAAAACGACAATATCTGCGCGGTGCCCGAATTTACCGGCGTTGCCGTACGCATGAACAGAAGGGTAAACGACGTTATTTTGGGCTGTCTGTACGGCGATGAGGACGCCGACGCGGAAATAGCCGAGTGGTGCGACATTGCAAAGGTTTTAAACTCTCTGTCGGGGGCAAGGCTCGGACTTATGGGTCATGTTCTTGAGTCGATGTACGATATGCACGCTGACCCGACGGCGATTTCGAATGCGTTCGGAGTTCATGTTCCTCTGCTTGAAATAGATGACGCCGCAGAGCTTTTCAAGACCGTTACGGAGGAGGAAACAGAGAAAAAAATCGAGGTTATAAAGGCTGAGTTTGATATGCCCGACCCCGTCTCCGATCCCGTCACGAGAAAGCTTACGAGGGAGGATCTGTATCAGTCGGCAAAAACGGCGGCGGCGCTTGACAAGCTGGTTGAAAAATATAATCTTACGGGGCTTGCCTATTATTACGAGGGCGCCGAAGCTTCGCTCCGAAGGCAGGTTGCGCAGTCATTTATTGTCGGAAACTCCATACTGAACGCGCAGGGTATTCCCATGTGCGGAGAATTTGACATAAAGACGCTTATTGCAATGCTTATTATGGACAGACTCGATATAGGCGGCAGCTTTGCGGAATTTCACCCCTTTGACTTCAGAGAGGACTTTATTCTTGTCGGCCACGACGGGCCGCATCACCTGAGAGTTGCGGAAGGAAAGCCTGTTTTGAGAAGCCTGACAAAATTCCACGGCAAGCCGGGAAGCGGCGCTTCGGTTGAGTTTAAGCTCAAAGAGGGCCCGATTACAATGCTCGGAATCACGCAGACGGCGTCGGGCGGCTTTAAATTTGTTATCGGTGAAGGCGAATCTGAAAAAGGGCCGATTCCGCCGACGGGAAACACGAATACAAGAGGCTTTTTCAAGCCCACGACAAAGGAATTTGTGAAAAAGTGGGTTATGGAAGGGCCGACGCATCATTATGCTCTCGGAATAGGGCATCGCGCAAAAACGATTGAAAAAATTGCCGGTATACTGGGAATCGAAAGCGTAACGGTAAAATAGTCAATTTTTTGATTCGCCGCCCTTGAAGGGCGCAGGTTTTACCGCTCTTTTTTCGTAAGGCCGCTTAAAAAGTCAAACAGCTTTTTAAGCAGCCTTTTTTTCTTCCTCAAATAAATTGAAGCTGTAAAATTTGTATTGTTTATGATAATATCTTTTCCCTTTTCTTGCGCTCCGGAGGTTTTTAACATCCCGAAACAATACCGAGGGGATAGGAAAAAAGCTTTGGAATAGGCAAACTGAGCCAAAACTTTAGTTTTGGGGTACCCGAAGGCGTACATAGGTACGCCGAGAGGCGAAGTTCGCCGATAGCAGGAAAAGTTTTTTGAAAAATCAAATTTTTTGATTTTTCCGCATAATAAATCTGACTGCATCATTTGCATATTCCGTGATATATGATTTTCCCCTTTTCCTGCGTTCCGGAGTTTTTTAACATCCCCATAAAAGCGTTATTATTTAACGACTCTCATAAGCTCGGCACGCTCAGCTGTCTGTACGCGATAATTATCCTCATCGTCGTTTATTTCAACACCGAGCTCTATATTGTACATTACATCGTCATACTTTGAAAGCATCGCTTGCTTTTCGCCTTCGCCGTCATTGTATTTTATAGGAATTCCGTAGTATTTTTCTCTGTTCATGTCATCAAATTTCGCTTCGAAATCAAACGAAACCGCATCGTCCTTTTCAAAACCTTCTCTGTACTGCTTTGCAAAGGTTCCTTTTAAGCCTTCTTCGTCAACAGATGTAATCGAAAGCGTATATTCTCCGACAACCTGCACTTTTCCGTCGAGGTTTTCCATAATCGGACGCGAATAAGTTCCCACATCGCCTTCGCTTATGCCCATATCGTATGTTGCCGTACTGTACGATATCTCCGCTCCGTCAAGGCTCGGCGTTTCGATAACAGTTGAGTTTATATCGGAAAGCTTGCCCGAAAGTTCGAATACAAACTCATGAACCACGCCGTTTTCATCTCTGCCGCTGAATTTTGCCTTGCCCGACGCGTCTGTGATAACATTATTTTTATCCGCAATGACGGTTGCCGAAGCTTCCGTTATGCAAATATCGTTTTTAACGCTCGGCAGACCGTACTCTTCAACATGATATTCGTCAAAAAGCGTATACTTTATACCGAATGATGCGAAAGCGTTTATATAAAGCGGAAGCTGTGAGGCGTTCAGTGTGCAGTTATATACCTTGCCCTCATCCGTATTCGTAACGCTTACAACATCGCTTATGCTTCCCACAAAGGCGTCAACCACCTTTTCAAAATCCTTTACCTCTTCAATCTCAAAAATATCCTCCGGGAAGCTTTCGGATTCATCACTGCTTTGTATGTCTTCGTGTATCGTCGCATGCTTTGTCCCGTCGTCATACGTATATAAACTCATGCCGCTGTCACTGTAATACGATGTTTCACTGCCTGTTACGGTATTTGTATCTCGCGAGAATTCCTTGCCGTTTTCCGAATCGTGCTTAACAAAATTCCTGCCCCCGTAATATACTTTGTCGTTTTCCGAAATTTTGTACTCCATATCAACGGTAAAGTTTTTTGCGTCTTTTGCAATAAACTTTGACGTTTCCTTAAACGAGGACTTAAGGCTCGCATAGCCCGAACCCAAAACCGCGTCGGCAAAAGCCGTTGTTGCAAGAAGCGTCACGCCGAGGCCTATGGCAATTGCCGCTCTTTTTGTGTTTTTTGTTTTCATATTTATTCACCCTTTCTGTGTTCGTACGAGTCTCGTTTTCCGATCACAGTTATATAATAATACCTTAATCTCTAATATCTGTAAACTAAATATTAAAACTTTCTTAAACAGTATAAACGTTTTAAAAATTTTAAAAAAACACCCCGAAGCATAAAACAGCCCGGGGTGTTTTCAAAACGCAAATTATTCTTCGTCTTCGCCGTCGCAATCTCCGCCGCAGCAGTCACAGCCGCAGCCGCAGTCTTCAAATTCAAGCTCGAACTCCTTGCCGCATGCCGGGCATGTGATAACGTCATCGTCAGAATCAAGAATGTCCGCGTCAATTGCTATGGGGCTTCCGCAGTAGGGGCATTCAATGTCCTCTACGTCAAAATCCAAATCCTCGTCATCGTCTTCATCATCAAAAAGATAATCCTCCACAAAGCCGAGATCCTCATCGATTTCATCAATCTGCTGCTGAAGCTCGTCCGAGTTATCCTCGATAGCCAAAATCTCATTTGAAAAATCATCCAAAACTTTGATGCTGTCTCTTATACACATCTCCGAGCCCACGAGACAGGCAGAAATCTCGT
>ENA-OUQH01000279-OUQH01000279.1-human-gut-metagenome-genome-assembly--contig:-NODE-279-length-40138-cov-5.013796_pt1 | contig 40138 bp, 30 predicted proteins | sample MGYA00237948_ERZ548828 | MGnify/ENA primary metagenome ERZ548828 (study PRJEB26490, sample SAMN05194711) | human gut metagenome | biome: terrestrial biome; feature: human-associated habitat; material...
TGATCTGATTTTTAATGTGAAAATAATCCGGCAGTTCACTTTGTTTCCACGTGTTTTCGTTTCTGGGCGGTTTGGGAAAGCGCTTTAAATATTCCTCATGATACCAGTTTGTATAAGCATCATTTCCCTGCATTTTATCTATAATCCAGAAATCATAAATCAGCAAAATACCCTGATCCTGCAGAGCATGTCCCATATTCTCTAAAAACAAATCCCTGTCAACCCAATTTACCATTCCAGCTGCAGTTACGATATCATATTTTTCTGCTGGCTCTTTTGTTTCCTCCGCTTTTGCCCTGTAAAATGTATATGCTTTATTATCCTTATATTCCTCTTTACACACTTGAATCATTTGTTCTGATATATCAGTTCCTGTAACCCTGTCGCAAATCAGGTGGAGTGCTTTTGTCGATAATCCAGCCCCACATCCTACATCCAATCCATTCCGAAAATTGGAAGTAACTTCACAATCGCTTACAAATCGTTCTATTACTTTTTTATGAAGCCATGGACGGTTCATATATCCTTCTGCGATTCTCTTTTCATCAAATGTAATTTTATCCATTTCCCCTCCAAATTAAATAATTGCCTGTAAAAGATGAATTCCCCTGCTGAGCAAACTATATTGATAATCTTTGTCATATGTTTTTTTTAGGATTATTTGCGGCATCGCTTCTTGAGGTACATATCTTAAACAATAATTCTGCAATTCCTCTATATTTATATCTGTCAGGGGATATAAATATAGCTTATACGGATTTATTACTGTAATAATTTGAAGTAACAATCTCCCTGTATATTCTATCATATCAATATTTTGATATCCTTCTAAAGCAATCTCTCTAAACGTCCTATGTTCATCATAAAAATTAAATCCAACTTCTCCCTGAAATCCAAATGCACCGCTTACTGGCTTTCCATTAACAATACAACTGCTTCCAGGTCCATTTTTACCAATATGAATACATGAAATATCTCCCAATTCCTTCTGAAAACCGGAAACAAGAATATTCATATTATTTGCTACTTCTGTTTCTATATTAAATTTTTGAAAAATTTCAGTTTTTAAATTACATCCGTTTAGCGCTTCTATTCCATCCGCCATACCTATTATTCCGTCATGTATAAACCCGGGTATTCCAGCTACCAAAAAGCGCCCCGGAGATTTCTCTCCGAAGGCGCTTTCCTCTCGCACCGGCGCCTTTGCGCCGGTAATATCTTTTCCTGGAAGAAACGCGACTTGCGTTTTCTCCTTATGCCAGAGATCCCATCGGGTCCCAGGGCTTTAATACGATCGGCTCCTGCTCGTAAGCTTCCAGAACCTCTTTCGGCAGGTACTTGCGGTTTACAACGATCTGATAGGTATACTCATCGAACCATCTGTCTGTCATAGTGTAGTAGCCATCTCTTCCGGCATCGGGTCCCCAACTGTTCTCAACTCTCCAGCGATTGGGCTGTCCGTTTTCGTCAATGTTCACGCCCTGGAATACCATTGCGTGGGTCATCAGGCTCTGTCCGTAATCCAGACGCTGTGCCTTGGTCATAGGGAAGTCGGTCTGGAACAGATCTTCCAGTGCAAAGATCTTGATATCCATAACGCCGCTCTCTCTGGTGGAGCGCTTGCCGACGTCACAGCCGAACCATACCGGCTCGCCATCCTTCATCTGTGCGATTGCAGCCTTTTTCAGCTCTTCGATCGGCAGATTGACATATTTTACCTGACGGCCTTCTGCAACGTTGCCCAGGTACTGTACAGTGTAGCTTCTGTAGTACGGCTTGTCCGCAGTCGGCGCATTGATCAGGCTAATGTAATCATTTAAGTTCAGACCGATATATTTTGCATAGAATTCCTTCGGGGTCAAGCCACATTCCCGATGGAACTGCTTGTTTTTGTCACGGTATTCGAAATCAAAGGTCTTGGGCGGATTGCCAAGGCAGATGCAAAGCATGTTGTAAACAATCTGCATCATTTCTTCCTTCTTTGCAAGCAGCTCTTCTTTGGTGCTGCCGGCACGGTATGCTTCCCGCAGAGTGCATGCGAACTCCCGCAGCTTTTCTGTCATGTAAGATACCATTTCGTTTGTGTTGGAGGAAATTTCGCTTTCCGGCATCGCTTCCTTCGGAACCAGTCCGTATTTGTCTACGATTGCACAGAGCATATCCCACTGTCCGCCGTCGTTTAACGGTGCGGAAAGCAAATGTGCGATCAACCGGCTGTCTGTATCCTCTTCCAGAGTATCCAGGATTGTATTCAGGAAATAGTTGGATTTCTCCAGCTTGTCATAAAACAGGGTATAGTTCTGGGACAACTCAAAAGTTTCCAGATTGCAGTGCTTCATTACCTGAAAACGCATGCAGTTTAAGGCTGCGAACATCCAGCAGCGGCCGCTCTTTTTCTGGTTGGTAATCTTGCCCTGCTCCAGGCTGATAGAAAATGTATTCGCAATCTCTCTTTCTACGCCGCTGTCTGTTGCAGCTGCATTTACGCCCTTGCCCACAACTGCGTTCTGAGCAACGCGGTTTGCACGATCCTGTACAAATTCTTTTCCGTACTTTTCCAGAAGTTCCATTGTCACTTCTCTGTTCATCTTACGGTTCTCCTTTCGTTATGCCTTACTTTGCTCCTTTATGCTTCTGCCCTAAAAACATATTTATCCAGACGATGAAAGGCCTCCTGCACTCTCGAAAATGGCAGCGCCAGATTCATCCGGATGCTGTCCGGGTAGAAAAATGCTCTGCCGTCCTGCCAGATAACACCGACTTTAACACCTGCCTGCAGCAGCTCATCCATTGTCTTATGATGTGCTTCACACCATTTATGACAATCCAGATACAGCATATAAGTGCCCTCCGGCTTTGCAAGCTCTACACCATCCCAGTTTTTCGTGATAAAATCATATGCCCATTCCATATTTTCTGTCAGTACAGCTTTCAGCTCATCCGCCCATTCCTGACCATCCTTACTGTAGGCACCGATCAATCCGTGCATGGAAAAAATGTTCATATTGTTATAATGAGACAGCGAGGTCTGCTTGTTCATCCGATCTCGAAGATACGGGTTGTATACAATATGATAGGAACCGATCAGTCCGGCAAGATTAAAGGTTTTCGTCGGCGCATACATTGCAATCGTTCTGGTTTTTGCATCCTCGGAAACCGTCTGTGTCGGAATATGCTGACGATTGCCCAGTGTCAGATCTGACCAGATTTCATCCGAAATAACGATACAGTCGTTTTTACGATAAACCTCCATCGCAGCTTCAATTTCTTCCCGTTCCCAGACACGTCCGCTCGGATTGTGGGGAGAACAAAAAATTGCCAGATGAATATGGTTTTCTTTGAGCTTTTTATCCATATCCTCATAATCCATCCGCCAGATGCCCTCTGCATCCCGTTTCAGCTCGGTATGTACTGCCCGGCGTCCATTATTGTTCAGGACGCTGGTAAATCCGGTATACGTCGGAGAATGAACCAGGATTGCCTCGCCCGGTGCAGAAAATGCCTGCAGCGCAGCGACAACACCGCCCAACACGCCATTTTCATAACCAATCGCTTCTTTTGTCAGCCCTTCAACGCCGTTGCGGACCTTCTGCCAATTGATGATGCTGTTGTAATATTCCTCGGACGGATCAAAATATCCGAACACCTGATGCTCCAGACGCTTCGTAATCGCTTCGCAAACTGACGGCGCTGTCTGGAAATTCATGTCCGCCACCCACATCGGAATCCGGTCAAACCCATCTGCAATCTCTGCATTCGGCACCGGAATGTTTTCCCATGCGATGGAATCCTTTCCCGTTCTGTCGATCACTGATGTAAAATCGTACTTCATGTTTCTTCTTCTCTCCTGAATGAATTATAAAATTCTGTCTGGCCTCTGCCTGTCTCAGGCTGCGTCGACTTTTTGCATCCCTTGAATTCCATAATCGGCTCCTCTTTTTTATCTGCAAAAAATCGCACTTCCCCTGTTTGCCTTTCCCAGTGGTTTAAGCATATTCCTTTTGCAGTGCCATGTCAAGCGAGCGCAAAACGCAGGCAAAAGCTCTACTGTAGTCCACGCCTGCGCTGACATTTTCCATGCCACGTATTTTTCTGCCACGCTAAAACGGGCTGCCTGTCTTTCGACAAAACAGCCCGTTTTCCCTGTTCATAATCTCTATCGTAAATTAAGCGTCGATTTCTTTATCTCTGATGTAATCCATAACATCGCCGACGGTTTCCAGCTTCTCAAGGTCTTCGGAAGGGATCTCAACATTGTAAGCTTCTTCAAATGCCATAACCAGTTCAAACAGATCCAGGGAATCTGCATCCAGATCATCTTTAAAAGAGGTTTCCTCTGTAATTTCAACATTGTCCAGATTCAGCTGCTCGCGAATAATGCCTGCGATTCTCTCTAACATAATACTATCTCCTTTAATTCCAAATCATATTTCAGTGAATTGACATTCAAAGTATATTATCCATCCTATCAGTTGTCAACTGTTTTCCGGTATTTTTTAAAGTAGGCTCTGATAGATGTCGCGCTTGCTCACGCCCCTGTCTTTTGCCGCTTTTTTCATGGCTTCCTTTCGGTCAAAGCCCTGGCTTTCATACAGTGCAACATGTTCCTCCACCGGCATTTCCAGCCAGTTTTTCTGTGCTTCCTGCTTCTTTTCCTCGTAGCTTTTTCCCTCGATCACAAGGACATATTCTCCCCGCGGATCGTTCGTTTCGAAATAGTCCGTCGCGGCAAAAATCGTCGTCGGCATCACCGTTTCAAACCGCTTTGTCAGTTCACGGCATAACGTAATTTTCCGGTCGCCCAGCACCGCCGCAAGCTCCTGCAGCGTTTTTTTCAGATGATGGGGCGCTTCATAAAAAATCATCGTCCGGCTCTCCTCCCGGCAATCCTCCAGGATTTCGGTGCGCTCTTTTTTATCCGGCGGCAAAAAACCTTCAAAGCAAAACCGTCTGGTCGAAAGCCCCGACATCGTGAGCGCCGTGATACATGCAGCCGCACCCGGCAGGCTCGTCACCCGGATTCCTGCTTCCAGACACATCCGCACGAGCACCTCGCCCGGATCGGAGATCGCCGGCGTCCCCGCATCCGTAATCAGCGCAATATTCTGTCCCTCCTGTAGCTTTGCAATCAGCGTATATGCTTTTTCCACTTTATTATATTCGTGATAACTTGTCATAGGAGTATGAATTTCAAAATGCGTCATCAGCTTCAGGCTGTTTCGCGTATCTTCCGCCGCAATCAGATCCACGCTGCGCAGCGTTTCCACCACGCGGGGCGTCATATCGCCCAGATTGCCGATCGGTGTCGCACACAAATATAAAATTCCCGTCATTGTTCCTCTTCCTCCTGTGTCAGCAGTCCGCCCTCCGTGTAGCGGTTGGCTGCATTCCAGAGAATCCACTCCTCATATCCGGCATCGTAGACCGCCTGAATCTGCGCGCGGATTTCCTCCGGGCCATAGGAAATATGCCCCTTTACCCATGTCGCGGTAAAATCCTGCAGCCATGGACGAACCGTCGCCTGCACGCCAGTCGTAGGGTCCAGCTGGGCGATCTCTTCTTTGCTGAGAGCAAAGGTTTTCGCAGCCGCGTCCTCTGCGGCTTGCGCGCCTTTTGCGGCTTGCGCGTCCGCTGTAGCTTGCGCACCATCTGCAGCTTGCGCGTTCTCTGCATTCTGCACAGCGTCGTTACCGCTAACTGCGGTTGTGCCGGACGTGCTCTGGCTGTCTGCTGCCGTGTCCGCCGCATTGTTGCCGCTGACCGCTTCCCCGCCTACAATCGCTGCGTCCACCGCATCATTCCCACTCACATCCGCCGAAACCGGCTTCTTCCCGGTCTTCGGATCAAGCCCGGCCAGCACCATTTTGGATGCCTGCATCGCTGCGAGCACCGTGTCGTATGGCTGTGCATCCGGAACCGGAATCTGATAATTATACGGTCCATAGTGCGACGGATAAATCATCGGGCTGATCGCATCCAGTGACCTAGACATTTCCACATAGTTCTGTCCTACGATCTGCTGATCCTCTTCACTGTCGATCACAACACCATAAACATCTGCAGAAATCCGTCCGCCTGCCGCGTGGATTCTCTCCGAGGCATACAGCGTAAATCCGCTGATCGCCTCGGTTTTCGTTCTTCCCTTCGTACTGTCGCCAAAATCTACCTGCTTCATCCGGCTGTCTGTCGAAAAACGTACATAATCATACTGTACTTCATCAAATCCGGCTTTTATCGCCGCTTCCCCGACAGATGCCAGATATTCCCAGACTTCTTTGCGGTAAGGATTGACCCATGCCAGCCCGCTTTTATCCCGGAAAACGCTTCCATCACTGTTATGTAAGCTCCACTCCGGCATTTTTCCCGCCAGAATCGGATCTTTAAACGCAACCACGCGCGCAATCAAATAAATGTTCTTTTCTTTGCAGGTCTGCACGAGCGCCGGAAGGTCTTTGATATAGTGCTTCTCGGAGCCGATCTGCTCTGCCAGCGGCACATCCAGCTCACAGGTCAGATACCCGTCGTCATTTTTGACGTCGATGACGAGCGCATTTAACTCTGTACGATCGACCAGCGCAATCAGATTGTCCATTCCCGCCGTGCCCGCCATCGGACCACTGACATAAATGCCCTTTACCTTGACGCGATTCAGCTCTTTAACGGCGGCTGCATCCTCTACACTGCCTGTACTCGCGCCGGGATTTGCAGTTGTGTCGCCGTCCACAGTGGTCTCAGCCCCAGACTCGTTCGACATCCCGAACTCGCCGTCTACGCTGTCTGCGGCTCCAGTGCCGTCCTCTGTTCCTTCCTTTTCCGCAAACGCCGCCATCGTTTCCACATTTTTTCCCTGGCATCCGCTCAGGCAAAGCCCTGCCGCAAGCACTGCTGCCAGAACACCGCAACGCAATCGACGGCACTTGCGCCTGGTACAAAACTGTCCGTCCGCTGCACCCTCCGGGCGGTCTCCCTTAATACCCATAAATTCCATAGATCTCCTCTGTATACACACCTGGCTCTTTATAGATCACCAGTGGCTTTTCCACCGTCATCCGCGGTTTCCCGCCGCGCACCGCCTGCAGCAGCACCATGTTCGGCTCGCGGTCGGCATACGGATACACCAGCTGCATCCTTTTAGGCTCGAGCTTATATTTCGACAGGGTGACGATCAGCTCTGCCAGCCGAAACGGACGATGCACCAGATAAAAGCTTCCGCCCGGTGCAAGCAGCCGCGCCGTCTGCGCTGCGATATCCTCAAAGGTACATAAAACCTCATGTCTCGCAATCGCCTTCGGCGCTTCGGGATTGGTCAGACCATGCTGCCCGATCATATATGGCGGATTGGACGTTACAACGTCAAAAGAAGCAGCCGCAAAAAGCTTATCTGCTTCTTTGATATCTCCCTGTATGACAGAAATCCGATCCTCCAGATGGTTCATGGCAATGCTGCGCCTCGCCATATCCGCACTGTCTGCCTGAATCTCCAGACCGCACAGGGACTCCGCCTGCGTCTTTGCGGACAGCAGCAGCGGAATAATCCCCGTCCCGGTTCCCAGATCCAGTACACGCATACCCTGCCGGATGCCTGCAGAAGCGAAACCCGAAAGGAGCACCGCGTCCATTCCGAAGCAAAATCTTCCCGGGTCCTGAATGATTTTCAGCCCGTTTCTCTGCAGATCGTCAATCCGTTCGCCTGATTTTAACAAATTTGTCCGGTCAGTCATCCAGCTTTGATTTTCCTTCCTTCTTCTCCTGGCGTTCGAGCTTTTCGAGTTCTTTCATTTCTTTCTCGTCGCCCTCACCATTTTTGCGTCCGCGTCCATGCTGTCTGCGGCGGAATTTCAGCTGCTCTACCTTATATTCGCGCAGTTCCTTTTCATCGTTGACCTCAACCAGCACCTTGACCAGCTGGCGCAGGACGTTTACAGAGGAAACCTCGCCCTTTAAGCCGTCGTCCGTTGTCACATAATCGCCGGTATTGGGCAGACGGCGGTTCAATTCCTCATAGGTTTCCTCCTCATGCTTCAGACAGCACATCAGTCTTCCGCACACGCCGGAAATTTTGCCCGGATTCAGGGAAAGGTTCTGCTCCTTCGCCATCTTGATGGAAACCGGAATAAACTCGGACAGATGGCTGTGACAGCAAAGCACTCTGCCGCAGATGCCGATTCCGCCCAGAATCTTCGTCTCGTCGCGCACGCCGATCTGGCGCAGCTCGATTCTCGTTTTAAAAACGCCTGCAAGGTCTTTTACCAGCTCGCGGAAATCCACACGTCCGTCCGCCGTAAAATAGAACAGAACCTTATTGTTGTCAAAGGTATATTCCGCATCGATCAGCTTCATTTCCAGACCGTGCTTGCGGATTTTTTCCTGACAGATCTTAAACGCTTCTTTTTCTTTTGCCTTATTTCCGGCTTCCTGCTCGTCGTCGCGCTCTGTCGCCACGCGCAGCACTGGCTTTAAGGGCTGTACAACCTTGTCGTCCTCAACTTCCCTGGGGGAACCGACTACCGTACCGTACTCTACCCCTCTGGCAGTCTCTACAATGACATGGTCGCCTCTTTTTACCTGAAAGTTCAGCGGATCAAAATAGTAGATCTTGCCCGCTGTCCGAAATCTTACGCCAATTACCTTTACCATCTAATCTATCTACCTCCATGTTCAGGTATTCTCCTGAATCGTCAAAAACAAAAGCTCCATCGTCAGTTCGAAGCTGACATTTGCACGCAGTCTCGCCTTTGCCTTTTCAAGGGCGTCCAGAATTTTTTCCAATCCTTCATAGGAGCTTCTGTCAGCCACCCTTTTAATATACTGTATTTCTTCCCGGAAAATCAAGTGATTTGCGTCATTCATCGCCTTGAACATCAGTACATCGCGGTACCAGACGGAAATGATATCCAGATAATCCGTCATGTCGAGCTGATACTCCGTAATCTTGCGGACTGCTGCTGCCAGCTCCGTGATTTCCATCTCGTTAATATATTTGAGCAGCGTCACCGCCTCTTCCCGCACCCGGTCAAAGTCCTCGCTCGATGCAAGCAGCTTTGCCTGTCCGATATTCCCACGCGCAAACGCCGTACACAGCTTCGCCCGGTAATCCGGCACCTGCAGCTGCTCCATCAGGTATTTCTGCACCAGCTCATCACGTACCGGACGCATATTCAACAGCACGCACCGGCTCTGGATCGTCGGAAGCAGCGCTTCGAGACTCGACGTCATCAGAATAATCACGCCGTATTCCGGCGGCTCCTCCAGCGTCTTTAACAGCGCGTTCTGCGCCTGAACCGTCATTTTTTCCGCCTCTTCAATCAAATAAACCTTATAAGGTCCCTGATAGGGCTTGATTCCCATATCGTTATTGACCTGCGTGCGGATATCCTCTACACCGATGCTGTTCGGTTTTTCATGCGTAATCCGGATAATATCCGGATGGTTTTCCGAAAGTGCCTGTCTGCACGAACGGCAAACCTGACAGGGCTTTTCCCCCTCTCCGGTACACTGCAGCGCCATGGCGAAAATCCGCGCGATAAATTTTTTACCGGAATTGCGTTCTCCGTTGATAATATAGGCATGCGATACTTTCTGAAGCTTCAGCGCAGTTTGCAGATGCTCGCAGATCTGTTCCTGCCCGATAATATCCTGAAATCCCGCCATGTCACTCATCTCCTTCCAATTTCGTAATTTCCCTGAAAATCTCCTGCAGGCAGCGTTCCAGATCGTCGTTTTGGAATCTTTTCACAATTCCCGCTTCGGAAAGCTTTTCTTCGGAAAAATCCGCTTCATCCGCCAGGAACCGTCGGCACAGCTCTGCATACTTCGGCTCCCTCTGCGCCCGTTCCCGTTCAACGGCACGGGACAGTCTCAGTCCGTCCTCGACCTCCACATAAATCGGAATTACCTGTTCCAAACCGTAGTAAGCCTGGACTTTCCGGTAGGATTCCAGCGTCCCCACCAACAGATAGCTATCGTTTGCCAGATCCACCTGCCCGTCATCTACCGTAAAATAATTCCAGATTCCATGCACTGTCTGATACGAACGCAGCTCGATTACCCTGCCCGCTTCCTGCAGCCGGGACAGTCCTGCTTCATCTGTAAAAAAATAATCCCTGCCGTTTACTTCCGTACTCCGCATCGGTCTTGTCGTATACGGCACCAGCGTGTGAAACGCAAACGTTTTATCTTCCATCAATCTCCGGTAAATCGTATCTTTTCCGGAGGCGCTTTTTCCCATAATATAATAGATTTTTCCCATAACAGCTTACTTCTTTTACTCTTCCTCGTCATTGGCGAAATACAGCGCCGCACGGACTGCCTTTTTCCAGCCCTTTAAACGTCTGTCGCGGTCTTTGGGCTCCATTACCGGTGCAAAGGTACGCTCCAGTGCCCAGTTGCTTCGGATATCGTCCTTATCTTTCCAGAAGCCGACCGCAAGTCCCGCCAGATAAGCGGCTCCCAGCGCGGTCGTCTCGATACATTCCGGGCGCAGCACATGCTTCTGCAGCATATCCGCCTGAAACTGCATCAAAAAGTTGTTAGCGCTCGCACCGCCGTCCACACGCAGGGCTCTCAGCTCGATTCCAGAGTCCTTTTCCATCGCTTCGATGACTTCCTCCGCCTGATAGGCAAGCGATTCCAAAACGGCGCGGATAAAATGCTCCTTCGAAGTTCCTCTCGTCAGCCCGGTCACAATCCCGCGCGCATACGGATTCCAGTAAGGCGCACCTAATCCGGTGAATGCAGGCACAACATATACGCCCTGGGTATCCTCCACTGCCGACGCATATTCCTCCGACTGCGGTGCACTCTTTAACATCCGCATCTCATCCCTCAGCCACTGCAGCGCAGCGCCTGCCACGAAAACGCTTCCTTCCAGCGCATAACGCACCTCGTCTTTGCCGCTCGCTGCGATCGTCGTCAGCAGTCCGTTTTGGGATTCAATCGGCTTTTCGCCCGTATTCATCAAAAGGAAGCAGCCGGTTCCATATGTATTTTTGGCTTCGCCCTCATCAAAACAGCACTGTCCGAACAGCGCCGCCTGCTGGTCACCCGCAGCTCCTGCAATCGGAATTTCCCCGCCGATCACGGATTCCTCCGTCACGCCAAACATCCCGCTCGACGGCAGAACCTCCGGAAGCATGCTTTTCGGAATCTGAAAATAATCCAGAATTTCCGGATCCCACTGCCGTTTGTGGATATCAAACAGCATCGTCCGGGATGCGTTGGTATAATCCGTTGCAAACACCTGTCCCTTGGTCAGGTTCCACATCAGCCAGGTGTCCACAGTGCCGAACAAAAGCTCTCCGTCCTCTGCCATCTTGCGCGCGCCCTCCACGTGCTCCAGAATCCAGCAGATTTTCGTTGCGGAAAAATAAGCGTCCGGAATCAGTCCCGTCCGTTCCCGGATCACTTTGTCAAAACCATCCTTTTTGAGCGCGTCGATCTTATCCGCTGTCCGCCTGCACTGCCATACAATCGCCGGATAAACCGGTTTTCCGGTCTTTTTCGAAAAACAGATCGTCGTCTCACGCTGATTCGTAATGCCAATTGCCGCAATATCGTCCGCCTCCGCGCCGATCTGTCCCATCGCCTCGACCGCTACGGAAAGCTGGGACGACCAGATTTCCATCGGATTGTGCTCTACCCAGCCCGGCTGGGGATAATACTGTGCAAACTCTTTCTGCGCAACAGAGCATACCTTTCCGCTCCTGTCAAACAAAATACAACGGGAACTCGTCGTTCCCTGATCCAGTGCCATGACGTACTTCTTCGCTTTCTGCATACCCGTACCCCCTGTATCGTATTTTTGCATCTGTCTTGTCTGTACCTTTGGACCTGTAAGCTGCAGCAGTCCTGCTTTTACAGAAAGAAAACCCCTCCTCCGAAATTTTTCTTCCTGTAAAAACAGAACTGCCGCGCTGAACCTCTTCAGTGCGGCAGTATGTTATTGTCTATTAAACCTCTACAACACGCAGCATGTTAGTTCTGCCGGGGATACCCAGAGGCATACCTGCAGTCAGGACAACCTTGTCGCCCTTCTTGATCAGACCTGCGTTCTCTGCAGCCTTAACTGCTTCACGGAACAGATCCTCTGCAGTGTTCTCTTCTGCGATCAGCAGAGGAGTTACGCCCCACTGCAGGTTCATCTGACGCCATACCAGACGGCTGGTTGTGCATGCGATGATCGGGCAGTTAGGTTTGAAACGTGCTACCATGCCGGAAGTAAAGCCAGACATGGATACCGGGATGATTGCTGCTGCATTCAGGTCAGTAGCAACGGTGCAGGTTGCGTGGCAGATAGAAGTGGTTGTATCCTGCTCCTGAGGAAGTCTTGCACCAGTCTTCTGCAGACGGCCTACATAGTCGATATCCTTTTCTGCGCGCTCTGCGATACGAACCATGGTCTGAACAGCTTCCAGCGGGTAATCGCCGTTTGCTGTCTCACCGGAAAGCATGATACCGGTTGTGCCATCGTAGATAGCGTTTGCAACGTCGGTTGCCTCTGCACGGGTCGGACGGGGATGCTTCATCATGGAATCCAGCATCTGTGTAGCAGTGATAACGTTCTTACCAGCTGCAGTTGTCAGCTTGATGATTCTCTTCTGGATGATCGGAACCTCTTCCATCGGGATCTCAACACCCATATCGCCACGGGCTACCATGATACCGTCGGAAACTTCGATGATCTCTTCCAGGTTCTGAATACCCTGCAGGCTCTCGATCTTGGAGATGATCTGGATCTTGGAGTTGTGCTCCTTTAAGATCTCACGGATCTGCAGTACGTCTTCTTTGCTTCTTACGAAGGAAGCTGCGATGAAATCGAAGCCCTTTTCGCAAGCGTAAACGATATCTGCGTGATCCTTCTCATCGATGAAGGGCAGGTTTAATTTTACGCCGGGAACGTTAACGCCCTTGTGGTTGGAGATCGGGCCGTCGTTCATAACGGTGCAGACGATTTCTGTGTCGCCCTGCACTTCTTCAACCTTCAGACCGATCAGACCGTCATCCAGCAGGATGGAATCGCCAGGCTTAACATCCTGAGGCAGGTTCTTATAGGTAATGGTTGCGCGCTCTGCGGTACCCATGATCTCTTCGGTGGTCAGAGTGAACTTCTGGCCTGCCTTTAATTCTACTTTGCCTTCTGCAAAGTCGCGCAGACGGATTTCAGGACCTCTTGTATCAAGCAGTACTGCAACAGGAAGGTTCAGCTCACGGCTGATCTTTCTGGTTCTTTCAAGCTTCAGTCCATGCTCTTCATAGTCGCCGTGGGAAAAGTTGAATCTCGCCACGTTCATGCCGGCCAGAATGATCTTACGAAGCATGTCTTCATCCTGAGACGACGGACCAATTGTGCAGATAATTTTGGTTCTTCTCATTGTAAATCTCCTTTTAGCATAATTTGAGTATTGTTATGGCATCATGATCGACTCCCTGAACCGGGAGATTCATTTGCCTGTAACGCGTAATCACATCGACAGCTTCCTGCGTGATCTGTTCCCCGGGCGCCACAATTGGAATTCCGGGCGGATACAGATTGATAAACGCACCAGCTGTCTGTCCTGCCGCTTCTGTAAGCGGCACCTGCGCTTTTGGCGCATCCAGCGCATCCGTCAGACTGATCTGCTGTTTTAAAACCGGATACGCAAGCAGCTTACGGTTTTCCTGTACCGGCTCGTCCGCGGCGACACAGAAATCATCGATCTCTTTCAGGGCGTCCCACAGACGCTGCCAACCGTCTGCTGTATCACAACAGGTCATAATCGCGGTCACATAATTTCCGGCCGCCATTTCCATCTGCAAATGATATTGCTTTAAAAGAATATCGTAAAAACGCTTTCCGGTCAAACATGTTTTTGAAGTTTCTGATAAAATTTTGCCGGAATCCATCAAAAAACCGGTTTCTGACGTCATTTTCCGGCTCCATTTCGTGCCGTCCGTCAAAACCTGCAGCCGTTTCAGACTGCTGCAGCGTTCCAGAAAACGTTCTCTTTCCGTAAAAAAGCTGTCCCACAGTCCTGCGCCATGTTTTTTCACCATGTCCATACAGGAATCCATCGCCGCCATCATCAGATAGGAGGGCGAGCTCGTCTGATAAATTCCTTCAAACAGCCGGAGCCGTTCCGTACTGACCAGGCTGCCTTTTTGCAACAGGAGTGCGGTCTGTGTCAGGCACGGCATCGTCTTATGAAGGCTTACGATCGTCAGATCTGCCCCCAGTGCGACCGGACTTTTGGGAAATCCCGGATGAAATCCGAAATGTGCGCCGTGGGCGGCATCTACGATTAAAGTCTTCCCGAACCGGTGAACGGTCTCTGCAATCGACGCAATGTCTGCCGTGATTCCGTCATAGGTCGGAGAGGTCAAAAGCACTGCAGATGCGTCCGGATTCTGAATCAGCGCAGCTTCGATCTGTTCCTTTGTCAGCGTGCCTGCCAGGGATGTCCCCGGCACGATATCCGGATACAGATAAACCGGCGTCAGCCGCCGCAGATAAATGCTGTGGTAAACCGCCTTGTGGCAGTTGCGCGCCAGAATCAGCTTTCCACCCTCCGGCACTGCTGCTGAAATTGCGGTCAGAAGCCCTGCCGTGCTTCCGTTGACACTGTAGTAACAGCTGTCCGCACCATACAGCGCCGCCGCCTTTTCCTCCGCGTCTTTCAAAATTCCTTCGGGATCGTGCAGATTGTCAAATCCGTCGATCTCTGTAATGTCCAGTCTCGCCGCTCTTTGCAGCGCCTCCGGAAAATCCGGCAGCGTCTCTGTAAGCCGCCGTTTATGTCCCGGCATATGAAAGGGATAGTAATCGCTGTCTGCATAAGCCGCCAGACTCTCAGCCAGTGTCCTCTGCGTCATTGTTTTCTGATTTCTTTCTGTTCTTATTACGCCCCTTGCGCTCCAGAAGCGTCTCCTTCAAGGAGCAGTATTTATCCGCAGTCGTCACGACCCATGCCTCCCGACAGCGCGGGATGTGGAACAGGGTCAGCGGCCACATATGCTTCCGGATAATATCCCGTTCCCGCGGTGTCAGCTGATACTCCCGGCTCGCATTTTCCAGCGCAACATTCGGATGGTGAAAGCCGTGCAGCTTTTCGTGGGAATACTTGTCATGCCAGTCATAGAGGAAGTAGTCGTGGAGCAGTGCGCCCCGGACCAGATCCCGTTCGTGACAGTGGATGCCAAGTTTTTCAAGAAATTTTTCCAGCTTTAAGCTGCATTCCGCCACGCGGATCGAATGGCTGTGTACGGACACGCTTCCGTGCTGGATAAAGCTATTGGTGCTTTTAAAGTTGCCGGACTGCAGAATGTCCCCACCATGCTTTCTCAGATTCCTGCGCAGCTTTGCATGCTGCCGTGCCCATTTCTGGAAAGCTTCTTTGCGCTTCTGCTCTTTGCGCTCGTCCTTCGTCATATTCCGGCCTTCCTGTGCCGATACACGAATCTATGCCGTTCTTTTGTCGGCACTTGCTCTTTTTCATAAAACAGCGCTTTTTTACAGTTTTATAGTATACCACATTTTGCCTTTACTTACTACGTACAAACCGTGAAATATTTGCAAAATAAAGCAGTTTTGTCATTCAAATTACATAATTATCTCCGGGCTGCCATTGCTTGGTCAGCTCCTGAATGGTGATACCCGACAAATATTCCCGAACAACCTTTTCCAGCCCCTCCCAGACCGGAAGCGTCGCACACATTCCTCTTCGCTCACATTCCCTTGCAGCGTCCTCTAAACAGGACACCGGAGCCATGCTGCCCTCCGTGAGCTTCAGGATCTCATATACATTGTATTCCTCCGCCGGTCTGGTCAGCCGGTAGCCTCCGCCTTTGCCGCGCAGACCCTCCAGCACGTCTGCCTTCGTTAAGGATTTCACGATGCTTTCCAGATATTTTTCTGAAATTTCCTGCCGCTCCGCGATATCCTTCAGCGGAATAAATTTTCCATTATTATGCTCTGCCAGATCGATCATCACGCGCAGCGCATATCGTCCTCTCGTTGAAACCATCATATCCTGTTACCCTTCCTTTCAAAGCTTTTTCAAAATTTCTTCTACACTTTCCGCCCGTAAAAATTCATGGCTTTGCCCAAAACCCGCCTGATCGAGTGCCGAATTTTTCATAATCCACGGATGCCCGACCTCTGCCAGCATCGGCAGATCGTTATAGTTATCCCCAATCGCGATCACATCTTCCAGAGAAATCCCCAACACACCGCAAAGATCCCGCATCCCGGTTTCTTTGTCCGACAGCATAAAATCCAGCCATTTTTCCCCTGCAACCGCCGCTGAGAACTCTCCTCTCCACGGATCACCGAAGGGCTTGTCATATTTTGCCGCGCCGCTTCTGCAATAAGCTGATACCTTTATCATGTCCTCTTTAATTTCGTCCAGGCTGTGAACAATTTCTACACGATTTCCCAAAAAATACTGAATATGATAAATATAATCGTCATGCTTTGGCATCAGATAACTGGTATTGGCTCCGGAAATCAGAACTTCCATATCGTCATTGGCAAGAATCTGCTTTGCAAGCGCTTCTGCTCGGCTGCGCGGCATCGGCCGTTTCTTTAAAATCTGATCCTTTCGATAAAGAATCGCACCGTTTTCGCACAGAAACGTCATCTCTTCCGCCTTCGGAGCAAACAGATTTTTCAGATTGCTGTACTGTCTGCCGCTCGCTGCCGCAAATAGTATTCCTTTTTTCAAAAGTCTGTCGATCTGAACAAAAACTGCTTCCGGTACTTCCCTTTCTCCACTCTGAAGCAATGTTCCATCAATATCTGTCGCCACCAGCTTGATCATGTGTTCTCCATTCTCAGTTCACCCGTGCCATTCGTGAAATACCCATTTCCCCTATTACCTACTATGATAACCTCTTTTTACTGTATTTGTAAAGCACCAAACGCTTCCAATTCCTCTGTGCTGTCTCCGAACCTGTATGCTTCCATGCTTTCTTCTGCCTGGCAGCTCATTTTTTCCTCATTTTTCCAAATCTGACCGGTGTTTTTTTCCTGCTGCCGTTCTATACTGAGTTTATACGGAACGGAAAACAGTATCCGCATCCGCAAATATGCAGGAATCGAGGACTTTTACCATGAGATATTCCAATCATATTGTTGATGAAACCACGCATGCTTTCAAATGTGCCAAATGGTTCGCACTGGTCAGCTCCCTGCTGCTTGGCATTTTCGGCACGGTGCTGCTGATCTGGCCCAATACTTCCATGAACGTTATCTGCACCCTGCTCGGTGTTTTGATGGTTGTTTTCGGCGTCAGCAAAATAGTCGGCTACTTCTTTAACGTCAGCTACCACATCGGCTTCCAGTTCGATCTTGCACTCGGACTTTTCGCCCTGCTGTTTGGTATTTTGTTTCTGACCCATCCCGGTGCTATACTTTCCATTACCTGGGTGCTGGTCGGTATCTATGAAATCGTAGAAAGTGTATTTAAAATCCAGACCGCGATGGATGCCCGCCACTATCAGCTCTCCGGCTGGGGACTGCTTTTATTCTCTGCCATCGTCTATTTGCTGTTTGGTATTTTCCTGACCTTCAACCCTGCAAAAGGCGGCAGCCTGTTCGTTCAGGTCATGGGCATTTCGCTGATCTTCGCCGGAATTGAAAATATTATCTTCACGTTCTATACTTCCAAACGTCTAAAAGACATCCGCAACCGTCTGCACGACGAGTGGATCGCGTTGGATGAGGACAATATTATCGACTGATCGACGTTACATACACGTACACACCGGTATCCACATTCCATGTGTGCACGCAAAAAGCCCGTCGGTTCGCAGCTTCGCCTGAAAGTTTTCTTTCGGGCAACCGCGAATCATCGGGCTTTTTTTATATAGCATTTTCTAACTGATATTTCATTCCGGGTGCTTATCCTTACACCAGCATGATCATCTGGCGTCTTGTGCCGTCTTTTCTAAATACTGTTTTAACATAATATTCCTTTTTAGCCAAACTCCCAGAAGCTGCGCCGGTTTTTGGGCTTCACCGGCTTTTCTTCCTCTTCTGTCCGATACTGCAAAATCATGGAGGAGGTCTTCGGCATCGTCACCGTAATTCGTCCTGCTGAAACTTCTATCTCCATCGGATTGATGTCATAGCCCCTTTCCCCGGTCAGGATCAGCCGCTGCAGCGTGCAGTCCCTCGGGATCCCCAGCTCCCAGACAGAAAGCTCTTTTGTAATCTCATTTTCATTATTATTGATCAAAACAACCGAATGATTATTTTTTGTAAATCGCCCATATGCCAGGAAATTATAGTCCAGGGTCAGACATTTTAAGGAGCCTGTCTTAAATTCCTTATTCTGACGATGAATCCGGATGATCTCCCGATGAAAGTTGATCAGCTCTTTATCTTCCCTGCCCCACGGATAGGTACGGCGGTTATCCGGATCGGTAAAGCCACAGACGCCCGCTTCGTCGCCATAATAAACCGTAGGCGCGCCAGGCCATGTCATCTGCATGACAACAGCCTCCAGAAGCACTGCTTTTTTTACATCATGATTTGCCGCCTCTGCGCCGAGACTGTTCGTTCTGCCGACACGACGGTTTGTTCTGGTCAAAAATCTGGAATGGTCATGGTTGGAGAGCTCATTCATGGCAGTTAACCAGGACGGCATCGCCATATTTGCTCCGTGATATGCCATTGCGCCCACAAAGCTGTCCGCGTTTCCCAGAAGATCCTGCCGATAATCATCGCTGTGCTTCTCCATGCCTGTTAAAAACCAGCTGACCGGCTCCATAAATGCGTCATAGTTCATAACCGTATCCCACTGATCTCCCTGCAGCCAGGAAGACGGATCTCCGTAATGCTCCGCAACAATCAATGCATGGGGATTGGCCTCCTTGACCGTATCCCGGAATTTTGCCCAGAACCGGTGGTTATACTCCGGGGAATGTCCAAGATCTGCCGCAACGTCCAATCTCCAGCCATCTGCATGAAAGGGCGCAGATACCCATTTTCTCGCGACCTGCAAAATATAGTCCTCAAGCTGTCTGGATCCCTCATAATTCAGCTTGGGAAGTGTATCGTGGCCCCACCATCCATCATAGGTCGGATTATATGGGAACCGGTTATTGTCATGGAAGCTGAAGTAATCATGATACGGACTGTCTTCTGAAATATACGCGCCCTTCTCATAGCCGGGCTTGTTTTCATAAATCCGCTCCCGATCAAGCCACTTATTGAAGGAACCGCAATGATTGAATACACCGTCCAGGATTACCCGTATTCCACGTTTATGGGCTTCCTCAATGACCTGGATCAGTAATCTGTCACTTGCTTCCAGATTTTCGCTGTCTGTGGTTCTGAGGATATAACGGTCTGCGTGGGTATTATCTGTTTCCCAGTCCTCCAGAAGCCGTCCGCCATCCTTTACGATCTTTCCGCAGTGCGGATCCACATGGTCATAATCCTGGCTGTCATATTTATGGTTGGAAGGCGAAACGAACAGCGGATTGAAATAAATTACCTCCACGCCGAGCTGCTCCAGGTAATCCATTTTATCCAACACGCCCTGTAAATCTCCGCCATAAAAATCACGCACATCCATTGAGGACGGATACCGGTACCAGTCCTCTACATGCTGTGATTTTGCGCCGATATAATGATATTCATTTGTCAGGACATCATTTGTCGGATCCCCGTTGCAGAAGCGATCCACATAAATCTGATACATCACGGCACCCTTCGCCCAGTCCGGCGTATCAAAGCCAGGAATCAGGACGAAATTGTAGTGCTCATCCGGCCGTTTTACCACACCACGAAAATCGTAATAGCAGGTGATCGCACCTGCCTGAATTTCAAAATACCAGCTGATCTTTTCATTATCCAGCTGCAGCTTTACTTCATAATAATCAAACTGCGCGTCTGATGATGCCTTAAACATCAGATTTTTCTGCCCTTTACAGACTAAAAAAACGCGATCGACATTGCTGCGCTTGGTGCGGAATGCGATCTTTACCCTGCTGTAGGGTGCAGGCTCCGGCGGTGTCACATAATTTTCTGTCGTATCACTATAAAGCGCCCTTTTACTGAAAACAGGGCGCATTTCATTCATATATTTCTGATCACTGAAAAAACGATTAAATTCCATGATTTTCTTTACCTATCCTTTACAGACCCATTTTATACTACCGTTTTCGGAATGGCAAGCCAAAATCCTGCTCTAGCGCTATATCGCAGCATAAGGATATTCTGCCGCATGATAAAAGGACAGCCGTTAAGCTGTCCTTTTCAGAGAAGGTATTTCTTCTTATGGGGTATAGCAAAAATATATAATGTATTGGGGGGGGTTACAAAGAGTATAATAGCAGACCCGCCCCTTTTTGTATATTCTCCGTTTTCACAAATATCACAAATTTTCGTTTTTGTTTTTGTGACTATTTACCATTTACGCGAAGAAATCTTCCGGTTGCTTTTCAAACAGCGCTTCAAATTCTGCGCGGCTGATCTTTTCTTTTTTCAGAAGCAGCTGTGCGCTCTTATGCAGCACATCACTGTTTTCCAGAATCAATGCCTTTGCCTTTGCATAACACTCGTCAATAATCCGGTGGATTTCTCTGTCGATCTCCCCGCTCACCAGCTCGCTGTGGGCCTTTGCATGCGCCAGATCCCGTCCGATGAACACTTCATCATCGTCATCATCATAGCAGATCACGCCTACGTTTTCAGACATTCCGTACCGTGTTACCATCTTTTTCGCAATCTGTGTCGCCTTTTTGATATCACTGGATGCGCCGGTGGTAATATCATCAAAAATAATTTCTTCCGCGATTCTTCCGCCCAGGGATACCATAATCTCCTGCAGCATGCGACCCTTTGTCATAAACATATCGTCACGCTCCGGCAGCGGCATCGTATAACCTGCTGCACCTGCGCCGGTCGGAATGATCGACACCGAATAAACCGGTCCGACATCCGGCAGCACATGGAACAAAATCGCATGTCCGGATTCGTGATACGCTGTAATCTTCCGTTCTTTATCAGAAATAATACGGCTCTTTCGTTCTGTTCCGATTCCTACTTTTACAAAAGCAGTCTTGATATCCTCCTGACTGATAAAGCACCGGTTATCCTTTGCTGCTACAATTGCCGCCTCGTTTAACAGATTTTCCAGATCGGCTCCGGTAAATCCTGCCGTTGTCTGAGCGATCTGTTTTAAATCCACGTTATCACCCAAGGGTTTATTTTTCGCGTGAACCTGCAGGATCGCCTCTCTTCCTCCAACATCCGGCAGTCCGACTGCGATCTTTCGATCAAATCGGCCGGGACGCAGGATCGCCGGATCCAGGATATCTACGCGGTTTGTCGCTGCCATTACGATGATTCCTGCATTTGCAGCGAAACCGTCCATCTCTACCAGCATCTGATTCAGCGTCTGCTCTCTTTCATCATGACCGCCGCCCATACCGGTTCCACGCCGTCTCGCCACCGCGTCGATTTCATCAATGAACACGATACATGGTGCATTTTTTTTCGCTTCTTCGAATAAATCCCGAACGCGGGAAGCACCGACACCGACAAACATTTCCACGAAATCAGAACCGGAAATAGAAAAGAACGGAACGCCCGCCTCTCCGGCTACCGCTTTTGCAAGAAGTGTCTTACCTGTTCCGGGAGGGCCTACAAGTATCACTCCCTTCGGGATTCTCGCACCTACATTTGTGTATTTCTGCGGTGCCTTAAGAAAATCTACCACTTCTACCAGATCTTCCTTTTCTTCCTGAAGTCCGGCAACATCCTTTAATGTAACCTTGCTGTCGCCTGCCAGGCTCAGCCGCGCACGGCTTTTGCCGAAATTCATCATCTTATTGCCGCCATTCATCTGGGCATTCTGTGCATTCATCATCATGAAGATCAGAAGCACACCGCCCACAGTGATCAGCGCAGGCAGGATGGACGTTAAAAATATATTATCGCCGGGCACATCCCTCACGATCGTCTTGACTCCTGCCGTTTCCAGCTCCTCCAGCACCGGATTGACATCCGATACCACCAGCACCTTTTCGTCTCCCGAGGTAAGATGTACCTCCACGGAACCGGTCGGCACTTCCCGATTCTGCACTACTACAGCTCCCGATATTTCTCCGGTATCCAGCATCTGATTGAATTCCGCCTGTGTACAGGTATCCTCCATGCTGCGCAGTATTCCCGAAAACCAGAAAACCAGGAGCACAATAAGCAAAAGGGAAATGACGAGATTCATTCCTCTGCCGTTTTTGTTCACTGCATCCTCCTTCGGCTAAAAGCCTGCATCAATCAAATTTTACCACTCCGATGTACGGAAGGTTGCGGTAACGCTGGTCGTAATCCAGACCATAGCCTACCACAAATTCGTCCGGAATCTGGAATCCGGTATAATCTACCTTTACATCGATCACACGGCGATCCGGCTTATCCAGAAGCGTGCAGAGTGCCATGGACTTCGGTCCGCGTGCCTTTAACATATCCAGCAGATAGCTCAGGGTACGTCCGGAGTCCACGATATCCTCCACAACAATAACATCCTTGTCGCGCAGAGGCTCATCCAGATCCTTTACGATCTTAATAACTCCGCTTGATTTGGTATCACCGCCGTAGCTGGATACCGACATGAAATCCAGGGATACCGGAACAGTAATCCGCTTTGCCAGTTCACATAAGAAAAAGCTGCCGCCCTTTAATACGCATACCAGATGAACCTGTTTTCCGGCATAATCTTTACTGATCTGCTCACCAATCTCCTGAATCCTTCTGTCTACCTCTTCTTCCGACAACATCACTTCAACTCTTTCTGCCATGCCCAAATCCTCCTTGGTTTTTCTGTTCTATTCTTGCTTCTCCATACAGGTAACTTCCAAAATCACCCTCGTCTGCTCCGTTACCCGATAGTATGTGCTGATTCTTCCGCCCGGTACCCAGATAATGTGATTCCCGTCTGCCAGCACCATCATACTGTTCCGCTCATTTGCAGGAATTTTTTCTTCGATCATATATTTCTTTAAGCTTTTTTTTGAAAAATTATCATCGATTGTCAGATAATCTCCGCTCCTGCGCGTTCGAAATACGACAGATTGTATTATTTTATCATAATCCAACCATTTCGTATACTTTTTTTGAGGGATATTTTTTAAAAAAGCACCAACAGCAGCGCCGCTTTCCTCGCCTGCCGCAGTATTTTTTTCGCCTGCTGCGGTATTTTTTTCACCTGCTGTCGGCTCGTCCCGATGCAGGTATCGCACTGACACCACACCCATCCCCGGAACATGCAGCTCGCCAGAATGCTCTGGGAGCGGAAGCTCTGCGGTCTGAAGCCCAACCTGCCTGCCTCGGTCAAACCGCAGCTCCGACGATGCGTCCTGCTGCTCCGGCAATGCGTCCTGCTGCCGCTCCAACCTGCGAAATACCAGCAGCCTAAACTGCCGCTCCACCTCGAGCTGACACGCTGGAATCCGCAGCTTCCTACCGCTCTGGCAGTCCGTCCCTACAAGGTGCCACACCGCTTCGATATGCGCTGCCGTCAGGTCGCGCCCCGTGCCGATCTCCAGCAGACATTCCCGCACGCACTGCTTCTGCAGGAAAATATCTTCCTGTTGCAGAAGTTCGATATTTAATTTTATTATAGTCTGTTTATCGCATCTCGTATGCTCCGCAGTTACTTTTCTTCGCCCCACATGCTCTACTCTCTCTCTGCCGCACACATTCGTTTTCAAAGCATCTGCTTCCACCCTGCAGCGTTCCAGCGCCTGTCGGGTGCAGCTGCGCACAAAATCCGCCGTCTCCGCCAGGAGCTGTGCCTCTTTCGCCAGATGCGCTCCGGCTCCGCTGCAAATTTCCTTTTCCGCATACGGCAGAACCCGATTCCTGATTCGGTTCCTTGTATAATCTTCTCCGGTGTTCGTAGAATCTATCCGCCAGGAAATCCCTTTTTCCTGGAGAAAGCTTTCTATTTCTGTCTTTCCAGTTTCCAAAAGCGGACGGATAATCATGCTTTCCCGTTCCGTCTTTCGCACCGGGCGAATCCCTGCCATTCCGTCCAGACCAGTGCCGCGGAACATGTGAAACAAAAGCGTCTCCGCGCAGTCGTCCCGATGATGCGCCACCGCAATTGCACCGTGACAATCGCCCATCTCCTGTAAGCACTCTTCAAAAATTTCATAACGCGCCCGGCGTCCGGCTTCTTCGCAGCCGATTCCCCACTGTTTCGCCAGCGCCGCCGCCTCAATCCGTATTGCCTTTAACGGTACATCCCACGCCCGGCAAATATCGCGCACATACGCCTCATCCGCATCGGCCTCTACCCCGCGCAGACCATGATGAACATGCACCGCGCACAGCTGCAGTCCCAGCTTTTTGCGTAGCGCAACCAACACATACAGCAGGCAGACGGAATCTGCTCCCCCGGAAAGTCCGACTACGATATTTTTATTTTCCGGGATCATATGATACCGCTTCATATAGAAAAGAATTTTTTCCGTCAGATCCATCCTGCAGTCTCCTTTTTTCCTTTGTGCTGATAAACTCGAGTGCCCGCGCTGGCGCGCTCTTTGCACTCTCGTTAGGCGCACACGAAAACCAATTGCTGCCTTCGGCAGCCCTTGCTTTTCCTTTGTGCCCCTACATTATACCTCAGATGTTTGTCCAGTGAAACTTCTTATTCTATATCCTCTATCTCCCGTTCTTCGTTTTTCCAGATTCCCGTAACTAAAACCGTCATATCATCTCGGATTTTGCCGCCGCACTGGCGGATTGCATAACGCAAAATCAGGTTTGCCAGGTCGACCGGTGAGCTGACGTTCAACGAAGCGATTTTCTGCTCCAACAGATATTCCCCGTCCCCGCACGGCCAGTTCTGCACTACACCATCCGAAACCAAAATGACCAGATCGCCGCTGTTTAACTGCCACTTTTTTTCACTGATGTCCTCTGACGCCGACATGCCGAGCGGCAGCTGCCTGCTCTGAATTTTCTCCACACGGTCGCTGCGCTTGATAAACCCTGCTGCCCCGCCAGCTTTCACCGTCTCGCACTCCCCCCGGTAAAGATCAATCCGGCACAGATCAAGCGTCGCCATCCGGTTTTCGTCCCCCTCCGCGCCTGCCATCCCATTTAAAAAAAGCATCGCCATATCCGGTCCAAGCCCCGCATCCAATATCCGCTCCGTCAAGTCTACAATCCTGCCGCTGTCCCGCGCCGCGCTCTCCCCGGACCCAACTCCATCCGACAAAATCATGGCAACGCTGTCGTCCGTTTCCAGAAAAGAATAGCTGTCCCCGGAGACGCTCTCCGTTTCTTCCGTCGCGCATGCCGCCGCTGTCAAACAGCTGAAAATCGGCTCTTCCTCAAAATACAGACTCACGGATTCTTCTCCGACAAAATATGGATTCCTCTTCTGCGGCACCAGCCGGATATCCATCAGCACCGACAAATACCCGGCAATTTCCTCTACCGTCATGCTTTTGTTCTTTGTCAGGCGGACAGATATCGTGATCTGCAGCCTGTCCTCTTTTCCCCGCAGCAGATAAATATCCTCTACTACAATGCCTTCTCCCGCCAGGGCGCGCACAATCTGCTTTTCCTGCCGACCGCCCAGCCGGATCAGCTGAACGGACGTATCCGCTACCGACTGCAGCATTCCCGCCATCTGACGCATATGCGCCGCATATTGTTTCCGGCTCTCCATCGCCTGTCTGCGCCGAAGCAGCTCTTCCCGATCGTCCGGCGTTTTTTCCTGCTCCAGCTCCCAGTTCATCTCACCCATAACCGCAGCAAGATTTTGAAACGTATCCGCACAGTCCAGCATACATCTTCGGTCATAATCCAGCAGCCATGCCGACTGCTGCACTTCGTCATTCCAATATTGAGATTCCATGGCATGTCCTTTCCTGCGACCTTTTTTCTCCAGTATAACTGCTGACATGCGCGCCTTTTGTCAAAGCAGGCAAACCGTAGATTCTTTTTTTCAGAAAAAGAGGTATCCGCAGAACTGTACAAAAAAGAATGTGCCCTGGCACATTCTCGCGCCGAGGCGCGGTTGCTTTAGCAACCATCTACCCTTGCGCCGAGTGCGCATCCTCGCGGAGCGTTTTTATTTCATAGGACGCATTTTCCCATGAAACAAAAAACAGCCCCGACAGTTTTTATTCATGACAATAGAATGCTCGCAGAGCGTGCATTCTATTGTTTGAAAACTGCCGGGGCTGTTCCTTTGCACCTCTTATAACGGAGGCGCGCCTTCGATTTTTACTTAATTTCTTCCGGATTTGGTTTCAGGGTAACACCTCTGTTGATATCGCCCTTTAAGTCCTTGCCGAACTCGTAGTCGTTGCCAGGCAGAATTGCATTCAGGATAATACCTGCCAGCGCTGCGATTGCAAGACCGGTCAGCGTGATGGATGTACCGAATACCGTAAAGGTCAGACCACTGGAGAAGCCCAGGCCGCAGACCAGGATCACTGCTGCGATAACCAGGTTACGGGACTTTGTCAGGTCTACATGGTTCTCTACTACGTTACGGACGCCGATTGCGGAAATCATACCATACAGCATGAAGCTTACGCCGCCGATGATTGCGGACGGCATGGAGCCGATTACTTCAGCCATCTTCGGAATAAAGCTTAAGATTACTGCGAATACAGCTGCAATACGGATCACTCGGGGATCATGTACACGGCTTAATTCCAGAACGCCGGTGTTCTCGCCGTAGGTGGTGTTTGCAGGACCGCCAACCAGAGCGGACAGCGCGGTTGCAAGACCATCTCCTACCAGAGTGCGATGCAGACCGGGATCAGCGATGAAGTTTTCGCCGACTGTTGCGGAAATCGCGGACATATCGCCGATGTGCTCCATCATGGTAGCAAGCGCGATCGGAGCCATAACTAAAATTGCAGTCAGGTTAAACTTGCACAGCTGGAAAGGCGGCAGGCCAACCCAGGATGCAGATGCAATGTTGGAGAAATCCAGGATAGCGCTTCCGTCCGGATTTGTCAGGCCAATTGCATTTAAAACAGCTGCAACAACATAGGAAACCACAACGCCCATCAGAATCGGGATAATTTTGAACATTCCTTTTCCCCAGATGTTAAACACGATAATGGTTCCAAGTGCAATCAGGGCGATCAGCCAGTTGGACGATGCGTTGGAGATTGCAGACGGTGTAAGGGACAGACCGATACAGATGATAATCGGACCGGTTACAACAGGCGGCAGATAATGCATAACGCGATGTACACCTGCAAGCTTGATGATCAGGGCAAGCACCAGATACAACAAACCAGCTACAACAATACCGCCACAGGCATAAGGCAGCTTTTCTCCCATGGTCATGTCTGCGAAAATTCCGGTGTTCAGATTCGCTACCGTAGCAAAACCGCCCAGGAATGCGAAGGACGAACCAAGGAAAGCCGGTACCTTCAGCTTGGAGCACAGGTGGAAGAACAGAGTTCCCAGACCCGCGCAGATCAGGGTTACCTGAATGGAAAGCCCTTCTCCTTCAAAATAGTTGTTGACCAGAATCGGTACCAAAATCGTCGCACCAAACATTGCGAACATATGCTGCAGACCTAACAGCAGCATCTTCGGTACACCAAGTGTTCTGGCGTCTTTAATTGCCACACTTTTCTCCTCCATTATGAACCTCCTATAAATTTTTATCTGTTCTATAGTAGTCTCTTTCTTTCTTTCCGTCAATCATTTCCTGTAGAAAAAAACCTTCTATTTTCTATGTAAATTCAGTTTTTTCCTCTTTTTTTCAAAGATAGGGTGCGCTATAATAAATTCTGCACGCCATTGGTGTGCAGTTCACACGCACCAAAGAAAGGACTTCTATTATCATGACTTCCAGTTCCGAAACCTCCCGGCTGTCCGGCCGCCCCGCCTGGGCGTTCGACCGCAGGATTTTCTTAAACGGCATGCGCGACGGCGTTCCCATCGCACTGGGCTATTTTGCCGTTTCCTTTTCCCTCGGCATCGCCGCAAGAAACGCCGGTCTGACGCCGCTGCAGGGCTTTTTTGCCAGTCTGTTAAACAATGCTTCCGCCGGCGAATATGCTGCCTTCACCTTAATCGCCGCCAATGCGACGCTTTTCCAGGTAGCACTTATTACCTTGATCGCAAATGCGCGGTATCTGCTGATGAGCTGTGCGCTCGCGCAGCGCTTTGCACCCGGCACACCGTTTTTCCACAGACTGATTATCGCTTATGATGTAACGGACGAGCTGTTCGGCATCACGATTTCCCGCCCCGGCTGCCTGAATCCGTTCTATACCTATGGTGCGATTTTACTTGCCGCTCCTGCATGGGCATTCGGCACAGCCTTCGGCATCATGGCAGGAAATGCGCTTCCGCTGCGCGCTGTCAGTGCGCTCAGCGTCGCCCTTTACGGCATGTTCCTCGCAATCATCATCCCCCCGGCACGGAAAAATAAAGTCGTTGCTGTCCTGATCGTCATCAGCTTTGCATTGAGCTTTTTCGGCAGTTATGTGCCCGGAATTTCTGCATTGTCCGACGGAACCCGCACGATTTTGCTTACCGTGCTGATTTCCGCTGCCGCAGCAATTTTATTCCCGGTCAAAAATACACTGGAGGAATCCGAACATGAGTCGTAATGTGCTTTATATCGCCGTCATGGCGCTGGTTTCCTATACAATCCGCGTCCTTCCGCTGACGCTGATCCGCAAACCGATCCGCAACACATTTATCCAGTCGTTTCTTTATTATGTGCCTTATGTTACGCTCGCTGTGATGACCTTTCCAGCCATCCTGCACGCAACGCAGTCGCCGATTTCCGGTGCAGTTGCCCTGATCGCCGGAATCATCGCCGCATGGCTCGGCGCCGGATTATTTCCGGTATCCGTGATCTGCTGCGCACTGGTTTTCCTGATCGAGCTGTTTATCTAAAAAAACTGATATCACAGCTTAAATTTCTTGCTTTATCTTCCGTTATGAACTTGTTATGCTGTTCCTATGACACAGATCAATCTGAAATCCCACACGATTTCAGCTCTGGGAGGAGAGTTATCGTTAATGGAAGATTTTAAAAAGAACTTGCTTAAAATGGGAAAAACAAACCGGACTGTCCCGGCGGTTTTACTGATCGCTGCTGTCTTCTTTCTGCTGTTCGGCATTTTTATGCTCCCCCACAAAGTTCAGCCCTTTGACCCGACCTCCGGCGGCTATGCTTCCCTCAATATCGTCTATGTTATGGGACCCTTCGCAGAGCAAACCTCTGACGGAAGGACTGTAAAGAAATATTATGTTGCCGAAAACGACAAAGGTTACTGGTCTATCATCAGCACCGAAAACTCCTGTCCCTTTCCGGTTTACAATGAAACCATTTCCGATGCCGATCTGAAAACACTGGTTCCTCAGACTGCTGTCGGTCAAAGCAAAAAGATCCCCAAAAAGCTTGCCGGATACCTTGTAGACTACTTTAATAACAACGGCTTTGAGCTCTCCCTTTCCGACTATGAGCAAACCTTGGGTGATCATTATCTCGATACCACCGCACCTTTGATGGGCAGCAGCCTTGTGCTCTTTATATTTTCTGCAGTCTTTTTCATCCTCAGTGTGATCGTCCTGATCTCCTTCAGGAAAAACAGCAATCACATTCAGACCCGTATTCAGGAGCTTATGCAAGACGGTGAGTTCGAACCACTCTGTCAGGATTTCCAGTCAACTGACGCTGCTTTTTATGACAGATTAGGTCTCGCTGTCTCTCCCCATTATCTCCTTGACTTTTCCAATTTGCAGTATGGTTTTTCTGTATACCCCCTCGATCAGTTTTATAATGTTTTTAAATGCAACATGGTGAACGGTCAGCCTACAACATCCAATTACATTGCTCTGGAGCTCAAGAATGGACAGCGGATCCTTGTTGCAGCCTGCCAGAATCCATCTAAAAACTTTAACACTGCACTGGATATGCTGAAACAGTCTATAAACGGAGGTATGCAATGGTAATCACCTACGGAACCCGAACCTTATTCAAGCGGGAAGGCGCATGGGGACATGCGATCTGTAAAAACTGCGGACATGATGCTCCCCAAACCCTTTGCCGCCAGCTCGATCAGGTAACACTTTTCTTTATCCCCATCGTCAGTCTTGAAAAACAACGCGGCATCCTGTGCGAAAGCTGCGGCATGATTGTACCCCTCGACAAGGCAGAATACAAACGCCGCCGTGAGGCGAGACAAAAAGCTGCCCTTTTCTGAACTCTGTACGATAAAAAACCGGTCTTTTATGACCGGTTTTTTTGCAGTTCATGACAATAGAATGCACGCTTTGCGTGCATTCTATTGTTTATTCTTTTTTCATAATCCATACTTCGCTGACTGCCAGCGCCTTTAAGGTATCGTAAACCTCCCAACGGACTTTCAGCGTGCCGTCCTGATAGGATTCCTTCGGCAGGTCGTATTCCCAGAACGGCTCTCTTCCCGCCTCGATCTCCCGGCGGACAGATTTTCCGTTCGGATTCTGCGCAATCCGATCTGCCAGCAGGACTTTTCCGGCACGGATATTGACCAGCGTTTCATCCTTCAGCGCGGTCTGTCCCACAAATGCCCGGAAAAACGAATTCGGATAAAATACCTTCATCCCATAAGAAGCTTCCGGATCAAGTCCGGTAAACGTCATTTCCAGCGGCGTTCCATACAGCACCGTCACATTCAGCGCCCAGGTCAGCGGCATCGGGAACTCGTGGTACCAGCCGTCGATCTCATGCAGCAGGCCGACCATTGTATACACGCTGTGATCGATGAATGGAGTTTTTAAATATCCGGGATCTTCCTCCCAGCTGTGCCATACGGAAACATGTGAAAAGCCTTCGTAAGTGCCGGGCGCGCAAAACTGGTTTCCGTCGCCGGGATCCTGACGCAGGTTCAGCTGATGCAGCGCTGCGCATCTGTTCTTTTCGTTCTGCATCTTTTCAATTCGCTTAAAGCTCTGCATCAAATACTGATAATCGTTTAATGGCATGCTTCTCGTCTGCAGGTACGCGCCGCGAATCCAGCACTGCCCGCCGTGATGGTTTTCGGTCAGCTGAATACCGCACAGATTCCGCAGGCTGTCTGCCAGCTTCAGCATTTCAAACAGCACATCCTCCGCTGCCGGAACGTCCCTGGAAAGATTCAGGATCGTCCGCGCCTCCCGGATAACTGCTTCGCTTCCGGTAATATCCGCCAGGTCGAGCACCGCACGCGCCTGCTGCTCCAGCTCCTGATCCTTTGCATATTTCTGTTTCGTCCAGTAATCCGTCAGAATCCGCAGCTTTAACATCTGATAGCGGTAATTGTTTTTCACCTGTTTCGATACGGTTTTATCGAATGCTGTAAAGGATTCATACAGTGCATCGATTCCGTCGTTTTCCAGAACCGGGCCATCCCAGTTATGCTCCACGTCCATCAAAAATTCCGCAACCTGCTCAGAGGTTTCCGAATCGATAAACAGGTTTGCATAATCCGCCATCGTTTCCTCTGCCGCCACCGAGCTGTCAAAATCCTGATCCGCCCAGAGGATCTTGTTGACGTCGTCATGGATACCCTCGGAATAGGTGATCGAACCGATGGTATACGGCTCTAACATATTGTGAATCGCTTTCATTTTTTCCGGACGCGCATTGTAGCCCTCCCGTCCGCTCGTCAGTGCAAACGCCATATCCCAGTTTTCCACCGGGAACTGACAGTTCGAATTGTGGGAAATATCCGGATAGTTCCGAATGTTTTCACGATATTTTTCGGGAAGCTTCTCATACAGCTCTTCGATGCTGTCCTGCTCCCAGGGCGCAAAGCACACGCCGGTAATCCAGTCCGGCTCCTTTGCGATTTCTTCATAAAAAGTATCGTACCAGCCAGGCTCCGGCTGAAAATGCTGCGGTGCAACCCATACGCCCGCTTCCGGATGATATTCGTGCAGAATTTCCACAAAATGCTCTGTCAGACGCATCGCATCCGTCGGCCAGAGGGAACCGGGATCCCCCAGCGGAACCAGCATTGCATCCAGATAAGGAATTGCAGAAAAGACCCTCCGGCGTTCTTCCATCTCCCGGTCGATGCACCCAAAATCATGATAATCGCGTCCGACATTCGGATACCACAACCAGACGTCCATGCCATAGGAATGAATGATTTTGGAAACCTCGCACATCAGCTCCATCGGATCTTCCGGGAAAAGTGCGGAATACAAACGGTCGTCCGTCTTCGGCGGAAGCAGCTCGATGGCGTTTGCTCCGAACAGCGCCAGATCCTCGATATACGCCTCGAATTCCTTTTTTGACCATGCACCGTAGGTATTGTTTTTGTCCCGGTAGCCCAGCTGATGTCCCCGCAGCGGATACTGCGGCGTCATGCTCAGGCTGTCCAGCTCGTCCGGAATTTCAATGCTGCCTTTTTTTACAATTGCTTTTCTCAAAAGCCGCGCCATTCCGTAAAACTCACCGCGCTCGTCTTTTCCGAGCACAACGATGCGCCCGCTGCCGTCCGGGTTGTCGATAACCCGGATCCGGAAGCCCTCTTTGCCCGGCACAGTGATGCCGTCAAACAGCGCTTTGATCTCCTCGCTGCAGCTGTCCTCTTTATAAAACTCTATGCTGATTTTTCCAGACGTTTTAGACTGCAGTAAAGAAACACCGCTTCGTTTTTTTAAATTTTTGCAAAATACGTCCGCAGTCTTTTTTTCCAGAGCAGTCTGAAGCTGCGGTTTGTATACAACAGCTGATGTGATTTCCATTTTCTTTCTCTCCTTTTCTTTATTTCCACAACTTCCGGGCCAGGATGTCCAGCGGCTCTGCGAACCGCTCAAACAGCCCGTCCTCCGTAATTTCATTTCCATCCTGCGATGCATAATCGTTCCACAGCATATAGCAGGCTCCCAGCGTCCGGCTCGACCACCGCGGAAGCTCCCAGGTTCGCTCCTGCGTTTCGAAAACGTTCGGCTGCCACTTTTTTTCCAGAAAATCCAGATCCAGACGGTCATAGCCGCCGCCCGGAATCAGGTACAGACTGCTGCTCAGCGAATTGATGATGGAAAATCCGGCATCATACATTTCCTGCGGATCTGTCCAGTCCGTATCCCATACCTGCAGCTGAATTTTTCTGGAAAGCCCCGAATAATCCTGTCCGGTCTTCGACAGGCTGCCCCACATGCGGATCGTCTTTTCCGGCGCTGCCTCCGCCACATAGTCCGAAAGCGCTTTCATATAATCCACAAAGGCTTTCTGATTCCCAAAATACTCGTCCATGCCGATATGCACCGTCCCCGTTCCGGAAAAAGCATCCGACTCTATCAGGTATTCCGACCAGATCGTCTCTGCCAGCTTCTGCGCTGCTGGGTTGGACAAATCCAGCTGATCGACACTCTCCGGGTCACCGGAAAGCCCAAGCTTCGGAAATACTTTTGTAAGTGCCAGACTGTGGGCGGGCGTGTCGATTTCCGGCACGACCTCAACGCCCATCACCGCAGCGTCCTCGATAAACTGTGCAAATTCTTCTTTGGAATAATACAGATCCTGCGACGTAATCGACTGTCCCGCTTTATTTCTCACATCCGATTCCAGTCGAAACCCCGCATACAACTGTCGCGCGCCCTCTTTTGTCCCATCGTAATCGCTCTGGGAAATGATCTGATTGTCGTTCAAATGAATCTGCAGCGTGTTCATCTGATGCTTTGAAAGCTCTTCTGCAATGCGGTACAGAAGTTCGAGGGAAACCGGTCTGCGCCCTACGTCGATTCCAAAGCCCCGGACCGACCACGCCGGATAGTCCCGCAGCACGCCGGCCGGAAGCTGTCCTTCTGATTTCTCCCAAAGCTGTCCAAGCGCCACACACCCCCAGCGCACCCCGCGCTTCGTGCGCGCCGAAATCGAAATCACGCCCGGACTCTCTGCTTCCAAATTCAGTTCATACCCCTCGTTCCCAAGCGTCTGTGTCCATTCTTTCCCGTCCCCGACAGCCTTCCGAAAGTTCAGGGCGATATCTCCTTCCGCTGGTTTTTCTGTATCCGCCAGCTTCTCAACCGATACGTCCTGCAGCAACTGTCCGGAAAGCTCCGTTGCAAAAAGCTGTGCCGTCCGCTCCAGCTCCTCGTCCCGGTACACGACCCGGATGAAACGGGTTGTCCAGTCAGAGTGGGCCGCTCCAGTGGACGCGCCACCGGGCTTCCATTCCATCGCGGTAAAGCCCTCTGGAAGGGTCACTGCCGAGAGGGCGTCCGGTACTTCCTCCCGCTCTCCGTCCACTTCCACCCTCTCCGATGCCGGAATCTTTGTCTGTATTCCCGGCAGTTCCTGCATTTCTCCGTCTTTTTCCAGAATAAATCCAAGCTCAACCTGCGTATCCGCGATCGTGTCCGTGATTTTTCCGTCCATATTTACCAGCACATCATAATCCGCACCGCCAAAGGAAATGCTGTACGGCTCCAGCACCGTTGGGAGCTCCAGCGTTCTGCGGCTCCCAGCTTCAATCACAGGTGTTTCAACCACAAAACAATCCTCCAACTGTCCGTACACTTCCAGCTCCTGTACCGAGACGTTCTGATAATACAGGCTTAAATCGCTTTCCTCTTTCAAAACGTCCGTCACATGCAGACGAAAATACCGCGCCTCTACAGGCTCATTCAACACAATCTGCTGCTCTTTTTGCTCCGGCGCTTCTTCAAAAACAGACGCCTGCTGCCAGTTCTCTTTATCCTGGGAATATTCCAGCGCATAGCTTTTCGCATTCGTCCGTTCCCAGTATATCCGAACTGCACCGATGCTGACCGGTTCTCCAAAATCCGCCATCAGCCAGTGATCGTTGTTTTCCCAATCGTTTTCCGACGACCAGCGCAGGGTTTCGTCCGTATGATTTCCGTCCCCCGCATACATCGCCCGAAAGTCCTTGCCTTCCTCGCTGTCCGCTGTCAGCTTCGCTTTTTTCTGCAAAATCAGATTTTCCCCAACGGTTTCTACCGTCAATCCGGCGTCACATTCTTCCGCACTCCATACCTGCCATAACGGCTGCTCTTTCTCAGAAATTTCTGTCATGCTTTGAGAAGCAGCTGACATTCCGAGCACTCCGGCAGCAAGCACTGCAACCTGAAGGAATTTTGACACACGGACTGCGTGCAGCAACCTTCCGCTGTCTTTTCCCGTTTTTTTCTCTTTCATGCCATCCCAGAACCCTTTCCAGTCCGATTTCTATCTACTATCCGAAAAATTTCATCACGATTTTTCCCGTCAGAGAAACGACCATTCCAATCGTGGGAACCACATAGATTCCTGCAAAAAAGACTGCCAACAGCAGCCGATACAGCATACCGAAGCATTTTTCAGCCTTCCCCTTCTGCTCTGCTGCAATTTTCCATCCCGCCTCAGCTTTCTGCCTCGCAAAAAACAAAATCAACAGGAATGCAAACCCCAAAATGCTGATGCCAACCCCAGCTTTCAGTCCCGGTTCCTCAAACGAAAATACAACTTCATTTTCGCCCTCTGTCAATGTTATCCCCAAAAAGCCGCCAAGTATCGGCTCGATATCCACAGCTTTTCCGTTTTGTATACACTTCCATCCGTCTATCGCAACGAACGGAACAAACAACGTTTCTCCCTCTGCCGCAGACACACTTACATGAATTTGTGCATTGCGCTCTGAAATAGAACATTCTGACGGCTGCAGGATTCTGGCGGTTCCTGACTGCAATGCCGCCTGCCATGCATTCTCATGCAGCGCACCAAGCTCCATCTCCTGTGCTGCGACCAGCGTCCCCATCCGGTCGGTAACAGAAATCATCACCTCCTGCGCTTCAAAAGTTCCCAACCAAATCAGCCGATGTGCACTCGCCATCTGGTTTTTCTCCGGAATTTCAACCGGCTCACCGTTGACTGAAACAAAAATTTCATCCGCACTTCTTCCTGCATCCAGATACAAAAGCTGCTTGTCCGTCACAGAAATACAAAGCGTTCCATCCTCCAAAACAAGCTCCTGAGCCGGGAAAACTTCCATGATATTCGTATACTCTTTCGAACCGGTCGTCACATCCACGCTCTGCTCTTCTTCAGAAGTCTGTCGATGTTTCGTTTCAACATCCTCTGCAGACAGAAGCTCTGCCCAGGCACGCTGATTGGAAAGTACGCTGCCGCTGCCCGACTGCCCCAAAGCTTCCTTTGAAAATACAAACACATTGCGCAGCATTGTATCGGAAATTTCCGTTCCGCCGACGGCACGCACCGAAACCCAGGGTGCAAGATAACCGAGACTTTCCAAAACCGCCTTTGTCTGTTTGCTTTCGGTCGGAAAGTATCCGCTGATCGAGCCTTTCCGGTCCACCAATGCAGCGTTGATCGGAAGATCGTCCCGATCTGCCTCGCGCGCAAGCAGCCACGAAGGCTCTGCGGATGCAGCGTTTTCATTCTCCGCCTGCTTTGCAATTTCTGTCATCTGTCGGTACGCCGCTTCATTTTCCTGTCGAACCGCATAATCTGGCGGCAGTAAAATCATTGTATACACACAAAAGCCACCAACAAGTGCTCCAAGCACCGCCATTCCCGGGAACCCTGCCCCTCCTGTTTTTTTCCCGGAGGTCTTTGCATGCAGCACCTTTTGTCCGCACCACGCCGATACTCCAACAAGCAGCAATACAACCGCTGTCACAGCGGTTTCTTTCGGACACACCTTGCTGATCGCCAGCGAGGAAAACGCCTGCACCAGACGCTTTTCCCAAATGAGTGTCAGACATACAGCGCCCAATGCGGATACAGCCGAAGCAAACAGCAGGAGCACACAGCGCAGGCGGAGCCCTGCCGGATGTTTGCAGACATTTTCTGTATGAAAATCATCCGCATCGCGCTCCTTTCTCACCGCCACAAGTGCCGCCATGCTTAGCACCGCCATGTACCCATAGCGCACCGGGAAGCACACATAGGACCCCATATGCCACAGGAGGTTAGCCGGTTCCAGCAATACCGTCAGCCACAAAAATCCCGTCAGATACAGCCAGAACCGTTCTGAAGCGCTGTGCGTTTCCTGTTCCGCAGCGCTACGCCTTTTGCATTTCCAGAAACATCCCGAAGCAAACAGAAGCCCGATCAGTACCGGGTTTGCAATCTGGAACAGCCGCTCAAACAAATCATCCAAACCATGCCGTTTCATCACGCCGAAATAGGACAGATTTTCTCCGGAACGCGCGGACTGCAAAAGCAGAATCGCAGACGGGAGCAGAACCGCCGCCGAAATACAAATTCCGATCAGCGTATAAATTCCCATACACCCCATTTTTTTGGTGCGGTTTTCTTTTCTTTCACAGGTATAGAGCCAGATCGCCCCGGCAAAAAGTGAAAACAGAAGCGTCATAAACCCGAGCTGAATGGACAACATCAGCTGCCATGCGAGCAAAACAGTATACCAGCTGCCCTTTTTCTCCCGCAGCATGCGCAAAAGCGCCAGGCAAAACAGCGGAAAAATCACCGGAAAAATCATCCACTTGATGATCTGATAGTTATACGCCATGTACCCGCAGCACCCATAACAAAAGGCGAGCGGTACATTCTGAAAGCGTCTGCCTGACGCTGTTTTTTCCAGAAAAATATGCGCCGTAACCGCCGACGCAGTGCTGTAAAGCAGCACCAGCACATTGACCGCCTGATAAATCCTGTCCCGCCCGAACAATAACAAAACATAGTTAAAGGGATTGAGCACCTCATTGATCGTATCCGCATACAGATTCGCCCCGCCGGAAACGCTAAAGTCCAGAAACAGATTTTTCTGTCCTGTCACAACATCGTAAAAATGATACAAAAGCGGCAGATACTGGGAATATAAATCCGTGATCGCCACGGAGCCATCCCCGAAGGGATACATTTTTTTATAAGAAAAAAGCAGGCAAAACAGCGCCACACTGCAAAGTGCAGTAAGCGCCGTCGCCTGCCATGTTTCACGGGATTCTTTTTTCAGTTTTCCATGCCGGAATACTCTTTGGTCTGTCCGTTTTTCCATTCAGATTTCTCCGTACTCTATCTTCCTTAAAGCAGACACCACACTGCCGTCATCGCCGTGCTCAACATACAAAATGCCAGCAGCAGTACAAAAAGCACCTGCGATATTGCTCTTTTCACCGACGGATGCCCGGTCGAATCGCCCTCCCTGCGCCGCATCTCAAGCTGTTCTTTTGTCCCCTCCTGCCAGATCAATGCCAATGCAATCGCCGGAAACAGCAGCTCGATTTCCATATATCGAAAATGCATACTGCATTCCTGCGGATAGTCATACGCAAATTTCAGATACAGAAGCAGATGCACAAAATAGCCGACCACAAATAAAATCCGGCTCGCAGAATCGATGCCGAAGCGCTTTGCCCGAACGACAAATACACGAATAAACGCTATCAATGCCGTCAGCGCCAGCAGCGCACCGACCAGCATCAAAAGCACTGCCAGCACCTTTACACTGCGTCCGACGTCCGCCATATCCCATTCACCCAGCACTGAGGTACGGATGATCTGCATCCATACATTATAGCCACAGCCCAGCTTAAACTGACGTAAGTTGTCCAACATTTCCGATGGCACCGGGAACAGGAAACGGTTCAAAACCGGGACATTTCCGGTGTACTGCCAGGAATCCTCCGGCAGCGTATAAATCCACACGAGGGGCATATGGAACTGAATCCTATTTCGGATATAAAAGCTCATGCCAAGGGGAATCGAAACTACACCAAACAGAACGTACTGACCGAGCAGCTTCTTTACCGGGACGACGGGAATTGCAGCATTTCGGGTGCTCTCTACGCTGCGTGCCCTACAATCTCGTCCATTGTCCAGACTTCTTACCAGCATCCAGAGCATCACCGCCGCGATCGGAAAGGCCATCTGCGCGACACTCTGTTTTGTCAGCATACCAAGTGCGATGGAAACCGCTAGCTTTAAGATGTTATGCGCCGTCGGAAAGCGGCTCCACAAAATCGTATAGTACACGCACATCACCGTAAACATCAGGCTCATGCAATCGTTGTTCACGCTTCCGGAAAGCAGCACCAGCGCCGGATGGAAGCAAAACAGCAGCATCACAAAGCGTTTTGCTTTTTCCGTCAGCTCAAACTGCTCTGCAATCCGCAAAAGGAACCAGAGAATAAGCAGCGAACAGACAAACGGGACGATCTGGATTGACTCCTCCAGCACATCCGTATTGGAAATAAAAAGAGAGCAAAGCTTCATCCACAGTGCGCACAGATAATGGTGCAGCGGCGGATGGTTGAACTGATAAACACTCGTCGGGTCAAAATCCGGCAGCTTCCAGTTTTCATATAAATACTGGATATATGCCAGATGTCCGCCTGTCACCGTATGCCCGGCATCCAGATCGATCATCCCGATATCATACTGTCTGTCATAGATCGTGGAAAAAAGCACATAAAACAGGCGCAGCATACAGCCTGCCGCCAATATCACATCCATTTTGATCCGATCTGTCCTTTTTCCCACTTTCTCCATGCTCTCCCCCATTTCTCGCCCCGCGCTGCAGTAGTTTGACGCTGCGCCGTTCTTACATCCGCGCTATAATTTTTATGCCCGTGCCTCAGTTTTTGACCGCACGGCGCGGCCAGCTTTAATGCAGCAAAATCATCGAAAACAGTACGGTAAGGATACCGCAGACACCGATCGCCAGTCCGCTCATGGCGCCCTCTGTTTCTCCCAACTCAATCGCCTTGGATGTTCCCACCGCGTGGGAGCATGCGCCGATGGAAATTCCGGCGATCATCGGATCGTTTACCCGGAAAAGTCTGATCAGTGTCGGTGCAAAAATGCTTCCCAGAATGCCGGTAAAAATAACCGCAACGACGGTAATGGGCACCATTCCTCCGTGTCCCTCTGCAACGCTGACTGCGATGGGTGTCGTAACGGACTTCGGAATGAGCGAGACTGTCATCGCCTCGTCCATGCCAAACAGCTTACACATCAGCAGCACGCTCCCCATCGATGCAAGAGATCCGCAGGACGCACCGACTACGATGGGAAGCCAGTTTTTCTTTAACAGCTCTGCCCGTGTGTAGATCGAAACTGCAAGACATGCCGTTGCAGGTGCGAGGAACATGTTGATAAGCGCTCCGCCTTCATTATATTCCTCATACGGAATTTTAAAGATCAGTAAAACGCCGGATACGATCACAATTGCAAGCACAAGGGGATTGCAC
>ENA-OUQH01000280-OUQH01000280.1-human-gut-metagenome-genome-assembly--contig:-NODE-280-length-39949-cov-3.525969_pt1 | contig 39949 bp, 31 predicted proteins | sample MGYA00237948_ERZ548828 | MGnify/ENA primary metagenome ERZ548828 (study PRJEB26490, sample SAMN05194711) | human gut metagenome | biome: terrestrial biome; feature: human-associated habitat; material...
GATGATCGCGTTCGCCGCCGTGGTCGTCGTGGGTGTGTACCTTTTGGGAGACCGTCGGGTTTCTGATAGCATACGTTCGTAACACGCAACGGTTCCACGACAAGGAGCGGTAATGACCGACGATCCGATCACCTCACCTGACGCGCAGCAGGCGCCGGTATCTCCCGTGGGCACGCGACCTGCGCCCATCACCGACGAGCAGCTCCGCGAGATGATGCGCGACGAGGAACCCTCGTTTTTCGAGCGCAACTCGGGGCGCGTGGTGACGCTTGCGCTGATTGCGGTGAATGTGGTGTGCTTCGTGGCGGAGATGCTCATCTCGGGCACGGGCCAGGACATCTCGATTCTCACGTTGGTCCAGATGGGGGCCATGTACGCGCCGATGGTGCAAGGCCCTGCCGACCTGTACCGCTTCGTTGCGCCCATGTTTTTGCACATGGATCTCATGCATCTTCTGTTCAATATGGTCGCGCTCTACAGCGTGGGCGAGCTTTTGGAACGCGTGCTTGGGCGCGGGAACTTCCTTCTGCTCTATTTCGTCGCGGGCATCACGGGCAATGTCGTCTCCTACGCGGTCGACATGGCGCAAGGTGGCGGGCTGTCTGTCTCCGCCGGTGCCTCGACAAGCGTGTTCGGCCTGTTCGTAGCTGTGGCGCTTCTGTGCGTCCTTGTTCGCGGCAACCGCGCGGTCTTCCGCGACTTCTCGAAGAGCATGCTCTCGATCATCGCGGTGAATGTCATCTACACGCTGCTCGTGCCGAACATCTCGATCAGCGGCCACCTAGGTGGTGCCATCGGCGGCGCGATTGCAATGCTGCTGCTTCCTGCGGCGAGCCTTCGCACCCCGCGCCCGGTCCGCATTGTCGTGGCCGTGCTGTGGGTGGTGGCCGTCGCTGCCGTCCTCGTCTGGGGCGGCGTTTTCTAGAAAGCAATCGATGGGAATACAGTGTGCCGTGTTGAATGAGCCGCTTTTGCTTGATGTGCTCCCGCTGCCGCTCGCGTTGCGCCCATGCTCGCCGAGCGCCTCTGCTGCGCGATCGCGCGTCGCGCGGGCACCTGCTCTCCTCGATGCGCACTGGCTCGATCGTGCCAGTTTCCGCGCAGGTAAAAATCTTGCGAGTTGGATGCCGTAATCGTAGCTGGAAACCGCTTAGAAGATGCCCGCCGCGATAGAAGGTTACGAATTTGTTTCGGTGTGCACGCTGACTGGATGGCTCGGGTGTGGGGCGCCTCGCTTGTCGGGGCGTGGGCTTGGAGGCTTGGCTTCGAGGTGTGCGCGCTGACTGGTGGGATAGTTTGGCGCCTACGAGCGAGGGGTTGTGTCGAGGCATGTGATGGTTTGGCGTCTATGAGTTGGGCGTCGTGGCTGCAGGAGCGCTTCGAGAGCTTGCTTGGCGCCTGCGGGTTGTTGCCTTGCTGCTATGCGCGAAGGGACTCGAACGCGCCTTCGATGAGGGCTTGACCTGCAGAGCCCATCGCGCAGGCGAGGGCTGCGAGCTCGTTTAAGGTGAGCGTGCCGGGGTGGCGCTCCACTTGGGCGTATTCCGATATCGGCAAATCGATAGCGTCCGCACATTGCTGTGCCGTTAGCCCCGATATCTCGCGTGCGCGCGTGAGCCAGTTTTTCACGCTGCCTCCCTTCCCGTGAATTTGGCGCTATTAAGTTTAACGGGTAACAAGGCCTCGTCAATCGAGGGAATATGCAAGTTTGGTAGCATTGTTGCGGCAATGGGAGGTGCGCGTGGGCGATACGACGGACAATGCGATCGGCAACAACATCAGGGCGGTGCGCGTTGATGCGGGGCTGACCCAAACCGAGTTTGCGAAGCGCCTCCAAGTTTCTCAGACCACGGTTTCGTCGTGGGAGACGGGCAGTTCGCAACCGCGTCGCAGCAACCTCTTCATCCTGCTCAGCGAATTTCCCGGCCTCACCCTTGAGGATATCAACAGCGAGAAGAACGGTTTTGCTCGCCGGTCTCTTCGCCGCTCGAATGATCCGCAACCTGAGCAAGCGCCATTGCTCGGGCGCGTGGCGGCGGGCGCTCCGCGCGATGCGTTCCCCATCAAGGAGTACGTCGCCGTGCCGCATTCGCTGCATGAGCGCTATCCGAACGCGTTCTACCTGCGGATATCCGGCGAGTCGATGAACCGCGTGCTACCGAACGGCTGTCTGGCGCTCGTTGTGCCCGAGTCCGAGGTGGTCGATGGGCACGTGTACGTGTTCGGGACGGAAAACGGCGACTTCGCGGTGAAGCGCGCAAGCGTTACCGGTGACCGCATCGCGCTCATGCCCGATTCCTACCTTCCCGGATACGAGCCGATCGAGTTCGCCCGAAGCGGAGAGCGCCCCCTCCCGCGCGTGATCGGGCGGGTGGTGTGGTTCACCATGCCGGAGAGATTCCGCGTCTAGCTTTCGATGCCAGCGGGCGTTCGCGCGTCCTCTTCTCGCAATCCCAGTTTAAAGGACGCGAAGGCAAGTCGCCGTGCCGCGCGCGCCAATCTTCCTGTAAAGGTGCGGATGGCGCGTCTTGGTGCGGCGGGTGCGTCTTCGCCGCCGCTGCGAAAACGGCTGCATGGCATCGGTTGCCTGGAAATCGTCTTGGTCCCGTTCCTCTCTTATCTCGAAATCGACTCGTCGCGGACAAAAATCGCCGATATGTGAGGAGTTGCATTCGGAAAACTTTATGTTGAAATTTCTGACCTGGGAAAACGCGTGGGGCGAGTTCGCATATCCCCCCATTCGCCTTCTAATGGCTCACATATCGGCGATTTCTGTCCACGACTTCGCTAATTCAGGAAAGAAGCTTGCTCGCGCGGCGCCGATCTTGATGTGGGGGCGCGGTGGAAGTGGGCGCGCCGCGCGGCATCGCGCTTATACTTGGGGCATGGCTAACAACGATCAGGGATACGATCCGTTCGAGCCGGGCCATTCCACGCCCGAGTTCGAGCAGTTCGCACGCGAAAATCAAAAATATCGGAAGGCGAGTCACGCTCGCGGCGGCGCGTCCGCGCAAAAGCGCACGTCGTCTGCGGGCGCTCGCTCTCGCTCTGCCGTCGCGGGCAATGCTGGCTCTCGAAGCGGCTCGCCTCGCGCTGCGGCTTCTGCGGGTAGGCACGCTTCGCGCGGCGCAGGTAAGACGCTACCGCAGACGCGTGCTGCCGACGGCCGCAAAACGGCAGGTCGAACGGTTGCCCCCATGCAGAAGGCCCCCTCGCGCTCGTTGCGGCCCGTATCTTCGCAGCCTCCCCTGCAGGCACCCGAGCCTCAGCCCGTGCTCGCTCGTGCGCACAGCAAGGCGCACAACGTCGTAGGGGTTCTCGTCTGCGTGTTGCTGGCGATCGCACTCGAGGTGTTCGGCTACAACTTCCAGTTCTTCTACTCCATGACCTATCCCGATGCGGGAAGCTATCTCGTCAATGGCGCGCAGCCCTCGCAAGTGGGCACGATTACGCTCGATTCCTCGTCGAGCTCGTTTGAGATCACAGGGCTCAACTCCACCGTGCGCTCCATCCACTTCACGCCGGTGCTCTCCGATGTCGCAGGTGCCGCGAAGGCGACCGACAGCAAGATTCAGGTTGTCATCTCGCTTGCTGACGAGGGCAACGCGAACTACTACGCGAACCCTGCCGTATCGGTCGACCCCGCCGACCCCGCGACCACTTACATCTCGCTCGACCCCGCTGGCAAGTGCCATTCCATCAAGGTGAACATGACAAACTTGAAGGATATCGGCGCAGTTCAGGTGTCGGGTATCTCGCTTAATCAGAAGGTTCCGTTCGATTTCGACCCCCTGCGCGCGGGCTCGGTGCTCGCCATTCTGCTCGTTCTCTTTGCGCTGCGCCCGGCATCAGGGCTCTACAGCCGTGTTCGCGACTCGCGCCTGGCGAGCCACCGTATTCTGCTTGTCGTGCTCGTCGTCGTGCAGTGCGTGGTCGTGCTTGCGCTCGTGCTCTCCAACTCGCACTACGTGTCCTTGACGCAGACGCCGTCCTACGAGAACCAGTTCCAGTATCAAAAGCTCGCCGTTGCGCTCACTCAGGGGCATCTGTCCTTGAACGACGTGCCCTCCGACGCGCTGCAGGCGATGGCGAACCCCTACGATACGCAGGCGCGCGCGGCGCAGGGCGTGCCCTATCTTTGGGACCACGCGTACTTCCACGGGAAATACTACGTCTACTTCGGCATCCTGCCGTGCCTGGTGTTCTACGTGCCCTGGCTGCTTGTGACGCACACGGGCTTCCCGACGTGGCTCGGCATCGCCATCTGCGACTGCGTCTACGCGGCAGGACTTATGTACCTGCTCTCGGCGGTGTGCCGTCGTTGGTTCCCGCGCACGTCGATCGGGGTGCTCGTGGTGCTCGACGTGATGCTGTTCGTCGCGGGCGGCGGCATCATCCTCGCGCGTACGCCGTCGATGTATTTCATGCCTGAAGCGATGTCGCTCGCGCTCGTCTCGTGGGGTCTGGGGCTGTGGGTCTCGGGTACCTCGCGCGGCTATATCGAGCGGGGAAAGATCGTGCTCGGCGCGCTGCTCATCGCGCTCACCATGGCATCCCGCCCGCAGATGGTGCTCTCCGCGGTGCTCGGGCTCGTCCTTTTCTGGCCGTTTTTGCGCGACTCGAAGGGCGATCGCGGGGCCAGGCGGGACGTCATGGGCGCCTTCAAGGTGGCGATGGTACCGTTTGTGCTGGTCGCTGTCGCGGTGCTTGCCTACAATGCCGCGAGATTCGGCTCACCGTTCGATTTCGGCGCGAACTACAACCTCACCACGAACGACATGACCCATCGAGGGTTCCACCTCGACCGTATTCCGTTCGGGCTTTACGCATACTTGTTCCAGCCGCCCGTGTTCGGCAGCCAGTTCCCGTTCCTGCGACAGGCCTACCTCGACCCGGCGTACCAGGGCATCACCATCTACGAGCCCATGTTCGGCGGTTACTTCTTCCTGTACCCGATGGCGCTGGCTGTTCTGGGCATCGTCATCGGGCGCGTGCGCGCGCAGCTTAAGGAGCAGCGACTTTTGCCGCTGTTCGTGGCGCTTGTGTGCGTGGCCTTCGCATTGTGCATCTTCGATTTGCAGGGCGCGGGCATCCTCATGCGCTACGTGTGCGATTTCGGGTTGTTCTTCGCACTGGCGGGCGCGATTGTGTTCCTTGCGCTTCTGCAGGTCAAGAGCGAAAAGCGCCTCACGAAAGATTGGACGACGCAATTCTCTGCCATAGGCTCGCGCGGGGCTGTTGCGGCGGCGGGCGAGGGTACCGAAACCGTATCGGTGTACCGTATCTCGCTGTACTTCATGTTCGCGACGCTTGCGCTCATGGTGATTATGAACGTGATGCTCTGGAATGCTTTCGGCATGTATTGATGTCGACGCATCCCCGCTGTTCCTCGCTTGGTTTCGCCACTTTGCGTGTATTCCCTTGCATATACCCCTAGTGGGTATATAATGCCGACTGAAAGATACCTCCAGGGGGTATGTGAAAGAAAGGAAAGGTTGCGATGTCGAAGGCTAACGACAAGCGCTCGGTAGAGGATGCGGACAAGGTTTCGGCTGATGGCGAGCCCGCCTCCTGCGAGAGCAAGAGCCCGCGCGCGCAGAGCTGCTGCTGCCACCATAAGGCAACGCCGCGCTCGGAGGAGTTCCAGCGCGACCTGCAGAAGCGCCTCAATCGCGCAATCGGCCAGCTCAACGGCGTGAAAGCCATGATTGACGACAACCGCTACTGCGGGGACGTCTTAACGCAGCTCGCTGCCGCGGAGTCTGCCGTGCACTCTATTTCCGCCATCCTTCTGCAAAACCACCTGGAGACCTGCGTCGTCGAGCAAATCGAGGTGGGCAACACCGCCATCATCGACGAGGCGATGCAGCTCATCAAGAAGTTTGCGAGGTAGAAGATGACGCAAAAGCAAACCTTCGACGTTTCGGGCATGACGTGCGCCGCCTGCTCCGCCCGCGTCGAGAAGACGACCTCGGGCGTCGCTGGCGTTGAGCACGCTGTGGTGAACCTGCTGAAGAACTCGATGGAGGTGGAATACGACGGAAATCCCGCCACGCTCGCCGCGATCAGCGCGGCGGTCGAGAAGGCGGGCTACGGCGCCGCGCCCCGAATCGAGGCCGCCGCAGCCGCAGGTGCACCGAGCGGCGCAGCTCCCTCGGCCGCGCGGGAAAACGCCGCCGCGAAGGAGGCGGCGCACGTGCGTATGCGGCTCATCGTGTCGTTCGTGTTTACCATTCCCTTGTTCTATCTTTCCATGGGGCACATGTTCGGGTGGCCCATCCCCGATATTTTCCTGGGTCATGAGAACATGCTCACGTTCGCATTTACCCAGTTCCTGCTCTTATTACCCGTGGTTTTCGTGAACTTCAAGTTCTTCCGCGTGGGTTTCAAGACGCTCTTCCACGGCTCGCCGAACATGGACTCGCTCATCGCGCTGGGCTCGACTGCCTCGACGGTCTACGGCATCGTGGCGATCTACCGCATCGGGTGGGGGATGGGCCACGGCGACATCGATTTCGCGCACATGGCCGCGATGGATTTGTACTTCGAGTCAGCGGCGATGATTCTCACGCTGATCACGCTGGGCAAGTACTTCGAGGCGCGCGCGAAGGGGAAGACCACCGACGCGATTGCGCAGCTCATGGACCTCTCTCCGAAAACGGCGATTCGCCGCAACGTCGACGGTGCCGAGGAAGAAGTCCCTGTCGAGCGGGTGCGACCGGGGGATATCCTCATCGTTCGCGCCGGTGCGGGCGTGCCTGTCGACGGAGTGGTGATCGAAGGCGCGGGCACGGTCGACGAGTCCGTCATCACGGGCGAAAGCGTACCGGTGGAAAAGGGCGTGAGGGCTGCGGTTACGGGTGCGACGGTGAACCGCACGGGATGGTTTGCCATGCGCGCCGAGCGCGTGGGCGCAGACACCGTGCTCGCGGGGATCGTGCGCATGGTCGACGAGGCGACAAGCTCTAAGGCGCCTATCGAAAAGCTCGCCGACAAGATTTCGGGCGTGTTCGTGCCCGTGGTCATTGCGATTGCGCTTATCACCTTCATCATCTGGATGTTCGTCGGCGCAGGTGCGGCGACCGCTCTTTCTCACGCAATCAGCGTGCTCGTCATCTCGTGCCCTTGCGCTTTGGGGCTCGCCACCCCGACTGCCATCATGGTGGGGACAGGACGCGGTGCTGCGAACGGCATCCTCGTGAAGTCGGCAGAGGCGCTGCAGGCCGCACACGGCGTGAAGACGGTCGTTCTCGACAAGACAGGAACCATCACGAAGGGCGCGCCCGAGGTATGCGAGGTGCTGGTTGCCGGCGGGCTGTTCGGCTCGTGTGAAACTCGCTTCGTGAGCGCAGTAGGGGCCATCGACGAGCTGAAATGCAATGATGCGGCGGCTGACTTCCTTTCCCTTGCATACTCCCTCGAGAAGCGCTCGGAGCACCCGCTTGCGCAGGCTATCGTGGCATATGCCGAGGCGCGCGGCGTCGCAGATCAGGAAGTCGAGGCCTTCGAGCAAGTCCCCGGCGGCGGGCTTCGCGGTGTGGTTGCGGGGCGCACCTGCCTTGCCGGTAACGCGCGGCTCATGGAGGATGGCGGCGTCGACGTGGCTGCAGTGCGCGAGCAGGCGCAATGCCTGGCCGACGAGGGCAAGACGGTGCTCTACTTCGCGCTCGACGGTGAGCTCGCGGGCCTTATCGCGCTGGCCGACGAGCCCAAGCCCCGAAGCGCTGCAGCGCTCGCCGAGCTCTCGCGCATGGGCATCCGGACCGTCATGCTCACGGGCGACAACGAGCGCACGGCGCACGCCATTCAAAAACGCGTCGGCACCGACGACGTCATTGCCGGCGTGTTGCCTCAGGGTAAGGAAGAGGTCATTCGCGACCTGCAGAAACAGGGGACAGTTGCCATGGTGGGCGACGGCGTGAACGATGCTCCCGCCCTCGCGCGCGCCGATGTGGGCATCGCCATCGGCGCAGGCACCGACATCGCCATCGACAGCGCCGATATCGTGCTCATGAAAAGCGACCTGGCCGATGTACCTGCGGCGATTTCGCTTTCGCGCGCGACCATGCGCAATATCAAGCAGAACCTGTTCTGGGCGCTCATTTACAATGTAATCTGCATCCCTGTGGCGGCCGGAGCGCTCTCGTTCGCGGGCGTGGCCTTGAACCCCATGATTGCTGCGGCGGCGATGTCGTGTAGCTCGGTGTGCGTGGTGTCGAACGCGCTTCGCCTTCGCGGATGGAAGCCTGTGGTACTCGGCGAGGTGGCATCGGCGCTGGAACCCGATGCCGCACCCGATGCCGCATCCGGGGCTGCGCTCGCAAGCGAGGCGGGTGTGCCCACGATGGACGGGCCCTCTGCGGAAGACGGCGACGGGTCGCCTGTTTCCGCTGGTCATAGCGAAGAAGTGCAAACCGTGAAACCGAAGGAGATCATCATGGAGAAAAAGCTTTCCGTCGAAGGCATGATGTGCCAACATTGCGTTGCCCACGTGAAGAAGGCGCTCGAGGGCGTCGAGGGTGTGGAAGAGGCCGTGGTCGACCTTGACTCCAACAGCGCGACGGCAAAGCTCTCTGCTGACGTGACCGACCAGGTGCTTGTCGACGCCATCGTCGGTGCGGGATACGAAGCGAAGGTAGTCGAGTAGCAAGACGCCTCCTTCGTGGTCAAAGGAAAGAGTTATGCGCTGTTGATGGCTCGCTAAAGTGGCATTTACTCTGCAGTTACACCCCACATTACCAAAAGTTGGGGTGTAACTGCGACAATTCTCGACTCTCACCCATTTGAAAGAAGCAAACGAGCGCGCATAACTCGCTCAGTTGACCACGAACTTGCCCTACTGCTCCACGAGGCGTTGCGAGCACCTATCCATGTGCGATTTTGAGGGCAAGCCACGCTCTCGCCTCCCTAATTCGCCAAAGCCCACCGGAAGGAACGAACCAATGGCTAAGACAGCCGAACCGAACACAACCCCCGCACCTGATGGGCGCCCGCTCGTTGCGCGAACGTCCCCTCTTGAGGATCGATGGGGGAGGCTCTCCATCGTGTTCGGCCAGGACGGCGTCGATTTGCTCGCCGGCAAGAAGGTGCTCCTCTTTGGCTTGGGCGGTGTCGGCTCGAACTGCCTTGAGCCCCTCGCGCGCGGCAGTATCGGATCGTTTGTGCTGGTCGATTGCGATGTTGTGCAGCCCTCGAACGTGAACCGACAGGCGGTTGCTTGGGAGAGCACCATCGGTCGACGCAAGACGGACGTCGCGCGCGAGATGGTGCGTGCGATCAACCCCGAGGCCCAGGTAGAAACGGTCGACGAGTTCGTCCTGACCGAAAACCTGCCCGCTTTCCTTGACGCGCACGGCGACGTTGACTTCGTGATCGATGCAATCGACACGGTCTCCGCGAAAATCGCCCTCGCGAAGCTGTGCGAGGATCGGGGCCTTCCGCTCGTGTGCTCAGCGGGTGCAGCGGATCGCTTCTTCCCCGAGCGCCTTTCGTTTGTGAACATCTACGACACGCACGATTGCGGGCTTTGCCGAATCTTGCGCAAAGAGGCACGCAAGCTCGGCATCAAACGCTGGACCATCCTGTATTCCGACGAGCCTTCTGCGCGCGAGCTTTTGGGCACCCCGCGCCTGCCCGAGCCCGAGCAAGTGCCTGGTGAGCGTCGCCGGAAGCTTCCGCTCGGCACAACTTCCTGGATGCCTCCCATCATGGGACAAATGATCGCGGGCTATGTGATCTGCTCGCTTATGGGTCTGGAAAACGGCGGGCGATCGTTGTGATGGAGGGAATCCCGCTCATCGACACGCACTGCCACCTGGACTTTGCGGGCAATGCGGCGAAACTTGCTGCCGCTTATGCTGCATGTGGCGGTGCGCTTTCGGGAACCTGCGATCCGCGGGATTTCGATCGCGTGTGCGCGATGCTCGCCCCCTACGCCCCGCGCGTGCGGGTTGGCTTGGGGCTTCACCCGTGGTGGGTCGCCGATGGCACCTGCGGGGAAGGGGAAGTCGCGCTGTTCGAGCGCCTGGCTCCCGCCGCGCCTCTTATCTCGGAAGTGGGGCTTGACTTTCAGCCGCGACGCGCCGATACGCGCGATGCACAAATCGAGGCGTTTGAGCGCGTCTGCGCCGCTGCCGCGCGCCCTTCAGCGGAATTCCCGCGACGCATTATGTCCATCCACTCGTCGGCGGCAGCGACCTGCGTGCTCGATGTGCTCGAACGCACAGGGTGCCTCGATGCTTGCATCTGTATTTTTCACTGGTTCTCCGGCTCGCAAGAGGAGCTGACTCGCGCCATCGACGCGGGCTGCCTCTTCTCGGTGAACGAGCGCATGCTCAAAACGAAACGTGGCCGCGCCTATGCGCGCGCTATTCCCGAGGGTCGCCTGCTCATAGAGACCGACTTCCCGAGCAAACCTACCGCTATGACGATTCCCCAAGACGTTGCCCCGCGCCTCGCGCGCACGATGTCGTTGCTCGCCGAAGCGCGCGGTGACGATGAGCGCTCGCTGGCCTCGGCCATCGCCGACGCAAGCAAGCGGCTTCTTCTCCCGTAGAGAGGCAATTCGAGGTCCAAAAGTTTTCCGTGGTATATTTAACGAGGAAGCCATGGTAAACTTCTTGTGATTTGTTTGAATATCGAATAGTAAGCAGGTACGATACGTGAACGAACAGGCTGCGCAAATCGAGCAGGGCGTTGCGGTTGAACAGGCAAAACAAGAAAACTTTCGCCTGCGCCACGGCCTGTGGGCGGCGGGAGGCTTTCTCTTCTTCGCGCTGGGGATGGCGGGCGTGGTGCTGCCGATTCTGCCTACGACGCCGTTCATCCTGGTGGCCGCCTTCTGCTTTGCGCGCAGCTCCGATTGTCTCAACAGCTGGTTTAAAGGTACAAAGGTCTACGAAATGGTGCTCGAGGGCTATATGGCCAAGCGCTCCATGACGCTGCGCGCGAAGCTCACCATCCTCGTGCCCGTTACCGTGCTTCTGGCTGTGGGCTTTGCCATGATGGGCAACGTTCCTGTCGGCCGTGCAATTGTTGCCGCCGTGTGGGTGGGGCATATCGTCTATTTCGGGTTTGTCGTGAAAACTGAGCGCTAGGACGCTGCCCCACGTCAGCTGGGACGGTTTCGAAAGCCGAAGCCCTCGCCCGAGGTGATTTCGCTCCGGGTCAGAGCTCTTTGCGGCTTGCGCCCTTTTCGCCCATGCGCCTAGCGGCCTTCAGCCTTGCGACCCCCCTGCTGCCCTTCGCTGTTGAGGCGGCACCCATCGCCGTATCCCCCTCCTTCTGCGGGTGACGCTGGTCATTGCGCCTGCGCTCCTGTACTATAGGGCGGTTTGGTGATTCGATGGGGAAGGAAAGCGGCCGCGTGAGGCGAATGGGCAAAAGCGATCGTGCCACGATGGTGGGCTTTCTTGCGCTCGTGTTCTGGAGCATGATGTTCGGGTTCGTGCGCCTGACCTCGCAAGGCTTCGGGGTCTTGCTCGGCGGCGCGCTCATTTACACGCTTGGCGCAATCTCGCTGTTCATCGTTTTGCGCCCGTCGGCACCGAGCGCTTACCCTTTGAAGTATTTCCTGGTCAGCGGCGGTCTTTTCGTGTTCTACGAGGCTGCCATAAGCGCCTCGATCGGCCTTGCTGCCTCGTCCACGCAAACGGTCGAGCTCAGCATGGTGAACTATTTGTGGCCCTCACTTACCGTTCTTTTGAACTCCACGGCGATGCGCGGCGCGCGCGGATTCGCCCGTGCTCTGCCGGGTGCTGCGGTCGCGACAGTGGGCGTAATGCTCGCTATCGGGGGAGATGCCGGCCTTGACGCGGGCGTCGTCGCGGCGGATATCTCCTCGAATCCGCTTCCGTTTGCCCTGACGCTCGCGGCGGCGCTTGCCTGGGCGTCCTATTCCGTCGTCACGCCGCGCATCACGAATGGCAAGGATGCCACGCCCTATTTCATGATCGGCGTCGCGGCGGTGTTCTGGGTGATGTTCGCCACCTCGGGCACGCCTGTTCCCCAAAGCATGCCGTCAATCGAATCGATTCTGGCGCTTCTTGCCGCGATGGGCTCGATCGCCGCGGGGTACGCGTGCTGGAACCACGGGCTGCTGTTCGGTAACGTGTCGCGCATGGCGCTAACATCGTACGCGGCGCCCTTTCTCTCGGTGGTGGCAAGCTCAATCATCTTGGGGCTCGCGCTGCCTGGGCTTTTCTGGGCAGGCGTTGCCTTCGTTGTTGCGGGTTCGTTGCTGAACCTGCTCATGGGCAAGCGCGCGGAGGGCCGCGAAAAAGCCTAGCTCGGAAAGGGGACTCAGGACGCCTTTCGATAGAAGCGGCGTTTTCAAGCTGCCCGCAGCTCTGGCGGCCTTTGCTGCGTTGTCGAGCACATTCCCTTTGCGTCCTGACAGCTCGTTTTCTCACCGTTTGTCCGCTTTAATTCTGGTTTTGCGCGAATTTGCCGCTTTGCGCTGGTCTTTCGCTCGTTCTTCCAATACCATCAAAGTCGATTTGACCTTATCTTTACGGAGGAATCCCCATGCATCCTTGCGCCGATGCCGAAGCGCTTCACTTCGCCCAATCCGAACCTGCAGGAACCCGCACCGCCGCGCTCGTTCGCGATGTTGCCGCGTCCGCCGAGGGCGCCATCATCGAGTGGCGCCGGCTGTTTCATCAGCATCCTGAGGTTTCGGGGCAGGAATCGCATACGCAGGAGATGCTCTGCGACGAGCTCGATCGCCTGGGGGTGGAATATCTACGCCTCGACAACAACGGTATTATCGCGACGATTCGCGGGGAGGCCTCTGGGGCCTACAATACCGCTGGCGTCCCTGCGCGCCGCGTGGCCCTTCGCGCCGACATTGATGCGCTTCCTGTGACCGAGGACACGGGCTTGCCTTTCGCCTCCGAGAACGAGGGCGTCATGCACGCGTGCGGCCACGATGCGCACATGGCCATGATGCTCGGTGCGATCCGCATTCTTCTCGAGACGAAATCGCAGCTCAAGGGCGAGGTTCGCATTTTGTTCCAGCCTGCTGAGGAAATCTCGATCGGCGCGCTCTCCATGATCGACGCCGGCGCGCTCGACGGCGTCGACGCCATTTACGGCGCGCACATCTGGAGCGAGGTCGACGCGGGCACGGTGTCGTGCGCGCCGGGGCAGCGCATGGCCAACACCGATTGGTTCCGCATCGACATCGACGGCGTGTCGGCGCACGGCTCCATGCCGCACAAGGGCGTGGACGCCGTGGTAGTGGGCGCCGAGATGGTTGCGGCGCTGCAGGTCCTGGTCAGCCGCGATGTTTCCCCGTTCGAACCCGTGGTGGTCACCGTGGGCGAGTTCCACGGTGGCGAGGCGCGCAACATCATGGCTGGTCACGCCTACCTTTCGGGAACGGTGCGCACCTGGACCGAAAAGCTGCGCCGCGAAGTTCCCGATCGCCTCGAGCGCATCGTGAGCAAGATAGGGCACGCTTTCGGGGCCAAGGTGAAGTTCACGTTTGAGGAGGGCAATGCGGGCCTCTCGAACGACCCGGTGTGCGCGGAGGTCGCGCGGCGTGCGGTCGTGGACATGCTGGGGGAGTCCGCGGTGTCGGACTACCGCGGTACGCTCTCGGGCGAGGATTTCAGCGAGTACTTAAACGTCGTGCCCGGCGTGTTCTGCTTCGTCGGCACGAGAAATCCCGAGGTCGGGGCTTCGCACCCGCAGCATAGCTGTCATTTCACCATCGACGAGAGCGTGCTCGCGAAGGGCAGCATGGTCGCCGCCCAATGGGCCTGTCGCATGCTGGCGGCGGAATAGGGGGCGTCGTCGTGCGCACTTTGCGGGTTTCCTGAGGGCTCGCGGCTGCTTGCGGGGCGCTCCGCTCCGATGTTGGCGGAGATTCCTCGCGGCGGCGCACGTCGGGCTCTCGTGCGCCTTCCCTGAAAAATACATCATTTGTTCGCTGTGTTAGCCATGCAAAACTTGCCATTTGCTGCTATGATTAAACGCGAGAAAACAGCTGCGCACCCACACTTGCAAACACACTCCGCGCGCATACCACGTAAGCGATTCGAGGCATATCCATGGCGTTCGTACATTTGCACAATCACACCGAATATTCCCTGCTCGATGGCTTGACCCACGTGAAGGACATGGTTCGTCGCGCCGCCGATCTCGACATGCCGGCGGTGGCTATCACCGACCACGGCGTCATGTCGGGCGTGCCGGAGCTGTGCGACGCGTGCACGGCGGTCGAGAAGGAAACGGGCAAGAAGGTCAAGCCCATCTACGGCTGCGAGGTCTACTTCACCACTGACGAGGAGCTGCGCAAGGACGTAAAGCCGAAGCTGTACCATCTACTGCTCCTTGCGAAGACCAACGAGGGCTATCACAACCTGTTGCACCTGGTCAGCGAATCGCATGTCGACAACTTCTACTACAAGCCGCGCACGACGTTCTCCATGCTGCAGAAGTACGGCCACGGCATCATCGGCTCGTCCGCGTGCATCGCGGGCATCATCCCGAAGCTTCTGGACAACCGCCAGTTCGACGACGCGGTCGAGTGGGCGCGCCGTTTCGCGAGCTGCTTCGACGAGGGCGACTTCTACATCGAGCTGCAAAACCAAGGCCTGCGCACCGACGCCGGCATGACGCAGACCGAGCTTAACCGCCAGCTCACCAAGGTCGCCCAGCTTGCGGGCCTGAAGACCATCGCCACGAACGACTTCCACTACCTTAAGAAGGAAGACGCAAAGGCGCAGGATATCATGCTGTGCATCGGCACGGGTTCGGCGGTGAACGACGCGAACCGCATGCGCTTCGAGAACGACGAGTTCTACATGAAGACGGAAGAGGAGATGCGCGAGGCGCTCTCCGAGTTCCCCGAAGCGTGCGACAATACGGTCGAGGTGGCCGAAAAGATCGACGTCGTGCTCGAGCGCGACTCCATTCTGCCACGTTTCCCCTTGCCAGAGGGCGAAACCGAGGAAAGCTGGTTTCGCAAGCAGTGCGAGTGGGGCTTGAAGAAGCGCTATGGCGACCCGGTGCCCAAAGAGGCATGGGATCGCTATGAATACGAGGCTGGCATCATCTTGCAGCAAGGCTTCCCGGCGTACTTCCTCATCGTGCAGGAATACATTGCCTGGGCCCGCAGCCAGGGAATCGGCGTCGGCCCAGGCCGTGGCTCGGCGGCAGGCGCCATCTGCACTTACGCCATGGGCATTACCGACCTCGACCCGCTTCCCAACGGGCTTCTGTTCGAGCGCTTCCTGTCGCCCGAACGCGTGGAGATGCCCGATATCGACGTCGACTTCGAGGATGAACGTCGCCAGGAAGTCATCGAGCATATTAAAGAAGTCTACGGCGAGGACCATGTGTCGGGCGTTATCACGTTCGGCAAGCTTCAGGCGAAAAACGCCGTGCGCGATGCTGCGCGCGTGCTTGACTACCCTTACAGCGTGGGCGACCGCATCTGCAAGATGATCGGCGACGAGCTCGGCATCACCATCGACAAGGCGCTCGAGACGAACCCCGACCTGAAGAAGGCATACGACGGCGAAGAGGACGTGCGCCAGGTTGTCGATGCTGCGAAGTCAATCGAAGGGCACGTGCGCGGCGAGGGCGTGCATGCCTGCGCGACCATCATCTGCCGCGATCCTATGGCCGACCACGTGCCCATGAAGCGCGACACCAAAGGCGGCGGCATCATCACGCAATATGACGGCCACTACACGCCTGACCTGGGCTTGCTTAAAATGGACTTCCTTGGACTGCGCACTTTGGGCGTGCTTTCGCGCGCGTGCCGCAACGTCGAGCAGACCACTGGCGTCAAGATGGTGCCCGAGGAGATTCCCACCGACGACGAGGGCGCCTTCGCCCTTATGCGCTCGGGCAACATGGACGGCCTGTTCCAGGTAGAAGGCTCGCTGTACGTGAGCCTGTTCGCACGGCTCCCACCGCGCCGCTTCTCCGACATCGTCGCATCGATCGCCCTCAACCGTCCGGGCCCGCTCGAGTCCGGCATGGTCGACGACTACGTGAAGGTGGCGAGCGGCAAGACGCCCGTCCACTACTACGACGATCGCCTGCGCCCTGTGCTCGAGGAAACCTACGGCACCATGGTCTACCAGGAACAGATCATGCAGGTGTCCATGGTGATGAGCGGCTTTTCCGCCGGCAAGGCAGACAAGCTGCGCAAGGCAATGGGCAAGAAGAAAATCGACATCATGCGCCTGCTCCAGGAAGACTGGAACAACGGTGCCGTCGAGAACGGCTACTCACTCGACATCGCGAAGAAGATTTGGGATGACGCGGAGAAGTTCGCTAAGTACGCGTTCAACAAGTCGCACTCGGCTGCATACTCCATCCTGGTCATGCGCACGGCGTACCTGAAGGCGCATTACCCCAACGAGTACATGGCCGCAGTGCTGTCGAGCTACATGGGCAACACCGACCGCCTCATCCGCTACATCGCGAGCTGCAACCACAACGGCACGCCCGTGCTGCCGCCGGACATCAACTCGTCGAACGCCGAGTTCACCCCGGTTAAGGATGGCATCCGCTTCGGGCTCGTTGGCGTGCGCGGCGTCGGGCGCAACGTGGCCGACGCCATCATTGCGGAGCGCGAGGAGAACGGCCCGTTCACCAGCCTGCACGACTTCGTGAACCGCGTCGATGCGAAATGCTTCAACCGCAAGACGCTTGAAGCGCTCATCAAGGGCGGTGCCTTCGATTCGACGGGGTACACGCGCAAGCAGCTCATGTACTTCCTGGAGGAAACGCCGCTGCTCGAGAACGCCTCGAAGCGCCAGAAGGACCGCGACGCCGGCCAGGTGAGCATGTTCGACCTGTTCGCCGCCGATGAGGATTCCGGTTTTCAGGAAGACGTGCCCGCGCCCGATGGCATCGAGTGGGACAAGCGCACCAAGCTTGCCTACGAGAAGGAAATCATGAAGATCTACGTGTCTGAGCACCCGCTTGCACCGTACGAGAGCGCGATTTCCCGCATGACGAAGTTCCAGCTGGGTGATTTGGCCGAGCGCACAAAGGAAATCAAGTCGGCGACGTTCGTCGGCATGGTGTCCAACGTGGTGACCAAGCTTACCAAGCGCGGCACGAAGATGGCCACGTTCACAATCGAGGACACAACGGGCCATATGGAGTGCATCTGCTTCAAGTACGACGAGAATGCGGAGGCCATTCACGAGGATGCCATCGTGAAGATCAAGGGCAAGTTCGAGCACAGCGACCGCGGCAACCAGATCATGGCGTTCGAGATCGAGGAAATCGAGTTGAACGAAGAGGATGCTCGACCTTCGCATCTGCAGCTCAACGTGCCATCGTGCGAGTTCGACCAGCAAAAACTGTTGCGGCTGAACCGCATCTTGCAGTCGTATCCGGGCCGCGATGGGGTTGTGCTCCTCGTCACGCAGTCCGACGGCCGCCGCTTCCGCGCGGAGCTGCCGGTCACGGTCGACTCGGGCTCGCCGGTTATGCGAAGCGAGCTGCAGGATTTGTTCGGACGTGGCGCGCTGATCGCATAGAGAGTTTGCTATCGCTGGCCCGGGGATGAACCTCGGGCCAGCGTTTTCTTCTGCCTGATAGCTCATTGCGGGCTGCATCGCTGCAGGTCGCCCGTGACTTGCGTCAGGTTGTCTCCCTTGGCTCTTCGCAGGTCACCGAATCTCGCCCCGGGCTCTTTGCAATTCGCTGTAGCTCGATATGAGGTTCGCCGCCTTATTGCATGTCGTGTTCGCGCGCAAATGAGGTATCATGCTCGATATGGATAATGTCAAAAACAATATGACGCTTTCGCTTGCCGTCGCCTACAATGGCAAGCCTTTCAGCGGCTTTGCGCGCCAGCCCGGCCAACTTACGGTGCAGGGCGAGCTGGAACATGCGCTTGAGCTGCTGTTCCGCCGCGAGGTTGAAACCACGTGCGCCGGCCGCACCGACGCGGGCGTCCATGCGCGCGCTCAAGTCGTGAGCTTTGATATCTCGCCTGATGAATTGCGTGATCGTACGCTTGAAAGTCTCGCCCGGTCGATGAATGCGCTCACGCATGAGGCCATCGTTGTGCGCTCGGTCGACGAGCGCGAACTCGGCTTTTCTGCCCGCTTCGACGCGACGGAGCGCGAGTACCGCTATTTCATCTGCGTCGATCCCGCGCCGCCTATTTTTCTGCGCGATTTCTCATGGCATATCCCAAAGCCGCTCGATGTCGAGGCGATGCGCGAGGCGTCCCGCACGCTCATCGGCGAGCATGATTTCAAGAGTTTCTGCATGGCGGCAAGCGCGGTGGGGAAGCCGACGTGTCGCAATGTGCATGAAATCTCGTTCGCTCAAGAAGAAGTGATGGGGGAGCGGGCCGTCGTCATCACGGTGAAGGGCAACGCATTTCTCCACTCCATGGTGCGCACCATCGTGGGCACGCTTGTCATGGTCGGCCGCGGTCAGCGGAAGCCCGAATGGGTCGCCGACGTGCTCCAGGCGTGCGACCGATGCGCTGCAGGGGAGAACGCACCTGCAGCCGGCCTCGTTTTCTGGAACGTGAGCTACGACGGCGTAAGGGACCACATCTGATCATGGTGGAGCGAAAGACACCTTTTCGTGGTAAGCGTGAGTACGTCACGTTCGGCGAAGGGTTTCCCGGCTTTGGGGAATCCGACGAGCACAAGGCTTCGCGCTGGAATGCGGACCTCTTCGAGGAAGCGCCTGTTTCGGAACCTGAGAATGCGCCTGTTGCCTATACGGGTGATGAGGATTTCTCGACGCGCGGTCGCTACAGCGGAGTTGGCGTCATCGTCGATGAGACGGGGGAGTTCGACCCTGAACCTGTGCGCTGCGGGAGCGCGGGGCCTCTGCTAGGAAAGAATGCGAAATCCGTGCGCCGAGACAGCATGGAGTCTGTGCTGGCCAAGAGCCCTGAACCTGCGCGCCGAGAGAACCCCAAGTCGGTCGCGATTGCAAGTAGCTCCAAGTCGGCCGCCCCTGCGCACAACCCCGAATCAGCGCAATCTGTCGAGGCCAAGCTCGATCTCTCGCTGTTCCGCGAGCTCTATCGAAGCCGTGATGGGCGCCTCGTGTTCTTCGAGCATTGTGCGACCGGCCATCTCGCTGCCGTCGACGCATCGAAGCTCGTGTAAGCTGAGCATCCTCGGCTTCGGGTGACGTCGACGCATTCCTCCGCCCTACGTTTAATCGGACGAACTTAAGCGGGGAGTAATAAGCACGCTAACGAATAACGCCCCTTGCATCGATTGGTCGAGCAAGGGGCGCTGCTGTTCTCGTCGTAGGGACGAATTCGCTAGCGTGCTTCGGGCTTTTTCGGCACGGTGCGATCGACGAAGTAGATCTTGTACCACATGAGGAACATGTACACGATCCAGATCTTTCGCGAGCGATCGGCGCCCGCCTTGTGCTCGTCGAGCAGGCGCACCAGCTCATCGGTGTTGAAGAACTCGCGCGCGATGTCGCCCGTGAACCACTCCTTCACCATGGTGTAGTAGCGCTCCTCGCGCAGCCAATTCACGACCGGCACGGGGAAGCCGAGCTTCTCCTTCTGAGCCCAGTCCTTTGGGATGGCGAACTCTGCGGCGTCACGCAGTGTGAGCTTCGTCTGTTGCTCGTTGGCCTTGAGCGGCGTGGGAATGGTGGCCGACAGATCGAACACGCGGCGGTCGAGGAAGGGCACGCGTGATTCGAGCGAATGCGCCATCGACATTTTGTCGGTCTTGAGCAGGATGTCTCCCACCAGCCAGAAGTACAAATCGACGTACTGCATGCGCGTCGTCTCGTCGAGATCGGCAACCTCGGCATACACGGGCGCTGTGAGCGATTGCGGGGTGGGGGCGCTGCAGCCGCCCTTGAGCAGGCTTGCGCGCTCCTCGGGTGTGAAGGCGACGCCGTTCGCGTTGGTGTAGTACCAATCCTCAGGCGTCTCGCTTGCGCGCTCAAGATAGTTCGCGCCGCGCAGATGAAGCGCGCGCATCGCATGGGATGCGCCCCTGAGCAGGCCCTTCGGCGCCCAGCTTACCTTCGCGTTGGAGAACGGCGTCTGGTAGATTCGATAGCCTCCGAAGAACTCGTCGGCACCTTCGCCAGAAAGCACGGCCTTCACCTGGGTGGCGGCAATCTGGTCGACGAAGTACAGCGCCACGGCGGAAGGGTCGGCGGAGGGCTCGTCCATGTGCCACTGCACGCGCGGAAGGCTCGCCCAGTATTCCTCCTCGCCGACGTACTTGTCGGTGTTGGCGATATGCAGGTCGTCTGCCAACTCGCGCGCCCAAGAAATTTCGTCGCGCATGGTTTTGCCGCCGGCGCCTTCGGCATTGTTCGCCGCCGCCTGCTTGTAGCACTCGAAGCCCACGGTGAACGTCTTGATGTCGGGGTTCTCCTTGGCCAGGCACGCCGCCATGTAGCTGGAGTCGATGCCTGACGACAGGAAGCTTCCGACCTCGACGTCGGCCACGTTATGGTAGCGCACGCTGTCGCGCATGACCTCGTCGATGGCGCGCGCGGTGTCCTTGCGGTTGCGGCTCTCGTCGAAGTGGTACTCGGGGCGCCAGTAGCGGCGCTCGGTGATGGAGCCGTCGGCGTGCACGGTCATGCAGTGCGCGGGCGCAAGCTTGAAGATGCCCTTGAAGAAGGTCTCCGGCAGCGCGCTGAACTGGAAGCACAGGTACTGCTCGAGTGCCTCGCGATTGAGCTCGCGGGTGTAGGCGGGATGCTCCAGGATGCATTTGATCTCGGACGCGAAGATGAACTGGCCGTTTTGCTGCGTGTAGTAGAACGGTTTGATGCCGAAGAAATCGCGCGCGCAGAAAAGCTCACGTGTCGCGCGGTTCCAGATGGCGAACGCGAACATGCCGCGCAGTCGGTCGAGCACGCCTTCGCCCCATGCGAGGTAGCCCGTGAGCAGCACTTCCGTGTCGGATTTCGTCTTGAACTGCCAGCCTTGCGCCTCGAGTTCGGCGCGAAGGTCCTGGTAGTTGTAGACTTCCCCGTTGAACACGATGGCGAATTCGCCCTTCGCGAGCATGGACTCGGGCGTGCCACACGGCGTGCCGTCGGGCATGAGCGCGGGGGAGGTGATGGCCGAGTCGTGTTCGCCTGTCGCGCGAACCATGGGCTGGTTGCCGTTCGCCAGGTCGATGAGCGAGAGGCGGCGGTGCCCGAGCGCGATGCCGCTTTCCGCGTCGAGATATTGGCCTTCGCCGTCGGGCCCGCGATGCGCCATGATGTCGCACATGGCCTTGAGAGCGGGGGCGTCAGCGCTGGTCGCTTGGGTGAATCCGCAGATTCCGCACATGCAAAAGCTCCTTCATATCGATGTCGCGCGCTTGCGCGCAGCGATTCTCGTGTGGGTAGGGTTCCATGATAGCGAAAGCGCATGACGTGCAGCCTTCTTCTGCGAAAACTGCGGAAACGCCGCGCAAATGGGCGCTAGCGGACGGGCGGCTTGGGCGCGGCCGGGGGAGCGGCTTGAGCGCGGGTGTCGGGCGTGGAGGCAATCGTCACGTCGGGGTTCTCGTACACCACACGGGCCTCGGTCTCCGCACGGGCGAAGTCTTCGGCGGTGAGGGCCGATCGGAAAACCACGTCGACCGTGCAGCCGAGGTCCTCGGCGATGAAGCGGCGGAACTGCGCGGCGTCGGCGCGCGAGAACGTGCATCCGACGTCGAGCAGAAGGCAGGCGTCCCCGCCCGTGTGTGCCTGGTCGGAGGCGTAAAGCGAGAACACCGCGACCTTCGCGATGGCATAGCGTGGCGCGACGCGGGAAACGGCGTCGCGGATGGATCCGAAATCGTTCATGAGATGGCTCCTTTGCAGCCTGGTGGGCTTGATGGTTGCGTAGGGTTCCAGTATATCGCCAATCGCGGAGATGGGCGCGCCGGCGGGGGTCTTTCATAGGTCGAAAAACGCTCGTTTGTTTGAGCCATTCTCTAACAACACTATTTCGTGATTAACGTGTTAATTCAAATTGTAATGACACTTTATTCTACAAAAAAGTTGTTAGATAATATACTTATTGGATAATCGCGCAAAAGTGTCATTAGGGGCAGTATGCAGTGGCAAGATAAAGGTCAAGGTTTTCTGAGGAAGAATCTTTCGGGCGAGTCGGAGTATAGTTCGTTTATTCCCTCCTCGCTTGATACCGTCGTTCCGGTGGAGCTAAGCGAGGAAACCGTAAGATTGCTCAGCGCTTGCTCCCGAAAACTCGGCGAGCTTGAAGGCATGCTGCGTTTTGCCCCCAATGCTTCCATGTATCTTGCGATGTACGTCCGCAAAGAGGCTTTACTTTCAGCCCAGATCGAGGGAACTCAGTGCACGTTCGACGATATTCTCGATCCTGAGAACGTCGAATTGGCTCAACGTGATGTCGCCGACGTAGTTAACTATATCAGGGCAACAGAATATGCTGTGCGGAGAATGAACGAACTACCTCTTTGCATGCGCTTGCTTAAAGAGGTTCATGCGGAATTGCTGTCGGGCACGCGCGGCTCTGAAAAAAATCCCGGAGAGGTTAGGTCGTCTCAGAATTGGATAGGGCCAGCTGGATGCGGCCTGAGAAACGCTGCATATATTCCCCCTAACGTCGATGATATGCATGATGCTTTGGGTGAGCTGGACAAATTCATCAATAGCGATATCACAATCGATCCAATTGTGAAGGCCTCCCTTGTCCATTATCAATTCGAGACGGTGCACCCTTTTCTTGATGGAAACGGCCGTCTGGGGCGCTTGCTCATCACTCTTTCCCTGATGAATGACGGGGCGCTCAGCGCTGCGATATTCTATCCTTCTTATCAGCTCAAGCTTCGTAGAAGGGAATATTATGAACGCCTGATGGCGGTTAGGGAGAATGGCGAGTATGCGCAGTGGGTCGGCTTCTTCTGCGATTGCCTTCTGGCCAGCGCGATGGATGCCATAGGCTCGCTCGAAAGACTCGTCGATTTGCGAACCAAGAACACGAATCTGATTAATGGAGGATTAGGGCGCTCGGCATCAAATGGCCAGCGTTTTTTGGAGCTTCTTGAGGGCAATCCCATCGTTGATGTGTCTTTTGTCGCAGAAAAGCTTGATATTGCTAGAACCACCGCCAGCAATCTTGTTAAGGATTTCGTTGGACTGGGGATTCTTGTGCAGCGAGAAAAGGGGAAGCAGCGTTATAGGACGTTTCTCTATGAGGATTACTTGAGCATCTTGAGACAAGGTAGCGACCCCTTGTAGGAGGTTGGTAAGAAGGCGGAGCCGATTGGGCAGTGCAGCCTATCCCGCCTTCCCTGTGGGATACCTCGGTTTTCGTGCAACTTCTGAGCAGAAAGACAACGCCAAGTGCGCGAAGAAAGCGGTTTGGGGCTATATCAATCGCCTCCGCATCGACGAAGGATACGAACGCAGGGAGCAACACGATGCATCCTTCTTTGCAACTGCCGAGAACGTGATCAACGCTTTTGCGGGATACGGGGATGACGATTCCTCGTTCGGGTTCGGCAATGCGCAATAACTCATCAACATCACCGCGAAATACATTGCCTTGGGCATTTACATGGATGATTGCAGGGAGGGCTTCCAATACTGTCATTGTCCTATGGATGGCGTAATGGTTGAAAAGGTAATCACGTTGCTTGAAGGCCGTGAAGACATACGTGAGACTTTCGGGCTTGAGAAACGCGGTTGGAAAGGCGTGCTTCGAGATACGGCATGGAGCAAGATCGAGAAAGCTGAAGAAGGCTACGACAGATTTCAACTCATCGTGGATTCACTTAGAGGAGATGAATCTGTTCTCGAAGTGCTAGGCGCGCAAAGTCCTGTTTCCCGACTTGAATTCGACTTCTGTGTTTGGGGAAGCGACGAAGATGAAGGATGGCGGCTCTGAGGCGATTCCCCTGCCTGGCTCTTCATCTTTATAGAAACCCCAGCAATGCAGCATACTCGAAACTCAAATACCGAGCCCATTCGTTTTCATCCCCCGGATCGAAGGAGGTCGGGTTTGCACCCAAAAGCCTTGCCGCTCACGCCCGACGTGACGCAAATCGCCCGACCCCTGTCTCACCCTGTCTCGCACTGGGCCTTCTCGCTGTTTCTTCCTGACGCAACCGACGCAAAACCGACGTAAAATCTTTCGTCGGTTTTGCATCGGTTTTGCGTCGGTTTTGCGTCGGGCGGAAAGCAGCCCCCGTCGCCTTCCCTTACGACGCCTTGAAGTTGTAAATCGGCCTCATGACGTCGATGATGTCGACCGCGTCGGCGATGGGGCCGATGATGTCCTCGATGGGCTTGTAAGCGCCCGGCGCCTCGTCGATGGTGCGCTCGTTCACCGAGGTCGAGTAGATGCCCTCCATGGCGGTCCGGTATTCGCGCAGGTCGAGCGTTTCCCTCGCCTCGCGTCGCGACATGACGCGGCCCGCGCCGTGGGGCGCCGAGTTGTTCCACGCCTCGTTACCGCGCCCCTTCGCGATGATGGAGCCGTCGCGCATGTTCAGCGGGATGAGCACGGTCTCTCCCGCGTGCGCGGCGATGGCGCCCTTGCGAAGAATCATCTCACCCACGTCGATGTAGTTGTGGACGGTATGGAACTCCGACGAGGCGTCAAGCCCTGTTCTCGCCAGAATCTCCACCAGCATGCGCACGCGGTTGCGGGCGGCGAAGCGCTGACAGACGTCAACATCGTGCAGGTAGTCGTCCATGTAGCTGCCGTAGAGCCAGCACAGGTCGGCGGGCACGTCGGGTTCGGCATCCTTGTATTGCGCTGCGAGCTCCTTGAGCGCCGCCTGGATCTCGTCGCGGCGCCCGGCCGACTTGTACGCGTCGATGAGCTCCCGCTTGCGCTCGAAGAAGCCCTCCTTGCCGCTGTGCAAATCGACGGCAAGGCCTTGGTAGTAGTTCGCCACCTGCAGCCCCAGGTTGCGCGAGCCTGAGTGGATGACCAGGCGCTGCATGCCGTCGGAGGCGACGTCGATCTCGATGAAGTGGTTGCCGCCGCCGAGGGTGCCCAGCGAGCGCTTGAGGCGCTTGACGTCCCTGAGCTCGCGGTAACAGCGAAGCTCCTCGAAGTCGAATTGCTCCTTGCACCCGTCCCAGACGCGGGCGCCCGAGGGGATCTTGTGGCACGCCTCGTCGAAGGTGGGCAGGTCAATGGGCTTGTAGCCCAGGTCAGCCGTGAGCATGCCGCATCCGATGTCGACGCCCACGAGGTTGGGTACCACAGCGTCCGTGACCCTCATCGTGGTCCCGATGGTGCAGCCTATCCCGAAATGCGCGTCGGGCATGATGGCGGTGTTTGCGCCCTCCGCAAACGGCATGCCGAGCATCGTGCGGATCTGCTCGACGCACGCGTTCTCTATGTTCGTCGCGTAGCACGCTGCCGTGCCGTGCGTTCCCTCAATCGTGAACATGACAATCCTTCCTGCTCCTTGGCGGCTCCTAGGAGTTTGACGTGATGCATCATAGGCGCTCTCTTAGGAATCGGTTGTCCCTTCTTTCGTACACGCTATTTCGCAATACGGTCAGGTTGTCCTAGCGTGAATCGCATTCTTGGCGCTAGGCCTTCCCCCGAACACTTTCAGGAGGTGCTTCTTTGGAAGAGGGGTCTTGTTCGTCAAGCCATCGGCTTCATGAGTTGTGTGGTGGTGGGGAAGGGAAGGGGCTCGGCGGCGCGACCCTTCCGGGCGCAATTAGTGCAGCGATTCGGGAGGTTTTCGTGCCAAGATTTGCCTTAGGGGCTGTACTATTTCAGACTCGCGCGCCATTCCGATTCGGAAGAGCAACTTGCCCTTCCGAGCGTTCGCTTTTCCTGTTTATTACCGGAAGCGACCCCTTATGGCTATCGTGCTGCAATTCTTCGTATGCCTTGCAATCTCGACGCTTCCTCGAGTATCCCGATAAGCTCATCAGCCTGGTAATACGCTCCTCGTTTCGCATTGCCCATCTTCGAAAGGATACCTCTCTCGCAAGCGGTCTCTATAAGAGTGCGTGCCGCTCGGTCGGTGATGGCGAGACGGTTGGCGACATATGCGGCGTTCACGACAGGCTGTTCGACGAGAAGCTCGGGTAAACCGTGGGACGCCGATCCTGCGCGGTCGGTGTTCGAGGCACGCCATGCGCCCAGCACATCGTCCACGTCGTCAGCGATGCGCAAACCGATGACGACGGCAAGCTCCAGAGCATCGGCAAAACAGGCGATTATTGGCTCAATCTTTCCGGCGTGGTAGGCGTCGAGCGCTTTCATGTACCGTTCGACATCATGCAGCAGGCCCGCTGAGACGGGCAGGGTTGAATGCATCAGGACTTCGTCGTTTGCAAGCATGCGATGCACGAGCGCTCTGCCAGTGCGGCCGTTGCCGTCCGTAAAGGGGTGGATTGTCTCGAACTGCGCGTGGAAAATCGCTTCTTTGGCCACGGGAGGAACGTCCTCCCGCACCCCGAACTCAATTAGGTCGTTGATGTAGTCTGGAACGCGACTTGCGTGAGGGGGCACGAACGACGCTCCATGCGGGCTGTAGGGCGTGCCACCGATCCATACCTGCTCGTCTCGCAGTCCCTCCCACTCGGAGGTTTCTGCCATGAGCACGTCATGGATGCTGCAGATAGAATCGATGCTCACGGGTCCACTTTGCCGCAGAGCCTCGCGCATGGCGGCGACGTTGCCCGCGATGAGGAGCGCATTCGTAGGTGCCTTGTCGGAAAGTTCTGCGAGTGCCACATTGCGCACGCTCGATGTGAGCCTCTCAATCTGGGAGCTCGATGAAGACTCGCTTCTTAAAAGGAGGGCTGGAAGGTTCCAATCGCGCGCGTTCTGGGCTTCGTCGAAGCGCGTTACGGCAACTTCGACATCCGCAATCCGCCGCTGAATCTCAGGAGACAGGTTGACCGTCAGTTGGGCAATCTTTGCTGGGAGCGCAGCCTCATACGTCGGCAAAATCTTGCGTCTGCGACTCTTGGGTATGAACGCGAGCTCGTCGTAATCCCTTTCCCATGCGCATGTCTCATAGGCTACACTCGGCCACATGACTTACTCCTTGCGAATTCAATGCCGATTCTGCTGGTCTTACGGAAGTGAATCATAGTACACTTCCGAAAGACCAGCAATAGATGTCATCATTCGTGTGCCTCTTGTGATTACAGATGTTTCTTCGTTTGACGAGGCCGACGCTCAGCTCGTCCGGCTGGACGCTCACTTCCAAACAGATTGTCGAGCCCGCCGAGCGCGTTTGCATCACGTTCTCCCATCCCCTCGCATGAGAGCCCTAAAGGGAATGTGGCGAAGTGTGGCGGTGGGGAAGGGGAGGGGCTCGACGTCGCGACCCATCTGGGCGCAATTGGTGCAGCAATTCAGGAAGATTCTGGCACGAAAACCGAGGTATCCCACGACGGGGGCTTCATTTCTGTACTCCATCGCGGGTTGCTTTTCGGTCGTAAGAAGAATCCCCAGGTCAAGGCCTCGCTCAATTCGAGAGCGACCCACGACCGCGCCTTCCGCGTGGGATACCTCGGTTTTCGTGCCAAAATCTGTCTTGGGGGCTGTACTTTTTCGGGCCGCTGTCCACTGCATTCGCTCAGCGAGCAGGCTTGTCCAAGAGCGTTGAATGCTGTCCCCGCTATATCGGGGGTTCGTCCGATTGTTGGAGGCTCGCATTCCCAACGCCGTTCCCGGACTCTTGGAGAGCGTTCAAAGTGCGTCCAAGAAGCTATTTTGGCAGGCTTTCCTCGTCGAGCAGAAAATCGAACACGGACATAGTCAGAATCCCCTCGTTGTCGTAAGTCGGCTTCACCACATCGCGCACGAGCACGATCTTGCTGAAACTGTCGGGTACTTCGCGAAGTGGGGCCTTTTCCTGGCGTGTTTTCTCCTCATCCGGCAAGTGAAGCGCCGACTGTATGTAATAGCGCCGGGAACCTAGATTCGCGACGAAATCCACCTCGAGTTGCTTGCGCACTACCTTGCCGTCGACGCGCCTAGCCTTCGCGACAGATCCGACGTCGACGGAAAAGCCCCTCGCGCGCAGCTCGTTGTACACGATGTTCTCCATGATGTGGGTCTCCTCGACTTGCCTGAAGCCTAGTCTCGCGTTGCGCAGGCCGATGTCCTCGAAGTAGTATTTCTTAGGACTCCCGATGTACTTGCGTCCCTTGACGTCGTACCGGCGGGCCTCTTCGATGAGAAAGGACTCCTCAAGGTAGCTGATGTAAGTGGAAATGGTGTTCGCGGTGATCTTCGAGTTCAGAACGCTTTTGAAGGTCGCCTCGATTTTGGGTGGGTTGGTGAGCGAACCGATGGAGGATGCCAGCACGTCTACGAGGTCTTCGAGCTCTTGGGTCTTTGCCACCTTGTTCCTGGCCACCACATCCTTCAAGTATGTCTCGGAGAACAGGCGCTCTAGGTAGCGGGACTTTTGCTCGTCCGTGCGCATGCCAAGAAGAAGGGGCATGCCTCCGAAGACGACATACTCGGCCCAACCCTGGTATTTGTCTCCCTCAAAGCCTTGCATGAATTCGGAGAAGGACAGTGGTCGCACTCGGACCTCGTCTCCTCGTCCGCGAAACTGCGTCATGACGTCAGAGGACAGCAGTTTGGAGTTGCTGCCTGTCACATAGACGTCGACATTTCGCATGCGCAGCAGGCCGTTGAGCACACCATAGAGGCGAGGAGGCTCGTGCCCGCGCAGCTCCTCGTCGGAGATCGCGTATTGCACCTCGTCGAGCATGACGTAGTATCGCGACGTCTTATTCGCTATCTTGGACTTCAAGTAGCTGTCAAGCACACCCGGGTCGCGCAGGCCCCTGTTCGCCTCCTCGTCCAATGCAACCTCTACGATACGATCGTCGCCAACCCCTAGCTCGTCTCTGAGGTAGTTGCCGAAGAGTTCGAACAGCAGATATGTTTTGCCGCACCGTCTGACGCCCGTGATTACCTTGATCATCCCGTTGTGCATTCTGTCTATCAGATTGTTTAGGTATCTATCCCTGTGCACTTCCATGTCTGCCTCCCTCAAATTTTCATTTAGTGATTATGTCACATGTTGCATTTTTGCTCAATGTGAACCCACGGTGCAATGCAATTCGGTCATGGAGTGTTTGACAATCAGGAACGTTCGCGGCGCAACGGTCGTTCCCGTCCGTCAGGCATGAAAGTCGCTTCAGATCTTTGCGCTGAAGGTGGCTGTCGGGAAAGCGTTAGCTGTTGGAGTGAAAGCTGATTCGAGTCCAGCCTTTCTGAATGTTCGTCATCGCCACAACGACGTGTGCGCTGTGTCGGCCTTTGGGGCGCTATCTTTTCGCGGGTAGGCGCGATAGGCGATTAAACGATTCTCGATACTCTGACGATAAAAGCGATAATGACGATAATCGCGAAAGGCCAGGTGGGACTATGGAGGGAAAGAGCAAGTCCAATACTAACCTGTTCTTGTCAACAGCAAACGCTGATCCACCTGTGCCTGCCGGGCAAAATCAAAGATCGGGCAAGAAGATAATCCCTAGTATTTCTGGGCTTCCTTGAGCGCTTTGAGGTAGGTGGCGTAGTGCTCCACCCGGTGGGCATCGCTTGCGAGGTAGTCGACCAGCCCGTTCTTGAGCAGCGCCGTTGCAGTGCGCCTGCGCGGGTTGAAGATGCCTCCTTCCACGAAGTTCGCGGAAAGCTGAAGCCGGCAGCCCATTTCCCTCATCTCGCGCGCAACGTCGATATCCTCCTGCACGGGTTTGTAGCGCTCGGGGTGGGCGATCACGATGTCGACGCCCTTGCCCTGGATGGTGTAAATCGCGCGCTGCCAGTTCGCGGGCAGATGGCTGCTTGAGAACTCGAGCAAAAGCAAGTTGGTGTCCTCGATGCAAAGGCTCGGCGCCGCATCGAGCCCCATGTCGGCGAGCTTCTTCCAGTGCACCTCATATCCCAAGCTCAGGCGCACGCCGTTCTTCTCCGCATGCGCCTTGAAGGCCCGATAGCGCTTTGCGATAAGCTCTGCGTCGAAGTCGGAGTGCTTGCAATGTGGGGTACACACGATGTGGTCGATGCCGGCGTCTCGCGCGGCAAGCAACATCTGGTGGGACTCCGTCGGCGTGCGCGAGCCGTCGTCGACTCCGTTTAAGATATGGCAATGGATGTCGAACACGCCCTCTCCTTTCCCACGCTGCCTCGCTGCCCGCTCGCTTACCGCACGCTCGCTGCGCCGCACGTGCCCGTGCCCGCTCTCTTGCCGAACGCGGCGGTCCTATTTCTCGCTTCCCACCTCGTGATAGTACACGTTGAGAACCGTCTCGTACACGTTCGTCTTGTCCAGGTAGAACTCCGCGAACTTGTCCCCCTGCTGCATGGTGCCCTGAAGGGTAGTCATGTCGACCGACGTGATCCCTGTCGCCAGGACGGAGCTTGCCAGATAGCTGAACTCGTTGAGCCCCAAGTTCGTTACGGCATAGTTCGAAGCCGTCGTGTATAGGTTGACCAGCGTCCCGACGTTACCCTGGGCACTCGAGAGCGCCTGCTTGCAGAAGGCTTCGACGAACTGCGACTGGCGCGCCTGGCGGTCGAGCGACGACGTCAGCACCGATGTGTCGCGCCATTGCACGTACTTGAGCGCGTTGCTCCCGAACAAAACGGTCGGTTCGCCCTCGACGATGTTGGTGTTGGGAATCGACTGCGTCGGGGTCAGCGACACGCCACCGATGGCATCCGCGAGCGCGCCGACGCCGTCCATATCGAGCGAGAAGTAATAGCTCACGGGCATGTTGTACAACACGCGCGAAACTGCGGAGGCGGTGTATTGGCTGCTCAGCTCACCGCCGTCACCGTACGCGTAGGCCAGGCACAGCTGCATGGTCGACATGCCGGTGAAGGTGTCTCCCATGAACTCGCCCACCTCGACCATCGAGTCGCGCGGGATGCCGATTCCCGTCGTCTTGCCGGTGTCGAGGTTCACGGCGAGCACCATGATGGCGTCCGCCTGCCCGACGCTCTTGCCCGGCACGACCTCCTCGGTCTGGCGGTCGTAGCCTATGACGGCGACGGAAACCATGTTCTCGTTCAGCGCGTACGTCTTCCCGTTGTACTCGACGGTGCGGCCCTCGTCGTAGGTCACGGCGCTGTCATCCGCCTGGATGTCATCGGCGGTATTGGCTTGCTTCACAGCGCTCTCGCCCGACTTCATGAAGGCGAAGGCGGCGATGGCGATGGCGACCGCGATCGCCACGAGAATCCCCACGACGATAGCGACGCGCTTCAAGATCTTCTTGCGACGCGAATGATGGCGCTTCTTTTTCCTGATGAGGACTTCTTCCTCCATCGTCTGGGTCCCCTCGGGCGCCTCGGGGGTTGCGGGCGCCTCGGGCGTCGAGGTGGTGCTGCTGCTCGCCTCATCCAAGGCGTTGTCTTTCGTTTCGCTCTCTTCCAAAGTGCTTCGTCTTTCGCGCTAGTAGGTCGGTTGGTCGCTGACGAGAACTCCCGTCACGAGGTATCTTCTCACGATATGGTTGGAATCGCCGGTGCAGGTGCTCAGCTGCACGATTTTATCGCTTGAAGTGAGCGTTGTTCCCTCGCGCACGTTCTCGACGAGTGAGTCGGGGCTGAGTATCGAATCGAAGTACTGTTGGACGACGGTCGGGTCGGAGAAGTTGAACGAGTTCAGGATGTGGCGGTTGTCGTACTGGTAGGCGGCAATCACGCGGTAGGTGAGGATGTGCCCGTCGGTGTAGAGGTACATGTCCTCGTGGGAGTCGAAGAAGTCTTTGTTCTCGAAGCGGTGCAACGTGGTGAACATGGTTCCCTGCACCAGGTTGTGCCCGTAAATCACCGTGACGGGGTCGGAGAAGTCGGTCCTGTTTGCCAGCTGCGTGTAGATGGCGCCCTCCTCGGACCATTCGCCGTCCTTGTTGTGTTTCAGGTAGAACGTGTCATCGGTCGGGTGCTGCACCACCGGGTAGTTCACATCGGTGCCGGGGATGTAGATCCAGGCGTAGATGTCGGGGTTCTCCAGGCGAAGCGACGCGAAGTCGATGGGGTTTTCCACCCGCGGGTCCGCAGCATCTTGCGAGGTGGTGGGGGCTTCTGGCTCGGGGGTAGCGGCTGCCTCCTCGGCCGATTTCGCAATCTGGGCGTTCTGCCACACGAGGTACGCCCCGCCGGCGATTGCCGCGCACACTAGCACGATGAGCAGCACGACGAGCGCCGCGATCTGCGGGCGTTTCTTGCGGGAACCGTCGCCCGTGCCCGATGCGTTGGCGCTCGGTGCCTTCGCGTGCTTGGGGGCTGTGTCCTCTTCGGTCGGTTTCGTCTTATCGTTTGCCATGTGTTCCTTACAATGATGCTGGTCAGCGAGCTGTCGGCGGCCCTGCTCGTGTGGATTGTCGGCAGCGCTGCCCGTGTGGGTTGCACGCGCCACCGCCTGCGCAAACCGCTCGTGCGATTCGCCTTTTCCGCTGGTCGAGTGCCTCTTTCTTGCAGCGCGTTTGAAAGCATGACGGGAAGCCGAAGCGGGCTTCCCGTCATGGGCGCTGTGCTAGATCCTCGTGTTCTTGTGGCGCGGTGCGCGACCGTCGGCACGGCGTGGCACTGCTGGCTTGAAGGCGCCGCGCGGGAACTGCTCGTCGGCGCTCTCTCGAGCGGCCCTCTGTGGGCTTGCAGCTGGGGGCATGCCAGCGCCCGCATTCGCGTTCGGGCTCACACCCGCGCCCGAACCTTGCCTCCGTGGCCGCTCTCCGGCTTCTCTGCGTTCCGCCTGCTTGGGGTCGATGCCCGCCTTGCGCGCCCATTGACCGATGTCGTCTGCGGCAAGATCGCGCGCGTTGGGATTCTCCGTCAGCTGCTTTTCGCGGTCCTTGCGGGAGACGCGCTTCCCCTCGGAGTTGTAGTAGGCGTAGTAGTAATCGTTGTTCGCCTCTTCGCGCGAGAACGTGATGACCGATCCCAAGATGCGCGCGTTGGCTGCCTTGAGCTGTTGTACGCCGGCGACGACGTCATCGCGCTTCGCCGCGCGCTCGCGGATGACGTACAGCGTGCCGTCGACCAGGTTCGATATGATGGCAGCGTCAACGAAAAGCCCGATGGGGGGCGAGTCGAATATCACGTAGTCGAACATATCGCGCAGTGTGTCGACGAGAGCCGCGAAGCGCTTGGTCGAAAGGAGGTCAGGAGGGGAGGGGATGTTCGGCTCGGAGTCCATGAAGTACAGGTTGGGACGGTCGGCCGGGTAGATAGCGCTCTTGAGCGGCGCCTGTCCGACGAGCACGGAATACAAGCCGCACTCCGTGTGGATGCCCAGAAGTCCCGCGATGCATCGGCGGCGCATGTCGGTGTCGACGATGAGCACCTTCTTGCCCGAGCTGGCGATGGCGCACGCAAGGTTGGTGCTGACCTGGGTCTTGCCCTCGTCCATGCCCGTCGAGGTGACCACGATCGTCTTCACCTTCTCGTCGATAGAGACGAAGCGGATGTTGGCGAACAGCGTTTTCGAGGCGTTGCTCAGAAGCGGATTTTGGAACTGGCTGGGGCGCTTGCGGTTTTTCTTGGCCATGTTACCTCGCCTTCTTCGGCTTGGGCATGCGGCCGAGGACGGGAATCCCCAGCAGCTCTTCGGCGTCGTCGCCCGACTTCACGGTGGTGTCTAGCATGTCCTGCAAGACGATGATCGCGATGGCGACGAATAGACCTGCGAGCAGGGCAACCGCGGTGTACATGACGCGGTTGGGGCCGGAGGGCTTGTCTGGCACGCTTGCCCGGTCGATGATGTTCACGGCGTCGAGCTTCATCGCGTCGATGGCGGCCTTCGAGGTGCGGTCGGCGAGCTCGTTGGCCACGCTCGCGGCGCCTTCGGGGCTTTTGCCCGTGACGGTGAGCGTGATGACGCGGCTCGTGGTGTCGGAGGTTACCCCCACATCGAAGCCCTTGAGGTCGCTCATGCCGAGGGCGCTCGCGGTGGAGCTCATCACGGTCGAGGTCTTCGCAATCTTCGCCAGGTCGTTCGCGAGCTGCTGGGAAGCCAAGGTGTCGGAGCTGGTCACGCGGCCGGATCCATCGGTCGCGTTTGTCGTTTGCGTCAGCACGTAGAGCGACACGTTGGCGGTGTAGTTGTTTGTCATGAATCCCCAGCAGTACGCCGCGGTCGCGCCCGCGAACACCAGGGGGAACACGAGCACCAGGTACCATTTCTTTCGAAGGAGCTCGAGCAGCTCAAGCAGGGTCATTGAAGCGGTTCTCCTCTATTCTTCCTACAACAAAGAAGAGGGCAGCTGCGCCCTCTTCTTTGCAATGTCATGCGCGCAGTACGGTTTCCCAGGTTGGGAACCGCGTGTGCTGTCAGTGCTATTCAGCGAGCTTCTTGCGAAGGACCACACCCACGCCAACGGCGGCGATGGCGCATGCGGCGGTGGCGACGGCGATGCCGGTCATGTCAACGCCGGTCTGCGGGGAGGTGGCGCTTGCGTCGGTGGTGGCGCCGGTGACGGTGGAGGAGTCAACCGCGATGGTCACGAGCGAGAGGCCATCGGTGGAGATGGTCACATTGCCGTTGGAGACGGTCGCCGTCTTCGTTTCGGTGCCGAGGTTCGCGTCGCGGCCCTGGTGCTCGATGAACACGGTGGCGGTGGCGCCGTTGTACTCAGTTCCTACGTTGAAGGTGAGGGTATAGGGGCCGTAGGTGCTGCCCTCGGGCACGTCGTAAACCTTGAAGGTGCCTACGATCTTTTGAGTGGCGCTGAGCGACACGTTGGAAGCCTGGTCGGAGGTTGCCTCGACGACGAGCTTGCTCGTGGAGTCGTCGGTCTTGCCGCTGACCGTGAGGGATGCGCCCTGGGATGCGGTGCAGGTGTTGGACGTTACCTTCTGCGGGCTGTTCGATGCCCATGCCAGAGTCGGCATCGCCATGGCGAGGGCGAGCGCGCAAATCATGGCAGTAAGCTTCTTTTTCATCGTTTCCTCTTTCACTTGAGCGAATGCTTCAATGCTGATGATGTGTTGCATCATAGCACATGGGGGCGGGGACGTGTGCCTCCGTCGGGCAAACAGTGGGCGGGAGCCCCATTTTGCGGTGAACCAACGGCAACTTACCTTATCCTCATCACGATAATATCTTCCCTGTATAATGGCTTCAATGGAGATTGTCTATTCTTAACAAAATTTCGCAATGGGTTGTTCTGTTTGAGAACTTACTGTTTATTTTCTATCGAACCTCGACATTTATGCGAAATAGGTCCTTATTTAGGATACGGTAAGTACACTGTAATTAATTTAAGAGGTAGGTCGAAAGCGACCCGATTTAGGTCGAGGTTTTTGTGCGCGGCCGAAACGGGAATATGACGAGCGGAACCCTGCATGTCGAGCACATGCGGATGGAGATGGCGAAGATTTTTCAAGAGGTAGACAGGCTTGGAGGCACGCGAGCTGGCATGGAGGGAGAGGGACATTTGGTATTGCAGAGCGCTATAGGCATAACGTTCTGCGCTGCCAAGAGGTTCTTTGATATTACAGCTGCGGCTGTGGGTATGGTGAGGGACCATATTTCCTCACGCATCCTGGAAATGCATCTCGCAAAGCCCGCTTTTAGGGCGGTGTGCGCATAGTGTCCAGTGATTTCACGGCCGTTTGCGAGCCCGCGAAGGTGAGGTCCGACGTTTGGGATTCGCCGTCAACTGAAGCCAGCCGAGCGACGGGGAATAACAGTGCTTTGGAGCGCAAAACTGTGCGCAGCGGCGTCGCGTATGACATCAATGGCGGCGGGGGCTCAGTCGAAAGCTCCGAGTGCGCCAGGCGCCTCAAGGAGGAGCTTGGGAGTGTGCCGGTTACCGGCATCGAGGACAGGGTGGTGTACCGCTTTCTTAAACGTGCGTTCGACATCGTTTTCAGTGCGGCGGTGCTCGTTGTGTTTTGCTGTCTGTGCGCCATCATCGCGATCCTCATCAAGGTCGACGATCCGAAGGGCCCCGTGTTCTTCAGCCAGGAGCGAGTGGGCAAGGACGGCAGAACCTTCCGGATGCTGAAGTTCCGCAGCATGTGCGTGGACGCCGAGGACAGGCTCGCCGAGCTCAGGGAGCTCAACGAGAAGACTGGCCCGGTGTTCAAGATCGCCGAGGACCCGCGTATCACCCGCGTGGGCAAGTGGCTGCGCAAGCTGTCGCTCGACGAGCTGCCCCAGTTCGTCAATGTCCTGCGCTCGGATATCCCTTTGCGCATATTAAAAATGCGCCCGGAGTTCTCTGAGAAATCCATGGGTGCGTTCGCGCTTCCCGCCAAATCTAGCACGAACAAAGAAAAGGCGTTTTCGCAGGTCGTGAGCTGTTTCGCAAGCGATCTGCGGATGCGTCGCATCTCTGAGTTCAATTGTAATTGCATCGGCGGTACTGAAACTCAATTTTTTGCAAAACTTGTTTTTATGGCGGTGCGTGCATAGTGGGCAGGAGGGTTTTAACTCTAGGTCTCAGGAATGCTACCGCCTCTTACGGGACCAATTCGGGCCGTGTTGTAGCGCGCACTTATGGACTAGATGGGGATAGACTAATTGATATTGGAAACGATAAGAGCGCAGAGGACACATGCGAATGCGACATCGCAATTGGATGTTGCATGTCTACCAAGAACTCGAATTGTGTGGAGCATTGCGCTCCAATCGGGGCGTACAAGGCTCCCGCCCCTGATCCAAATGTGACTGCTCCCAAGAAAGGTGGCGTTGGCTATCTCGTAGCAAAGAGAGTTTTTGACATTGTGTTTAGCGCGGGGGTGTGCTTGGTGCTAGCTGTTCCCGTGGCTGTTGCATGTGTTGCGATCTGTGTCGATACGCCGGGTAAGCCATTTTTTAGGCAGGAGCGTATTGGGCAGGGAGGTAAGAAGATTTACATCTTCAAGCTTCGCACGATGGTCTCTGACGCCCATGACCATCCTGAGAGGTATATGTCTTCAGCCCAGCTTGAGACTTGGAGGCGCGAGCAGAAGCTTGACGATGATCCGCGTATCACCCGTGCGGGGCGAATCCTGCGACGCACGTCGCTCGATGAGCTGCCTCAATTCCTGAACGTACTATCTGGGGATTTGTCAGTGATAGGGCCTCGTCCCGTGACGTTGGCAGAAACATACGAGTACGGCGACGCTCGCGACGAGGTGCTGGCCTGCAGGCCCGGCATTACGGGCTGGTGGGCGGTGACTGACCGCAATGACTCGACGTGGGAGAGCGGCGTGCGTCAGGCGCGAGAACTTTTCTATGTGCGCCACCAGTCGTTTGGCTTGGATGCCCGAGTGTTCGTGAAGACCTTCAAGGCGATGAGGAGGGGCAAGTAATGCAACCTTCCGCTTGCGTTCGCTTGATTGAAAGGGGTTCTTTGAAGCTGCGGCGTAATCGCTCCCAATGGGTGTGTGGGTTTGATTTGTTCGGCATAAGAAGCATTTTGTCGTGAGCGATTTCAGATGAAGCGCACAAACCGTAGGCGTCGTGTTGTCGGCGCAAAGAAACTAACCATGTTAGCATCGAATTAGATGAGACTGAAATGCGTATCCTGTATTTTTCGCAGTTTTATAAACCTGAGAATATCGCTGCATCATTCAGGGCGACCGAGCATTCGCGTATCTGGGTGCGTGAGAGCCATGATGTAACTGTGTTCACCGGATGGCCGAATTATCCCGTTGGTCGCTTGTTCGACGGCTATGAGATGAAACCTCTAGTTGAGGAATTGATTGATGGTGTTAGAGTCTTTCGTTCCGCGTCAAAGATTCAGCCAAACACAAGCTTTGCGAAGCGAATAGAGAGCGGTGTCAGTTTCATCGCTAATGGCCTGAAAAACCTGGGTAAGAAATCGCCTGTTGGTAGTAATTATGATGTAGTGCTCGTCACATGCGGGACCGTCTTCGCTGCGTGGCTCGGCGTTCACTATGCAAAGAAGTGCCGCCTGCCCCTTGTGGTTGAGTTTCGCGATCTTACTTACAAGCAGATGCTGGCGACAGGCAGCAGGGGCGCAAAGGTAGCTGCGATGAAATCACTGGAGTTATCTTTCTGCAAAGCTGCAGATTGCGTCGTTGCGCTTACCGATGGGTTTAAGAAAGACCTTGAGGCGGCTGGTGTTCCGGGCGACAGTATCGTTATTGTTCCCAATGGAGCCGATGTTGTTGCATGTAAACACATATGGGATGGCCCTTTGCGTTTCGGTTACTTTGGGACTATGGGATTATCTCAGGACGTGCCTGCGACGGTGGAGTACGTGAAGCGAATCGTTAACCTTGGGCTTGCATCAAGCTATGAGCTTATAGGCGAGGGTGCTGCTCGCGACGAGCTAGAGCAGTTGGTTTCTACTGGAGACTACGGTTTTCTCAAACTTGAGCATGGTGTTCCAATGGCCGAGCTTGAACCGCGCTACGCAGGGGTTCACATGACCGTTGTCTCGCTCCAAAAGAGCGCTGAATTCTCGGGAACCATTCCATCGAAGATATTCCAGTCGTTTGCCCGAGGTGTGCCTGTTCTGTTCGTAGGCCCGGAAGGTGATGCATCTGAGCTCGTTCGTAGGAGCGGTGCTGGTATTGCTTTGTGTGGAAGCGAGGAGGAAGACATCAGCGAACTCGAGGCTTTTGCCTCGAGGGCTGATCGTGCGCGCAATCTCGCCAGAATGAGCGAAGCGGCGGTTGATTTCATGAATCGGGAGTACTCAAGAAAGCTTATGGCGGATAAGATGATCGCTGTTTTATCCGATGCCGTATATAAGACCAAACAAACAAATGAAAGGATTAAAATCAATGGTTAACGTTATCGGTCTCGGTTATATCGGACTGCCCACCGCGCTCATGATGGCCACGCACGGCGTGGAGGTCGTGGGAACCGACTACAACGAAGAACTCGTGGCAACCCTGAACGCCGGCCACACTACCTTCAAGGAGGAGGGGCTTGACGAGCTGTTCGTCGACGCGTTGAAATCTGGCATCAAATTCACGACCGAGTATCAGGTGTGCGATACCTACATCGTGAGCGTACCGACGCCCTACGATAAGCTGGACAAGAAGATTGACCCCTGCTACGTGATTGCCGCCTGCAAGACGGTGCTCGAGGTCGCCCCGAAGGGCGCCGTGCTCGTAATCGAGTCGACTATTTCGCCCAACACGGTGGATCGCTTTGTGCGCCCGCTGCTCATCGAGGCCGAGCGTGAGGATGTTAAGCTCGTGCACGCCCCGGAGCGCATCATCCCCGGAAACATGGTTTACGAGCTGCTGCACAACAACCGTACGATTGGTGCGGACGACCCCGAGGTGGGCGAGGAGGTTGCTAAGATTTACGCAACCTTCTGTCAGGGCGAAATCAGTGTGACCGACATCCGTACCGCCGAGATGACCAAAGTCGTCGAGAACACCTTCCGCGCAATTAACATCGCATTCTCCAACGAGCTCGCTAAGATCTGCCGTATCGGCGGCATGGACGTGGCGGAGGTCATCCGCATCTCCAACAAGCACCCGCGCGTGAACATCCTGCAGCCCGGCCCCGGCGTTGGCGGCCACTGCATTCCCGTCGACCCGTGGTTCCTGGTGGGCGACTACCCCGAAACGGCAAACTTCATCCGCCTTGCGCTTCAGACCAACGCGGGCATGCCTGAGTATGTGCTGCATCGTGCCCACGAGGTTATGGCCGAGCGTGGGATCAAGGATGCCTCCAAGGTGGGCATCTACGGTCTGACCTACAAGGAGGACGTTGACGACGTGCGCGAGAGCCCCACGCTGCAGATGCTCGAGTCCATGGAAGAGCACCTGTGCGGCGGTGGCGTGAAGGTGTACGACCCGTGGGTCGAGCGCGACGAGGTTCCGGGCCAGGTGCACTCCATGGAGGAGTTCCTGGATGGCCTGGAGATGGTTATCGTAATGGTGGGTCATTCCCAGATCAAGGGCAAGCCCGAGGCCTTCGGCGGTCGTATCTTGATCGATCCGCGCAACGTGTGCGGTGACGGCGAGAACGTCTATAAGCTGTAAGTCATTAAAGAGATGCAGGGAGAAGCAGGTTTGAAGAAAGTGATGCTTGTCTTCGGGACGCGC
>ENA-OUQH01000290-OUQH01000290.1-human-gut-metagenome-genome-assembly--contig:-NODE-290-length-39462-cov-10.985739_pt1 | contig 39462 bp, 42 predicted proteins | sample MGYA00237948_ERZ548828 | MGnify/ENA primary metagenome ERZ548828 (study PRJEB26490, sample SAMN05194711) | human gut metagenome | biome: terrestrial biome; feature: human-associated habitat; material...
GTAGGGAGCGATAACTCCTTTAACTTCTGAACTTGCGAAACTTGGATTATTTATTAGAGGCGTTTAAGTTCCAACTTGTAGGTCTTGGCGTCCTTGCAACCATTTTCGATGTCTGACTTACTGAATTTTAACTTTTTAAATTCCACGGGTGTGCCAGCTTTTACAAATGCCTTACCATCCACATTTTCAGCTGCAATGTTGCCTACCAGGGTCTTGTAAACCTCCTGACCTTCAGCGTTGTACCCTACGAGGTAAACATTCTCGTTTGGGAGGATAAAATCATTGCCTGTCTTCATGTCTGATGTGGCTGTAGCTTCACCATTTATCTTGAATGAAGGCGTCAAGTTAGAGTTGCTATAGAAGTCTGTAAACTCTAATGAGAGGGGAGTTGTTATTGTGAAATCACATTTCTCTACCTCAATAGGTTTGCCATTGAGAGTTTTTGCACATTCTTCAATTTTTACTTTCCATTCCGCTTGCATCTTTTCCGATTTCTCGATCAATTCCTTTTTGTCGGCTTCTGTCTTGATGTTCTCGGCCTGTTTCTTCAGATCGGCTTTTTCCTGCATAAACTTTTCATATTTCTCTGGTAGAGAGCCATACAGGTTGGTGTCGGTCGAACTGCCTCCTGAGCAAGCAAATAAGAGTGGCATCAACAAGACTGCAAGTGCCATTTGTTTCATTTTCTTCATAAGCTTTGTAGTTAGATGATTGATTAATTGATTATTAGTAATATAGATGACTTTTATGTTTTCATCTTTTTGCAAATTTAGGAATAAACGAAGAAAGATAGTTAACAATCTCTCAAATTATTCTTTGCAAAAGGTAAATAGAGGTGGCAATGCGTAAAAAAACGATTCGCAACGTATTCTAAATACATTGCGAATCATCTGTTTCTCTCTTTACGATATTTGCTGGGAGATATTCCTTTTATCTTGGTGAAAACACGGATAAAAGCCTGCGCACTATTGAATCCAGAAGTCTCAGCTATCTGAACGATTTTGTCGTCCGTACAGTCAAGTTGCTTACAGGCGTATTCGATGCGGAATCTGTTGACATAGTCGTAGAAGGTACATTGAGTTTCTTTGTTGAAGTATGCACTGACGTAGGTGCGATTGGTGCCTATGGTTGCAGCTATGTCTGATACTTTGAGGTTAGGGTTCAGATAAACCTTTTCTTTTTCGAAAAGAATGGCTATGCGTTTTCCGATTTGGGTGTCTTTTGTGATGGTTGCAGTGTCATTTTTCATGTCAATATATTGACTGTCAGATAGTTCGTCAAGCACTGACTCGTGTTTATAGATATAGTAGCTTATGAACATCCATACCACCAAAGAAATGCTCATATATAGTGCTTCGATGATATAATCTGCATATATGCTGTTAGCTATCCAGAGTATCAAGATGAATACAAATGACAGGAATATGGCGCGCAACCAGTTTAGATTGATGTTTTTGGTGTAGGAGAAGCGTTGTTTTAGTTCTCTGTTGTATCTGGGAATGGCGATGATTCCCCATATCGTAAAATAAAGGCCATAAGCGAATGTTTCGAATACCTCAGCGTAATAGAATAAGACATTTTTGGTCAAGATGAAGAGGACAAAAGGTGCTATAAATAGTAGCTCATGCACGATGATAGTACGACGGGTGAGGCTTGTAGGACTGCATAGTTCGATGAGGATAAAGGCGTATAAAGGGATTGCCACCACGTCGGAAGCTATTGTCATCATCCATCTTATCTCGTTAGGATCGTTTATGGGTTTGATAAAATATAGATTCTTCAAACATTGCACACCGATAACCAGCATCAAGACTGCCACGAGTCTTGATAGTAGTTCTTTGTCCTTATGGAAGAAGAGCCATGACATCATGAAATAGAACATGACGCACAGTCCGTAAATGAAATAAATGGTGTGCAACATTTTGTTATTGTCTGTTTAGGTTGTAGAGCAAAGTCTACCGCAAATATACACATTTTATTTGAATAATTATCTCTTAGTCCTTTTTTTATTCAATCTTTCTTTCATTATGAAGTCGTCATTGGGGGAATTTTGCTTTCGTTTGTTACCATACTATCCCCTTGGTATCGTTACTTGTGTTCTTTTTATCCTCATTCTTTTCATCATATCATCTTGCAGGATTTACGAAAAGAAAAAAGGACAGATTTTTCTAATCATTGGGGGCAGTATCAAGCATGAAGTACACATGATGATGCTGTTCTATGACAGAATGATGCTGCGCAAGAGATACATTATCGAAACCATTAACGACATGCTGAAGAATACGGCACAGATTGTACACTCACGCCATAGATCTGTAAGCAATTTTATCATGAACCTTATTTCTGCATTGGGAGCATATTGCTTCTTCGACAACAAGCCAAAGGCATTGCAGGGATACTGCATCGAAGACACCAAACAGCTGTCACTATTCTAAGGGCAAAACAACTTCTTTCAGCCTTCTGTTATTACCCACTCCTAATGGCATGGGGAGGAGGCGTATTCACGCTGCATTTATATTGTATAAGACACTCGGTTATCCCGAACTGGGGTAATTCTTGTAAATCAACATTTCCATTCTCTCCCTCTAAACTTATAGAATGAAACCAACCATGACAAGCTATATAAACAATGTCTATTTTATTCCATTCACGTTTGTTCCTGTTGAAATACTCTATGTAGAGTTTCAAATCCTCTTTTGTCAAAATGTGCCTATAAATAGTATCGCATTTATGATATTCTTTCAACATTCTAAGAATAGGCTCGCTATTAAAATCAAAGCGTTCAGGCTTTTTGTGGGTATTGAATTTCCATTCTCCCTCAAAACAAAGTATATTCTTCATAAAATCACCTTTTATATTTCACTTTCATTCTTTGGTTTTCTCTTGCCGAGCGGCCCGCTGAACTTTCCACGGTTCAGCTTCACCCCATATTTGTTGAGTATGCGGAACACCGAGCTGCGGCTCCTGAAACCGCTGACCTTCCAGATGTCATCGATAGTGTAGTTGTTGTTATACATATTGACGATATTCCTCTCACGGTCAATGCCTTTCTTTGGAGTTGAGCTCTTGGCAGGTTTGATACCCGACTTGATATATTCCACATGGGTAGCAGCCTTGCGCAAGGCAACGACCTCTTCGGACAACGAACCGAACATGAAAAGCACATCGGCTATTGATGTACTTGGGAACAACTCCCCCTTTGAGTCAATCTTATCCTGAATGGATATTATCCTTATCACCTTCACCCTGCAAAACTCCAGGAACATCGCCAATTCCCGAACACCACGTAGCGCATTGCTGAACTTCGAGATGACCAGTTCGTCACCTCGTTTCAGACAATCCATGAGCTGCTTCCATTCCGGGCGTGTCTTCTCTTGGCTTGCACTATCTTCTATGATACAGCAGCAGCCATACTTCTCCATCCAAGCCCGGTCAAAGGTGAATGTGTCATACTGCTCCGAGTTAAATATGTAACCTACTTTTGCCATAGCTATTATACACTGATTTGTAATTTGCCGACAAAGATACTTATATTCCATCAAAGTATAATCATACTCTGATAATTATTATAGTTAATTAAAGATTGATGTACTGCACTTTCTTGGATATATTATCATTTCATATCATACTATAAAGTATGAATGAGAATAAAACATAAAGTTTGATTTAGTTTGAATGAATACCCGATAAATAGTCGTAAATTCGCACTGCAAATTTCAAACAAAGTCCGAAATGGAAAGTATAAATATTATCATATTTGCGGCAAAAAGCCGATTGAGGGTAAAGTGCAAACAATCTTGCACTTCAAGTTTTCGCATATCATACTTTGACGGTAGAAAGCATATGTCCATGTTGTCTGCCATCATACTTGCCATTCTTTTGCTGGCATCCTGTTCAAAAAATGACAGTGAATCATCTTTCCATGATGCAAGGGAGGCATTGGATGCGCAAAAGGTGTTCCTTTCAAGGATGAAATCAGACAAGGATTTGTCTATGGAACACCTTGCCGACAAAATATCCAAATGGCGTACTTTAGAAGACTCGGTTTCTGCTTGTCTGATGCGAGACACCATCAAAAAGGCACATTCGTTTCCTCTGGAAGAATTTTCCAATGTCCATGACTCCATCCGTGACGAGTTTATGCGCATAGCTACCGCCAAGCGAAGGACATTCAAGGATGTGCTCCTGTTGAAGATGAACGCCTCCCCTTATAAAAGTAAGAAGGAAACGGACAGTCTTTCCTTGGTGGCTTCAAAGTTTTTTGAGAGTATGGACACCATACCATTATATAAAGGTGACAAGACAAGAATCTTGACCACCTATCATTTCTTCTTGGAGAAGGTGAAGAAGGAAGGCATTGCCAACCAATCACAGTTTCTTGCCTTCTTGAAAACGGAAGACAGACTGTTCAGAACATTTCTATCTCATCTATACGAGATGAGCGACGTGTCGGTTTCGCATATAACAAGTGGAATAGAAGATGTGTGCAAGATGATTGCTCAATCTTCAAGGAAAGGAAACTTACCGGCAAGGGATGCCGTGGCATATATGGCGGTTCGTACCAATCGAAGAATCATCGCCAATGCGCAGACTTGCGTTGCTGATATTAAGAGTGGAAAGGTTACTTCCGCTGAACAACGGACTGCCTATTTTTGGATGATACTGCAACCATTCCTGTCCATTGATAACTTCGGAATGGCGATGCTTTCAGAGAATCAGCGAAAGGATTTGGTGCAACTGTCAATAGATGCTTTAGGCACAATCGCCTGTCTTAGCCGTTCCTTGCAGATGGACAAGAATATGACAGACGGGTTACCAGATATGTTCATCAAGCTATACATTTCTTCATTATAAACACAATAGTTATGCTGCATAAATTTCTCAACGACTTCCTGGCACTTGCACCATTGCAGTTGCCAGAGCTTATCAACCAGGAGCGCATGGAACAGCCTGTCTATGAAGACGGCTATGTCCTGCTTGACTTCAAGTTGAAAAAGCCTTGTCCTCTCGAAGAGGTGATGAACCTGTTCGAAGACCAGATGGAACTGGTCATCCTTTACCACAAGGTGACTTCCGTACATACAGAGTTCGGACAGTTCTGCTGTGCCTTCTCCAACCCTAATTTCGGGCGGATGTACAAGATGAATGCCAGTACGGATGCCAATGGAAATGTCCACTCCGTCATGGTGACAATCTATGAGTCCTTGGAGTTCATGTACGGTGACTTGTGCCACGACATGGAACTGCAAGCGAGGACAGGCTTCTTCAAGTACAAGCGTGACAAGGCGGACATGCTGATGTGTTTCATGTGACATTACGTTCCATTTATGAGCGACATGCAGCTTCAGAACATCGTGGACATCATCCACAAATGCCACACATGGATAGACGTTGGCAGTTCGTTCCATTGGAAAGACACCGCCGTTTCACGGCATGGCATGGTGCAGACCGTCTGCTGTCGGTGTCTGACTCTTCGATCCTGTCATTCCAACAATGATTATGTCCGTGGGCAGGAGTGGCATATACCACTGCTTGACATTGACCGAAGTGCCAAGATTCTTATGAGAAAGGATGCTGGTTTCAAGAAACGCCTTGCTTCAAATGCTTTGACAATGGCGGATGTCGAGCGACTTTTCATGGAAGTCACCTATGGAATTATTGAGTTGGAGCTATTCGAAGGTTATTGACCGTTTTACATTACAATTTGATCTATGATATTCAAGATTATCTTTCTATTCTTCCCTATGTTTCTTCTCTTGGCATCAACGATGTGCTACAGGAAGAACAATCGGATGATGCAGAGATTTTATCTCCGCATGGTGTTTTCGCATAATTTTCGAAAACTGTACACACTGCTGTTGCTGATGGCAATATTGGTGTTCAGTTTCGTGGCATATCAAGTACAGTCCAACGAGATTGGTGCTCATGTAACGGCACTGTTGGCATTGTTGCTGTTCAAGTTCTCCTATGCAGACAATCTGCTGCATAAGTTGCATGACAACAGGAAATCATGTGCCATCGCTTTTACAGCCTCATTGGTGTTCATGTTCACTCCCCATTTGTACACATTGGGAGTGATGGTGGACTTGCTCTTGGTGGCATCCATCTACTATCCGTCCTCAAAGGTCATCTTCAAGGCACAATGTCCTGACAGTGGCAGACACTTGGCGCAATGTCCTGAGGACATCGTAAACTTCTACTTTTAGTCCATTCTTGGAATATGCCACTTGGTACTGGCACATTCTACAACACTCAGTCTAAAATGAGAATCATTATTTCACAACATCAACAAGACATTTTCAATGAAACATATACCAAAGGAAAATATAAAGGTAAACCTCTCTATCGGTTTCCTGGCATCTCTCCAGGACCGACATAACGAGCGGTATTCCAAGCATGAGGCATTCTGCTATCTGTTGGACAAGGCTTGTGAACACTACATGCCGAAAGCCGTAAGCAAGGAAGTGGCAGACGAATTGAAAGATTTTCAGTTTATCACAACCAAGACACAACTTGCGGAGGACTGGCATTGGCATCGTGCCACCGTGCGTCAGTTCCTCGAAAAATTAACGGAACATGGGCTGATACTCTGCAAGGAGTTTGAAACGAAATACACCATCATAACGATGATTGGCATGAAGGACGGTAACGTTCCGACAATGCAAAATAGCATATTGGAACCAATCATCCGTTTCACAATGGACAGTTGGTTCAATGGCACTTCCACCACAGAAGAGACTGCCGTTGTCTGTGGTCAGATTGTAAAGGGTGCAGTAGCATTATCGCAAGAAAACAACTCTGCTTCTACATCATCTGACAACCAACTTTCATCTGATGATATTGCCACTTGCATGATTGGCAGACTTGTGGATTGTATGCCTCTTGTAGATGAGGAAGAACATAACAGACTTCAGCTGCGTAACGCAATCTTCAAGTTCTTCACTCGTGTTCTCAATCGAGACTGGCTCCAGTTGTTCCTTCTGATAAAGGAACTGCCCGACATCGCCAGTCATGGAAAGTCTGCTTCCGTCAAATTGAACACAGCTGAAGACATGAGCCTTTTCCAATCCCTGTGTTCCGCTTATAAGGCTTGCTGTCCTACCTCAACAGTTGAGACAGCTGCCAAGCCAGTTGTAACCGCCAAGGCGGACAACCATAAGTAGAGTTCATTCTGTTCCATTATAGCTGCCTTGCCTTACGGACATTCTCCTTTTAAGACCTCACGGTTCGGTACTGGCATATCGCACTCGTCGTTGCTTGCCTTTTTTAGCGCATCGGGCTTGCCCGCTGTTCACGAATTTAGGGAGTGTGGTAACTCATTACCCCTACGACCTAAAAGTCTTCGGGAGAGTGTCCGCCAAGGCAGCAAGCTGGGACACTGTTTTTACTGACACATATAAGCATATCAGAGATATGGAAAGAATAGCAAAGCAGGTTTTGAACGTCAGGGGACGTAAGGGATGCGCCGCCGCTCTCAGCCGCGAATACCAACGCAACTGGAGCGACAGGGCATGGCAGGTGGCTATTGCAAAAGGTAACTATGACCTCGGCAGACAGCATCTGAACTTCCAGATTTCCAAGGGAGGCAAGATAGCACCTATCGACAAGAGCAAGTCCATCCCACAGATGATGGCTGAGAACTTGGCTGCTCGTGGCATCAAGGACAAAAATGAGGGATTGACTGAGCCACGTTTCAGAACGGTGGCGGACTTCATTTTCAGCGGTTCGCAATGGAAGATGCGTGAGCTTGCCTTCGGTGACCAAGAGGTAGTATTCAAGCCCGGCGACAACAAGGAGAATTATGCCGTCAAGCGTATGCCTGAGATTGAGCAATGGGCGACAGACATTTATAATTTTGTCGCAGGAAAGTATGGTGAGGAGAACATCGTTGCCTTCTATGTACACTTGGACGAGACTTCACCACACATCCATTGCGTTCTTCTGCCAATCAAGGACGGCAAGTTTGCCTTCAAAGAAATCTTCGCAGGTGCCAACAATCGGGAATATAGTCAACGTACATCGAAACTTCATGACGAGTTGGCGATGGTCAATGAGCCTTGGGGACTGGTGCGTGGAACGAGCCAAACGGAGACTCGGCAACGACACAGACCTACGGAGGAATACCGCAAGCACCTGTCCGAGGAATGTTCTTCAAAGGAAGAGGAACTGGACAACCTTAACAAGGCTGTAAGCGACCTTCGGGTGGAAATAGCACTGGCAGAACGTCGCGTGAAAGGTCTCTCTTCTATGGTGGAACATCTGGAAGAAGAGAAACGTCAAAAGATATTGGAGATAGACAAACTGAAGGTGCAGATTGCCAACAAGGAGGGTGACAGTTCTATCTTATCACAGAAGTTGGAAAAAATGCAAAATGAGTTGGCTTCCGTTGATGAGAAACTGGCAGACAAGAAAGATAAGCTCGCTGTGGCTGACCAGCAGTTGGATGAGTTGAACAAGGACATGGAGTTTGTCAAGGAGCGAACAGAGACGCTTCGACAGGATGCCTTGCAGTTCTCTCGTGAGGCTCAGACAGGTGCTGGCACACTTATCAAGACAGCAATGTTGGAAAGCATGGTCACTGATTACCGTTCCAAGATGGTATCGTTGCCACATGAAATCAAAGTCGCATTTGATGGCTCGCCATTGGAAACCATAGCTGAGCACACCGCAGAACTTCTGCATTGTGCCACATTGTTGTATCTTGGCTACATCGACCAAGCCACGACTTTTGCCGAAGGGCAAGGTGGCGGAGGCGGTGGCAGCAATGACATGAAATGGGGACGCAACGATGACGAGGATGACAGGCGTTGGGCGCACCGTTGCCTTGCGATGGCAAACAGGATGATGCGACCGAAAGGCAGCAAGAGTAGAAAGCGTTAACTGAAAGAATAATTGACAAATTGAAGTTTATGATTAGAAAAGCAATATTTATGATGGCATTGTGCGTGTGCGGACAATTACACGCCAATGCAGAGACAATAGATGATGGCACGGATGATTTGGTACCGTCTGGCATAAATGAGGATATGCTCCGACAGATTGAGCCTACATATCTCAAGGAGGTGGTTGTACCTTCCGCATGGTCTTCCAACTGGTTCGTTGGTATGTCTGGTGGCATATCTACCTTTGTAGGAAAGCCGCATGGTACAGGGAACATGTTTGACAGGATGAAACCTTCCCTGGCAATAAAGGCAGGAAAATGGTTCACGCCGGAGATTGGTGGTCGATTGAGCTTCCAAGGTTTTCAGTTCAAGGATGCCAGCAAGAATGTCCGTGATTACAAGATGGTTCATGCGGATTTTCTTTGGAATGTGACCAACAGTTTTGTCAAAGACCATGCCACCACACAAAGATGGGGATTCATTCCGTATGCTGGTTGCGGTATTATCCATAACGAGGATAACGGCAAGAGTCCGTTTGTCATCAACTATGGATTGATTGGACAATATCGTTTAACAAAGCGTTTGGCAGTCAACATGGAATTGAGTGGCGCAACCACATTCCGTGACTTTGATGGTGTGGGCGCATCCAATAAGTTTGGTGACAATTTGTTCACCTTGTCTGCCGGACTGACTTTCAATATCGGGAAGGTCGGTTGGAAGAAGGTTGTAGATGCCGCTCCTTATATCAACCAGAACAAATGGCTGGCATATTATACCAATGATTTGTTGGTTCGCAACCAAAAGTTGAACAAAGCTCATGCGGAGGATGTCAGCACCATCGCTGAAATGAGAAAGATCTTGGAGATTGAAGGATTGCTGAAAGCCTATGCCAATCGCCTGACATATAATGCGGATAGTACGGAGTATCGCATCTACCCGAAAAATGACTACAGCGGTTTGAACTCACTCCGTGCAAGATTGGCTCACAAGGATTGGAATGGCATGGGAAAACCAAAAACAAGCCGCTCTCTGGAGTATAGTTTCTCTGTATCCGATTCTGTTTCTTGGAACAAATACGTTGCAGAAATGGCAGGTGGAACCAAGTGCATCGGTTCGCCAGTGTTCTTCTTTTTCAAGATTGGAACCACGCAGTTGGTTGACGTTTCACAGATGGTAAACTTGGATGAGCTTGCTCGTGTAGCAAAGGCTTATCATCTCAAAATTTCTGTTGTTGGTGCTGCCGACAGTGCCACGGGAAACGATGGCATCAACAATCCTCTCAGCAAGTCAAGAGCTGACTATATCACGCAACAGCTTGTGGCAAGAGGCATTGACAAGTCCATGATAATATCAAAAAGCGAGGGCGGTATTGATAAGTATTCACCAATTGCTGCCAACCGTCATACGGCGGTCAGACTATTTGCACAGTAATTGTGTTTTACTATCATTCATACGATAAGCGGTAATCTGCAAAACAATGATTATCAAAAGAAAGAGTCCGTTCGTGATGAATGGGCTCTTTCTGCTATTGGTTATTTTGTTCTTTCTCTTGTCGCAATATCTTGTTTATGACAGCGATAACTTGCTCTTGTATATAAGCTTTGAACATCGTGTCATCCTTTATGGCAAAGTCCAACTGTTCATATACTACAGTATTGACAGAACTTCTGAGTTGTTTTAACTTGTCATTTACTGGTATCTGTCGATGGGCTTGCCAATAGAGCGTAACTTCATCTTGCACTATCGCTTTCAACACCATTTTCTGTTCACGGCTGAGTTTCTTGAAAGTCTTGGTTTCTCGTTCTTCGTTGTTGCCATATAAAACGGAAGCGATATATTCATCTGCGTCAACAATTTCAAATTCATCATCCCCGAAAGGCAAGTCCAAAATCTTCTTGTTGCCTTTCTTCATCTCACCCATGCACTCCTTACAGATGTGTTGGACATGACCTTTCCCCGAAAATGACTCGTTCGACTTGTATTCACCACAAATCTTACAGTAATGTCCTTTATGCTTCTTCTTTGCCATATCTCTTATCTTATCAAGGGTTATGCAACTGTATGAGAATGCAGGATGCATCATCTTCCAAGTATTCTATACGACTTGGCAATTTGTTTTCTACTATAACAGAATCTATGCAATCCTTGGATTGATAAAATCCATCTGTACATAAAAACAACAAGTCCATGTCTGATATTTTTGTTTCTTGAATGGATATAGGGTTGCGGAAACCTCTTCCATTCACACAACGAGTCAGAAAGGTACAATTATCACCTTCCTTCAGGTGGTCTTCAGTAAGTTGATGTATACCTTTTTCTTTTTTGTAATATAAACGGACATTTCCTTGCCATGCGTAATTGGCAGTATCATCTTTTATGTATAAGACGGTAACTGCTGCTCCCATTTTGCAACAAAGAGCCTTGCATTTATCTGCAACTGCAATGTCTGCTTGTTCAAAAGCCTTTGCTAACAGCTCTCTTATATCCACAGAATTATGTTCTGCCAATATTTTATAAATACTTTGTGCAACAGTGGCAGCTGCGATCTCACCATATTGTAAGCCACCCATACCATCGGCAAGGATAGCGATGCAACTCCCATCTTGTAATTGTTTGCACAAAATAAAATCCTGGTTTGTATCACATAAGCCTTTTTGACTACAATAATTTATATCTATCATTATAAATCCCTTTCTTCTGTAGCAGAGCGAAACACTTCTGAAATGACTTGCCATGTTCTCCTTACTTGGTCATAATTCAAACCCGATTGTGAATTGAGAGTTTGGCTTATCAAATAGCTTCTCTCCTCCAACTGCAATTCCTCGTCAATTTTGTCTGCATAATATACAAGTTGGTCTCGGTTCAATAACTTTGCCAAATCGTTTGCCAGCCAATAGCCACCAGCCACATATTCGTCAAAATCTTCCCAATCATACACTTCCATATACGCTTCTCGATCCAAGTTTGCCATAAGGTAGTTGTCCAATATGAACGACATATCCTCTGCATCCTTGTTTGTGGTTAGATGTCTGTCCATCCAAGCATTGAACTTCAGCAAGAATAATCCATGCAAAGAAGCTATCTTTACAGTGAATCTGTCATCAATACTAACCGTTATAGCATCAGAAAGCACTTCGTCAAACCCTTTTACGGACATGGCAATTGTTTCTTCGGGTGGCCAATAGATGTTGTCATCTTCCTTGGCGACATATCCGTATGGAACAACATCTATCTCATAGTCACCATAATAGAAGCGTTGGTGTTTTGACTTGTCCTTCTCGAAACCATCCGCAATCAAACTATTTTTGATTTTGTCAAATTTCTGCCAGTTTGGAACAGCTATAGCTAGATCCAAGTCTCTTGTCTTTCTACGTGATGACGTGTTCTGCATCTGCTGCATGACTATATCTCTAGCGGTGGCTCCTATGATAAAGAAGTCGTGATCCATTCTACGGAAGCTATCTGTAAGTTTCTCCAACAAATCCACAAGAAATGGATTGTTTATCTTTTCACTCGAAATCTTTAAGCTCATTCTTTAATATGCGTTGCGCAGCCTCAAAGCAGCGACTATTGCCACTACCCATCAAGTCTGCATAGATTAATATAGCAGGAACAGTTCTGTTGTCTGTTTCCCAATTCCAAAATTTGTTGTACAGATGAATTTCCCCATTTGCATCTTGCTTGACGACACCTGTTCGTATAAGATGTGCTGCAGGTATTTCCGTGTATATGTCGAAAATTCCTGGTTGTAAGTAGCCATCCGTCAAGTTTGCGGCAGGTTCTCCTCCCCATGACATGCCCTTTGGCAATGCTATGTTTTTCCACTCATTTCTATTCGCTTCTGTTCGAAATGCCATTGCGCCTACCAGCAATTTGGGTTTCAATACTTCATTGTAATTGCTAACCCATAAGTCAAGCAGTTGTTTTTTGTCTTTTATTATGCGCCCGTTTTTAGTGTCACAAACAAAACCACGTCTTGTAAGTTCATCCAAAACGTTTTTCACGCTTCCCAAAGATACACCAATTTGCTCTTTTATCTCTCGATAAGGCTTCTTTATATTGTCTGCATCTTGCAACAGATAAAACACGACCTTCAATCCTGCATCTTGAAACACGGGATAGGTTTTCACCTTGGACTCTGTATTTTTCCTTCCTTGATTAAATATTTGGAAAATCAAGTTTCCTGCCTTTGTATATCTGACAAGGCAGTTTCCTGCACAGTCCAGATAGTTGATACCTCTGTTTGCCAATTCTGTTGATACCTGCGGCGTGACGTATTGCGTAACAAGCAAGATTTGCTGCTTGTCATTGTTCATCGTTTGCATAGTCGCTAATGTCGGATTTAATGTGGCCTTGGTTATGTTTTCCCTTACATGACACACAAAATCTACATTCATTATTTTAACAGTGACATCATTTTCATTGGTACAATTTACTTTGACGGCTGTTGTTGACACAACATCCCCCACAGGAAGGCTTGCTCTAAGAGCATCCAATGCTTGGTTTATTATGATATTGTTTGCCATCATTTTATGTTATTTGTTCAATATATCAGTTGTGTTCAATTTGATTGAACATTGCAAAGATAATGAACAAAACTTAAACGAACGAACTTTTTGTTCAATATTTCATCTTGTTCAATACTATTTAACATAGTGCGAAGATTGAACAGGGATATTTTCAGAAATACAATTCCCGAAAAGTGACACAAATGACAAAAAACGGGAATGCTCGAACTGTATATGCCGGTTCTAACAGATCTCTCTATTATCAAAAAGTGGTAATCATACCACTTTTCGTCACTAGAATATTCCCATACCCTTCATCCTCCCTTGTTTTTCCTTAGCAAATTTAGTTCAGCCCACCAGACTGTCAAGTACCGCCTTGCTATTAGCAGGTTATTTCATCAGCAGCCTTCCACCAATCAAAGATTGGGGTATTCCAATGAAATAATCTCCCAATTCCTTGTCTTGTCTGCCTCCATGTCCGAACTCTTGATTGCACGTAAAATCAATTCCCTCGATGAAGTCGTAAAGGCTTCGAGAATAGGGAAGAAAAAGAAGTTTCACAATTTAATCCGAACAGATATGAACGATATGATTAACGAAAGAGACAAGGAGTTTGCCAATGAGTTTTCACGCTTCGTGAACGGCAAGATGTGTTCCGCATCCAAGGTGGGTGCAGAGTTTGCCAATGACCACCGCTTTCTTGTAAACGAGAAGTTCAAGGTGATGATGGCTTTCATGGAGCAGTTGGCAATAAACTATCAGAATGGCTATTATGACCTTCGCAATGAATGGGCTTGCACTTTGGCACATGCAGCCATTGAAGCCTTGCGTGAGCAGCAGCTCTACTATCCATCTTCATCAGAGTATTCACCCAATAAATAATGCAGTTATGACAAGCAGATTGATTACACCACAGTTGGCGGAGCAGTTCAAGCAATATCCGCTTTATTCACAGGACGGCAAGAAGAAGGATGCCATTTGCCAATGCGTCTTCTTCATCGGCAAAGTCCGTTGGTATGTATTGGAAGGTCAGCCGGAAAGCAATGACTTCACGCTGTTCTCTATCGTTGTCGGTCTTGCCGATACAGAATATGGCTATGCTTCCATCAAGGAAATGGAAAGTATCAGCGTGGATGTCGGACATAACCTTCCTAAGATACCGATATTGCAGGACAAGAGCTTCAAGCCTTGCCCAATCGGAAACATTCCCGACGAGAGATTGCAGTCGTTTCTGTCTGACATGTATGACAGGGAAGAAGTTTAAACCAAACATCAGCCGTAGGCTTCTTGCCTATGGCTGCTAAAAATCAAACGATATGATACAGCAAAAGATAACGGAGATAGCCGAGATATTAGGATGGAGCGTTGATTTCTCCGAGCCACAAAACGGCAAGACAGATGTAAACTTCGCCAAATATACTTCCTATGGTCAAGATTTCAATTTCAGCGTGGAACTTGAAGGCGGTGATATGGAAGCCTTCATCGACAATATCCATGAGTATTACGAGAACTTTGATGTTGACGAGGAAGCGTACATTTGGATTGGCTCAGACGGTCACGGCAAAAATGGCGCACCTTACCACATTGCCGATATAGTCAAAGACATGGAGGAAGCCGAAGTCATGATGGCTGACCTTTATGAGGCATTCAGACAATATTATTCACAGTTGGAACTTCAAGCCGTATGACAATAGAACAATATCTTTACCGCCTATGTCGAAACATTCTCAATGAGCGTTTCGACTGGCGCAAATACCTTACCACCCGAAGCTATTTCGGCAGAGACCTTTGCGTCACTCCGCTCCATGTCTCCTATGGACAAATCGGCTATACCATCCATTTCCCTTACTCTCGTGACCCAATGCCCGAACTCGCATATGATTGGGAAATGGACGACCTCACCATCGATGAGAAAGATTGGCAGAAATGGCTATCACCCGAAGAAGATGATGAGGAGGAAGAATAAAACTCCCAAAACGAAAAATCCAAGATGCCTACACATTATTATATATGTGCGCATCTTGGATTTTTGCATGTTTGCCACAGATTGACTCGTTACCGACGGAACGCAGACCGTGCGACTTTTTCCTCTTCTACCTCAGTCTGCTCATTATCATTTGATGATGCAGATTGCTTCATGTCCTTCGCATCCTTGTTTTCTTCCGATACTGAAGCTGCAACATCCTCACTCTGTTGCTCCTTCATTTCCAAAGACACTTCGTCTATTCTCTGCGTGAGAATGGACGTTGCCTTTTTTACATCCATCAAGGTGGTCTTGATGAAACTTGGCGTCTCCTTCAGACTGCCGAGCCACGATTTCAGATAGGCGGCACTGTCTTCCTTCAGATTCTTGGTCATGCCATACTTCTGGCACACCAACGCACTGCCTAACTCTGCAACAAGTTCCTCCCTTGCATATTCATCTGAGCCAAAGCCCGATTGAGGATGCAAACGGTTCAACTGATTTTCCGCTCCTGTCGAGTGAACCATCTCATGGAACGCTGTTCCATACCACGACTCACCATCCTTGAACTGTGACTTTTCAGGAATGGTTATCTGGTTGCGGGAAATGGAGTAGAACGCATTGTCCTGGTGTTCGATATTGATGGGACAAATCCATCTCTGCTCCTTGAACATCCGGTCTACAGCAGGAAACGAATACATGTCACCTTCCTTCACCAATGCCTTTTCTGGCTTGTTCTCTGCTTCCAACTTGGCATACAATTCAGGTCTTGCCTCTTTCAGATTGGTCTGTGCCACATTGAACACCTGGTACACATTCAACTTCGGATAGACATTATACTCCTTCTGCTCCTCAGCACTCATTCGCTTGTAGTCGTCATAGGGTATCTTTTCTTTTGTCTCCTTGTGTACAATGGTGAAACTTGTCAGCATCACGGGAAAACTCTTCTCTCCCTTGTTGATGCAAACCTTAGGCAACGGCTCGCCATTGGCATTCACCATCTGCTTCTTGTTACCTTGCTTGTCCGTCTGATAGTTCAAACCCACTGCACGGTTAAAGGTGCAGAACACTGGCAACTCGTAGCCTTTCTTCTCGCAGAGCATGGTGAGCAACAATGCATTCATGCCGTTATACTCTCTGCCAGACAGGTTCTTCGGCCAGCTCAATGTACCTTCCGTAAACCAAGGCTTTTGCCATCCGTCCTTGCTTCCCAACGACTCGATCTTCTCTATCATCATGTTGGCGAAGGTGTCCAAGGCTCTGTCCTCAGCATTCTTTCCATCGCCATTATTCTGTGGACTCTTATTGTAATATGCCATACTTGCTAATTGTTAGGATGATACGGTTTCTTCTCCCACTGGTTCAACTCCGCCACCTTGCAGCCTAAGTTGAGTCTGTCGTTATACACCGAGATTTCCAACTCGCCCTTTGCCTCGATGGTGGCTTTCGACTGCAGCCATTCTTCCTTTTCTTCCGAGAACCGGACAAAGCGCACCCATGTAAAGGCAAATTCTTCTCCAATCTTCTCTGCACTGAAAGCAGAAAACATCAGGAAAGCCTTACCATTTTTGCCTTTCTTCATATCAATGTCTTTACCGACCTTGCCCTTGAACTCCATGTCGCCCACGATGCCATCCTTGCTTTCCGATACAGGCGAAAGGTTCACTTCCGATACTTTCAAGTTGAAATACAGATTGTCGTCTTTCTTCTTGAAGGTCAGCACACCTTTCAACTCAATGCGGTTGCCCACGACAATACCTTCCGAATCGTCACCATCCATGATGCAACTGACAATCACGGTCTTGTTGATACCACTCTTGGCTGGCACCACTACATCTATAGAATAAGTTGTAAAAGGCATTCCGTCCTTCCCATTGCGAACCACTGCAGCCTTGCTGACGGTTCCGCACACACTTACGTTACATTTAATCATAGCTCAAATACTTTTTAATTCGTTTTCAATCGACCAAGATGTGGAATTTACAAGTATTTCCAATTACAATCAATTCCTTCACCGCTTTTCTTTCCCTGATAGCATATCAGTCATCCATCATGGGTGCTCTGGTGATTTCCCGAAACAGCCAGACTCCCACCATAACATTGAACCCGATATATCCGACAGCTGCATACACTCCGCCCAACAAATAGGCACCATATGCCACTGCCATAAATAGCGACAATCCCATCAATAGAGGAACCGCTACCGCTAACAATCTTTTCATTCTTTCCTTCATGTCCTTACTTTCTTTGCATTGTCTGACTTTGACCTTCTTGCTGTTCCAGGACTTGCTCATAGTTTTGCGATGCCTGTTGCGTCAGCACGATAGTTTTCACCATTCCTGCTATACGCATCTTCTTGGCTTCGTTACTCAGGTTGGTATCACCCAACACTTGCGACAATCTACAGAACTCCGCATTGGTCAGCTCTCTCGTCACTTTGGTAGTGCCATTGTCCGCTTGCAACACAGCCTTTCCATTGTCGCCAACGCTCAGCACACATTCATTCATAGTCGGCATCAACGGTTTCAAGTCCACCTGCCTTTTGCTTACAGCTTCTGAGATTTGCGCTTTTTGCTCTTCCTCGCTTTTACTGTCTATTTGCACAGCGAGGGCAAGCAGACTGCTATACATGGTAGTCACCAATCCCATTATCGGGTCTGCACTTGACAATTCGGTGCTTGCGTCCTCAGATGACAACAGCTTCTTCATCCAATCGTCAGGTGACAGACTCGTGTCCACTGCCGAACTGTTTTCCTTGTATTTTGCCAGCAGGTCATTGCCGTTATACAATGCTTGTTGCTTCAGATTGCCTTTCTGCGCTATCTCCGCCAAGTACGATGCAGGATCCACGTCCCTTGTCTTGCCGTCTGCCGATATGGTCTTCACCCCGAAATGCAGATGCTCACCTGTGGTTCGTGTGCCAGTATTGCCCGATACTCCCAGTTTTTGCCCAGCTTTCACCTCGTCACCCACCTTCACAGCAATATTGTCCAAGTGCATATAGGTGGTTTGCACCTTGCTTCCGTCCGTTCTTACGTATTCCACAGTCACAGACTTGCCACCGCCAGTATTGGCATTGTGGTTCACAGCAATCACCTTACCGTCATTCTCTGTAGCCAGCACATCATCATGCTTGGCTCTGATGTCAATACCCTTGTGCATCTGCTGTTTGCTTTTGTCCATAGGGTCTTGACGCATACCGAATGGAGAAGTGACAAACAAGAACTCGTCCCTTTTCACAGGGAATGAGTACTTTTCGTTGGTTGTTTGAGATGCTGTTTGCTTCTTTTCGTCATTATTGGATGTCGATACCGAAGACGATACCGTTGCTGAAGTCCTTGCATTCTGTTCTACGCCGAACTTCTTGCCCTCAGCCCTCATCTCTCGCATCACTTGTTGGTCATACTTCTGTAATCCATTGATCTCGATAATTTTTTGCAAACTGGCTGCGTATCCTCCATTGGTGGCATAACCGCCTCGCTCAATGCCTTTTGTCCATCCCTTGTAATCATCGGGAGAGAGTTTGAAGCATTGGCTGTAGCGGCTGCTGTTCTTCAATATCTTGGAATGGTGCTCGTATGAGTCACCCACCGTGGCATACTTGCAGAACTTCTCATTCGGCTTGTCATCGGTATAGACAAGATAATCGCCACCGTTCTTCAACCAACTTTTCGAAGCCTTCACGCCAAAGTGGTTGTTGCCCAACTGCGACAGTTCACTCTGTCCATTACGGCTTTCTAAGATGCCTTGCGCCAAGGTGACGGAAGCAGGGATGCCATATCGCTTCATTTGTTCCATCGCCTCGGCAGCATATCTTTCTGCATATTGCTGATTCTTGCTCATGTCTTTATATCCTCATTGTTATCGTTTCATACCGCCAGAACGCTGCTGCTCCTCAGTATTTTGCTCCTCTTGCTTCTGCTTGGGTGCCTCCAACTGGTCACAGATAGCTACTCGCTCTCCTGCTCGGATAAGCTTGGGTAGATAGGTGTCCAAGGCATGATGTGGAAAGCCAGCCATGTAGGGACTAGCTTGGGTGTTTCTCTTTGTCAATGTAATCCCCAACACTTCCGCTCCTCGCTTGGCATCCTGTTCATACATCTCATAAAAATCACCTACACGAAACAGCAGCAAAGCATCTGGATGCTTGGCTTTCAACTCCTTCCATTGCTTCATGATGGGAGAGTCTTTGGTATCTTCCTTCTGCTTACCCTTTGTTTCTTCCTTCTTTTCCACAGTAGCGTTATTATCTCTTTGAACAGTCGCATCCTTCTCTTCCCTAATATCTGTCTTTTTCTCAGAAGATGCTTGCTTATTCTCTTCCTCGTGATACTCTCGATGTTCTTCCTCATTCTTATTGGTGAAGACTTGCGTTTCTTGCTTCACCTCGGTTTCCTCAACTTGCTTTTCTGATGCCGCCTGCTCCTGCGCCTGTCCTTTCTGCAGGATGTCGGCAAACAGGGTAGCAGCAAGATGCTTTTTGTACTCGTTCTTGTCTTCGGCAATCCACATTCGTTGCCATTGGCTTGGCGATACCACACGAGGCTGCAACTTGTCTGCGCCATCAATGGTGGCTGCACACAGAATGACATCGTTCTTTGCCTTGAACACGTTCACTTTTTGTATGCGGTTCATGTCCACCTCGTTGTGCTGACCGCTGCCGAACAAGTCCACCTTCAGGTCTGGCTTTGTCTCTGCCATCGCATAGTATTTCTGTGCCAGTTCCACTCTCAAACTGTCCATCGTGTCCTGCGCCTGTTTCAATGTGGTGAAGAAGCGATTTAAGTCCGCCTTGTCGGGATAGATGGAAAAAGCCTTTTGTCCTTCTGGCTTGATATACATCGCCCAACGCTTGTTATCATCCTGCACCATCTGTATGCGGTCGAAGCCCACCTGCTTGCTCTGGCTCACAGCATCACTCACGTCTATCTTGGATATGTCTTCCAATTGCCAGTTCTTCAATCTTGCCACAGTGATGTCCTTTCCTGCAAAATAGCTGTCATCAGGATGGTAGCCCAAAGCGCCATCGGGATTATAGAACTTGACAGACTGAAAACCTTCCTTCTGTAAGGCATGTTCGATGCGCTGCTTGCTCATGCCCGACACCTCGTTGTTCACTTCCAATGATGCTCCTGCTGGCAACACCACATCAGCACTCTTGTTTTCCTTGTCTCTTACAATCACCACAAACTTCTGCTCGCTGTCAGGATGCTTGGCTATCTCGTCTGCCACGAAGTAATGCTTGGGCATCTTCAATTGCATCTCGGTGGTCTGCTGCTCGTTCTTCAAGGATGAATATTCTATTTTCTCACCACGTTCCGCCTTGCGAATAACATCCAAGGCATTGTTCACATCACTCTCTATGGCATCTATCAGACATGGATTTTCCTTCAATTCGCGGTTCCAGTAGTCCACCAGTCCCATGTTCTCCTTGGAAATCTTGGCTGGCATACCCATTTCCATCATCTTGATGCCCGAAGCGAGTTCCACCACCAGTTTCTCTTGCTTCACGGCATCCTCAGATGGCGCAATGCCGTTCTTCATCACCATGCCTTCCCTTGCCAGTCGCTGTTGATGTCCTGTAGCACTCACCACTTGACGCAGCATTTCCTGCACATAATCGCTATAATGCTCAAAGTTTTCTTGCTTTGGCATATACACAGCATCTTTTTCTGTGTCATAGTGTGCCACTCCGCTTCCGTCTTTGCGCACCGCCATCAGGTTTTCCTTCATCTTCTGGATGAAGTCATTTACCTGGCTACGCAATGCCTTGTCTTCATTCGCACTGACATTCGCCTTCACCACATCTTCATATTTTTCTTTATCTTTCAGTGGCAACATGGTTTGGTCGATGTTGAACAGCACTCGTATTTGCCGATTGTGGATTCCCTTGTACTGTGTCTGATCGGTAGCCGACAATTCCTGGTAGTCCTTTCTGCTGATGATGTCTTCCGGATTATGACGGTTCACATATTTGTTCCACGCATACCAGTTGAACGGCACGCCTCTCTCATGCGCCATCACAGACTCGTCTCGCTTCTTGGCTTCACTAAATAACGTGTAAAGATTTGTAGAAAATCCGTTCTTGTCGGAGTTCAATCCCATCACGAGGGCATTGAACGGACTCACTGCCGCTCCCTTCGGGTAAAACCGTGGATATTGCTTTCCTTGCTCATTCAGCCAGACACCCTTGTTGTCGGCTGCTTTCGACAGGGCCTCGGTAATCAATGACACTTGACGCTCTGCCGCATTCTTCTCTTGTGGACTTTTCTCTTTCATTGTATGATTGTTTTACGTTTTCTTTTATTATCTTGAACGTTGAATTACTTCTCGCTGCTCTGAGTTTTCCATCGCCTCGTTTCTCACACTTCTCACTTCTTGCTCGCCATAGTTGTGTTCTGCCATCTGTCTCATCTGGTCACTCTTGGCAAGCACGGCATTGGCGAGGGTATTAAGTGGCAAGGCTCCTGCTTGATATGCTCCAACCACATGCTCTGGCAGTTGGATGGTGTATGGCACTCGGTCGATGGTTGCCACCAAGCAATTGCCTTGCAGCACAGGGTTGGCTATTCGGGGATTCAACGGTTCGTCTGGATAGGACTTATATTGCACTGCTTGTGCTGTTGTATTACCGTATGATACAGCATTTCCATCATTGCCTTCCTGTTTGTTTGCCAATGCTTCATGTCCTGCCTTGTTCAGCAGATTGGCACCGCCCATACCGATGAGTGTCATCTTCAATAGCGGATTCTTCACGAACATTCCTGCAAGGATGGCGGCTATCGGCATCATATTGTCCTTCAAGCCTAATGATTGCGTCTTGCCAGTGAACAGTCCAACAAGGATGTCGGGCAACATAGCTATCACATAGCCGAGGTTATTGCCGATGTCGCTGAAACCGTCCAGTCCGAAGTTCTTCAACAGTCCTTCCCAACCGTTGCTGTTATCATTTTCAGGTTGTTCTTGCTGTTCTTCTTCTGATTGCGCTTGCTGTTGTTCATCAGTTTCTGTTTGTTGCGCCTCTGCATCTTTCTTTTCCTGGATGATGCGCTCTGCCTCTGCAACCTTGGCTGCGTCGTGCTTGGCTTTCTCTTCCAGATAGGCATCTTCCTTGCCGGGTGCCACTATCAGCGGTACATTCTTGTATTTCGGATCGTTCCGTTTCTCTTGCTCTTTTTGGAAAGGAAACTTAATACTGTTATCTGTCCATGCCATAGGTGTAAATGCTTTTTGTGGGATATGTATCTTGTTATGGAGTTTGCTGTTGAGCGTCTTGACATAGCCATTGTCGGTGGCATTCACTTTCTTGGCTTGTGAGCGAAAACCAGTGAAGGCATTGCCGTTCTGTCCGAATACGCCCTTGCTGATGCTCAATTCCATGGCTTGCTCTTTCCGCTGTTCTCCGTTTCCCTTCTTGGAATCGAGGACATAGCCCAATGCCATGTCGCTCCCCACCAAGGTTGCCAATGACTTCCAACTACCGATACCGCCCATAGTCACGGCATCCACTACCGAGGCGGTAGCCCTTCCAGCAAACTTCTCCGTCTTGCTTGGCTTATAGGCTTTCTCGCCACGAGCTTCTATCTCAGCCGTCAATGGTGACTTCATCAGTTCTTCTTGCAGTCCCCAGATGCTGTTTTGTGCTGCCTTTCGCAAGATGTAGTCCATCGTTGATTTGGGTGTATTGTCCTTGACGAGCTTCCCAATCATCAGGTCTTCCATCCTTTGTGCAACGTATGCGTATGCCAAATCCTCGCCACAGGCTTTCGACAAAGCGTCGTATTTGCTTCGTCCAATTTCCTTCACCACGGCATTGCGCCACTCGCCAGCAAGAAGAGCCAAATCCTTCACGATGTTTTTGTCCTTCCATATTTTCTGGTTGCACATCGCCAGATAGTCCTCCGTGGTTTTGCTGTTCCATTTGCCTGTTTGCTTTAGAACAAACTCGGTGTTGTCGGCATACGGATTGGCAGAAGCAAGCACTCCTGCCAAACTGCTCTGGTATCTGCCTCTTTCCTCCAGTTGCTTGTGAGTCAAGTCATCTCGCACCTGTTTCATCACAGGTGCCAGCTTGCCGTCAAAATATCCTTGAAGGCAATACTCCAGTTCGGCAAAGCGTGTAGGGTTCTTGATTGTACTCATTATAGCGTTACGTTTAGTTGACCTAATATCTGTTCTCTTGTCTGCTCGATGGCTTGGTGATACACTTCCATCTGCTTTGGAAAGTATTCCTCCAGCCAAGCGTCTTTCTCTATTCTGTCATGGATGAAGAGAATGGCTTGTTGTAGTTCTATCTCCACGGAGCATTCTCCTTCCTCTCGGTTATTGAACCACGCTTTTGTCCACCATCTCACTCCTGCACGGTCTGGATAGACACTTACCAACCTTGGAATGTCGAAGCTCTGCACATCGATGTCCAATTCTGCGAGAGGGTCGATGATACCACTTGTCCTTACGGCTTCGTCATGGAGTTTTTTTTTAGGACTTCGCTCAATGTGGACAGATAGATGCCATGCCGCAATGCCAGATAGTTCAAGAAATCTGCTATCAGCAGGTTCTGCACCTTGCAAGCCAAGGGCATGGCTCTCTGCCCGATGCCTAATGGATTGCTGATGGATGGCATAGCTTCATAGAAATAGTGTTTCGCTGCTGATAGCGAAAAAATGTTTCTCAGCGACTGCTCTGCATGTTGCGGTGTCACATACATACCTTTATACAGGTCTTCCATATACGATGGCATGAAGCGTAGCATCAGTTCTTCTATCTCTTTCTGATCTTTGTCATATTGTGTGGCTATATTCATGTCGTAGGTCTCAAACTCAGGAAAACCTGTCTTACCGGCCTGTTCCATTGCCTTCACATTGCCATATAGCATGGTCAGAAAATCAATCGGATTGATTTCCTTGCCGTCAAACTTCACCTCGAAATGCAGTCTGTCACCGCTCAATGCCACGATGTTTCCTGCCTTCACGGTTTGTCCGAAGTTCACGAACACGTTGGCAAGGTGGGCGTAGGTCACTTCATATTTGCCGTAGCGTATCACTTGGTAGATGCCGTGTGTCGCATCATTGCCAATGCCCGATACCGTTCCGCTTGCCAAGGCTGACAGCAGATAGTGGTTTGCCTCAAAGTCCAGTCCGTGGTGGAAGAATGGCTCTCCAGTTACAGGATGCTTCTGTTTTCCATATCCAAGTGTCAGTTCCACGTCCTTGCCTCGCTCCTCAAAGGGCATGCAAAAGCCGCTTTTTGATTGCAGCATCATTTCTTCTGTATATCTCATGTTGTTGTCGTTTTTATGTTTATCGTTTCATGCCGCCACTACGTGTGGTCGTTTCTGCTTCGTTCACATTTCTTCCTTGACCGCCATCACCACTGACAATGTTCTTGATATTGGAATTGTTGCCGATGAGCATCATGCCGAGCATGGCTCCTGCTATCTTGCCAAGCCATCCGAAACGTCCGAAAGTGAGGAACGCTGCTGTTACCAGTCCTGCAAGGCTCAGTCCCGACACGTTTCCTTTCCCTAAGTTCTTGAAGAAGTTGCCGAACATCTCCAGTCCGTTGCCTCCGAAGATGCCACGGAAGAAGTTGCTCATTCCGCTCCACTTACTGTTGATGTCGCCCATGGCACCATTCACAGCATCCACTGCTTCTCCAGCCTTGTTCTTCAGTCCTTTCACGTCTTCCACAGCTTCGGATATTTTCTCCGTGGTGTCTTTTCCTACCACTACATCACTGGCTATCTCCACCATGCTCTTGTCGTTGACAAGGTTCTGCCATGCCACATATCCTGCTGCGCTGCCCACAGCGGCTGTTTTCATCGCACTTCCTGCGCCTTTCAGTGCTTGGGTGGGATGCACAGCCGTATTGCTTGCAGATTTCAGTCCTTGCTTGGCGACACTACCTGCACCTTTCAAGGCACTGCCGCCATACTTTGCTATCTTTGCCCATATACTCATAGTCGTATCTTTTTATTGTTATTTGATCTTTCCGTTTCGCTTCCATCTGTTCATGCAGTCCTTCACGATGGTTTTCTTGTCTGCCTTGTCGTGACTACCTTCCTCTATCTCTGCCCAGATGTCCGCCATCGAGGTGTACTTCACCGCCTTGGTCAGCCGTTGCAGCTTTTTGTTCATTACCTTCAGCTTGGGGCGGATGCCGAAAACGATTTCCACTCGTTCTTTCTCGGTCATCTTGTTGCCTGACAAGCATACAAGTCTGATGTCATTTACTATCTCCACGCTGCCCATAATCAACTCACGATAGATCTTGTTGCGCTTGGCTGACAGTGCCACAGCAAGGGCATTGCTCGGATGTTTATCCAGTTGTTTGGTGAATCCTCCCAAGTTATCCACCAGTCGGTCTATCTCGTGATAGAAGCCATATACCTGTGCAGCATACACCACGATGGAGCGGAACGAGTCCAAGTAGTTGTTGAACTCTCGTTGCAGATTGGTGGTTCCTTCCACTTCCTCTTTCAACCATATATGCCCGGTGGTCTGCATCAGCATCATCTTCTCCTGGTTCTTCAACTCCTTTTCAGCCTTGTCTGTATATGCGTATATCATTCCTGCCAACACAGGGTCGTTCTGGGCTTGCACCTTGCAGACGGAAAGCAACATTATGCCAAAGCAAAATATCCATGTTCTCATACTCAAATGTTTTTATATTATTATGGTGTACTGACTTTGGCAGCTCTCCGCCACCGCCCCAATGCTTGCGTAGCAATCTCACCATTACTTCCGTCTATCATCCCTGCCGTGACATTGTTCCACACATCACTCATTGTATAGTAGCGGATGCTCAGATACAGTTTGGTGAGCTTCTTTTGGAAAGCAGATAGTTTGTCGTTTAATGCCCACAAGGTTTTGGAGCGGTCTGCTCCTGTCAGCATATTCTCTGTGCCCCCATTCGCCACGGCATCGTTCAATAGATTGAAAACCGATACCAGTTCCGTTGCCGTCTCGATATACAGGTTGTTCATGCTCATACTTGCCACAATGCCCTGCGGATTGCCCTTAATGGCTGTCTTCAACTTGGCGAGCGTGATGAAAATCTTCACGCCATCATCATACAGATGGGTACATGCTTTCAACGAAGAGGCATAGCCGTTCACTGATTTCAAGTAGCTGTTGTACTTCTTCTCCCATTTGTGTATCTGGTTAAACTCAGCAGCCATTGTATTCTGCAACAACGCCGTCTTGGTCTGTCCGTTGATTTGCTTTTCAATCTCACTGTTGATAAGTTCATTGCCTTCTGCCAGTGCCATCCATTCCAAGGGATTGGATGACACCAATTGTGCCTTGGCTTTCGATGCCGTTGCTATGCCGATAATTGCTATCAACCATATCTTACCTATTTGTAATCTCATAGATGCTGCTCCTACGTTTGCTGGTTTCTACTCGTTCTCTGATGGTTGTCACCAGTTCTTCTTTCATCGGTACTCCGATAATGTCAAGCCTTGGTGTCGTTCTGTCTCCAGAATATATGCTCACGGTTTTCAATCGGAATAGTTGCTGCATGAAAGTTTGACTTTCGTTGAAATCCACCACACGGTATAGTTCCTGATAATCTACTTCACGATGAAACACGCCATGTTCAAACACCAATTGTTCGTTACTGATGATGTACCGCATCCTGCATAGATAGACCATTCGATATGCCAAACATAGGGAAAGCAAGAGCGAGAGGACAAACACCAAAGTGGAGAGGACGGCATCATCAATACCTGCATATACAAAACCTACACTTATAAGCACAAGCAAGTGCAGCTCGTTGATGACGAACTGCATCCAATGGGGCTTGATGATGATGTTTCTATACCGATATGTCTGCTGCATAATTCTCCTTTTTGATAATGACACCGTGCTTTATCTGCGGAAGCCCGATGTCCGTTCCTCTTTTTCCTTCTGTTTGGCTTGCTCTTGTTGCCTCTCAGCCTCTTGCACCTTGGCGAACTCGAAATAGTCGAAGTCTATCTCTCCTTGGTCTATCAACCGTTGGTCTCGTTTGCCAAGCAAGGCATCGTTCCAGTCTTTGTATTGTCCCAAAGGATGATAGGCTTGCACCGTGAAGTCTGCAAATCCCATTTCCTTGGCGATTGCTTTGAAGTTCTTCACAAAGCCACGTCCTGCCTCGTCTTTGTCAAAGCCCAAATAATGGTTCGCTTGTCGGGTTTCTTCCAGCATTCCCTTTATTTGCCCCTTTGTCGGTGTGCCTCCTGTCGAGACATACACGCTCTTCACAGGATTGATTTGGTACTCTGCCATGGCATCGTATGCACTTTCAAACCATAGGATATTCGTGGCTTCTTTCAATGGCTTACCTGTCAGGTTGGCTATCCACAATCCTTCACTGCTGTTGCTTCCTTCTGCCTTGCCCTTGTATGCCTTACCATCTTCTCGCCTGGGTCTGCCACGTTCTTCCAATCCAACGATGCTGTCTGGCTTGGACGGCAAGGACAGTGGAAAGGCGAGATTGGCAAAACTCAATCCGTCATTTCGATGTTTGGTCGCCAAGAAGAAATGCTTGTGAAAGGCGAACTGTGTCCCCATGTTGATGCCTCTTTCCTTGAAGTAAGGATAGTGTTTCCGCTGGGTGTCCTTTTCCCTTGGGTTGAAACGCAAGATGTCATAGTCTGACAGGTTGAAGGGCTTGGCATCTCGTTTGGGTTCTGCCACTCTGCTTTCACGCACATCAATAGGATTATTCAATAGTCTGTTGCATACCACATTCACCAGTCTGTCCAATGACATCCCTGGCTTGTAGTCGTCAAACAGCGTCGGATGCTCCTTGATGAAGCCTATCACATTGTAGTTCTTCTGCTCTGGTGGCTGAAAACAACACTTGCCGTTGCCAGTGACAATAAACTTGTCACCCCTCACTCGCTGTCCATGACTGTCCACCTTCACGTACGACGGATAGCGCAAGCCATCTCGTTTGTTTAACTGATAGCCTGCGTCCACCAACAGCTCCTGTATGTTCAGACGCTGCAAGAAATCATTATATGTCAGTTCGTTGTTTGCCATAAGCGTATTCCGTTATAGTCCTTTCCCCATGTGAGGATGCAATACCTCTTGGTTCATGGCAGCCTCAAAGTTTCTCGCCGCCACATCCATCGGTGTATCTACTCCTGGTTTGAAGTAGGGACGAGGTGGTGCAGGGGCTGCACCATGATGGTGGTCAACTATCACCACTGGACTACAATGTGGTCGGTGAAGTTCACTGCCGACTTCGGCTGCAACACCCAATCCTGCTAACAGTGCGGCTCCAATCTTGGTTCCCAAACCGGTGCGGTCTTTCATATCCACCTCACCGAATATCCTGGAGAAGAGTTTCATGCGATGGTAGTCATCCACAGCCATGAACTTGTCATATTGCTTCTGCGTTATCTCGTGACTCACTCGTTCTCCGTTGATGATGGCTGTCATGCGGTACTTGCCTTCCTGCTCCGCAGGTTCCACTCGTATTTCACCGACTGTGACCTCTCTTCCGTGCTTGCCTTCACGAAACCACCCTTTGCTTTCGTCCAAGTCCTGTCCATCCACGATGCCTACTTTGTTGTTCACAGGCTCTTGCTGCACTTGCAGGGGTTCAACTGTTGACTGCATCTGCATCCTGCTATCCAACTCCTGCTGCACCTCTGGACGCAAACCGATATGGATGCGCTCCTTGCTGTTGAGCATATCCATCGTTATCTTGTCGGCGAAATCATCCTTGATGACATTATTCAGTATCTCCAGTCGTTTGGCTACCGGAACTTGCTTGACAGAATTGTTGGTCAATGCCTTCAATTCATCGTCGGCCAAGTCATACACCATATCACTCTTGGTGCTTTCTGATTGGATGGTGAGTGTCTTTGCCTTCTCATCGATGATGATACCGTGTGAAGACAGGCATTCCTGCCATTGATCGTTGGAGAAATATACAGGTGAGCTTATCAGTTCCTTGTAGGGTTTGGCTGGCTCTTGACTTCTTGGACGTGTTTCTACAGGTGGCATCACGGCTTGCAGGTTTTGTAATACATCTGCTTGTGATGCTACTTGTTGCTGTCCTTTATAGTAAAAGCCATAACCTCCAGAGGTTAACTCACCAGGTTTCAGCCTTCTGTCTGGTCTTTCCGCTACCATCGGTGCTCCAGCATAGAACATCTGTCCTCCGACACGTCTCAGATGATAACCGTACTGCATTCTCGGTGTCCACCCCAAAAACTCTGGGCTCCATCCTAATCTGCCATACTCGCCAGCGCCAATCCTATATCCATGCAGTCCCATCGCCACTCTTCCGTTAGCATTCCTTGCATGGACAAGGTTTCTCGGCATATAGAAGTCTTTGCCTATGATGCTGGTAAAGACATTGTACGCCTTCTTATTGGCAGAGTTGGTACCCCAATCGGTCAATGCCAACATCTGTTTCTCGGTGAGGTTATAGGTCAACAGTGTGGAGTCGTGTCCCTGTACCGCTAACTGATAACTATCACCATTGGCTATGATATGGGCTTGCATACCATTGCGCATCAGGATGTCACGCATCTCTGGCTGCAAGTCCATCTGTCTTGGATTCAAGTTCTTTCTTATCGCCATAGCATGATTGTATTAAGCGTTCTCTGTTTCCATTCCTTGCTCCAACAGCTCGTCCTTGTACTTCACAAACTGTTCCGCACTCTCGTTGCCGATGCACAGGGCATGTACTTTGCAATATTCTTCGTACTCGTTCTGCCATTCCTCGCTGAAATGGTTCACATAGTCAAGCCAACCGTATTCACCGCTCTGCATCTTATCCACAAGGATGTCTTCTGTATAATAAGGTCCTTTTCTCATTTCTTCCCTAAATTTGATGTTTCACGTTACTTTCTTGCGACAGTCGATGCATGTCTTCCAGCAGCTTTCTTCTGCTCATTCCACAGTTCTTCGGTATATTCCTCCTCTGGAACATAGTTGAGATTACCATTATCATCCATCACCCAACAGCCATAGATGCCGAAAGTGTATTTGTCCCACTCTCGTTTGCCTTCCTTGCGCCATTGTTCACCATCGCCGTTAGCGAAGCGGATGCCAGTATCACTGTTCAGGTCGATGCCTACCGTTACAGGTTCGTCTTCTACGTCAAATGTCAGTGCCTCGCCATTTTGGATGCTCTTTAGCTCCGTTCCTCCAAGACTGAGTTCGTCTGACAACACCTGTAGGTTTCTGCCTATAACAGGTGTCGGCACAGCCATCACGTGGTTGGTCTCTCCGTCAATCTGCACGAATGCCTTGATATGTGCACCATCTGGCATATCCACATCCGCTACTACAGCCTTGCCTTGTTTCAGCAGTTCTTGCTGTTCCTTGGTGAATTTGTCCAGTGGGGCATACTTCAAAACAGGATAGAACATCACATCCACGTTGCCGTCTGCCATTCTCACCAAGGCAAATCGGGTTCTGCTCTTGATACTGTAACCCTCGTTTACTTCCATGTTCACAGGCAACACTGGCGATGGACGACCATTGCTGATGTCATCCAAGGCATGCATCGGAAGGTCTTCTATCATCTCATGGGTAAGACCGAACTTTGCAAGTGTCTGATATGGCACTTCGCTTTCTTCAAATGAGTTTCTTTTCATATTCTGATTATATTTTGAATGATACTTTGGCATATAGCCATGCAAAGATAGCCCAAGAGGAACGAATACAAGAAAGACCACGCTCCGCTGTTCAATCTTTTCCGTTTTATTATGATTATATCATCACTTCATACTCTCAATCATACTTTAATCTTATTTTATGTTATACTTTTATGGCATCGCCAATCACTCTTGATTTCTTTCCATAACTTTGCACCATGAAAAGGAAAATAGTGGCATTATGGGTAATAAGTTGTCTGACGGTATCGAGTGCAAAAGCGCAGTTCAATACCGTCAGTGATAACGTATGCCGTTACAAAATCAGGAAAGTGGAGGAGAAGTCTTCATTTTCTGCAAACTCATCAGTGGATTCTATAATGAAGAATCAACCTCAGCAGAAAACAGACTCGGTGGATAACAAACAAGAACAGTGGATAAGCAGCAATACAAGCATCACTTATCCACTGAAATCAATCAAAGTCACTAGCCCTTACGGCTATCGTCATGACCCTTTTACGGGTAAACTATCATGGCACAACGGCTTGGATCTTCGTGCGAAGAACGAACCTACCTATGCCATGATGGATGGTATTGTCGAAAAGGTAGGGTATGACAATCGTTCTGGCAACTATGTTATATTGAGGCATGGCAATTATCATGTCAGCTATTGCCATTTATCCTCTATCATAGTTCGTAAAGGTGAAAGTGTTTATTCTGGTACTATTATTGGCGTTACTGGCAATACAGGGCGAAGTACTGGTAGTCACCTACACCTTACATGCAAAAAGGATGGCAAGAGTATGAATCCTACCATCCTTTTCGATTGTGTACTGAGATTATATAATATCTCAACTTGACAAATTCATTATGCTACGGCTAAGTGCAATAGGATGCCCATTACAAATTCTCTCAATGCAGCCCAAAGGTATTCTTGATATTTTTGACAAAAATCCGATAAGTATTTGCAGGTAATTTAGAATGAGAGCGTTATAAGTTTATCTGTTTTTTAGGGTAATGACTTGGCAACAGTCCTAATTTCAATGTTTTGCGGCTCATTACTGTCAAACAACTCTTCTGTATGCAAAGGTAACATTATTTTTTGAAACCTCTGTCTTTATTGAGGATGAAATTGCAACATTGACATTCGTAATAATCTAAATTAAATGAATTATCAACTATGATTGCCTGAATTTGTATTTCAATCCATACTCTTCCAGTTTGCTGTACAGCGTTGTACGTCCTATTCCGAGCAGTTCGGCGGCAACCTTGCGGTTCCCGTTCGCCTGCTTCAACGCACGTAAAATTCGCTCTTTGTCTTCCGCATCGTTACGCAGGGCAAAGCTGGCGGATGAGGACGATAATGTTTCGTCACTGCCAAACTCCAGATTTTCTTTGGTTATAATGTCGGCTTCCGTGTGCAGGACTGCCACCTGTATCTTTTGTTTCAGTTCGCGCACGTTACCCGGCCACGGATAAGCGAGCAGGGCTTTCCGTGCGGATGCGTCAAAACCTTTGGTGTTGCACTCCAACTCCTTGTTCGCAAGTTCAAGGAAGAACTCCGCTAATGGCATGATGTCCTCTTGGCAGTCTCGCAAAGGCGGTACGGTTATCGTGTACTCTTTCAGACGATAGAGCAAGTCTTCGCGGAAACACTTTTCAGCGACTGCCTTTTGCAAGTCCTCGTTGGTTGCCGCAACAATGCGCACGTCTGCGGTCTTGTCTTCCTTTGCCCCGATAGGACGGTAACAGCGTTCCTGTATAGCTCGCAAAAGCATCTGCTGGGTTTCCATCGGGAGGTTGCCTACTTCGTCAAGGAACAGCGTGCCGCCCTCAGCTTCTTGAAAATACCCAACATGGGTAGAATCTGCTCCTGTGAATGCACCTTTGACGTGTCCGAAGAGTGAGGACAGTGCCAATGTCGGGGACAACGAACCACAGTCCACCGCCACGAAAGGCTTGTCCGCACGTTTGCTCTGTGCGTGGATGTGTTGGGCAATATGTTCTTTGCTGTTGTCTGCAACTAACCCCCACTCTTGATTTCCCGAAGTGCCACTTTGTGAGGGTCAAAGTGCCACTTTGTGGTGGTCGAAGTGGCACTTTCTCATTTTCTAGTTTTTACAATACCCAACTGCTCCAACCATTGAACGACAGTTTTTCTTGCCTGTTCCTGTTTGTTCTGCGCCGTTGCACCCCTTACGGCAAGCCCTTTTTCGACTTTCGCCCCCTTGCAGGCATTGGCAATGTACTTTTCCGTACCGGACAGTCCGCTACCCTCATGTGTGCAGAACGGGATGACGGTCTTGCCTGCCCAGCGGTGCTTCTCGATGAACGTATAGACCGGCATGGGCATATCGCCCCACCAGTTGGGATAGCCGATGAATACCACATCGTAATCCTCCACTGCTATGTCGTCCTTGACAGCCGGACGAGCACCGGCTTCCTTTTCTTTCTTTGCCACGTCCACACAAGCATTGTAGGTCTTCGGATATTCCGTGACGGGTACAATCTCGAAGAGTTTGCCGCCAGTGGCTTCGGCTATCATTTCGGCGATGATGTGGGTATTCCCTTTCGTGATGTTGCCTACGGCATAGTTCTCGCCCGTGTGGGAAAAGAATGCTACCAATACTTTCTTTCCAGTTTCCATATTGTTTGTCTCCGGTGTTTTTGTTGCCTTGTCCGCCTTTCCCTGTGCGCACGACACGGTGCTGAAGAGCGTGAGCAGCAAGGCTAACAATGGTGATGTATGTTTCATATTCGTTTGTCTTTTATGTAATAATTTGACGGTTATTGTCTCGGAATGCCGATGCGTTGAAGCCAAGTGTTTACGGCATTTTGAGAAGTGGCATCCCTGATTAGGCTTCCCGATATGCCATAGCTGTCAAGCAGGGGCGCATCCGGAAAGTATTCCCTTATCAACCTTACACAGCTACCGATTCCACTGCCACCATGCGTTCCGAATGGTATGATGGTCTTTTCTGCCAAAGCCGGATAAGTCTCATAGAACGTGTGCATAATCATCGGAGGAACCCCATGCCAGATAGGTGAACCGATGAAAACGACGGAGTATTGTTCCAGATTTTCCAACGGATTGCGAATAGCTGGGCGTGCATCCGTATCCAGTTCCTGCTGTGCGACTTGCAGCATAGTGGCATAATCGTTCGGATAAGGAGTTTCGGGTACAATCTCAAATGTGGCGGCTCCGGTATATTCTTGGATATAGTCTGCCATGACAGCCGTATTGCCTCTGTCCACGTTTTCCACCTGCCAGTTCTCTCCTGCACGCGAGAAATAGACAATCAGAATATCCGTATTTGTAATGTCCGGCGATGCTGTTCCCTCGTTTTCACCGCTACCGTCATTCCCATTGCCAGTTTCTTCAGGAGGCGTATTTTCTTCCATGGGATTTTCGCTATCGCATGCATTAAACGTAAATGCGAGAAATAAGAATGATATAAAAAATAAAAGTTTCTTCATTTTATATGTATATTGGATGATATTTGAGTGGATGATAAACTTCAGCTGTACTTACCATAAAACTTTCTCTTTCTCGTTTTCAATCAGCCGGTACGAACTGCCCCAAAAGCCTTTCTTGTTCGGCAAGTGACATATTGAAGAAGCGTTTCCCTTTGTCTAAATGCCGAATCTCATTCATTTCCCTGTCGGTCAGGGCAAAATCGAAGATGTCAAAGTTTTCACGGATATGTCGCGGATTTTCCGACTTCGGGAAGACGATGTTGCCCTCCTGTATGTGCCAACGCAGGATAATTTGTACGTTGGTCTTGCCATACTTTTCCGCAAGGCGGGTGAAGACAGGCTCGTTGATAAGCGTTGCATCACCATGCCCGATGGGATACCAGCTTTCTATGATAGTCCGGCAAGATGCAATCCGCTTTTTCAGATTCCGTTGCTGGTAGTAAGGATGGCACTCCACTTGTAATACGGCAGGTTTTATTTGCGCTATGTCGAGAACTTCTTCCAACCTTTCCGATTCGAAATTGCTAAGCCCTATACTTCTGACTTTGCCCATTGCTACGGCTTTCTCCATGTCATGCCATGCCCCGAGGTAGTCGCCAAATTGCTGGTGGAGCAGCAGGAGGTCAATGTGGTCGGTATCGAGCCGTGATAGCATCTTGTCGATGGCTGCCAAGGTTTTGCCTGCTCCATATTCACTGGGCCACAATTTGGTGGTTATCCAAATCTCTTCACGTGGGATGCCGCTTTTCCTTATTGCCGCTCCAACGCCGCGCTCGTTCTGATAAGCATGGGCTGTGTCGATATGGCGGTAGCCTGTGGCAAGTGCTTCGAGGCACGCCTTCTCGGTATTGGCATCGCCGATTATCATGTAAACTCCCAGTCCGAATTGAGGAATCCGGCAACCGTTGTTCAGTGTGATGAATGTCTGTTCCATTGTCTTATCCTTTTAGTCCCTGTTTATTGTTTGATTTTTTTGATTACGGTATTTCTTTTGCGTCTCTCCACATGAAATGGGATGCACGTTTGGCAATCAGCCATTTCCCTTCGTGACGGACATACTCGTCGTTATAATAAACGCCTTCAATGGTCATCGACTTTTTGCCATCGCGGTTTCCTATCAGCACTACCTGGCAGTAAGCAATACCTGTAGCCTTGTCTCCATCTATATTGACAGTCTGTTGCCCGTTAATGTGATACACGGTTTCAAAAAGGGCAAGATACGGAGCAAATGCTTCGCCTATCTGTTTGCGCCCGTTTACTTCTCCTTGCCGTTCGTTGCCATTGTAGAACTCCACCACGCCATCTTCGGTAAATAGTTGCACTTGGGCGGGAACATCTTTCCGGTCGGCAAGTATGGAAAACCTATCTACCAGTTCCTTCAACTCCATTTTGTCTCTTAATTCATTCATGTCGTCATGGATTCTTCCCGTTTCGGAAGTTTGGGCGGAAGCCGTAAGCAGACCGCCTGCCATGAATAATAATGCAAATACCAATTGTTTCATGCTGTTTTTTCTTTTATGATTTATATTTATTCCAATGCTGCAAAGTTCGTTACTTTACGTCATCCTGCTTATAGATGAAGTGCGGATGAATTTTCACATACAGCGGTTTTTATTTATCTTTCGTTTACCACCGGGCGTACTGCCATACCCATATATCTGCGGTTGGTTCTGTCTCCATATTGGTTTTTATATAAAAATCATACATAATAGCACTTTTTACATTCATAGTTACTACTTTTGTAGGGTTTTAAAAAGATAGTGATGGAACAACATTCTCAAAACATTAACAAAGTTACCGTACGCCCGCTGCAAATGGCGGATTACAAACAGTTGGCCCAGTCATTCAAAAGAGTTTATTCAGATGGGTCAGACGTCTTTTGGACGAAAGAGCAGATAGAAAAACTTTTGACCATTTTCCCGGAAGGACAGGTTGTCACCGTGGTGGACAATAAAATCGTTGGTTGCGCACTCTCTATCATCGTAGATTATGACCGCGTTAAAAATGACCATACTTATGCGGATGTCACTGGCAAAGAGACATTCAACACACACAACCCCAAAGGAAACATCTTGTATGGAATCGAAGTGTTCATTCATCCGGACTATAGAGGCCTCCGCTTGGCTCGACGAATGTATGAATACCGCAAAGAGGTGTGCGGGAGCTTGAACTTGAAAGAGATTATGTTTGGAGGCAGAATCCCAAACTATCACTTATACGCAGACTCCATGCGCCCGAAAGAATATATCGACAAGGTGCGTAAAAAGGAGATTTTCGACCCCGTATTGACATTCCAGTTGTCCAATGACTTCCACGTCCGCAAAGTAATGACCAATTACTTGCCGAACGATGAAGAGTCCAAGCATTATGCGACATTGCTGCAATGGGACAATATCTATTACCAGCCCAAACCGGAAATCATCTCCACCAAGACAACCGTCCGTGTCGGTTTGGTACAATGGCAAATGCGCCCGTACAAGAGCCTGAACGATGTGTTCGAACAGGTGGAATTCTTCGTAGATGCCGTTTCTGATTACAAGAGCGACTTCGTTTTGTTCCCGGAATATTTCAATGCTCCATTGATGGCTAAGTTCAACGACAAAAGTGAATCCGAAGCTATCCGTGAATTGGCGCAATACACCGACGAAATGCGCAAACGCTTCATCGAATTGGCAATCAGTTACAATATCAATATCATCACAGGCAGTATGCCGCAAATCCGAGAAGACGGTTTATACAACGTTGGTTTCCTTTGCAGGGGGGATGGATCTTATGAGACCTATGAAAAGATTCATATCACCCCGGATGAAGCCAAAAGTTGGGGACTTTCGGGAGGCAAAATGGTACAGACATTCGAGACGGACTGTGCAAAGATTGGTATCTTGATTTGTTATGATGTGGAATTTCCTGAGCTGTCCCGCATCATGGGTGACCAAGGCATGCAGATTTTGTTCGTACCTTTCCTGACCGATACACAAAACGCTTACTCCCGTGTCAAAGTTTGCGCCCACGCCCGTGCCATCGAGAACGAATGTTTCGTTGTGATTGCCGGTAGTGTCGGCAACTTGCCACGCGTACATAATATGGACATACAATATGCCCAGTCCGGAGTGTTTACGCCTTGTGACTTTGGTTTCCCAACTGATGGCAAACGCGCCGAGGCAACACCAAACACCGAAATGATTTTGGTTTCGGATGTGGACTTGAACCTATTGAACGAATTGCATACGTATGGAAGTGTCCGCAACTTGAGAGACCGTAGGCACGACCTGTACGAAGTACGTTTAAAGAATAAGAAGTAAATCGACAATAAGAGTATCTCTGACACATGGCTAAGACAAAAACAGTATATATTTGCTCCAACTGCGGAGCCGATTCCCCCAAATGGATTGGTAAATGCCCCAATTGCGGGGAGTGGAACACCTATGTGGAAGAGACAGTCGTGAAAGAGTCACCAGCGGCTCGAAGGGGAGCCGCTGCCTTTTCCTCCTCAACCAAGCCCCGTCCTGTTCTGCTCCGTGATATCTCAGCTGAAAAAGAAGAACGGTTGGACATGAAGGATGAAGAGCTGAACCGTGTGTTAGGAGGCGGATTAGTCCGCGGTTCCTTAGTCCTGATTGGTGGAGAACCGGGCATTGGCAAATCCACCCTGATTTTACAAACGGTATTGAAACTGCCGGAGCTGCGTGTCCTTTATGTGTCTGGTGAAGAGAGCAGCAAACAGCTGAAGATGCGTGCCGACCGCATCGACCCTGACAACCAAAATTGTTTGATCCTGTGCGAGACCAACTTGGAACAAATCTTCGCCCATGTCGAAAACGTCAAACCGGATTTACTTGTGGTAGACTCCATCCAAACGGTTTTCACGGAGAATGTGGAATCTTCCCCAGGAAGCATTACGCAAGTGAGGGAATGTAGCGCAGCCATTCTCAAATATGCAAAAGAGAGCGGCGTTCCGGTGTTGCTCATTGGGCATATAAACAAAGAGGGAAGCATTGCAGGTCCCAAAGTGTTGGAACATATAGTGGATACGGTCTTGCAGTTTGAAGGCGACCAGCACTATATGTACAGGATTTTACGAAGCATCAAGAATCGTTTTGGAAGCACTGCCGAATTGGGCATTTATGAAATGCGCCAAGACGGATTAAGACAAGTGAGCAACCCTTCCGAGTTACTGTTGACACAAAACCATGAAGGTCTAAGCGGAGTGGCAATTGCCGCAGCCATTGAAGGAATACGCCCTTTCTTGATTGAAACACAAGCATTGGTCAGCACAGCCGTTTATGGGACACCCCAACGAAGTGCCACCGGGTTTGACATCCGTAGGATGAATATGCTTTTGGCTGTTTTGGAAAAACGAGCCGGATTCAAATTGGCGCAGAAAGATGTTTTCCTCAACATTGCCGGTGGATTGCGTGTCAACGATCCTGCCATAGATTTGGCAGTCTTGAGTGCGGTACTTTCTTCCAGTTTGGATATCTCCATTGAAACCGGAGTATGTATGGCAGGGGAGATCGGGCTTTCCGGGGAAATCCGTCCCGTCAATCGAATAGAACAACGAATAATGGAAGCCGAAAAATTGGGATTCTCACGGATTATCATTCCGTTCAACAACCTGAAAGGATTCAACGCATCCCCGAAAAGCTGCATAGAAATTGTACAAGTCCGCAAAGTAGAAGAGGCTTTTCGCCAGTTATTCGGTTAATAAATCTTTTTTTTCGGGAGAGCAAAGGAAATAAGCCATAAATATTGTATTTTGGCACAATCAATAGCCACATTTAAAAGCTATCTTTGCACCGTTTTTTAGTGACTTCGAATAAATGGGAAAAAAATTATATGTCTTATTCGTTTTGTCCTTTGTCTCTTTATGTATGTTCGGGCAAAACACAACAATCAAAGGTTTTGTAAAAGATTCGGTCTCTGGCGAACCGCTTCCTTATGTTTCCATCCTCTTTGTAGGAACAACATCGGGAACAACTACCAATGAAAGCGGACAGTTCTCCTACTCGGTGAAAACCTCCTCCAACGAGG
>ENA-OUQH01000291-OUQH01000291.1-human-gut-metagenome-genome-assembly--contig:-NODE-291-length-39389-cov-5.893044_pt1 | contig 39389 bp, 24 predicted proteins | sample MGYA00237948_ERZ548828 | MGnify/ENA primary metagenome ERZ548828 (study PRJEB26490, sample SAMN05194711) | human gut metagenome | biome: terrestrial biome; feature: human-associated habitat; material...
GACGTACCTATGTACGCCTTCGGGTAACCCAAAACAAAAGTTTTGGCTCAGTTTGCCGATTCCAAAGCTTTTTTCCTATCCCCTTGAAAAAATGGGCTTTTTAAAAAGCCCCGATTTTATAAATCTTTTCTGCTATTAATATTTTTTTGTTTTTAAAGCATTTTCAACGTTATTTATTGCGCGCGCCGCATCTTCGCCCATGTGATTTACAATGTAGGCATAAATTGAATCAATTATAGCAAGCGCCGCAATACGTGAGTTAAGCCCCAAAATTGAATACTGTGTTTCTTTTGAAGACGTATAAAGCGAAATATCCGAAGCTTTAACAATTGGAGATTTGCCGTGATTGGTTATCGAAATTGTGAAAGCTTCGTTTTTTTTGGCAATTTGCAGAGCTTCAACAATATCGCGCGAAGAACCCGAGTGGGATATTCCCAAAGCCACATCGCCTTTTTTCATGTGTGATGCGGCAATTGCCTGCATGTGGTTATCGCAGTATGCAAACGCGCTACACCCCGCGCGCATGAATTTGTGCGCCGCGTCAAGCGCCACGGCGGAGGAATTACCGAGCCCGAATATGTAGACGGCTCCGGCTGTGAGTATTTTTTGCGCCGCAAGCTCAAGTGTTTTGGAATTTAAGCTGCTTTTGGTCATTTCGAGGGAGCGGTATATATCATCGGAAAGCTTTTCAAATATTTCAAAACAGCTGTCTGTCGGCAATATATCGGGGTTTGTAAGATTTTGACCGCTTTCCTGTGCAACCGAGATTTTGAGTGCCTGGTATCCCGAAAAGCCGAGGCGGCGTGCAAAACGGACTATTGTGGCTTCGGAGCTTTCCGCTGCATCGGCAAGCTCGGTTATGGACAGGGGAATAATTGCCTGTGGGTTGGCGAGAATAAAATCCGCTATTTTTTTTTCCGATTTCCCCATTTTTTCATATTTTATTTGTATGTTTAATATTGTTTTGTTCATATAATTTCTTCACTTTCGGTTATTAATTTAAGAGCGTTTTAAATGTTTTTTTCACTATATATATTTTATATCAAAAAAAATATCCTGTCAATGAAAAAATTTTTTAAAAACACTTGAAATTTCTTTTTATTTGTGCTATAATTTTTTTTGAAAAAAGAGCTTAAAAACGAAAAATATTTTCAGAATGGAGAGGTTTTATGAACGATTTACTGTTTACTCTGATATTAACAGAGCTTGAAGATGCAGTCGGAAAAGAAAATTGTTCGACAAAAGAGATTGATAAAATAACTCACAGTGTCGACTATTTCTGGCTTTCGAGAATGTGGGCCGACAGGGGGCTCAGAATGCCCGAAGCGGCGGCTGTTGTTTCGCCGAAAAACGCCAAAGAGGTAAGCGCGGTACTTAAAATTGCAAATTATTACAAGATCCCCGTGACGACATGGGGAGGAGGCGGCGGCACCCAGGGAGGGGCGCTTCCCGTGGCAGGCGGCATTGTTCTCGATACGAAGAGAATGAATGAGATTTATGACATAAATGAAAAATCAATGTACATAGAGTGCGGAACCGGCGCTATATATAAGCACCTCGAATGGGCGGCAAACGAGAGGGGATATGCCACAATGCATTACCCGAGTTCTTTGACATGCTCCACAGTAGGCGGATTTTTGGCACACCGCGGCATAGGCGTTGTTTCCACAAAATACGGAAAAATTGACGATATGGTGCTCGGCATGGAGGTTGTTTTGCCAAACGGCGATATTATTGAAACGTCTCCGGCGCCGAAACATGCGGCAGGTCCCGATTTAAATCAGATTTTTATAGGCTCTGAGGGAACTCTGGGCATTATGACAAAGGCGCAGATGCGTATTTACGATATGCCCGAGGAGAGACGCTTCCGCGGCTTCCTGTTCCAGAATATGGACGACGCTTTCTGCGGCGCACGTGAGCTTTTGCAGAAATTCAAACCGTCCGTTATGAGGCTTTACGATGAAGCGGAAACGGCAACGCTTATCAAAAAAATAGTCGGGGTAGAGAAAAAGGGCGCGTTTATGAACGTTGCGATAGAAGGTGTTTCAGAGCTTGTTGAAGTTGAAGAAAAGATTCTTCTCGATACGTTTGTAAATAAATATCATGCGGAGGATTTGGGCTCCGAGTACGGTGAAAAATGGTGGAAGGAGAAAATAACGTTCTTCTATCCGGGGCACATGATGGATGTTCCGCAGATGTTCGGAACAATGGATACCATAGCTCCGTATGACAAAATCGAAAAAATATACTGGGAGATGAAAAAAGCAATAGAAACAAATTTCCCCATGGCAAGGTTTATTGCGCATTTTTCGCACTGGTACGAATGGGGCTGCATGATTTATGACAGATTCATAGTAGACGATGTGCCGAAAGATCCGCATGACGCACTCCGTCTTCACCAGGAAATATGGACGTGCGGCGTAAGAACGGCGCTCCAAAACGGCGGTGTTGTAAACGATCATCACGGAGTCGGCATTAAGCTCGGCAGACTTATGAAAGAACAGTACGGCCCTGCAATGCAGGTGTTTGAAGGACTTAAAAAACAGCTTGATCCTAACGGAATTATGAATCCGTACAAGCTGGGATTATAAGGAGGGTATTATGCATTTTTCGGAATCAGCTAAAAAGAATATAGACTCATGCCGTTTCTGCTGGATGTGCAGACATATTTGCCCCATCGGAAACGTAACGGGACAGGAGAGAAATACGGCAAGAGCAAGAGCGCTGTCGCTTTCTATGGTGGCGCGCGGCTCGGCAGATTTTTCGGAGGATATTATAGATAACGTTTATCAGTGCGCATTGTGCAGAGCCTGCACAAATGACTGCGCAACAGGCTACGACCCGGTTGTATACACAAAAGAAGCAAGACTCATGGCGGCTTTGGAGGGTAAGATGCCCAAGTATGCCGAGAGGCTTCTTTTAAATATTGAAAAAACGGGCAATGTGTACGGCGAGAAGAAAATTGACGAAGAGCTTATGGCGGAAATCAGCCCGGGAGGAGAAAAGAGCGATACGCTTTTCTATCTGGGTACGGATGCAATTTACAAAACGCCAAAAAACGCAATTGCCGCAATACGCGTTTTGAGAAAAGCGGGAATTAAATTTGAGCTTCTTAAAGATGAACCCGAAAGCGGTTATGCCGAGGATTTTCTTTTCGGTGCGGCGGACGAAACGAAGAAAGCGATGAAAAAATGCGCAAAGACTTTAAACGAATATAAAACCGTAATCGTTTATAACCCCGACGATGCAAAAGAATTTTTAAGAGAATATAAGGAATGGGGAACAGACCTTTCCGCAAATATCAGAACTTTTGTTTCCGTATTGGCGGAAAGCGTTAAAAACGGCAGCCTTAAAGCGGAAAAAGGCGAAAAGACGTTTACGCCTCAGGACACGCCGTCGCTTTCGAGAGAGCTTGAGGATTCGGAAAGTCTGAGAGACGTGCTTTCTGCATTCGGAGAAATAAAAGAAATGCTTCTTATAAAGAAAGACACCGTGCTTTGCGCAAATCTTATTATGAACGAATATATGCCGGGCGTTATGAAAGCCGTTGCGGAAAAAAGATGGGCGGACGCGCTGCATGTGGGAGCAAAAACGGTTGTGACTTCGTCACCTGCCGAATATTTCATGCTCCAAAGCACAAAGCCCGAGGGAATAGAGCTCCTGAGCATAGAGGAGGTAGTTTTGTAATGCTTTTAAATTTAAAACAATTACTTGATTATACAAACGGGAAGGAATTTGCCGTTCCCGCGTTTAATGTATATAATATGGAAACGGTTATGGGTATAATGGCTGCGGCGGAAGAAACAAACGCGCCCGTTATAATCCAGTGTTACTCGCGTCTTTTCACAAACGGCGAGGGTGCCTATGTGGCGCCTTTGGCGGTTGCGGCGGCTGAAATGGCACACACACCCGTTTGTTTCCATCTGGACCACGGCGCGGGCGAAGCGGAAGTTATGAAAGCTTTGCGCGGCGGAGCAACGGGAATTATGATAGACGGTTCCGCATACAGCTTTGAGGAAAATGTGGCGCTTACAAAGCGCGTAAGAAAACTCTGCGACGTGCTCGGCGTGCCGGTTGAGGCGGAACTCGGACATGTGGGGACGGTAAATGATGAGCATATGGCAGATTTTACTGAAGTTTCCGACGCTGTAAAGTTCGTTCAGGAAACGGGCGTGGCATCTCTTGCCGTTATGGTCGGCACGGCTCACGGCAGATACAAAAAAGCGCCGAGGCTCGATATGCAGCGCATTCGCGACATAAGCCGCGAGACAGGTATTCCGATAGTGCTGCACGGTGGAAGCGGCGTGCCGGACGATCAGATAAAAGAGGCAATAAAGTGCGGCATAAGAAAAGTAAATTTTGGAACGGACGTATGCTATTCGTTCCTTGACAAGGTTTTTGAAACATCGCGCGACAAAGTGGCGATAGATATGTTTATGAAAGACGCGGTTCAAAACGTAAAGAATTTTGCCGTAAACAAAATAAAGCTTTTGGGAGCTGACAATAAAGCATGATAAAAATAGTGGGAATAGGTGCAAATGTACATGATACTTTAATATCCGTGCCGCATTTCCCGAAAGAGGACACAAAATCAAAATGCACTTTTGTAACAGAAAGCGGCGGAGGGCCCTGCGCAACGGGTCTTGTTGCGGCATCAAAACTCGGCGCGGAGTGTGCGTATATAGGCGCACTGGCAGATGATGCCGGCGGAAAGTTTCTGCTTTCCGATATGATAAAATTCGGAGTTTCGGCAGAATACACGGTTTTGCAAAAAAACGCTTCGTCCTTTGCCTCATATATTCTTTTAAACACCGGGAACGCGACAAGAACATGCGTTTTTAACAAAGATAATCTGCCGATTTTTGAAATTGACGAAAATGCAAAAAAAGCCATTGAGGCGGCAGAGGTTCTGATGGTGGACGGAAATGAGCTTGAAAACGCCGTAAAAGGCGCAAAAATTGCGCGCGGTGCCAAAACGAAAGTGCTTTATGACGCGGGCGGAATTTATGAAGACGTTGAAAAGCTTTTGAGACTTACCGACATACTTATTCCGTCCGAAGAATTTTCACTGGAATTTACGGGAAAGAAAACTGCCGAAGATGCGGCACATGCGCTTTTTGAGATGTTCTCGTCCGAGGTTGTTGTAATAACGCAGGGCAAAGAAGGCGGAATAATTCTGCAAAACGGTGAAATACGGCGCTATCCATCATTTAAAGTAAATGCCGTGGATTCAAACGGCGCCGGAGACGTATTTCACGGTGCATTTGCATACGGTGTAACAAAAGGCTTTTCATATTATGACTGCTGCGTTTTTGCAAGTGCGGTTTCGGCGCTTAAGTGCACTGCAGTAGGTGCGCGCGCGGCGGTTCCCTCATATAACGATACAATTAACTTTTTAAAGGAGTGCGGACATGATGAATTTAAAGAAAACATGGAACGGTAAGTATGGAAAAAGCGAAATTATAACGCGGAAAAACAGTACGATGGAGCGCGTTGAAATCGATGCCCTAAAGCTTCACGACGGCGAAACAAAAAAATACAGCGAGTGCGGCAAGGAGTACGGCATAACGATTTTGGGCGGAAAATGCTCCGTTACGGGAGACGGATTTTCGTTTGAAAAAATCGGAAAGAGAAAAAACGTGTTTGACGGCACGGCAACCTGCGTATATATTCCGCGCAACAAGGAGTTTACAATAAAGGGCGAAGGAGAAGTTTCGATGATTGTGGCAAAATGCCCGTCGGAAAAAGACTGTGCTCCGCGCCTTATAAGCCCGGATGACATTATAGTAAAATCTTTGGGCAAGCCCGGCTGGCAGCGTGACGCGCACTTTGTTCTCGATGAAAGATGCGATGCGGATATGATTTACATAGGAGAGGCATATGTTGAAGGCGGTCAGTGGTCGAGCTTTCCTCCTCATAAGCATGACGATGACAACATGCCCACCGAGGCAGACACGGAAGAGGTTTATTACTATGAATTCGATAAGCCGGAGGGTTTTGGTATTCAAATGATCTATTCAAAAGAGGGCGATTTTGACGAGACGATAAAGGTTAAAACAGGTGATTTTGCGGAAATTCACAGAGGATATCATCCGCTTGCAACGGCACCCGGATACAAGTGCTACTATTACTGGGTTATGGCAGGGAAAAACAGAGGATTTTTCATGACAACTGACGAAGAGCATGCATGGCTCAATAAATAAATTATCGGAGAGCAGCTATGAAATATGTACTCGGAATAGACTTTGGCGGAGGTTCTTCAAAAGCTTTGCTGCTTTCGGAATCGGGGGAAATTGCAGCCGAAGCGTCGGTTGAATATCCGACGTATTTCCCCGAAAACGGATTTTGCGAGCAAAGACCCGCCGACTGGTATGATGCGGCATGTGAAAACATACGTATTCTGCTTGAAAAAAGCGGGGTTTCAAGCTCAGATATAAAGGCGATGGCGCTTGACGCCGCAACGCACACGGCGGTGCTGTGCGACGAAAATTTCAATGTTCTGCGCGATTCGGTTTACTGGACAGACACAAGAAGCTTTGCCGAATGTAAATTTCTTCGCGAAAAATACGGTGATCTTATTTTGCGGCAATGTTATCACAGCCCGGACACAATCTGGACTTTGCCGCAGCTTTTGTGGATTAAAAACCATGAGCCGCAGCTTTTCTCAAAGGTTCGGAAAATTATGTTTGCAAAAGACTATGTGCGCCACATGCTGACGGGTGATTTTGTGACAGACAATGTGGAAGCCGAGGGAAGCATGCTTTTTGATTTTGAAGCGCAGAGCTGGTCACATGAACTTTGCTGCATTTTGGGCATTTCGCCGTCATTTCTGCCGAAGATTGTAAAGCCTTATGATATGGCAGGAAGGATAACAAAACAAGCCGCGCTCAGCACGGGACTGTGCGAGGGTATGCCCGTTTTATGCGGAACCACGGATACTCTTATGGAGGTGTTTGCCGCAGGCGGCACAAAAAAAGGAGCAATGACCGTAAAGCTTGCTACGGCAGGCAGAATCTGCGTTATAACGGATGCACCTCTTAAGGGACGCGACTTTGTAAATTACAGCCATTTTAAGGATGGACTGTGGTATCCCGGGACGGCTACAAAATCGTGCGCGGCGTCGCTTCGGTGGTACCGCGATACGTTCGGGGGCAAATATGATGAAATGGATAATGAGGCGGAAAGAATTCCGGCAGGTGCGGAAGGACTTTTGTTCCATCCGTATTTAAACGGCGAACTTACCCCATATGCCGACCCGGAACTTTGCGCAAGCTTTGTGGGAATACGTGCCGGGCATACAAAAGCACATTTTACAAGAGCTCTTTTAGAGGGCGTGGCTTTTTCGCTTTTGGAATGCAAAAATGCGCTTGACAAAAAGATGACAGAGCATGACAGTGCAGCTGCGGCAATAGGCGGAGGAGCAAAAAGTCCTCTTTGGCGGCAGATTGTTTCGGATGTGCTTAACATAAAACTTGCAGTTAAAAACTGCAGTGACTCATCTTTGGGAAGCGCAATGCTTGCAGGTGTGTATGCAGGATTTTTCGATTCGTACGAAAGCGCGCTGCAAAAATGCACACACACGGTTTCCGAAACCGTGCCATCAAAGGCAAGACACGAAGAATATATGAAAGTTTTCGGGCGCTACAAGGCAGTGCATGACGCTTTGGCGCCGATATATAAAATGAAATGAAGATATTGGTTTGCGTTAAAATCATAAAGGGCGATGTAAATCCGTTTGACGAGTGTGCGCTTGAGGCGGCGCTGAGGCTTTCGGACGATGTTACGGTGCTTTCTATGGGACCGGTTTCGTGCCGTGAGCCGCTTCAAAAACTGACGCGCCTCGGGGCGCGGTGTATACTGCTTTCGGACAGCGATTTTGCCGGTTCCGACACGCTTGCAACATCGTATATTTTGTCCGAAGCGGCAAAAAAAGCAGGGTTTGACCTGATAATCTGCGGCAGACAGAGCATAGACGGCGACACAGGGCAAGTTGGCGCGATGATGTCGCATATGCTGGATATAAGGCTTTATCCGTTTGTAACAAAGCTTGAGGGACTTAGGGCGCATATGCGGAGCGGCAAAACGGAGGATATAAAGCTGCCTGCGCTTATTACGGTTGAGAGGATAAATACTCTGCGCTTTCCGTCTATACGCTCACGTGCCGGCGAGGTCACGGTGTGGGACAATTCCGTTCTTGGTGCCGACAGAGAGCGGTGCGGCATTTCGGGTTCGCCGACAAGGGTTATAAAAAGCTTTGAAAACGAAAGCGGAAAAAGACACTGCCGTTTTATAAAGCTTTCGGAGCTCGATGAGATAATTAAAAACTACAGAAGAAAACCGCGCGCCGTGCGTGAAAGCCATGGCAAGCTTAAAAAGGTATGGTGTGTGGGAGAAGAGGCGGCGGCTGAAGCCTTGTGCATTTCTGACGATATTAAGGTGTTGGAAGAAAACAATCCGCTTTTGATTGCAAAGTATGCAAAAGAAGAAAAGCCGAACGCAATTTTGTGGAAAGCGGATTTGGAGGGCAGAACTGCCGCTCCGATTTGCGCGGCGGAGCTTTCGGCAGGTCTTTGCGCAGACTGCACGGAACTTGAAACTGACGGCGAAACTCTTTTTATGTACCGACCGGCGGGAAGCGGCAAAATATATGCGAAGATAAAATGTATTACGGCTCCGTGTTTAGCCACTGTGAGAACTGCCGCGCTCGGCGGAAGAATAACGGTTTCGGCAGGGAAGGGCGCAAAAGATGCGCTTGAAGCTGTGCACACTTTTGCAAAAAAATACGGAGCGGATTTCGGAGCTTCGCGTGCCGCGGTTGACATTGGACTTGCGCCGTACGAAGCGCAGATAGGACTTACGGGAAAAAGTATATCGAGCGATATATATATAGCAGTCGGGATTTCCGGTGCGGTGCAGCATATGTGCGCCGCCGAAGGGTGCGGACTTATAATAGCCGTAAATTCCGATAAAAATGCGGACATATTCGACTATGCCGATATAGGAATAGTATGCGACGCCGAAAGGCTGAGAGATATATGATTATTAAAAACGGAAAAGTTGTAACAAAAGAAAAAATACTTTCCGGATTCGATATAAAATGCGAAAACGGAAAAATTACGGAAATTGCGGAGAATCTGCCGCTCTGCGATGATACTCTATTTGCCGACGGTATGTTTGTGCTGCCGGGTCTTGTGGATATTCATACTCACGGCGGATACGGCGCGGATTTTATGGATGCCACAAAAGAGGCTTTTGACACGGCGCTTTCGTTTCATATGCAAAACGGCACGACTTCCGTGCTCGCATCAAGCGTAACGGCGCCCGTTGAAAGCATAGAAAAAATGCTTTGCGCAACGCGCGGATATATGAAGAAGAGCGGCGGTGTGTGCCGCGTTTTGGGTGTGCACATAGAAGGACCGTTCATTTCTTATAAAAACAAGGGTGCGCAAAAAGCGGAATATTTAAAAATACCGTCCAAAGACGGATATTCGTTTATTCTGAACAATGCGGATATTATAAAAAATGTCACCTTGGCAACAGAGCTTGACGGTGCGGTGCAAATGACAAAAAAGCTGACTTCTCTGGGAATAACCGTTTCGTGCGGACATGATGACGGCAATCTTTTAACTCTTTTGCCGTGCATTGATGCCGGAATGACAAACTGTACGCACTGGAGCTGCGCGATGAGCTCCGCGGCGGTGCGTGACGGAGTGAGAAATGTAGGTCTTACGGAGCTTGCACTTATAGATGAAAGACTCACGCTGGAACTTTTGGCAGACAATCATCATCTGCCGCCCGAGATGGTAAAGCTTGCATATAAGTGCCGCGGAGCGGACAAATTGTGCATAGTTTCCGACTGTCTCCGTGCCGGCGGCATGCCGCGTGACGGCAGAGTGTATTCTCTCGGAGCCGGAGCGGAGGGAGAAACCTCTCGGTTTATTGTATCGGACGGTGTGGCGCGCCTTACGGACGGAACAAGATTTGCCGGAAGTATTCAGCCTCTCGGGCAAATGATACGCAATCTTGTTTTTGACTGTAATATACCTCTTGTTGACGCCGTTAAAGCCGCGTCGGCAAACCCGGCGAAAATTATAGGCGAAGACGGGTTTGTGGGTTCAATAGAAAAGGGCAAGGCGGCGGACTTTTATATTTGCGACGCGGCTCTCAATCCCAAAATGACGATAGTAAATCAGATAATAAAAAACAAATTAATGTAAAACAAGGAAAGGAAGACCTAATGTGAAAGAAACATATTATTGCAGCCCGGAAGAATTTGCAAAAAACAGCAAGATTCCGCTGCGCGTTATGAAGACAGAAGAATCCATGTACGAAGAAATCGGCAGACTCATGGCAGATACGATAAAAAATAACGGAGATGACAAAACCGTTATAATTTGCCCCGTGGGGCCAATTGCACAGTACACTCATTTTGCGGATATAGTAAACCGCGAAAAAATTAGCCTTAAAAACTGCTGGTTTATCAATATGGATGAGTATCTGACAGATGACGATAAAACAATAGCTTACAACAATCCTCTAAGCTTTCATGCCACCATGGACAGAATGCTTTATTCAAAGATTGACCCCGAGCTTTTGATGCCCGAAAGCCAAAGGCTTTTTCCGATTCCGGGAAAAGAAAAGGAAACAGATGAGCTTTTTGAAAAGCTCGGCAAGGTTGATATCTGTCTTACGGGCGTCGGCATAAACGGACATATTGCATTTAATGAGCCGGCAGAGCCGGGAGACGATATAACCGATGCGGAATACATGGAGCTCGGAACGCGCTGCATGGATATTTCACGCGAAACGATAGTAAATAACGGCGCTCACAAAATCCGCGGCGCTTTGGATATATTTCCGAAAAGATGCATAACCCTGGGCGTAAAGCAGCTTATGAAAGCAAAGGTTTTGAAGGTTTATCTCTACTGCGACTGGCAGTGGGGAATTGCGAGGAAAATAGCTCTTGAGCCTGCGTCGCGCTTTATGCCGGCTTCATTTTTGCAGCTTCATGATAATGCGGAGATGGTAATAACGGAGGATTTGTATAATTTTATGCTGTAAGATGCTTGTATCAGGCATATTATCGGTAAACAAAAACAAGGTGCTGCAAAACGAAACCGTTTTGCAGCACCTTGCTTTAAAAAATCACCTCAGCGATGATTTATACTCCGATGGTGACATGCCGCATATTTTTTTAAACTGCATTGAAAAATAGTACGGCGAGCTGTAATTTAATAAATTTGATATCTGATTTATGTTGTATTTTCCGCTGCGCAGAAGCATTTTTGCTTCTGCGGTTTTTAAATTGTTGTAATATTGCATGACGGGATATCCGGTGTGCTTTTTAAACTCCGTGCACATCATGGTTTTGCTGTAGTTTAAATCATGACATATCTGTTCTATTGAAACGTTTCCGTAAATATTTTTTCTGAGATATTCCGCAACTTTTTCACACATGTCGCTGTTAAATTCGCTTTTTGAAAAGAATAAAGTTCCGGTATCCGCTTCGGTAGTTTTTCTGACAAGATTTATAAAAAGCAGTTCCAAATATGCTTTGATATACTGAAAGCTTGCAAATTTAAGATTTTTTTCATCCTTTTCTTCAAGCTGTCGAAGATTGTACTGTATTGCAGGAAGTTCTTTGCTTGGTGCGGTATCAAAAGGGTTGTTCGGAATTTCTGAAATAAGGTTTTTAATTATTTCGCGGGATTCTTTGTCAAGCTGTGGGTTGTATTTCGGGATAGAATAAAGAATCTCGCTTTTTGATGTAAAGGTTAATATAAACACGTGCGGACGAACAGGGCTTTCACCCACGTCTGTAATTTGATGATATTCGTTCGGCTGATGCAGATACATGTCACCTTTTTTCAGGGTATATTCTCTGTCTCCGGCAAAAAGCTTAAGTTCGCCTACGTCAATATATATAAGCTCCCAGAAATCATGAGTTTCCGGAGGGTCATAATAACCATAGGGAAAGGTTCTGTAAAAATAGGTAATAACTTGCCTTATACTGATTTTCTGGGTTAATGTGTGTTTAATATATTTTGGCATTTTGTTCTCCTTTAAAATAATTCGCGAACAAATTATTAAAAAATTTAACCTTTTTTATATTGACTTTTCATATTCATCATTGTATCATAAAAATATAAATTAGTCAAGTATCACAAACGCAACCCAAAATCCGGTAAAGGAGCTTGATGCGAAAAATTTTCCGCGTCGGTCTCCGGCAGGATCTCCTTTAGTTTTTGCTGCGCGGAGGAGATTTGATTTTGATATTATTAATGCCGACGCGCAGCGGCGGAATGGAGTTTTATATGAAAAAAATAGCTGCAATCATGACGTCGGTTTTCATGTGCTCGTCGTTTCTGCCCGTTTCGGCCGCACAAAGCGAGACGGTGACGATTCCCTACGTATATCACGAAACCTTCAACGATACCGCGGACGGTTTGGTGCCGTCAAGTATGGTGGCGAACGCCAAGACAAATAAAATAGAGGTTAAAAGCGTTCCGTCCGAGAGTGACAAGAGTCTTAAATTCACATCCTCCACTCCGTCGGATTTTTACACAGACATAAGCCTCGGAGGCCTTGAAGACAATGTAGTAATAGATTTCAAGGTAAGATTTGACAAAAAATCGAATTCGGATTTCAGAATATACATGAAAAACTCGGCGGGAAAAGAGAGCGAGGTTTTGAGAATCAACAACAGTTTGCAGCTTTGCTCGCCTGACGGAACGGCGTATTCAAAGCTTACTACGGGTAAGTTTTATAAGCTGACAGTTAAAATCAATACCAAATCAGGACTTGCAAATTACTATGTGCGCGGCAAGGAGCGTGCGCGCGATATTTTGATAGGCGGCGGAACTTTTCAGAATATAAGCATTCTCAGATTTCATTCTCTGGGCTTTGCGGGAGGCAACGTTTACCCCGAGTTTTGTATTGACGAAATATCAGTTTACCAAAGCGAAAAACCAGATTTTGTGTTGAAAAACGAGGGTAAAGATGTTTCTTTGGGCGGCGGAACGGTAGGAAGCTCCGCAAGCGGAATTGCATCGGAAAGTGCGGTGGAGGATTATATGGGGAATGCAGCGGCTTTTTATATAGGTCAGCCGAGAATGTATGTGGACGGCGGCGTACAGTTTGTAGACGCGGACAACACGTCGGCGGCGCCTTACATAAAGGAAGGGAGAACCATGGTGCCGCTTCGCGCGGCGGGAGAAGCTCTCGGGGCGGACCTTACGTACAGCGAAAAAGACCGGTCGGTGACGGTGGAATATGAAGATAAAACCGCAGTGTTTACGGTTGATAAAAAAACATTTGAAAAGGACGGCGAAAAAATATCTCTTGACGCGGCGCCCGAAATCACGGCTTCGAGAGTATATGTGCCTATCCGCGCAATCAGCGAGACTTTCGGCAAAAAGGTTACGTACGATAAATGCGGGCTGGTTGTTATTGCCGACCGCGAGGATTTCTTTAATTTCGTACCGGATCTCGATGTTTTCAGAAAGCTTACGGGCGACCTTTGCTTCCATGCGCCCACGGGTGCGGAGCTGGTAAGGAGGATAAAAGAAAACTTCCCGGATAACGAGCATCCGCGTCTTTATGCAAACAGCGATAAAATTGCGGTTTTGCGTGAAAGAATTAAAAACGATGCGAATGTTGCAAAATGGTTTGAGAGTGTAAAGCAGCTTACGGAGGTATATTTCAAGACAGACCCGGTTGTATATGATATTTACGACGGAATAAGGCTTCTTTCAATATGCCGTACGGCAAGAGACAGAATGCAGAATCTCGCCTTTTGCTATCAGATGACGGGCGAGACAAGATATGCCGACAGATGCATAGAAGAGATGAAGGCCGTTTGCAATTTTAAAGACTGGAACCCGTATCATTTCCTTGATACCTCCGAGATGACAGAGGCTCTTTCCTTTGCATACGACTGGCTTTACGACTATTTGACGCCCGATATGCGCGAAACAGCGAAAACAGCAATTATTGAAAAGGGCTTAAATCAGATACTTGAAGACTACAGAGACGAGCCTTCGGGCAGAAGAAGAACCTGGAAATGGGCGCAGAGCCCTGTTGCGGACAACTGGAATTTAGTTTGCAACTCGGGTCTTTTGCAGGGCGCGATGGCTGTTGCGGAGGATGTCCCCGAAATTGCCGCGGAGGTGTTTGACGGCGGTTTGGAGCTTATCAAAAAAGCCGTTTTGCTTTACGGGCCGGACGGCGCATGGTATGAAGGACCCGGCTACTGGCTCTATGCTACAAGCTACTACACCGACCTTATGTGCTGTCTTGACTCGGTGTTCTCCGACACCTTCGGCTACTTAAACGTACCCGGTATTGCGCAGACAGGCTATTACATAACTTCGATTACGGGGCCGTGCGGAAACTTTAACTTTCACGATTCCGACATTGGAAGCGTAAACTCTCCCGAGATATTCTTCCTTGCGGATAAGCTTCATGACGCCGCTCTTTCAAATCTGCGAATGGAGCAGATGGCAGACAGGGGAACAAACGGAACCATAAGAGATATTTTGTATTATAATCCCGGACTTTCGGGAACAGCGGCAACAATGCAGAAGGATTACTATTTCCGCGATACGGAGGTTGCGTCTTTCAGAAGCGACTGGGATGACTCAAATTCAATATTCCTCGGCGTTCATGCCGGCAAAACAAACGTATATCACGGTCATATGGACGCGGGAAGCTTTGTGCTTGACGGCTTCGGAACACGCTACGCCTCGGATTTGGGCGCGGACAACTACAATATCAGAGACAGCGTGTGGAATCTTTACCGCTACAGAGCGGAGGGGCATAACACACTTGTTATAAATCCCTCAAAGGATGGCGGACAGAAGCTTGCCGGCGCGGCAAGGATTGACAGATTCGAGTCGGGCATAAACAGCGGCTATGCGATAATGGATCTTACCGATATGTATAAGGACGCCGAAAGCGTCAGCCGCGGCTTTAAGCTTACAAATAACCGCTCGGCGGTAATCGTACAGGACGAGATAAAGACAGCGGAGCCTGCCGATATATGGTGGTTCATGCACACAACAAACGACATTGAGGTGGCGGAGGACGGAAAGAGCGCGATTGTCAAGGGCAAATATAAAAATCTTAAGGTATCGCTTCTTGCCGACACACCGGGAACCTTCTCCGTTATGAGCGCTTCGCCTATGGAGACTTCGCCGCAGAACTCGGAGCAGAACAAAAACTTAATGTACAAAAAGCTTGCGTTCCATGCTGAAAACGTATCGGAGATTACAATTCCGATTCTGATGCAGTTTGTAATTCCCATTGAAGGCCTTGAGGAAAACTACAGCGTTCCGTGCGTTCCGCTTTCGCAGTGGACTCTTGACGAAACCGGAATAACGCAAAAGCCGGTACTTACAAGCATTACGGTGGACGGTGCGGAGCTTCCGGGCTTTAAATCCGACAGATATGTTTATGCATACAGAATTGCGGCAGACAGTGAAAAGATGCCCGAGGTCAAAGCGGAGGGCAGCGGAGAGGTAAGAGTTAAATACACCTCCTCGGTACCGGGATATGCGGTGATTACGGTAAACGACAGGGTTGACAGCAACGTTATAAACCAGTACATAATTAAAATAGATAAGGAAATCTTAAAACAGGCGCCCGAAGGCGTTTCACAGCTGAGTGTAAAGGAAGTTAAGGCAAGCTCTGTTCCGCAGCCTGAGAACAGCCCCGAAAACACGCTTGACGGCGATCTTTCAACGCGCTGGTCGGCTGAGGGCAATGCGAATATTGTGTTCGATCTCGGAGAGAGCAGGTCAGTAAAATATCTCGGTCTGGCGGTTTACCAGGATACGACAAACGACGGAAGACAGCAGTATTTTGATGTGCTTGTATCCGAAGACGGAGAAAATTATACTCAGGTCTACAGCGGCGAAAGCTCGGGAACAACGCTTGAGGAGGAAATATTCCCGATTCCCGAAACACGCGGAAGATATGTGAAGATTTATTGTAAGGGAACAAGCGTCGGAAACTGGAATTCGCTTACGGAGTGCACTTTGTACGGCAATTGACAGGCGGACAAAACATAGAATAACAGAATATTTGTAGGGACAATTCACGAATTGTCCGCATGGTGTGCGGAAACTAAAGCGGGAGATTCACAAATCTCCCCTACGATACATTATTGAACACGGAAAAGGCTTAAATTCATAAAAAAGCCGCGGCGTGTGCACAAGAATTTAACGGTGTGTGAAAACAAAAAACGGATAACGGAAAGGAGAAGTGCAATGAATTTTAAAAAAGCAATATCGGCGGCGCTGTCATCACTGCTGCTGCTTGCTTCGATTCCGTCTTATGCGGCGCCTGCCGCAAGCGAAAAAATCCCGTACGACACATTTGAAACGTACGGCAGTAAGCTCGGAGGCGGATGGAGAGTGCAGGGAGCGGATACCACGGCGCCGATTGTCGAAACCGAGAAGGGCAAAAGCGTGATGGGTGTGACAAGCCCGGGAGGAATGCTTGAGATTTTCAGAGATTTTGCGCAGACGGGAGAGAATGTAACGAGCGTTGCATGCGTGTTTTCGATTAAAATCGCGGATCAAAATTCCCAAAGAAGTTTTTATACGAGAACTTCAAGCGGAGAATACGCTGTTTTGGCAATACAAAAGGGCGGGAAAATTAAAGTCGGAAAAACGGAATATACGGAAATGTTGGTTGAAATTGACAAGTGGTATAACTTTTTTGTGGAATACAATGCAAAAAGCGGATACACAAGATGCCATATATCCGACGGCTCCGAAACAGTTACGGTATGCTCAAATCAAGATGCCGTAAATCTTACGGGACTGTACAGAATGAATTTTGCGCTTTTTAAACCCGATGAGGGCGAAAGCGTAACATACATCGATAATGCAGCTTTCTACGAGCTTCCGTATGATGTTGAAGCATATGCTGACGGAAAGGACACAAACGCACCTGAAACATTTGATGACTTTGAGCCTGCCGCTGACGGACTTACGGCGCCGCAGCCCGGCTGGAGGCTTCAGAACATCGAAGCCGGAAAGACTTCTCTTACGGCAGAATCCGCAGAGGGCAGAGGCAAATATCTGAAAATGCACAGTGAAGGGTTTAATCATTTTGAGCTTGTAAAAGATACGGGATTATTGGAGGGTGAGGCTGAAATTTCTTTTGATTTCATGAAAACACCGCAGTCGTATTTTAAATTCGGCCTCCGCGGCACCAGGCCTGACGGAAGCCATATGAACGGAGCCTTTCCGATAGAGCTCACAAAGTCCGGAATGCTGAATATAAGCGATGAAGCTCTGACAGCTCTTTCCGACAATGTATGGTACAAATTAAAAAATGAGTTTAACACAGAAAGCAATACAATGAAGATAACGGTTTTGGAAGGAGATACAGAAGCGGCCTCCAAAACAATACCGATACCTCAAAATCTTATAAACATTACGGCGTATGAGTTTTATATGACAGTTACCGGAAATGCAAGCACGGTTTGCTTTGACAATTGCTTTGCGGGCAAAAATGTGCCGAAAGAAGCAGGCGTTTCCGGAATAAGCCCGGCGTTTGGAAATGTTTCTAAAAATATTGATAAGATTACAGTTTCGTTTGATGAAAAAATAACGGATGAAAACTTGGAAAATGCCGAGGCGCTTATAAACGGCAGCGCGGAGAATATTAAAGAAATCAAAGCGGAAGGGAAAACCGCGGTTATAACACTTTCGCATGAGCTTGCGGAGAATATGGGTTATCTTTTTGAGCTTACGGGCGTTAAAATAGGCGAAAAAGAGCTTTCGGCGATAATGTTTTATCAGACGCGCCCCGCCTTTGAGGTTATAAGCGTTGAGGGAGGAGAGCTTAAACCCGGCTTGTTTTCCTTCACCGCGAAGATGGCTGCGTCGGACGGAGGACCCGAAAAGGCTACGCTTATAACGATTATTTACGATGATAAAACCAATGCAATGGTCGGTGCGGATTTCTGCACTGCAGACCTCACCCCCGACGGGACGGAGTTCAACACAAGCGTGGCGCTTCCCGAGGGCAGCTACAGAGCTATAAACTACATATGGGATAACGTTAAAAATATGCGTTCGCTTAACGCATTTTATGAAATAAAATAAAAGGAGATGTTTTTGTATGTTCGGAAAAAAATTAACGGCGATTTTTTGTGCGGCGGCAATGACCTTGTCTTTGTGCGCATTGACAGCAGGGGCATCGGCAGGAGATATTCTTATTCCGCAAACAGATTTTGAAGGATACGACTTAGATCACGAATTCCCCAAGAAGCAGGGAGAAATATCTCCCGAATGGTCATATCAGAACGCAGGCTCCGCGGTTATAGCGGAGACGGAAAGAGGCAAAAGCGTTAAGGTTGCGGGAGAGGCTCACTGTGAATTCAGATACGGAAACCTCGAATGGAATATCGAAGACACAATTACATCAAGCTTTGCCATAAAGAGAGAAACGTCGATAAAAGACATTGCTCTTATTATGTATCACAACAGCGACGCAAACTCCAGACAGGTTTTAAAGCTCCGCAATGACGGAGGCATCACCCTCTGGAAATCGAGTTACCCTCTTTCGGATTTCAAGATGGAGCTTGGCAAATGGTATGATATAACGGTTAAATACAGTAAAACAGGTAAGGTTTACGCGCATATATCGGGTAACGGCGATGAATTTGAATGCTATGCCGAGGACAGCGAGATGGCTCTTGAAAAGGTATTGGTTTTCGATATATACACACCCGGTGCGGACACATATTATTTTGATGATGCCTTTGTTAAGGAAGATGCACCTTTAAAACATGTATTTACGCAGAGAGAAATTTTAAACGTTGATTTTTCGCAGTATGACGAAGGCACAACATGGGAGTCTCTTTACGGAGCTCCCGGAGGCGCTGCAAACGGCGCGGCAGTCGTTGCAAGTGAAAACGGAAAAAAATATATGAAGCTTACAAGCACGGGCAGTTATTTCCAACCTGAAGTTGCGGCTTCGGTTCCGATGAGCGAAAAAGCATTTGTTTTTGAAGCCGATATAAGATATGCGGCGGCGGGCAAATTCAATTTCCAGCCGAGAAACACAGCCGGTGAGTGCTGCTTTATGTATGTAGATCCTAACGGAAAGATAAATTTTGGCACAAATAATTCAAGCGCTACCATTAAGTGCGGCGAAAATTCTCCGTGGTATCATGTTACATACTATTATCTCTTTGATGAGCAGACTGGCGTTGTTTTCTTTGATGACGGAGACCGAATTGTTTCTGCAAGCGGGAAAGCTACAACGCCTGATAATAAAGATATCACAAAATGGGGATTTGTTCTCTGGGGCGGCGAAATGGATATTGCCAATATGTCCGTAAAGACATTTGACCCCAATAAAATTTCAAAGCAGGGAATAACAATAAACGATTTCTCATTTGACAATGTTGGAGACAAAATTTTAGATCCTGTCGCTGACGGCGCCGAGCCTGCAAAAAACGCGTATTACGGCTGGATGCAGACAAATACGAAAAACGGCGAGGTTATAAGAGCAACCGCAAAGGGTGAAACCGTAGACGGCAGGAAGGTTGTTGCGTTAAAGGATATAACGGGTACGTATTCGGAGTTTATAAACGATAATTTGGGGATAGCCAAGAATATGCTCGTTGAAACCGTGCTCCGCGTGACGGACGGCTCGCCTCTTCATGTTCAGCTTCGCGGACTCAATAAAGAAGGAGCTGCAGCTAATGTGGATTCGGGGTTTGTGTATTTCACCGGAGACAGCTTTAGGCTTTTGGACAAAAAGGTATGCGCAATTAATCCTGCGGAATGGTACAGGCTTTCGGTATACCTTGACACAGATGCCGACACGCCTCACGCATATGTGGGCATTACGAATCTTTCAAGCGGAGAGACCTTTAAGGCTGACGCAGATATACCGCGCGCAATTGCAACAATTACGAGACTCGGCTTCTTTATCCCGAAAAAACCGGGAGCAGTGGCTTATATAGATAGCTGCCGTGTAAGCCAAAAGGGGCAAAACACAATAACAGAGGCTCCGAAGGACGGCGTCGTTATAGCGGCGGACGGAAAGCTTGATTTTGCGGTTGATCTCGCAAATATCGACCCCATTGCAAGTTCGATTAAATTAAACGGTGCGGAAGCAGACGCAAGCTTTAATACCTTGGAAGACAGAAGGGTTTCAGTATCCGGAAGCTTTGAAGAAAACAAAAATTACACAATGGAATATACGTTTAAGGACTATGCCGGCGGAAGCGTTACGGGTACGCTTGACTTTAAAACGCTCGCAAGCTACGAGTTTGGAAGCATTGAGCTTTCAAAAACGGCAATCGAAGCGGGTGCGGTTTCAGCCACGGTAAACGGCAGAGTGCTTGATTCGAAGCATTACGCTACCTTTATTATTGCCGTGAAAAACGCAAACGGACGTATTCTCGACATAGAGCTTAAAACAATCGGATACAGCGCCGATAACACGGATCATACCGTTTCGGCGGAGGTTCCCGCGGAGGAAGGCAACTACAGCGTATCGGCAATGCTCTGGAAGAGCAATATGCAGCCGATACAGAAGGCGGCTGAAATAAAATAAGAAAAACTGCCGCAGAAACGGAGAAGTATATGAAAGAAAAAATAATTCCAATCGCACTGTGCGTTGCACTTGCGGCGGGCGCTTCGGCGTCCGCCGGCGAGATAAATTCCGCAACGGTTGACAAAACCACACACCGTGTGAGCATATCGGGCACGGCTGACAACGCGGGAGAAAGGGTTACGGTTGAAATTCTTTATCCGAATGTTTCGGAAAGCGATATAGATTCCGTAACACCCGAAAGCTTTACAAAGGTGTTCAGCAACGTTTTCGAGGTTGTGTCGGGTGCGGACAAAAAATTCACGGTGCCCGAGTATACTCTGGGCGATGTGTCGGGACTTTACGGGATAAGGGTTATGGAGAGCAGCGGCGAAGCGCCGAGATTTTTCGAAAAAGCTTTCCGATATATTTCCGACACTTTTGAAGAAGAACTTGCCGCAGCGGTAAAAAACGGCACTCTTTATGATTTTACGGTTAAAAACGCGGAGATTCTGACGGGTTTTGCGGACAAATTTTCAGAACTTTCGGAAGATGAGAAAAAAACAATAGTTTCTCTGTGCGAAAGCGCCGCAAAAGGCGGAACGGAATCGTACGGACGCGCTTTTGCAAGAGCCATGTTCTTAAAAAGCGGAGATGAGGCGTTCTTGACAGAATGCGGCTTTTCCGAAGATGTTAAGCCTGCGGAATACTTTAAAGATTTCAGTGCCGATGATAAAAAGAACATCGTTTCCGGAGTTTCGGGAAAAACGCTTGATGAGATGACAAAAAGTTTCGGAGACGCATGTTTTATAGCAAAACTTGCCACCGTTTCGGGAAGTTCAGGCATTGAAGAAATTTTGCTGCAAAATGAAGATTGGCACAAAATCGATTTGACAAAATACAAAGCTTTAAAAAGCAAAAAAAGTGTGAACACCGCGATTGCGGAGGAAAAACCGCAGAGCATTTCAAAGCTTGCGGCGCTTATTGACAAAGAAGTTTCAAAAGTTTCCGGCACATCAAGCGGTTCAGGCAGAACGGAAACCTCGGGGCGCGGCGGCACAGGTTCGGCAGGGTTTACACCGGCGGATAAGAAAACCGCGGAAGACCAAACCGAACTTTTCACAGATCTTGCAGGTTTTGACTGGGCGAAGGAATATATAGAAAAGCTTGCCGAAAAGAAAATAGTTTCGGGAACAGGCGAGAAAAAGTTTTCACCCGAGAGAACCGTTACAAGAGAAGAATTTGTAAAGCTTATATGCGCGGCGTTTGCTGACGGCGAGTCGGAATACAGGGATAACTTCAAAGATGTTTCCGCTTCCGACTGGTTTGCACCTTTTGTGGCGCGCGGCGTTGAAAAAGGCATTGTAAAAGGAATAGCCGGGGACCGTTTCGGAACGGGACTTAATATAACGCGTGAGGATATGGCGGTTATGGCGTTTAAGGCGTCGGGGCTTTCGCAAAAAGGCGACAGCAGCAGCTTTTCGGATTTCTCCGAAATTTCCGAATACGCAAGAGACGCCGTTGCGGCGATGAAGGAGCACGGAATAATTACAGGACGCGGCAATAACGAGTTTGCTCCGAAGGCATATGCCACAAGAGCTGAGGCGGCAAAAATTATATGCATGCTGCTTGACGCCGTAAACGGGAGGTAAAGGCAATGAAATTTAAAAAACTTATATGTATGGCGGTTTCGGCGCTGATGCTTCTTTCCGTGCCTGTGTATGCAGATACTGCCGCCGAGGTGTCTGAGGAGTATACGCTGCTTTCCGAGCTGGGTTTTATATCGGCATCGGCAGCAAAGAAATTCAATTCAGACAAAAAAATCAAACGCGGCGAATTTGCTTCACTGACATCGCTTTCGATGGGACTTGAAAAGTCGGGACTTTCCCCCGAGGGGGCAGAAGGCTTTGACGATGTTACGACAAACAACGAAAACTATAAGGATATTCTTTTGTGCAAAGCCGCGGGAGTGTTTAAGGGTGACGGAAACGGAAATTTCCGCCCGCTTGACAAAATGACATGCGCCGAAGGCGTAAAAGTAATCATGTCCGCTTTGGGATATGATGAGCTTGCAAAGGCTTACGGCGGTTACCCTGCGGGATATTTCGTATGTGCGGCGGAAAACAAAATAACAAGCGGCATAAGGCTTGACGGAGAACGCTCCATGACATGGGGAGACGCCTTAAAGCTTTTTGCAAACGCCGTTGACACAAAGATTTTCAAGCAGACTGTTTTCGGCTCCGAGGCTGTGTATGATTCGGGCACGGGCGAAACGTGGATTGAAAAATATCACGGACTGAAAAAATATTCCGGAAGCTTTCGCGCAGCGGAGGGTATCTCCTTTGAAAATGCAGATTCCATGGAAAAGGGAAAAATCATGGTTGACGGGACGATATTCGATTATAACGGCAGCAGGCTTGATCTTGCAGGAAGAGATATTTATTATTATGCCGAAAAGGATGAGGATATTATAGCGGCAATAACTCCGAAAAACAAGTCGGAGCAGATTGTTACGCTTTCGCCCGACGACGTTGCGTCGTTTAAAAACGGTGTCCTTACGTATTATGAGGGTGAAAGTGAAAAGCACATTACTGTTTCCTCCTCCGCGGACACGGTATATAACGGCAGACCGGCATATTTGTCAGCTTCGGACTACACTGATTTCAAGGGAAACATAAAGCTTGTTTTAAACGGCAGCAGATGCAATACTGTTATTGTTGAGGACCCCGAGACGTTTGCGGTTAAAAAATCAATCGGTGCAAAAGATTTATTTTTCGATATGTACGAGAGCGGAAAGAGCTTTTCCTCAAAGGACAAAGAAATAACGTTTACCGATGAATACGGCGATACTGTGGAAATAGAAGAGCTCGGCGAATACGATATAGTTTCCGTGCTTCAAAGCCGTGACGGCAAGTATGCAAAACTTTATTATTCAAGCCGCGAAATTTCAGGAACGCTTAATTCAATCGATGAAAGCGGAGGAAATGTAACGGTTGAGGTAGACGGAAGCTTTTTTAAGACTTCGGCAAACTATAAAAATGAAATCAGAAAGCTTTCGATAGGCAGCACGGGCTTGTGGGGAATTAATGTTTACGGCGAAATTTCGGCAATGAAGCCGTATTCTGCAAGCATGAAGTGGGCATATCTGATAGAAAGCAGGAAAGACAAAGGCTTTGCCGGAGAATACAGGCTGCGTATTCTCTGTGATGACGGGAAGGTTCGTATATTTACCGCCGCATCGCGCGTTACGGTGGACGGCGATTCGATTAAAAAGGAAAATCTTGACGGCGCTCTGCCGGCGGAGGGAATAATACGCTTCTCCGAAGCCAACGGTATAATAAGCAGCATAGATACTCTGCAAAAGGGTGCGGATGAAAATGAAGAAAGCCTGACGGCTCTTTACGAGGGATATGATTCGTCAAAAAACACACTCGGAGATTTGCAATACAACGCGTATCAGTATATTTTCGGCTCGAGAGTGCCGATAAATAACAGCACAAAGGTATTTATGGTGCCTTCCGTTGTGGAATCCGATGACAGTCTTTACAGGGTGAAGAACCGCAGCTACTATACAAACGACAGAAGATATTCCATAAACGCTTACGCCGACCGTGCGGATTCCCACATAGCCGGAGCTGTCCTCATGTTTACGGGCAGCGGCGCTGAGAAGATAGACGAAAACGTTGAGGTAACCATTATCGATTACGTTACGCGCGGAGTATCGGCGGACGGCACCTCCTGTTATATAATACACGGTCTGCGCGGCGGAGCGGAGGTAACAAACATAGTTAAAGACAATTCCGTTATAGACAATCTCATGTCAATCGTTCCCGGACTGAGCGGACAAAAGCATACGCTTTCCTGCGGAGACGCCGTAAAGCTTGCTTTGAATTCCGAAACTCAGGAGGTTACGGACATTGAGCTTTATTACGACAGAGAAAACGACCATATCCTTAAAAACTCTGCCATAACAAAAGATATTTCCGACAGCAACAGAATGCTCAAGGCAAGCGTTTATTCTGAGGAGGGCGGCAATCTGTGGCTCACTCAGGAGGATCTTGACAAAGACGGAGTGGTTTTGAAGGCAGAGGATGTTGAGTCGGTTAACGCACTGCTCTACAGAGTTTATAAGCTTGAGCTTAAAAACGGAAAGCTCAAGGCTTCGGTTGCGGGTACGGGGGATATCTGCGACTATAAAAACACAGGAGAGAATTATTCCAAGATTGCAATGTTCAGTAAATACAACAATCCCGGAGTAATCCTGATATATAATTATGAATAAGGCGGACGCCTTACGCGAAAGGAAGTTTTAAAAATGGAAAAAAAAGTAAAATACGCAGTGGTTGGAACGGGTTCATTCGGTTCGCATCATATTAATACGCTGAGCCTTATCAGAAACGTAGAAATAGTTGCCGTATGTGACGTACACCGCGACACGGCTGAAAAAGTGGCCGAAAAATATGGAATTAAAGGTGTTTACAGCGACGTTGACGAGATGCTCGCAAAAGAGGATATTGATATCGTAACCGTTGCAACCGGTGACAAGGCACATAAGGATGCCACGATTAAAGCTTTAAATGCCGGCAAAAACGTTTTGTGCGAAAAGCCGATGTCTCTCCATGTTGAAGACTGTGCTGAGATGATAAAGGCTGCCGATAAAAGCGGTAAAATTCTTATGGTAGGTCAGATTTGCAGATACACACCGGGCTTTATTGAAGCCAAGAGAATGGTTGACGAAGGTTACATAGGCGAGCTTTTCTATGTTGAATCCGAATATGCTCACGATTATGCACATATTCCCGGTACTGACAACTGGAGAGTTGACCCCGACCGCGACCCCATTATAGGCGGCGCGTGCCATGCTATAGACCTTCTGCGCTGGATAGCCGGCGATCCCAAAGAGGTTTCGGCTTTCTCAAATCATAAAATGCTTACAACATGGCCCGTAAACGACTGCACAGTTGCAATATTCAAGTTCCCGAATGATGTAATAGGCAAGGTGTTCACGTCCATCGGCTGTAAGAGAGATTACACCATGAGAACCGTGCTTTACGGAAGCCGCGGAACAATCGTTGTTACAAACACAGACAATCATCTCACTCTCTACAGAGCACAGGACGGTGACGAGGCGACGGACAAATTCCTCGGCGGCGTATTCCCGGGTGCTGACCAGTGCATAAGACATGAAATTCCCGTTGTGGTTAACAACCACAATATAGGCGGCGAGCAGGAAGCTATGATCGATTCGTTCTTAAACGGAACTCCCGTTCTTATGACGGGCATGGAAGGTGCGAAAACCGTTGCCGTTTGCTGTGCGGCGGTTGAGTCTGCAAAGAAAGGCGAAATCGTAAAAATAGATTATAATTTCTGATTTACGGTTTGAATTTTGAATAAGGAAAAGCTATCAATTTCCGCGTACATGTAAAAATTCGCGGGGGGGGGGTAGACAGGTATCATGCTTGTTTGCCCCCTTTTTTAATAAGTTTTGTTTCGGTTAAAAAATATACGGAGGTTTTGAAATGAGCAAAAAATTATTTTCTGTTTTGGTAATTATCTCTGTGCTGGCGGCACTTTTTACATCGTTTTGTGCGGCGGACGAACACGTTAATATTTTGCCGGCGAAAACAAAAAGCATAGCGGCAAATATATCAAAACGCAATCAGGGTTTGGAAATAGAAAATGTTATTGACGGAATTGACAGTACGCGGTTTGTATCAAAGGAATCGGAAACGGGAGAACTTACGGTAACCGTTAATTTAAAAAAAGAATTCAGCTTAACTGCCGTTGCGGTACGTGAGCGTTTCTTTACCGTAGGTTCTATGGCGAACGGCGTAAATGTTGAAGTAGGTACATCAGAAACAATGAAGGCGGTTGTTCAAAACGGTAAATTAAACAGCGGAACAACCGGAAGTGACGGAGAAATCGTCAGAACGGAATTTTCTTTTGCGGCGGCAAGCGGAAACATAATTAAATTTACTTTCACGCCCGGAGCATTAAAGGGAAACGGTGAATCTTTATACCAGCTTGCGGAGCTTGAGGCATTCGGAACGGAAATATCTTCGGGTGAAAGCGGAGAGGAAGAGACAAATTATATGACAGAGAGAATATACAATCCGTACCTGCCGAGTTATGAATATATACCGGACGGAGAGCCGCATGTTTTCGGTGACCGCGTGTATATTTTCGGAAGTCACGACCATTACGAAGGAGCCGATTGGTGCGGCACGGATTATGTTGCATGGTCTGCACCGGCAAACGATTTATCGGCGTGGAGGTGTGACGGCGTAATCTGGGGCTGTGACAGTGACCCGAGTTATTCTTCGGGTCAGGCGCTTTACGCACCCGATGTTACAAAGGGCGCAGACGGCAAGTATTATCTTTACTATCCTCTAAACGGCTCGGGAAGAATAGGCGTTGCGAAATGCGATACGCCGGCAGGAAAATATGAATATCTCGGAGCGGTGCAATACCCCGACGGCACGTATTACGGCAGAAAAGCCGGTGACCCTCCGGCATGCGACCCGGCGGCATATGTGGATGATGACGGGAGAGTATATTTTTACGCAGGTTATACAACGCACGACGAAACGGAATACAACGGACAAATAGCAAATGGCGTGGGAGCCGACGGAGCCTACTGCGTTGAGCTGGAATCAGATATGGTAACCGTTAAGGAAAACACGCGCCGGAGAATTGTTCCCGGAAAGTATATTACGGGTGAGCAGGGCAATGAAGAATATGCCGGAAACGGATTTTTCGAAGCCGCGAGCATGAGAAAAATTAACGGGAAATACTATTTTATTTATTCCAAGGAAGAGGGACATCAGCTTGCCTATGCTGTCGGAAACAGCCCGAGCGGACCGTTTTCTTTCGGCGGCATTATAGTATGCAATACCGATGTAGGTTATGAGGGAAATGTTGAGAGAAAGGCAATTTACGGAAACAACCACGGAAGCATTGCCGAAATAAACGGCGAATATTACATATTCTATCATCGTCAGACCGGGAAAAAGTGCAGACAAGGCTGCGCCGAAAAAATAAATATAAATTCCGACGGCTCGATAAATCAGGTTGAAATAACAAGCTTTGGCTTGGGCGGCGGCCGCCCCATGCTTGCAAAGGGCAAATTCCCCGCATATATTGCCTGCAATATTTCTCAGGGTGCAAGCTACGCGCAAACAGGGAAAGACGGAGACGTTTTTGCAAAGCAATATGTTTCGGCTTTAAAGACCGGAGAGTATGTGGGATATAAATATTTTTACTTTAAAGATACGAACAAAATTTCAGTAACCGCAAAAGCTCCTTCGGGCGGAAAAATAAAGGTTTATACAGGGGCTATGATAGGAAGTCCTATAGCGGAAATTCCTTTGTCCGCAACAAGCGAATGGACAAAGTTTTCGCAGGATGTGAAGTTTGATAACGGCACAGAGGCGCTTTTCTTTGTGTATGAGGGCAGCGGAACTCTTGATATTCTTGATTTTACTTTGGGAGAAGAGGGAGAAAGCCATGAAGTTTCAATAAGCGGAAGCGAAGCTGCCGTAAGCGGAGCCGGAAGCTATCAGAGCGGCGAAACCGTTGCCGTATCTGCGGGAAGCCGCGAAGGATATGCATTTGACGGATGGACGGTGAACGGAAACGCAAAGCTTGCGGATATCGGCAGTGCGGAAACGTCGTTTATAATGCCGGAAGAAAATGTTTCACTGACGGCTTTATGGAAAGCTGCTCCGCCGACTCCGAAAAACATTTTGCTTGCCTCGCAGAATCATGTAACAAAGGCAGAGGTAAACTTGCCTGCCGTAGTGCCGGTGCTCGGCGAATACAAAATGCGCAACGGAGAGATAGCCTCAAACGGAGATGACCGTTACGCGGCAAAAACGGGCGATGAGCCTTTGATTATCACATATACGCTTGATAAAATATATGATTTTTCAAAGATTTCCGTTTACGAGCGTTTCCAGGGCTATACGTTCGGTGAGGAGGTAAAAATAGAAGTCGGCAACGTTAAAAACGGTGCATATGTCTTTGAGGAGGCTCTTTCGGGAGGAAGACTGAAGCAGGGCGCGGAACCCGGGAATGTTAATATAGCGCCATGCGTGCGTACAGATTTTAATATTTCGGCAAAGGGAAGTGCGCTGAGGCTTACTTTTACAAATAAATGGGAGGATAAAGACGGGAACCCGACAGGCGGAGTTCAGTCAAACGGCGGAAAAGAAGTCAGCACAGGCTACAGCTTTTTTGAGCTTGAAGCTTACGGAATCGAAATTGAAGGCGGAGATTTGCCCTACAACGTATGCCTCGGAAAGGCAGTATCGGTAAATCTGCCTGCAGAGTATGCCGCTTTGCCTGCATCGGCAATTACGGACGGTTCCTATGAAGATAAATTGATGACGGAAACCGAGTATGACAGATATACAAGTCCTCCGTCTCCGAAAGAAGCGTTGGTTGTAACAATCGACTTGGACGGAGTGTATGACATCGGCTGGGCGGAGTTTAACAGCAGATTTGTTGTAAACGAAGGAGTGATCGCAGACCGCGTCAAGGTCGAGGTTGGCAGATCGGGCGCTTTCGGAACAACGTGGACCGTGGCAAACGATAACGTTATATTAAATAAGGGCGGCGACGGCGAGCATGTCTCCACACTTATTCCCTTTGAAAAAACGCTTACAGGCAACGAGATACGCTTTACATTGTTCAGAAACAGTTACAGCAGTCCGTGCAATTATAACATTGCGGAGATTATGGCATACGGAAACAAAGCTGAAACCAAAACGGAGGACAGTATAGGCAGCGTGAGATTTATGAAATCAAAGTCGGGAGCCGTGACGGCAGCCGTAAAAGTCGTAAAGCAGGAAGAAAATTCCGTTTTGCCCGAAAAAACAATACTAATATTGTGTACATATAAAAATAACAGATTAGTCAGTGTGGATAAAAAGGAATATACACCGGCGGTTGGCGGAAATGAACTTACGGCAACGGTGGACAGTGTGGACGACGGCTGTGATATAAAGGCTTTTCTTTGGGAAAGCGCCACTTTAAAGCCGCTTATCGGCTGTGAAGCATATATTGCACAATAAACATTTACGGATTAGAGAAACCAAAAACGCACAGACTCCATAAAACACTATTATTCTGCCCCCTCTTTTGGAAATTGCCGGCAGAATAATTGCTTTGCCGCACGTCAGAAAAAATCATCACACGCCGGCTGTCTCATATATACACTTAACCTTTTTTGTCATTATATTCCGTTTTCTTGACATGTTGTATAAAATAATTGACTTTGTGTTGAGTTTTATTGTATAATTCAGAAAAAAGGTTGGAGGTAATTATGAAAAAATTAACAGCAATACTTGTATCTCTTGTTATAAGCGCATCATTGTTACCCGCAAGGGCGGAAACAACTCCCGGGCACAAGCTCGAGATGTTCATGGGAAACGCAGCCGCTTTTTACATCGGACAGCCGAAGATGTACACGGGCGGTGAAGTGAAATACGTTGACAGCGAAAACATAGCCGTATTGCCTTACATAAAGGACGGAAGAACGCTTGTTCCGCTTCGTGCGGCTGGCGAGTCAATCGGCGCAGAGATTTCGTACAACGAAATTGAAAGATCGGTAACCGCTGTTTACAACGGGGAAACGGCTGTTTTCCCGATAGGTCAAAATGAGTTTACGCTCGGCGGAAAAGAAATTCCCCTCGACGTTGCTCCCGAAATACGCGAATCGAGAACCTTTGTTCCGATAAGAGCAATAAGCGAGGGCTTCGGGAAAAAGGTTTCGTACGATAAATGCGGTCTTGTGGTCATAGCCGACAGAGAAAATTTCTTTGATCTCGAAAAGGACCTCGATTTGTTCAGGGAGCTTACGGGCAAGCTTTGCTTTCATGCGCCCTCGGGCATCGAAGCGGTAAACAAAATAAAAGAAAACTTCCCCGATAACAAGCATCCGCGCCTTTATGCCGACGATGATAAAATCGAAGTTTTGCGACGGAGGGTAAAAACCGACGCAAGCGTTTCAAAATGGTTTAAGGGTATAAGAGATTATGCGGATACTTATATAGGTACGGACCCCGTGGTTTATGATATTTACGACGGCATCAGGCTTTTAAATATTTCCCGTAAGGCAAGAAGCATAATGCAAGAGCTTGCATTTTGCTATCAGATGACGGGCGAAACAAAGTATGCCGACAGATGCATTAAGGAAATGAACGCCGTTTGCGAGTTTCCCGACTGGAATCCGTCTCACTTTCTCGATACGGCGGAAATGACGGAAGGACTTGCCTTTGCGTACGATTGGCTGTATAACTATATTACTCCCGATTTCCGCGAAAAGGTTAAAACGGCAATAATTGAAATGGGCTTAAATCAGGGAGTTCAGGATTACAGAAATAAGCCCGAGGACAGAAAAAGAACATACAGATGGGCGCAAAGCAGTGTTGCGGACAACTGGAACATTGTCTGCAATTCGGGACTTATTCAGGGTGCAATGGCAGTTTGCGAGGACGCGCCGGAGCTTGCGGCAGAGATTTTTGAAAGCGGAATGAAGCTTTTGGAGAAAGCTGTTTTGATGTACGGTCCCGACGGCGCATGGTATGAAGGCCCCGGCTATTGGCAGTATGCGACAGAGTATTTTATCGACCTTTGCAGCTGTCTGGATTCGGTTTTTTCCGATACGTTCGGATACTTGAATGCGCCGGGTGTTTCGCAAACGGGCTACTACATAACGGCAATAACAGGTCCTTGCGGAAACTTTAATTTCCATGATTCCGCAATACCTGCCGTAAACGCACCCGAGCTTTTCTTCCTTGCGGATCAGCTTTCCGACAGCGCGCTTTCGGCGCTTCGCACGGAGCAGATGAAAAACAGAAACACAAAAGGCTCGATAAGAGACATTTTATATTATAATCCCGAGCTTTCCGGCGACTCGGCTTTGATGAAAAAGGATTATTATTTCCGTGACACGGAGGTTGCTGCATTAAGAAGCGACTGGAACGATTACAATGCGGTATTCCTGGGCGTTCACGCAGGCAAAACAGACGTTTATCACGGACACATGGACGCGGGCAGTTTTGTTCTTGACGGCTTCGGCACGCGCTATGCCTGCGATTTGGGCGCGGATGACTACAATATAGATGACAGCGTCTGGAATCTTTACAGATACAGAGCCGAGGGTCATAACACTCTCGTTATAAATCCTTCGAAGGACGGCGGACAGAAAATAGAAGGTGCAGCGAAGATTGACAGATTTGAGTATGACGACAACGACAGCTTGGCGGTTATGGATTTGACGGATATGTACGACGCCAAAAGCGTAAAGCGCGGCTTTAAGCTTATCGATAACCGCAGCGCCGTAATAATTCAGGACGAGATAAAGACGGATACGCCCTCGGATATCTGGTGGTTTATGCACTCGGCACAAGGCATTGAAGTGTCGGAGGATAAAAAGAGCGCAACAATAAAGGGAGAATACAGAAATCTTAAAATTTCGCTCCTTCAAGACACGCCCGGAGAATTTTCGGTTATGGAGGCGGCCCCGATGGAGACATCGCCGCAAAATGATTCTCAGAACAAAAACTTAAAGTACAGAAAGCTTGCGTTTTGCGCGAAAAACGTAACGGATTTAACTATTCCCATGCTTTTACGGTTTGAGCTGCCAATCGAAGGCGCGGAAGAGGGGATAAAGCCCGGTGTTACAAAGCTTGACAGCTGGACTCTTGATAACGCCGAGACGCCGAAAAAGCCGAAGCTTACAAGCATTCTGGCAGACGGCAGGGAAATCGAAGGTTTTGAGAGCGACAGATTTGTTTACGCATACAGAGGCCCTTCGGAAAATGAAAAAGCGCCCGAAATCACGGCACGCGGACAGGGTGAGATAAGCGTCGTGACAACCGGCAGCGTGCCGGGATACGCCGTGGTTTCGGTGACCGAAAACGGAGAAACACAGCATTATGTTATAAAAATAGAACGCGAAATTTTAAAGAAGGCGCCGTCAGACGTTTTGAATTTTGAAATCAAGGGCGTTGAGGCAAGCGATGTTCCGCAGCCCGAAAACAACGCGGAAAATACCATTGACGAAAATCTTGCAACGCGTTGGTCTGCATACGGAAACGCGCATATAGTCTATGATCTGGGCGAGGTTAAGACAATCAAATACGTAGGTCTTGCCGTTTATCAGGACAAATCCAATGACGGAAGAAGACAGTATTTTGATATATCGGTTTCGGAGGACGGAGAAAATTACAGGCATATCTTCACGGGCGAAACCACGGGAACAACGCTTGAAGAAGAAATTTTCCCGATAGGAGAGGTGAAGGGAAGATATGTAAAAATATATTGCAAGGGTTCAAGCATGGGAAACTGGAATTCCATCACCGAATGCAATATCTACGGGAAATAAAAAATATTTTTTATCCTGTTCCGCTGACATAACAGGATGTTAAAAAACTCCGGAAGACAGCGGAAAAATACATTTCTTGAGGCTTAACGTGATTTTTCGCGTTAAGCCTCAAGCTGTGTAAACAATTCACTTTATACGCCTTATCGGTTCGTGATAAGAGATTTTTAAATTTTTTTGTGCCGGCGATTTTACGGCAAAATGGAGATTAATATGAAAAACACAAACAAAAATGACAACCTGAAATATTTCAATGCGCCAAAGGGTTCCGAAATGGTAAAAATGATTTTGGAAAAACACCCCGATAACGCTCATCCGCGCCTATATGCGGATAAAAACAAAATAAAAATTCTGCGTGAGCGGATCAAAAACGACACAAATGTCTCAAAATGGTTTGAGGATGTCAAGGAGCTTGCGCAAACATATTTTGACATCGAGCCCGTAACATACGAAATCCCCGACGGCATAAGACTTCTTCGGAATTGCCGCAGAGCGAGAGACAGAATGCAGGAGCTTGCGTTTTGTTATCAAATGACGGGGGAGACAAGGTATGCCGAAAGATGCATAAAAGAAATGAAAGCCGTTTGCGCGTTTCCCGACTGGAATCCGTATCATTTTCTCGACACTGCCGAAATGACGGAGGGGCTTGCCTTTGCCTACGACTGGCTTTACAATTACATGTCGGAGGATTTTCGCGAAACTGTTAAATCTTCCATAATAAACAAGGGTCTGATGCAGATAGTCGAAGATTACAGAGATGAGCCGAAGGACAGGCGGAGAACATGGAAATGGGCGCAGAGCGAAGTGGCGGACAACTGGAATATTGTCTGCAATTCGGGACTTACAGAGGGCGCGATGGCGGTTTGTGAGGACGCACCGGAGCTTGCCGCCGAGGTTTTTGACGGCGGCATGGAGCTTATTAAAAAAGCTGTTTTGTTATACGGCCCCGACGGCGCATGGTACGAAGGTCCCGCCTACTGGCAGTATGCGACAGAGTATTTTATCGGCTTTTGCTGCTGCCTTGATTCGGTTTTTTCCGACACCTTCGGTTATTTGAATGCGCCGGGAGTTTCGCAAACGGGCTACTACATCACCGCAATAACAGGTCCTTGCGGAAGCTTTAATTTCCACGATTCGTCGATGGCGGTTATGAATGCGCCCGAGCTTTTCTTTCTTGCCGACAAGCTTTCCGACAGCGCGCTGTCCGCGCTCAGGACGGAGCAGATGACGGAAGGAAACGTTAAGGGTAAAATAAGAGATATTTTGTATTATAACCCCGAGCTTTCGGGAAAGTCGGCAAAGCTTAAAAAGGACTTTTATTTCCGCGACACGGAGGTTGCCTCCTTCAGAAGCGGATGGGACAATGACGCGATATTTTTGGGTATTCACGCAGGCAAAACGGACGTTTATCACGGTCATATGGACGCGGGAAGCTTTGTTCTTGACGGCTTCGGCACGCGCTACGCCTGTGATTTGGGTGCGGATGATTACAATATAGAGGACAGCGTGTGGAATCTTTACAGATACAGAGCCGAGGGTCATAACACTCTCGTTATAAACCCTTCGAAGGACGGCGGACAAAGCCTTGAGGGAAATACGAAAATAGATGTATTCAAGTCGGGGGAAATCGCATTTGCGCAAATCAATTTAACCGATATGTACAATGCCGAAAGCGTAAAGCGCAGCTTTGAGCTTACAAACAACAGAAGTGAAATAATAATACGCGACAAAATAAAAACAAATGAAAAATCCGATGTTTGGTGGTTTATGCACACAACGTGCGAAATCAGTGTGTCGGAGGACAGGCGAAAAGCAATTTTAGCGGGAAAAAACAAGGATCTTGAGGTTTCGCTTATTTCGGACATTCCGGGAGAATTTTCGGTTATGAAGGCAATGCCCATGGAGACATCGCCGAAAAACTCCGAGCAGGATAAAAACGAGGAATTCGTAAAGCTTGCTTTCCGTACGGAGAATGTAAAAGACGCGGAAATCTCAATATTAATGCGTTTTACGGAGAAACGGTGATGGGGTCTCCCGCGGTGCGCAAAAAATATGTGCATTATATATATATGTTCGGCAAATTTTTTAAACAATGTGACAAATATGTTTACCGAGCGCTTTTTTTATTGACAAAACTTGCGATAAATTGTATAATACTTTTTGTGTGCTTTGTGCTATATTGTGTTAAAAAAATAACAAAGCGTAATACTCGGAAGGAGGGCTATCAATGCCTCATTTGAATGATGCTTCCGCAGCAAAAATATCTGAAATTTGCGACAGATACACAGCGGAAAAAACGCCTCTAATGATGATCCTCAGCGATATCCAGAACGAATACGGTTATATTCCTCTGGAGGCGCAGGAGCTTGTTTCGGAAAAAACGGGTATTTCCGTTGCCGAAATATACGGGGTGGTTACTTTTTACTCATTTTTCTCTTTACAGCCAAAAGGGAAATATATTATAGGCTGCTGTCTCGGTACGGCATGCTATGTTAAGGGCGCGCAGCATATTATCGATAAGTTTTCCGAGGTTTTGGGCGTTAAACCCGGTGAAACGACAGAAGACGGTATGTTTACCATCGACGCGTTAAGATGTATCGGCGCCTGCGGTATTGCTCCGGCAGTATCCATTAACGGAAAGGTATATCCCAAGGTTTCGGTTGACCAGGTTCCCGAAATTATCGAAGAATATCGTAATATGGAGGGTGCGGGTCAATGATTAAAAACTTTGATGAATTAAATTCAAAAATTTGTGATTGCTCCAAAAGCTTTGACGCCAAAATGGTGGGAGAAAACGGTAAGCGCGCAATACTTCTTTGCGGCGGTACGGGATGTCTTTCGTCAAATTCGGCCGAAATTCAGGAGAAATTTTCCGAGCTTGTAAAAGAACATAAAATGGAGGACAAGGTTTCGGTTAACAAAGTCGGCTGCTTCGGCTTCTGCTCACAGGGACCTTTTGTAAAGATTTATCCCGAGGACACTCTTTACAGGCTTGTTACTCTTGACGACGTTGAAGAAATTTTCGAGAAGGATATAATAAACCACGAGGTTGTTGAGAGGCTTTTGTATATCGAGCCGGCAACCAAAGAACAGGTTATAAAGCAGGATGATATAAACTTCTATAAAAAGCAGGTGCGTGTTGCTTTGCACGGCTGCGGTCAGATAAACCCCGAGGATATCGAAGAGGCTTTGGGCTTTGACGCATTTAAGGGTCTTATAAAAGCTCTTTCAATGTCTCGCGAGGACGTTATAAAAGAGGTTTTGGATTCCGGACTTCGCGGCAGAGGAGGAGGCGGCTTCCCAACGGGCAGAAAATGGCAGTTTGCGTTTGCTCAGCCCGACGGTGAGAAATATGTTGTCTGTAACGGCGACGAGGGTGACCCCGGTGCTTTTATGGACAGGTCAATCCTCGAAGGCAACCCTCTTGCCGTTATAGAAGGCATGATGATTGCCGGTTACGCAATAGGCGCACAAAACGGTTATTTTTACGTTCGTGCGGAATATCCCATTGCCGTTAACAGACTTAAAATAGCTATAAAGCAGGCTGAAGAGCTTGGACTTTTGGGAGAAAACATTTTGGGCACGGGTTTCTCGTTCCGCGTTCATATAAGACTCGGCGCCGGCGCATTCGTGTGCGGTGAGGAAACGGCTCTTCTGAATTCCATAGAGGGTCAGAGAGGTATGCCGCGTCCCCGTCCGCCGTTCCCGGCAGTTAAGGGTCTGTGGCAGAGCCCGACTATAGTAAATAACGTTGAAACGCTTGCAACCGTTCCCTATATATTAAGAGAGGGCGCCGCAAAGTTTGCGGAATACGGCACGGAAAATTCCAAGGGCACCAAGGTGTTCGCCCTCGGCGGTAAAATAAACAACGTTGGTCTTGTTGAGGTTCCCATGGGCACAACGCTCCGCGAGCTTATCTATGATATCGGCGGCGGAATCCCCGAAGGGAAGAAATTCAAGGCTATACAGACGGGCGGCCCCTCCGGCGGCTGTCTGACAGAGAAGGATCTCGACACGCCTATAGACTTCAACAGTCTCGTTGCAAAAGGCTCAATGATGGGCTCTGGCGGCGCAATTGTTATGGACGAGGATAACTGTATGGTTGACGTTGCAAAATTCTATATGGAATTTATCTGCGACGAGTCCTGCGGTAAGTGCTCACCCTGCCGTATCGGTACAAAGAGAATGCTCGAGCTTCTCACAAAGATAACCGAGGGTAAGGCTGATATGGAAGATTTAAACCAGCTTGAAGAGCTTGCCGCTACAATTAAAAACGGCGCTTTGTGCGCTCTGGGGCAGACGGCGGCAAACCCCGTTACGTCAACCCTTACTCATTTCAGAGATGAATACATAGCTCATATCGTTGACAAGAACTGTCCCGCACACGTTTGCAAGAGACTTACAAGCTACAGCATTGACCCCGACAAGTGTAAAAAATGCAGTCTCTGTGCAAGACAGTGTCCCGTTGATGCTATTTCGGGCGTTGTCGGCAAGGAACCGTTCGTAATCGACCGGAGCAAGTGTATAAAGTGCGGAATGTGTATGTCTTCCTGCAAATTCGGCGCTGTTATAAAGAAATAAGGGAGGGAAATTAAGTGTCAGAAATTAATATTAAAATAGAAGGCGTTTCCTACAAAGTTGAGGAGGGGCTTACAATACTTGAGGCCGCCAAAAAGTGCGGTTATGAAATTCCGTCCCTTTGTGCATACAATCACGGTGAATGTTCAAGAGGTTCCTGCCGCGTATGTCTCGTTGAGGCAACCGGGGCAAGAGGTCTTGTAGCATCCTGTGTGTATCCCGTAAGCGAAGGAATGGAAATCACAATTTCGTCGCCCAAGGCGGTTGCGGCAAGGCGTGCATCTGTTGAGCTGCTTCTTTCAAACCACTCGACAGACTGTCAACAGTGCGATAAAAACGAATACTGCGAGCTTTTGCACGTTGCGCGCATTACGGGCGCGAGAGAGGGTATGTTTGAGGGAGAAAAAACCCCGACAACCTTGGACGAGCTTACACCGTCCATCGTTCGCGATACGTCAAAATGTATTCTCTGCGGAAGATGTATCGAAAGATGTAAAAATGCTCATGGAAAAGGTATTTTGGGATTTGAGAACCGCGGCTTTGCAACAATTGTTGCTCCTGCCGAAAACAGATCCTTTGCAAATTCGCCGTGTATACTCTGCGGTCAGTGCACAAGCGTCTGTCCTACGGGCGCGTTAATGGAAAAGTCCGAAATACATAAAATTGACGAGGCGAAAAGCCGCGGCAAATTCATAGTTGTTCAGACGGCTCCGGCGGTTCGTGCGGCTTTGGGCGAGGAATTCGGAATGAAAATAGGCACGCCCGTTACCGGAAAAATGGTTGCGGCGCTTCGCCGTCTTGGTTTCGACAAGGTTTACGATACCGATTTTGCCGCAGACCTCACAATTATGGAGGAGGCAACCGAGCTTCTCGGAAGAATAACAAACGGCGGAGTTCTTCCGATGATAACATCGTGCTCCCCCGGCTGGATAAACTACGCGGAGTATAATTATTCCGATTTGCTTCCGCATCTTTCAAGCTGTAAATCTCCTCACGAAATGTTCGGCGCAATAGTTAAGTCCTACTATGCCGAGAAAAACGGCATTGATCCGGCAGATATTTTCGTAGTTTCAATTATGCCGTGCACGGCAAAGAAATTCGAAAAAGAAAGAGAACAGCTTAAAACAAACGGATTTATGGATGTTGACGCTGTCTTAACAACACGTGAGCTTGCAAAGCTTATAAAGCGTTCAGGCATAAACTTCAAAAAGCTTCCGGATGAGGAGTTTGACGCTGATTTGCTCGGCGATTACACCGGAGCCGGAGTTATATTCGGCGTTACCGGCGGCGTTATGGAGGCTGCATTGAGAACGGCTTATCATGCGCTCACAGGTAAAGAGCATGAGCTTATTAAGTTTGAGGCTGTTCGCGGTTTTGACGGAATACGCGAAGCAAGCCTTGATATAAATGGCACCATTATAAATGTTGCTGTGGCACACGGCATGAAGAATGCAAAGATTTTGCTTGACGATATAAGAGCGGGCAAGTCAAAATATCACTTTATCGAGATAATGGGCTGCCCCGGCGGATGTATTGCGGGCGGCGGTCAGCCGTATGTGAAACCGTGCTTTTTGCCCGATGAGGATATTGATATTCTCGATACGTATAAGGAAAAGAGAGCAGCGGCGCTTTATTCCGAGGACGAAAGAAACGCTGTGCGTCAGTCTCACAACAATATGCAGGTTAAGGCGCTTTATGATGAGTTTTTGGGAGAACCTAATTCGCATAAGGCTCATGAGCTTTTGCATACGACATATGCGGCGCGTGAGGGCTTTAACGACTGATATTTGCTTTTAAAAAAACAAAGCTGTTTAAAAAGCCACAACCCGATAAGGAAGTATTGGTTTTGAAAGCCGTTCTT